>Ga0307516_10000673_pt1 | contig 46283 bp, 54 predicted proteins | sample 19_EM_MG_FD_203310 | JGI IMG/M metagenome (GOLD analysis project Ga0307516, IMG submission 203310) | Populus trichocarpa ectomycorrhiza microbial communities from riparian zone in the Pacific Northwest, United States - 19_EM | ecosystem: Host-associated > Plants > Roots > Unclassified | place... | reverse complement strand
TTACCGCTAAAGAAAAAGAAAATATTTGTACCTAAATATCACTCGCGCCAAGAGTACACTAGTGCCCTCTTAGTGTGTTAGCGCTCGACCTACGTACGTGCTCGACTTGGGTACACCCTCTCTAGTAGTTCAGTGGCAAATGCCCTCGACACCACCCAGCGCCACAGTAAATGAAGCCACAGGAATAGCATGTGATGAGTCACGCGATGGGAAGCAAGAACGCGCCACGCCCTGACTTAGCGCAAACAATTCGAAAGCCATCTTTTGCCCCACCAGCAGCCACTACATCGAACCCTTCTACATCTACTTGTGTGCATATAATCGGAGGTAGCGGTCCCAAACGCCAATCCGCACCCAATCGGCTCTCTTCTCGGTGGCCTACGCACAGTTGCGGACATTCGAAGGACGTAAAAAAAAATGAAGTCCCAGGTCGTCGACAATGTTCCGAAAAAGATTGGAGAGGTCCAGTTCGGTGTCATGTAAGTGGCTTGGTTATCGCAAGACCTAAATTCCTGTTCTGACATCGACGATTGCAGGTCCTCGCAGGATGTGGTCAAACAAGGAGTTGTTGAGGTCGCGACGCGAGAATTATACGATTTGGACGGCGGTCGGACATTGAAGAAGAATGGTGCCCTTGACGCACGCATGGTGAGTCTATTCGATGGCTAGCATAATGCGAAAACATGCAATTGCTGAAACTGGGCACTCGGATATGCTCGGATAGGGAACATCGTCGAAATCCGGTACCTGTGAGACCTGCGGCGAAGGTCTTGCCAACTGCAATGGCCACTTCGGCCATGTCAAGCTTGCGCTACCAGCATTCCACATTGGTTACTTCAAGGCGATCATTACCATGCTTCAGAACATCTGCAAAGACTGCGCGCGAATACTATTGGATGACAACCAACGACGACAATTTCTGAAGATGTTGCGGACGCCTGGTATCGACAACCTCCGACGTATGGGGATCTGTAAAAAGATCAATACCCAATGCAAAAAGGCACGAACTTGTCCGCATTGCCATGCTATCAACGGTGTTGTTAAAAGGAGTGGGCCACTGAAAATTACGCATGACAAATTCAGGGCGTTCAATTCGTCGACGGCGGCCAAGAAGATACCTCCGGAGTCGAAGATTTTGTTCGACAGGTCGTTCGCGGAAGCAAAGAAGGCCAATAATGATCTGGATAAGCACGTAAAAAGGGCTATGGACGACTTGAACCCGCTGAAAGTTCTCAACCTCTTCAAGCAAGTCCTTCCGCCAGACTGCGAGCTTCTGGGAATGAACCCAGAAAAAGGACGGCCGGAGATGTTCATCTGGCAATACGTACCGGCGCCGCCGGTCTGCATTCGCCCTTCCGTCCAACAGGATTCTGCGAGTAATGAGGACGACTTGACAGTAAAGCTGACAGAGATCATCTTTGTGAGCTCACTGATACGTGCTGGCTTACAAAAAGGAAAACCAATTCAACAGCTCGTGGAGCAGTGGGACTACATGCAAGCTCAAATTGCAATGTACATCGACAGCAGTCAACCGATGATCACAAGGAACTATACAGATATCAAACCCATCCGTGGGTTCTGTCAACGGCTCAAAGGAAAGCAAGGTCGTTTCCGAGGCAATCTTTCAGGAAAGCGTGTAGACTTTTCGGGGCGAACAGTCATTTCGCCAGATCCGAACCTGAGTATTGAGCAGGTCGCCGTTCCAATCCACGTAGCGAAGAACTTGACATATCCGGAAAAGGTCTCACGGTACAATATTGAGAAGCTTCGCCGGTTAGTTGTGGTCGGCCCCGAGGAGTGGCCTGGCGCCAATTACATTATCAAGAAGAACTCGGATTACAAGCTGTTTCTCAAGTTCGGTGACAGGAAACGCCAGGCGGAAAACCTCCAAATAGGGGATATTGTGGAGAGGCATCTGGAGGACAATGATGTAGTACTATTCAATCGGCAACCGTCGTTGCACAAACTCAGTATCCTCAGTCACTATGTACGTGTGGACTTTTGTAGCTCTTTGCTAGTACACTGCTGACCATCATTTACAGGCTAAAATTCGACCATGGAGGACATTCCGTCTCAACGAGTGTGTGTGCAACCCCTACAATGCCGATTTCGACGGTGACGAGATGAATCTCCACGTCCCACAGACCGAGGAAGCAAGGACGGAGGCCATCCAGTTGATGGGCGTGAAGAACAATCTTTGTACTCCGCGCAACGGAGAGCCCATCATTGCCGCTATTCAGGATTTCATCACGGCAGCGTATCTCTTGAGCAGCAAAGAGATTTTCTATGACCGGAAGACATTTGGGCATATTTGCATGTATATGGTGGATGGCAATGAACAGATCGATCTGCCACCGCCAGCGATCATGAAGCCGCAAGCTCTTTGGACTGGCAAACAAATCTTCAATCTCATGATGAAACCGAACAGGAAGTGCCCAACACTCGTTAATCTGGACGCAAAGTGCCGAGACTACAAACCTGTGGCTGGACAAGCGCCAGATATGTGTGAAAACGATGGATTTCTAATCATTCGGGGTAGCGAGATTATGTGTGGACTGATGGACAAATCGACTGTTGGATCCGGCAAAAAAGACTCAGTCTTCTATGTCATTCTCAGGGATTATGGACCGGACGAGGCAGTGCGCTCAATGAACCGACTGGCAAAGCTTTGTGCTCGTTGGTTGGCAAATAAGGGTTTCTCGATCGGAATCAACGACGTCCTTCCCGGCGCCAACCTGAGGAGGGAGAAAGATCTCATGGTTGAGGATGCTTATGCGCAGTGTGACAAGCTGATCCTGCAGTTCAAAGAAGGAAAACTCGAAAAGGCCGCAGGATGTGACGAAGAGACTACTTTGGAAAACAAAGTCCAAGGTATCCTGAGTAACGTCCGTGACAAGGTGGGAGATATTTGTATGAGGGAGTTGAGCAAGTACAACTCACCCCTAATCATGGCATGTTCTGGGTCCAAAGGTAACATTCATTTGTTCATCTATGTTTGGTTCATTCCTAATGCCCAGCAGGTTCAAAGATTAACGTCTCCCAAATGGTTGCTTGTGTCGGCCAGCAGGTCATTGCTGGGAAACGTGTTCCTGATGGATTTGACGATCGATCACTGCCCCATTTCGCGAAAAATTCCAAGCAACCTCCTTCTAAGGGTTTCGTGCGGAACAGTTTCTTTTCCGGACTTACACCTACCGAATTTTTGTTCCATGCTATCTCCGGTCGTGAAGGCCTAGTCGATACCGCTGTCAAGACTGCTGAAACCGGATATATGTCACGCCGGTTGATGAAATCTCTTGAGGATCTCTCCGCAAACTACGACGAAACTGTGCGAACATCTTCGTCAGGTATCGTGCAGTTCAGGTATGGCGGTGACAGTTTGGATCCTGTGGACATGGAAGGCGATGCTCAACCCGTTAATTTCAACCGCACTTTCTACCACTCCGAGAATATCACTTTTGACGAAGAGGCCGATGGACTCCTGCCATACGAACTCATCGAGTTGTGTGATAAAGTTCTTCATCCTCTAGAGGCAAAGGAGATTCGGAAGGACTTGTTGGGGAACATCATCTCGGATGCTGAGCTGCAAAAGCTGACGGGTCGCGCTGCTGCCATGGCGCTCGACGAGAACGAGAGCCTGCGGGCATTTTATCAGTCCATCAGGAGTTACGTTCGAGCAAAGGCAGATGCGCTCGCAAACCTGCGAGAAAAATTCGGCCTGCCCCGCGGGGACGACATGCCCGAATCAGACGAACACAGAGGCCTACATCTTGATGAATACTTCCCCCAAGCCAAAGTTCGAGCGGTCAAACAAGTCATGAAGATCTCGAATGAGTGCCTGAACGAGTTCCTCAAGCAGTGTCTCACCAAGTACAAGCGAGCTAAGATTGAGCCCGGATCTGCAGTTGGTGCAGTTGGTGCGCAATCTATTGGTGAACCCGGAACCCAGATGACACTAAAGACTTTCCATTTCGCTGGTGTCGCTTCCATGAATGTCACTCTCGGTGTGCCTCGTATCAAGGAGATTATCAATGCTTCCAAGATTATTTCTACCCCGATTATCACCTGCAAATTGGTAACCAAGGACGACGAGCGAGCTGCCCGTGTTGTCAAGGGAAGAATGGAGAAGACCTACCTAGCAGATGTATGTAGGAATTATCACCTTATTCCTTAATCGTTATAATGCTGATGATAATGGATAACAGATTATTCTTTACATCGAGGACGTCTGTGCTCCGGAAGACAGCTATGTTTCCGTCCGCATCGACTGGCGCACCATCGAAGCGCTTCAGCTGGAGATTGGAGTGGACCACATCATTAATGCTATCGTCAAAGCCAAGCTCAAGATCCTACGACAGGATGTACGGGTGGTCGGCAACAAATTCCGCATCTACGTTCGTGAACTTGCCGCTAAAGAGCGTGGCCCCAAGGATGATGGAGACGTCTACCTTCGTGTACAGGCTCTTAAACGGGCTCTCCCTACCATCGTCGTTAACGGCTATCCGAACGCTGTCCGTGCGGTTGTCAAGAAGAACGATAAGACTGGCGAGAACGAACTGTTGGTAGAAGGATACGGGTTGAGACAATGTATGAATACCGACGGTGTTGTTGGCACGGAGACCAAGAGTAACCACATCATGGAGATGAAAGAGGTTCTCGGAATTGAGGCCGCTAGGCACGTCTTTGACTCCTTTCGGTGTGTAGAGTTATTATACTAATATCGGCTAATAGGCAATCTATCATCAGCGAAGTATCTTACACCATGCGTGAGCACGGGATGGACATTGATCCAAGACACATGCAGCTCTTGGGCGACGTGATGACATTCAAGGGAGAAGTTCTCGGAATTACTCGATTCGGCCTCTCCAAGATGCGAGACTCAGTTCTGCAACTCGCATCTTTCGAAAAGACGACAGACCATCTCTTCGATGCCGCATTTCATATGAAGAAGGACGAAGTGCAGGGAGTGAGTGAGTGTATCATCCTGGGACAAAGCATGACGATTGGTACTGGTGCTTTTGGTGTGGTCAGAAGCTTGATGATCCGGGACAAGGACCTGAAGCCAAAGAAGTTGCTATTTGAGGAGTGCTGGAAGGGAAAGTACTTAAGGAATCAGATGGCGATCAGGCAGTAGGCAGAATTTCCGTGTGTATGTACCGAATAGCAAATACCAAAGCCTGTCGCTGCAGTAGGTTGCTCGGCCAATGCAGCGTATATATGCATAATGTAAGCATGTAGTCCGGAATTAATCGCATTTGACTTTTTTTGTTTGAATTTTATGTTGGTGGCCATTACTCGAGGAAGTCAAGAATTTTAGAGACCATGTATTCACCCTCAGTAGTCGATGGAGTGTCTTCACTGCGGTGCGGAGCTTGCTCTTCGATGAGTTTCTATCTACCATACGGACCTCTTTCGGCGATATGCAGGAACGATCACTCGTATAAATAGCCGCGTTGTCACTACCACTTCAACCTTCCATCCCTCTCACCTCACTCACACCCACCCTTCGCTTTCCCACCACAATTGCTCAATCCATAATCCCTCCATCATTCCTCCCTTCTACTCCCGTGCTCCATCATTCCTCTCATACCTCTCTTCGCTTGAATACTTTCCGAGATGCAGACCGACCCCACCACCCAGTTTGCTGATTATGTCCGGAGCCTTTCTCTCATAGTATCAGAAGGGCCACCTGTAATCAGGTAAAGCGAACGTTGAACTTTCATCTGTTAGTTTTCTAACACATACTTCGTTAGGATAACCGATGAATTGCGGGACGTTCTGGCAACGGCACTGAAACCGCATAGCCAGAGCGCTGGTCGTGCGTTTTCGAAAGCGGAGGCGGAACGTCTGGCCGATGCATTTGGCACTGATAGTCCGCGCTGGTCCTGGCTTGAAGCTTCGAGCTTTGGGGCGATCTCGTTGATCTTCCTCTTCGCCGAAAAGTGTCCAGCTAGAGACGCCGGTCTCTACCGACTTTATATATCCCTCCGAGATTTGAAGGCTGGGGACGAGAGAACCGCTTACAAGAAGGCTGCCGGAGAGGAGGCGGTATCCCGGTTTGCTCTCAACTACTTCCTAATTGACCAGATGTCATTGAGTACCAGACGCTGGGCCGGTCTTCTACTGTATGAACTACTGGAGGCGATCGAGAATCGGATCATTGTCCACAAGCTGTCCGAGGAACACGATACCTTGCTGGAGATGTTTGGTAATTCGTTGATCAGAGGTCAACAGAACACTATAAGGCACATTTCTGCTATGTTGATCTGCCGAATTGGATCCGATTTCGACAACATGCAGCAACTGGAATACCTGGGAAAAGTTTTTTCTGGAGTTTCTGCCCTCGAGAGTGGAGATAAATTTCCTTGCACATCCACGCAGTGGAGTGATGAGATGTTTAGGTATCTCGAGAAGATTGATGTTGGTCGTAGGAAAATGCACTGGAGGTGAGTAACCCGTGGACATGAATTTTAGTTTACTTAACCAATTTATGTTCTTTGTAGGCTTCCCCGTGCACCCCATGCTTTGGCGGTGGCATTCGGTACATCCTATGTTCCAAAGAGTGGCACTATCATATGCGATTTGGAAATCGACAACATCTTCAGCATACAATGGCCTGGGAATGATGGACTACCTCGTTGGATTGACATCGATCTCGAAAACATAGAAGAAGTAACGATACTCTCTTCTGGAATTCATACAGCGGCGGGCGCTGGACTTGCCGATCTGCAGCTGCGGTTCCGAGATTACGCTGAGCGCGGCTATTTGTACCAGTTGGATACGATCACTAAAAACGATCCCGATAGAATGGTTATCCGACTTTTCGGCGAAGAGTCTGAGGCCCTTCTAAGAGAACTACTTGGCGCGCGGAACCATAAGCGCAGGAAGGAAAATAAACAGCTCGGCGGAAATTCCGTGTCTGTAGCATGGGATTCCCCGAATGCCCAGCCCGCGAAGCTTTGGGTAGGTGCGGAGCTGGAGGCCCCAGGAATGAGGCATTCCCCTACCCACGATGTCGACCTGCAATTACGACGTTCCCAGATGGAGGCCGATGTGGCTACCGCTGGAGATGCCACCACCACTACGCCCGCTTTGAGCAAAGGAAATACCGAGCCTGTTGATAATCCGCCTATGTTGGCGACGGGCAAGAGTGCACGTTTTGCCTCCCCGCCGATCGTAGGGCGGTCTTCACCATCTTCCCGAGCCGACAACATGGGAGACGGACTTCCCGGGAGTCCCTACGTCACTACCACAGTGAACCTTTTTAACGGGCAAGAACAACGCAATGCGGTCGTTTCATCCATTCCAACTTCTCTTCCACCGCCATTACTCACCATGCCGCCATCTGCGCAAGGGATGGAACAGCCGCTTCGAATGTCCTCGCGATTTCTCGATTTGCCGAAGGAAACACAACTGGACACTCAGCAAAAAGGAAGTACCGAGGAGAGGCTCAATGCTGGTATGGGAAGCAATGTCGAGATCAAACCGCAAACGCCTGCGCCTAATGGCCCATCAACGAGAACAACAAAAAGTATCGATTCTACAAAGAGTAGTATACAAGCTGAGATGGGTGTATATGATCTCCATCTAATTAAGGACGAAAGTGAAGACAAAGAACCTAGACGTTCGGTGATGCCAAAGGTTGCGACAAGAGGAGGTAAAACACCAGCCAAGAAAGTCCTGACCAAGAAAGCGGAAGCGAAAGCCAATATGAACCCCAAAAGCCCCGAGGCAGTGTCCATCGTCAAATCATCCGAAATGAAAAAGGCTATTCCGGCAGTTAAAGCCCCCCCGAAGCGCAGCAACGAAACAAAGTACAAATCTGCGAGCCCGCTCGAGAAATCGGTAAATTTCTCAGAGTCTGTGGCAACTATCGTCTCCAGGGCTGCGGTAGCGGTGGGGAAAGGAGAACCTTCGAACGCTGTGCCAAACGCTGAAATGAACGTTCTGGGTAATTTTTTTCCTTCGCTTTCACCGAAAACCGAGAAAAATAATGCCGAACTGCTACCACCATCTATAGAGAAAGCACAGCCCCAGACGGCAGAGAAGACTACGGCTAGCAGAAGGAGAGCCGTGGCCGAGAAGAGAGTACCCAAGCCCTCTCCGAAGCATCAAACCATAACACCCAAACCGAGTACTCGGAAAAAAGCCCCGGCGAGAGGAAAGGAAGCTCCTGTGGCGGCGGCACAGAGGATACCCGCAAAACGGTCTGAAAAGACGCTGGGAGAAAAGGGATTGGTGACTCAAGCCCGTACGCCAGCTTCTGGGAGTGAAGTGGGAGTAGAAATCGAAAACCCACCTGACAAATTGCAGCGCAAAGGAATTACCTCGAAGGAAGCTCCTGCGGTGTATACCTCTCCCGCTGATACTACACCTTCAAAGAAGAAGTTGAAGACCATCGACAGTACCCCAAAACCACCCCTGAGCAGCGCACCAAATTGGCCACCCATCCTGACTCCAGTTCTGGAAGAAACGGATGACGAAGTGCTCGTCCCCGCACAGGACATGGAGCCCAAGAGAAGAAAGAAGGGCGTTGAAGCAGATGATGACGCTTCAAAGTTTCCCAAACCTACCGCTTCCATTAAGATTGACGGCCGTTCTGTTCCTCTTCAGGAAGACCGTGAGATAAAGGCAGTTAGCGGTGAGAGGCAACCCACGCCACCAAAATCAATGTTGGTGCATGCAGCAGCAACCAAGGCTACTCCTCACAAAGAGCCGGTAGAAGAGAGTGTGGCGGAAATATACAAAACTCATAAGGAACTAACTGAAACCAAAGATGAACGGCGTGATCCGGATGGCTCGTCCGTCGATATGGAGGAGCCTAGAATTGACGGCAGCGTTCTGACTGATGCTACTGGCTCCGGCTGGCGTCGGTTACTTATTGTTGCGGGCAGCGATGACGAAGATATTGTCATTCACAATCATTCTACAGCTGCACAGTCTGCATCCAGACGCACAAAAACGGTAATATCCCTTTCCAGTCTGGTAGTGACGAGTACTAATGAAACACATAGGTCGAGGGCACTGGAAGCCCACTTCCCAAGGCTATTCCCTCCCGGAGAGAAATGGAGAAAGCCAAGAGGGAGCCTTCTGCTTTTTCAGCCTTGTCTCTGCCGGAAATTTCGGAGTCGAAGCGGGTGACGCGAGTTAGTGACAAAGGCATCGGAGGGGTAGAAACCACCAGGCAAAAGTTGGGCTCGAAACAAAGCTCCTCTCCGATAGTTCTAGGTAAGTTCGATATCACAAGTTCAACTGCCTTAGATATTGATTGCTTTCCAGCTCGAACCATCACCACTGCCAGAGGTAAACGCTTGTTTGGATCCGCCGACTATACTGCTCTGGGAGGAGGGCTCTCCGCAGGTCGCAAGAACAACCATGGGGGAGAAATGGTTTCCGAAGGGGAGGAGCACGCATTAAGTCGAAATCGCACTGGCAGCTTGGGCGGTTTCGGCTTGGGCGGTGGGTCCGGCCGCGCAAAAGGCGGTGCCGGCTGGGGTGCCGAGCTGACTGTTGGTGTACTCACTAAACTTAACAAGGTATGCAAAGCTTGAATCTACACAAGCGGAAGTCTGACACTAACGTCACCCAAGTTCTGGATTCAATACCTTAAAACTGGTGAAGAGAAGGCCACCGGCAGCGTCCAGAAGTATGCGGAAACCGTTGAAAAGCTTGTTTCGAGACTAGAGCGGGCGCATCTCGATGAATACGGCGAGTTCCGCACGGATATGGAGCTCTTCCGAGGGAGGGTCGCCGCTGCCTGCGAGGCGACTAGACATGCGTTGACGGTCTCCGTGGGCGAGACTGGAAACCGGCCCCTTGAGCTTATGAAACAAGAGCTCGGAGAGCGCTATAATGAACGGGTGGATACTGTTCGGGGGTTGAGGGCCCGCATGATGAGAGTTTAGTCAGCATATTAATGCATTTTTAGATGGATAACCGTGGACCTTTGTTTGCTGCATTTACTAATTTGCTAATACTTACTCATTCATTTTATTTTTACCGATTGCGGATTGCTTTGTTGACTTGATACTTGTTTTGTTTTGTTACGTTTAGCCATGCTGGATCAAAAGAGCTGTGTTTACTGTACTGGGGTTCTTGAGTGTGAAGTAACTTTAAACTGTCACTCACCTGGTCTTCGAACATCAATGGCATGCGAAGTCCGCAGGGATCTGTGTTGGCGAGTAGAGGTGAGGTGAGCGCGAACTCATATCTAGACGTTGATGTCGGTGTGAACCTCTCGTGCGAATTATGTAATGACGGTGCCTTCAAGGTATCTACCTCTCTTGGGGTTGATGAACCCTTGTCCTCTCAATTGGCGGGGCTTCCATTCCCACACGCCTCAATTGACAGCAGATGCTCCGCGCCATAACCTCCATCCTGAGCCCACCCATGTCTCCGACATCACCGGTTTCCCCCAGCACCCCAATCGAAATCGAAATGACGACTCCTCCACGCCCTGTTCTCAACAAAAAACGCCACGTGGACTACTGGCGCCGCTGCCTCACCACTCCTCTCCCGTCAGACTACATCCCCACGGATCTGAACCGCATGACCCTCGGCTGTTTCAGTGTTGGCGCAATCGACCTCCTAGGCGAGCTCCCGTTCCGCACTTCTCCTGAAGATCGTGAGTGCTGGGTTGAGTGGATCTACCGCTGCCAGCTGCCAACCGGTGGCTTCCGCGGCAGTCCCGCGACTGACCTTGGGCCTCTACGGACGGAGAGTAATGTTGCCTGGGACCCGGCAAATGTTAGCGCGAGCTTCTTCGCTGTCGCTACACTCGTTAACCTCGGAGACGACCTAGGGAGAGTCAAGAGGAGGGAGCTGCTGAGCTTGCTGCCCAGAATGCAGAGGGACGACGGAAGCTTTTGCGAGAGCATCGTGGATGGACAACAGGCGGGTGGTAGGGATATGAGGTTTCTCTACATGGCGGTTGCGCTGCGGTGGTTCTTGAGGGGGAAGGGGGGGCAGGGGTGTAGCGATGTGGAGGATATTGATATGCAGAGGACAATCGCGTATATTCGAGGGGCCCAGACGTTTGATGGCGGAATCTCGGAGAAGCCGTTTGGGGAGTCGCATGGTGTGTCGTTCCCTACCTCTGAATGGTGTGGGGCTGACAGTGGATAGCGGGGATGACCTATTGTGCAGTCGCGGCACTGAGCCTGCTCGGACGGCTTGATGACTCCTCGATACAGATCGATCCGCTCGTAAGATGGCTGGTGTATCGTCAGGTGCCCTTTGAGCGGAAGGACGAGATGGAACAAGACGACTGGCAAGATATTCTTGACGGCGGTAGTGAGGAGGAGCAAGCAGATGGCCGGAAAATCGAGCTTGGGATAGATGGGAGACCGATCTGGGGTGGGTTCCATGGACGATGCAACAAAAAGGCGGATACCTGCTACAGCTTTTGGATTGGGGCCAGTTTGGACGTAGGTTCATCTTGTTCCACGGCATACTGAATGGTGTGAGCTGATGAGGATTGGCTACAGATGCTGAAGAAACTTTACTTGATTGATATCAATGCGAATCGTCGATTCCTGCTGGAGAAGACAAGACATGGGATAGGTGGATTCATGAAGTTGCCCGAGCCTGAAGGAGTCCCGGGTGTGTAGCCATCCTGTTTGTATGGAGGAAAGACTGCTGACCTGAAAAAGACGTACTGCACTCGTTCTTGGGGCTGGCTGCACTGGCCTTGATGAGAGAAGAAGGGGTAAATCGTTTGGAAGCGTCACTAGCCATCAGCTTGCAGGCGAAGGAACGGCTTATGGCGTTGGATTGGTGGATTGAGGGACGGTTATGATATCAAGTATAAATTTAATGACATTAGTACCTAGCAATATCTAGGGCAACAGCCTGCTAGTACCTACTGCTCTAGAGTACACCTCTATCTTCGAACATAAATCCCAACTCCTCCATGGTTAACGCCTTCTTACCAGTCTCTTCAAATGCCTTCTTGATTTTCGGAACCCTCTCCCGCACCCACCTTTCCCACCCTCTCCATCTGGCAGGCTCGAGCCCCCCTTCGCCTTTGGCTCTGTCAACCATCGCTTCAACCGCATCCATATATTCCACGTCCCATGGAAACCCAAAATAATGGAACGGCCTACCATTTCCTTTCTTCTCCACCTCCCCTTTCTCCCATATCTCCATCTCTTCCCTCGCCGGCAACGTCAATCGCCCAGCAAAAACCCTTGCCACCCAAGCCGCCTGACTCTGCGCCAGTGGAAATGGGACAACTTTCGTCGGTAGCCCCAAGAAACACAAGGTGGGATCTCGTTGATAAAACACATGCTGGAACGTTCCCATTACGCGCTCACCATGCGGGGCAACCAACCCCAGCTCCTTCGGGAGGAAGGGCAGTGTGAAGAGATAGCCGGTAGCGAAGAGGATTGCGTCCACATTGGTCACGACTGTTCCGTCCACAAAGGACATGCTTCCGTCCGAATGCACCGCCGATATCTCAGGAACGGCTTTGATACCCTCTGGAGGCGGCATCGCGGAGCCAGTGGGTGAACGGATCGCCTGCAGCAATGGGCCCTTCACATATGGCAGCAGCTGCATGGCGATGTCGACTGCCGATGCCGAGTTCCCGACGAGGAGTACCTTCTTCTCGGCGAACTCCTGAGGAAGCCGGAAGTTCCGGGAATGTACGATTGTACCCGGGAATGTAGAGAGCCCTGGAAGGGGCGGGATGTATGGAGTATTGTAGTGGCCTGTGGCGATCATTACGGCGTCATAGTGGATGGGTGAGGGGTTACAGGAAGTGGTGAGCGCCCATCCTGGGGAGGGGTCTGATGGGACGATGGAGAGTACTTGCGTACCGAATTGAATGCATGAATGGAGATCGGAGGAGTAGGTACAGAGGTAGGAGAGGACCTGTGTATGGTGGGGGAACAGCGGGACGGTAGAGGAGAAGGGGTGCTCGGGGAAGCTCATCAGCGTTTTAGGGATGTTCGTTTCTACATACGAGCGATTAGACAGATGCATATGCCAAAAATGTCGGATATGGTGGGATGTACCGAGATTATCGTATACTGCAGAGATATACGTCCCCTTCTCATCCGAGTTTTCGACGACATTCGGGTCCACCGAAGGAATATCCGTTGGCTTCGTCTGCGGGGTATAATTCCAGACGCCGCCGACGTTCCCACGCTGCTCAAACACGTCGATGGCAGTGAAACATCCCTCTTCCCTCAGAGCGCGAGCGGCAACGAGGCCGCCTGCTCCTGCGCCGACGACGGCGACTCGGCGGATTGTAGATAGGGTGGTCGCCATGTGCTCCAGGTCACGCCTCAGAAAAGTATGTAGTTTGTGCTATCTACGTACCGGAAGTGCGTACCTAACCCAGAACTTCCGACGGACCCGCCAAGACCCTTTATGCAGGGATCAGGACCACTGAGTCTGCAGACGGGCTCCGCGGTGAGATTTTCTCGAGAAGTCAAGCTAAAACCCCGCTCCCCTGAGAATTTCATTCTACATCTCCTCGTTCATCACTCATTCATCTTAATAATCAATCGATCTCTTAAAAAGCTTGTTTCTTTCAACGACGCAGTCATGTCTACTTCCGTTCACGATCAGTACCCCCCTCTCAACGACCGTCCCATTAAGAACACCGTGTGTCTCTTCGATGTCGACGGCACTCTTACACCTGCTCGCCGCGTAAGCCCTTCCGGTTCCCGAAACTGAACTCAATGACTGATTGGATTCGACAGACCGTGAGCCCTGAGATGCTGGCGCTCCTCCAAAAGCTGCGCACTAAGGTCGCTATTGGCTTCGTCGGCGGCAGTGACTTGGTGAAGCAACAGGAACAGCTTGGGGTCAACGGCGCAAATGGTATAGCCCTTGCAACCTCTCACTGTACATGAATCACCCAGCTAAAATCTCCGCCGCAGTCATCGACATGTTCGACTATTGCTTCGCTGAGAACGGCTTGACCGCCTATCGTCAGGGAGTGATCCTCCCCAGTAACAACTTCGTCCGGTGGCTCGGCGAAGAAAAATACAAAGTAATGGCGAACTTTATCCTACATCACATTGCAGATCTCGACATTCCGGTGAAGCGTGGAACCTTCATCGAATTCCGTAACGGAATGATCAACGTCTCCCCCATCGGCCGCAACGCGAGCGGCCAGGAGCGAAACGAATTCGAAGCCTACGACAAGATTCACGGTGTAAGGAAGGAGCTTGTTGAGAAGCTGAAGGCGAAGTTTGCAGATTACGGCCTTACCTATTCTATCGGTGGGCAGATCTCGTTCGATGTGTTCCCCCAGGGTTGGGACAAGACGTACTGTCTTCAGCACGTCGAGGAGTTTGAGATCATTCACTTCTTTGGAGACAAGACGTACCAGGGTGGGTTACTTTTCGGACCAAATGGAGGATGTTCGGTGACTGACACACACAGGGGGAAACGATTACGAGATCTTTGAGGACCCGAGGACCATCGGCCATACGGTCACGAAGCCCGAAGACACGATCGAAGAGCTGAAGAAACTGTTTGAGCTGTAGGTTGTAGACAATGGTAATGCATATTGGAAAGGGATGTAATGAAGTCAGTCACTGTGGGCGAGTGACCTGCATTGGTTTTGGAAGCGGGCAAGCAGTTCAGTCACGTATACACGTACAGCACAATAGAGACCTGTGATAAGCAAAGATGAGGCACCATTTTGCAAAAGCTGTCACCGGGTGCAAATCAATGATGCGCAGATGAAATTGAGGCTGCGATAATGGTGAGAAAACAAAGACCAGAAAAATGTATCAAAGCGGAGCAAATCGGCCTCTATTCCCCCTCCCCTAAAAGTGTAACTGCTTCTTAAATTCTTAAATTCATACATTTTCCACAATTGGTTAGTCGGATTGTCGTTCCCTTGAGCCTCAACTATTGACAATTCCCAAAACCCGCTATGTATGTATTGCCCATTCACCAATCCCATCCACCCGATCCGTCCCGAGCATCCTCAAACCGCAACCAAAACCTTTTCCTCGCCGACCGAATTAAATCACTCTACACGCATCAATCACAATGAGTCTCATGGAGAATTTCTTCGGAAAGAGGTTCAACACTCCCATCAGTATGTTTCGTGCTCTTGCGGTGGTGGCGTGGTGGGGGCTAATACTGAGAATAGTGAGGCCGATGGCACCTTTCTTCGTAGCCGGTACGTTCTGTCAGAACGGATTGGACGGGATGGGACATAGGGGCTGATGGATTATACACAGGCGCTGTCGTCCTATACGGCATCAACAGCTTCGCTGGTGTTCTCGCCAGCAGTATGTTATCCCTCCTCCTCCTCCTCCTCAACAGTCATAGCGAGGCTGAGCTGGGGACTATTGTGCACAGGCGACGAGTTCAAGAACGACCCCCGCAACCCCGCCGCGAAGAAGAACATCGGCCACTGAGTGGTAGAGTCATCGGGGGATATGACGGAGGACGGGTCGCGTCTTGGGGAGCCGTGATTTGTGGTGGGACGACGGCTCGGTCGTTGTATATCAACTCACGCAAAATAAAATGAAACCGTATAGACTATTTTTGTTTTGCTATTCGGAACGACGATAGGGATGGGGATGAGATTGCTTGCTTTGTTGGTGACGGGTGGTGCAGGACTTGGTCGGGCTGTCGGTAGCCGCCCGTCCTCCTCGCTTGACCACCGTCACCGCCGAATGATATGAACTTGCAGCTATGAGGATATTCGTTCGCGGCCGACCATGAGAAAGGGGGCTCACACTGGTAGAAGAGCGCTTCTCTTGCCTGCTCTTCGTGTCAGTTCGATTCCAGTGGAAGCAGGCCATCAATTATCAGCGATGGTGATTCCACTATCCACTGCGTGCAAATGCAGTGTCTTACGTGCATTTGATACATTTCTTTGGTGGGGCTACTCACTGTGGCTCATCATCGCCGAATAAGGGCAGTTGACTGGTGTGTGGTCAGCAGCCTTCCCAAAAGTTGCCCCCGCCCCTTGCTTGCGCTGAGTTTAAAAAGCCCCTGTGCTTTTGCCGCTTCGACAACCTCAACCAACCCCCAACCTTTCTACTTCCAACCTCTCCCCATCTCATCCCAGCTTCCTCCTTCTTCCCCCTCACAGCCCACACTAGCCTCGATCGTCGACTACAAAACCACAACCTCCACCAACTCCAGACTTCCCTTCACTACCACAACCACCACCACTACCACCAGCGACACACGAAAAACACCAGTCTTTCCTACAACCACAGACACAACTACACCTTCTCCCAAGCGAACCCCCCGAGAATCCGTAGTTTATGTCCATCGAAAATCTCAAGGTTAATGGTGAGTCTTATTCTGCTGCTCCGCTCGACCTAGTCGCACATGCCTCTTCCTATTCCTCCCTCTTCCCGCCATCGCTATTACTACTGCTACTACCCTTGAGTCGACTCGAGCTCAACTTGCTCACGCGAGGAGCTCGCTTCTTAATTTTTCCTCTGATGATGAAACTGACGATGGGTCCTTGGCACACAGATCCTTTCGCCGACGACGTTGGTGATACGCAGCCCAAGAATTACGTTCACATCCGTATTCAGCGTTAGTGCCCTGCACTTGTCTTGTGTTGCTCACGTGTCACTGACTTATTGTGAACAGAGCGCAACGGTCGCAAGACGTTGACGACTGTTCAGGGATTGTCTAAGGAGTATAGTCCCAAAGCTCTTCTCAAGGCCTTCAAGAAAGAATATGGTTCGTCGTTTACCTGGCCCCCTATTCACTCTATTCGACCAGTCTCGCTAACATTTACACAGCTTGCAATGGCACCATCATTCAAGACAAGGACATGGGCGAGGTGATCCAGCTCCAGGGAGATCATCGCACCAAAGTGATGGACTTTCTTACCGACAAGGACAAGACCAAGATGGGCAAATATGCTCTCCAGAAGGATCACATCAAGATCCACGGATTCTAGGGAGCGTTGCTGAGGGAAAGCCGGGGCTGCATATGTGTACGCCTTGCTGACTTACCTCTTAACCTCTTGGTATCGCGTCATTGTCTTCTTCAAAACTTGTACTTTATTACTACTGTCGGTAATGGTCTGAGGATTTGAGAAAGATGATGTTATGTGTGCGGAGGAGTAGGGGGGATGGTTGGTTGTTGTGCTGTGTTGCTGCTCGCTTGAAACTTGCGTGTGTTCACTGAGAGATGGGAGCTGTCTGGTCTTCTACTACTGCTACTACTACTACTACTACTACTACTACTACTACTACTACTACTACCACCACTACCACCACCACTACTACTATTGCTATTACTACTACTAGTGACGCTGTTTCGTCAAAATGATGCAATCGTAATGGATGACTGCTACCGTATGTTCACCACTCTGCTCCCCGCGTCATGGGTGGGGCTGTGACTCGTGTGGGAATATTTGATCTCAGTCCTGATCTCTAGATATGTTGTGCTGCTGCCTTGCGGAGCACTTTCCGATGACCTTGCCCTGTTTGCTTGCCTGCATGTTTGGCGTGTGTGCAAATTATGCCGCAAGTCGTACATGGGCTCTCCCTTTCGCTCGCTCGCGGGAGGTATGAGAACGGCTTGGCTTTACTGACTTCGCGTCTCGGATATGTAACGGACTTAAACACTTGTTGTCTGTGCGGAGGGCAAAGGGGAGCTATGCAACGGGCCACCTGCAGACTGATCGAGGTCAGGGTCGGACGGCACTGGTGTGCACATCGTCATGATCTAGATGGGTCGCACGCAATTAATGACAAAATAAAAAAGGTCAATTTATTCTACCCCGAATCCCCTCGTCCCAAGCCCTCCGACTCTTCGGGAATATTCCACCACAGGAAGACACCGAATCTCCCCAGTTCTTGAGTGGCCTCACTCCACCACATACCCGCGATGATGTTTCCTCCGGGCGTCATAACGCCGGCGTACTCCCATACGGGATCAGGGGCAGCACTGGGATGGATATACTCTTTTCTGCAGCGCACTTGGCCCCATCCTCTGTCGTCACGAACGACGTGGCCGTCGGAGAACCGGAAGGGCGCAAAATCCCTGCCTTCGCCGGTAAAGGTAGACGAGGAGGTAGAGGAAAGAGTGAATTCGCTGAGAGTGCTCTCGCTCCGGTCGACGTGCAAACCATCTCTATAGGCTACATCACCATCGTCAGCACGCAACATCCACCACATTGACCGATGATCGAAGGAGGAGGGAACATGCCATATCCACCCAACCACCTGTTGCCCATCGCTCCAGCCGCCATACTTTCGATATCCCAGAACCCCGGCATCTCCCAGCTCCGCAGCAAGTTTCTCTGCCAGAACAGAGACCCCTCCAGCAGGTGCGTCTTGAAACCCTGGGCGATTCTGGCCGCAACACCGATCTGCTCCTCAAAGGTCCCTTGCATGATTGTCTTCAGTGCCGCATTGCTGTGCGGCATCGGCGACACAGGCGGGAGATGCGGCAGCAGCAGCAGCGTCAACTCCGCCGATCGCGGCGGTAGCCGGTGGATGTCGAACGGGGCGGAAAGCAGCTCGAGGTTGTTGGGATTGGTATCGCGGAGACGCGGACGGACACGAGTTAGATGCTCTAGATTCTGGGAGGTTGCAGGAGAGCGGGGAACGGAACGTCGAGGGCGCGCATCGAGAAGCATGGAGAAGATTATATCCTCATCCGTGGACGAGTTTAGATATATGAGTGTTTCCCCTTCCTCTTTTGTTGAAGCGACATCAGGGGCGTACGAAGCGCGGTGGAGAAGGAGGTGGCGGGATTTGACGGCTGTGGAATAGGAGTACCCTCTGCGGACTGAAGGGTGGGGCGGCTCATACAGTACATGGAATAATCCACGGAACACGAATTCGTCCGAGTAGACTGCGGCGTGGAAGCGGCGCGAGACGGCGGAGAAGTTGGCTATATCGAGGGCCGTGGGCAGAGTGCAGGCGATTAGTTTTAGGAGCTATGTATGTATGTAAGTTAGCTGGGCGATTCCAAATTGGATGGCAGAGAAGGAACCTCAAGAGGAAAGGTTGAAATTAACGGTAGCTCTGGCATCTTGGTATTTTGAAGTCAGTAGTAACTTAGCTGTGGTTGCGGCTACATATGTTTGTGGATGAAGGTAGGATACAGCCACCAACCACATAAGTGGGGAAGGGGGGGGGGTAACGGATTCTTTTTTATTCATTAATCGCGTGCGACCTCACAGCCCAGTTTCTATCCCCGACCCTGATGCCCGTTGTAACTCCCCTAGTGGGTACTGCAATGGATTGTCATTAATGCAACACGGGCTACATCAGCCCGAGTGATAGTAGCAGTAAACATGAGTCCAATTTCTAAGGTTAAGTACAATGTATGTATGTATTTACTATGGCTAACTATTTAAACATGGTGCCCCCATTTTGGAGAATAATATTTGATGATCCACCCGCAACAGTAATACTCGCAACACCAATAATCTGAAACCGCCGCAATTACAGCACTGGAGATCAACTAAGAAAAGATTGAAGTTCGCAAAGCCTAGTATTCCGTTCCTCACTACCAAGCCCAGCAGTGTGTGCTTGGGCGTAGTCGTCAGGCTCCCCGCAGAGGGGACACCTTGGAGATGGGCAGCCATGCATATCCTGAAGGTTACCACTCATTGCCACTTGCTTGTCCTTCATCTGTGTTAGCATGTTCCGATCAAGGGGGCAGGTTCCCGAAACTATAGGTCTCAGTCCTTGTTGTGTATCTAGGTCAGCGCCGTAGGCATATACTATCGGTGTTCCCTTTGGATAGAGTAGGTGACTTGGATTGCGCGATTTCAAGGCACACCAGTCTTCTGAAAACGGAAGCATGAGCAATCTTCACTTGCACACCGACGACTTACCGACGCCCATCCTTAAAGACTGCGCCTGAGTTCTCGTTGCTCGTAGCAACTTCAAAGACCGTTCAGATTTACGGAGCAATGCGACAGCCTAATGAGTGAATCTCTGTGATGGACGAACAGCTCAGGCATTCTGCAGATTGAGAAGCCGCCGGTGCATCTCTTTATGTATGCCAGATAAAGCTGATCATCCGGGGGTAGTCTCGCCGTAATTTGACCTTGTTAGGTGGTGTGGAGTGGGGATGTTTGTCCTGTTGCGCTCTAGAGTATCACTGTCGCACGCGCTCCTGCATCATGAATTATTATTCGCCTAAATGGGGGTAGGGGATATTGGGCTAAGTTCACAAAAATGGGGGTACGTGTTGAATATATAGCCGTATTTACTATGGTTCACCGATCTTCGCGATTCTCTATTGCAGACATGCATCCACCCATCCAGCACCTCATACTATAGCAAAAAGGCAAGTAAACTACTATTCTTCCCACAGAAAAAAGAAACAGCAATTATGTGGTCATTACGGCGGCCTCTACGCGTAAAAGTTGACCTACAATCACCCATATCGTCAATAATCACTCCCCAAAACTCAGCTGGGAAACTCACCGTATCCTTCTTCTTCGCCTGCACTTCTGAGATGGCATCGACGTAGTGCTCGTGTCCCACTTTCGTCTTGCCACTTCTCAGCGCAATCATACCTGCTTCCACACATACGGCCTTGAGCTGGGCACCGCCAAACTCATCCGTACTCCTCGCGAGTTCCATCCAATTCACATCCTCCTCCACAGTCATCTTCCTGCTGTGAATTTTGAGGATACCCGCACGTGCCTCCTCGTTCGGCAGCGGAAACTCGATCTTCCTGTCCAGCCTACCGCTTCGCAGGAGCGCAGGGTCAAGAACGTCGACTCTGTTGGTGGCCGCGAGGACTTTGACTCGGTCGTCTGACGAAAATCCATCGAGTTGGTTCAAAAGCTCCAACATGGTTCGCTGTACCTCACGATCACCAGACTTTTCGGAATCGAAACGCTTAGTGCCCACAGCATCAAGTTCATCGATGAAGATGATCGCCGGCGCCTTCTCCTTGGCGAGCGCGAAGGCGTCGCGGACAAGTTTGGCTCCATCTCCTATGAACATCTGAACTAGCTGTGGACCAGCAAGCTTCAGAAAAGTGGCGTTGGTCTGAGCGGCGCAAGCACGAGCAAGCAGTGTCTTTCCGGTTCCGGGAGGGCCGTACATCAGCGCACCTAGGCAGTTAGCTTCAATACTATATTTTTATCGCAATGGAGCTTGTACCCTTGGGGGCCTTTATGCCAATCTTCTTGAACATGTCGGCTTGCTTCATCGGCATGACAACAGCTTCTACTAGTTCCTCAATCTGCTTATCCAGACCACCGATATCCGCATACGTTTCCGTCGGCTTCTCATCAACCTCCATGGCCTTGACACGGGAATCATATTCTGCCGGTAGTGTGTCCAGCACAAGGTAACTGTCCTTGTTGACTCCGATCAGGTCAGAGGGCTTCAGCTTGTCCGCATCAACGAGACCGATCAACGGCAGGAAGATTGTTTGTCGGGTTGAAGTCTTGATCACAGCAGACTTTCCAGACCGCGTCGCATCCAAATCGACGTTGGCACCGTCCTCTGCTTCCTCGGCGGTGGGATCTAAGTCTAGTAGTTCGACGACGTTGCCAACGAGGTATGGAAGCTGTCTGAATCACATAATCCGTCAGCTTCATATGTCTCATCTTCTCCCGGTAGCTAACAACTAGCTTCAAACACGCACCGATTATTCTCGATCTTCTCAAGGTTATCTTTAATCTTATCTTTCATGCTGGACTTCTCATGGGTGAGGCGTTGAAACTCTTGCCGCATCACCCGCAGGTCGTTATCCAGTAATCGCCGCCGGTTGATGATGTCGTTGGTAGAAGCGCTCAAAACATCAGGATCGATGTCATCCTCGTCGTCCTTTTTGGGTTCGTCATCGACTTCCATCTCATTGTCGCCATCTCTACCCTCCTTTTTCTTGTCATCTTCATCTTTCTTGCGGTCATGCTGCTCGTTCTCGAGATCTTCGAGGTCTTCAAGAGATGCCATCGTTTTGATTGGGATGTTTTGGGTGGGTTCCAGCGGGGTGATGTGCAAAATTTGTCGGGGTTTACCGGAATCAGTCTTGGTGATGGCTCGTGGGGGCTGAAGGATGGAGGGTTTAGGTGGCGGATGCGACGTGGGTTTGAATGGATGGAGATGTTGAGTCTCGACGGCAAGCTACGGCGGTGGTAGGTGGTTGATACGGTTGTAAGCACGGCTACGAATATCTCAGAATAGGCAGATAATTGCTTGGCGCATTGGTCCGTGCGACCCAATGTGAATACTGCTCCAAATTTTCTTCAAGTTCACTAACCAAACCAACAACTTTTCACAACTTGACCACTCTCACCATGGTATGCCCTTACGACCGCCCATATTGTTACTGCGCCGACTGATAGTCCCTCCAGGCTCGTCGTAGAACAAAAAAGCGCACCCATTTACCCGACCCCAGCACAACCAAGCTCTCCAAGCAGATCATCACCGGAGTCTCTCAACCTCTCAATGCCTCCGCCTCACAAATCCCTAAGACAATGGTCATCCGCATCGGTGCCTCCGATGTCGGGCCCTCCGTATCCACCCTCGTCCGTGACACCCGTCTCATGATGGAACCGCATACCGCTTCCCGCCTCCGCGAGCGTAAATCCAACCGTCTGAAGGATTACGTGACGATGGCCGGCCCCCTCGGCGTAACCCAGCTCCTCCTCTTCTCTCGCTCCGACACCAACCACACCAATCTGCGTATTGCGCGTTGTCCACGAGGCCCCACCATCCACTTCCGGATCAACGATTACTCGTTGTGCAAAGATGTGCGCAAGGCTCTGCGGAATCCAAAATCGCCGGGGAAGGAGTACCTTGCTCCGCCGCTTCTAGTCATGAACAATTTTTCCACACCGGTCCCAAAAAACCCAGACGGAACGCCGGGGAAGCCGCCGCCACAAGATGCGCTGCTCACAAGTATGTTCCAGAGTCTTTTCCCGCCGATCTCGGCACAGCGCACACCTATCAACTCGATCAGGCGGATCATGCTGTTGAATCGTCACCCCGTCGAGGAGGGCTCATGTGGATATGTTATCGACGTGCGCCATTACGCGATCTCAACCAAGCCCGTAGGCCTCTCCCGCCCGATTAGACGTATCAACGCCGCCGAGAAGCAGATTCGCAAACCGACCGCTGCATCGCCCAATCTGGCCAGCAGGAAGGGTGCTCTGCCGAACTTAGGAAAGTTGGAGGATATCGCGGATTACATGCTCGACACCACGGCCGGCGGTGGAGGGTACACGTCCGAAAGCGAAGTGGAGGACGCACATGTCGAGATCGTCAATCCGGCACTCCATGGAAGCAAGAAGCGGAAAATCGCGACGCGTGGGCCTGAGAAGAAGAGTATTCACCTTACTGAGCTCGGTCCGAGAATGACGCTGGAGATGGTCAAGATTGAGGAGGGTCTGGCGGATGGAAAAACGCTGTGGCATGCCTATCATCAAAAGACCAAGGCTGAGGAACGGGAGCTGGAGCAGAGGCATGCTCAGAAAAACGCTGAGAAGGAGAAGAGACGGAAGGAGCAGGCTGCCAATGTCAAGGTGAAGAAGGAAGCGTTGGAGGCAAAGAAGGCGGAAAAGAAGGCTAGGAAAGCAAGAGGCGAGGAGGTCGAGGAGAGTGAGGATGACGATGAAGAGATGTGGGATGACGAGGAGTTGAATGAACTCCATGAACAGGAAACTGACGACGATGAGGACGAGGAAATGGAAGAGTAGATTTAAATGGCTGCAGGTGTTAATGTACACACAGAAGTCGGGAGCTTGGGTCCAATGCTGCCAGCACCGTCGCCTGTTGATCGCACGGACTTTGGCTCGAGTGAGTTGAATGACATGCCACGAAGAGCGAAGAAAACAGATAGAACTCCAGAAACACAAACGACGACAGTACTTATCCATACATACCCATTGAGATGAGTATTTACGGATTACCAAATGCGCCATCCCATAGCCTAAGCATAGCTTCTCTAAACCACCATACGCCACGACGCATGTTCCATCAATATCTGGCAATCACAATCCAGATACCAACCTATCAACAACTCTTCCCGCCTTCTCCTCGCCCAAACTCGCAACACCCCTCTGAACGCCCACAGCTCTCAGAGCATTGACCACCGATCCGGTCGAAAATCCCATTCCAGTGAAATTGGCCACAATCTCTTCGCTAAATCCGTCCAGTTCTCGACGGCTCTTCTCCGCCTCGTCTACCACATCTTCACCTGCGCCTGCATACTGTTTCGCCCACTCCCGCGCCTTCGCCTCGAACCGTATGGGATCGTCCAGCATCATCCGAGCCACCTCGGCGTCTTGCGGGTCGTTCGGCTCGGGAGTCGCAAGAAGAGACTGTAGGGACAACAGGGCGGTCTTGATGGTCAACACCGGCGACCACTTCTGCGATAGAGTATCGAGACAAATAGCACCCTATCCCTCGTACACATTAGTTCCAGTCTTCCCCCTGGATTCTCTTACGTGTTATCGACTCACCGTTTGCGAAGAAACGTTCGGATGCCACACACGAGTCTCAAACTTCATCTTGGGTGGAACGAAAGGATAGTTCTCTGGGAGTTGTATATCGATGTGGAATGTGCCACCGCTGTAGGGAGAGTCCGGGGGTCCTGCGAACCACCCGCGTAGGTGCATCATGTTGTTGGTGTCCACCAACTCTGCTTGCATTCCGCTGCCGCGATCTTTGGACATGTCGTCGAGTTCCTTCATGATACGACGGCGGGTAGCCATAGCTGCTTTTCTGGTTGTGGGTGTGATGAGGTGGTTAAGGACGAAGAAGTTCGACGTACTCAGAGGTGAGCAGGCACTATAGTGGGTTGCTGCGAGGTCGGTGGGGTGGAGGGAAGATAAAGTATCAAGTGTGTGGTGGATTAAGACTCGAGGTTCGACTCCGCTTTCTATATACGGGGTTGTCGCAGCTTGGCACGTAGGGCCCCAAGTCACAGTTATCTAGTGTACCCAACCTACCGAGATACCTACCCCAACGTATCTATCTAGTAAGTTATGCACTGGACAAGTACTCAGCACCATGTAAACATAGACCCTAGAGAAAACGCCATCAAGTCCACAGGCCAGTACAAACATCAATAGCAGCAAAATTTGCCTTCTCACACAGGACGGTCAATTACTTATCCAAGCCCTCACTCTACTAACAAAGGATCCCTTATCCACGTTCCGCCACTTCGGGTTCCATCCATGCTCCAAACAATCAATGTTATGGAGGACGTCATGGGAGTGAGCTCAAACACTTAAAGAAAGTAGAGACTGTCTTTCTGCCTGTCAACCTCCGACAGCGGACATAAAGGCCCTCCTCCCTGCCAATATTATGGACGAAACCAGCGTTACACCCTTATCCTTCTATCTTCTATATGAAAATTTTCAAATGAAGACTACCAGTTCTGGTGAAAGCCTTATGGTGCACGTTGACTCGAGAATGCTCCACTCGACGGCTCCCATCTCCAGTCCTAGGTTCATGCAATTCTTCCCGTATGTACGAACGAGGATGAGATAGGTAAAGTATTGGTCACTGGCTTTCCTTACAGAACTCTACCCTAGCCTCCGTACCTGTTGCCCCGGGGATTTTTTTTTTATGCGGCTGTAGAAGATGAGTTCAAGTGGACTATAGGGCAGACAGTCTCGAAACAACGGTCCGTCTCCAGATGCAAACGGGTGGCCTAGGGGATAGCTTCAGTGCAAAGGCAATGCTTGTTTTGTGAAGTCGGCGAAGGGGTCTTCCATTCAGATCGTAATATCATATGTACAAACCAATCACCACACCCGAATTGGAACCTTAGAGCTGTTCCCAGTCCGAGGGAATTAGAGCGATATGCATCTGGATGAAGAAAGTTCTCCAATGCTGTACAAAGCACATTGGTAGACAAATAGATATTTACCTACGTCCTTGCGCTTGCAAACGCGACTCCAGAGACAATATGCCGCCGGGGGTGCAGAGAAAGGTAAGCTCAGCTGAGCTCACACCAAGCAGAATGCTCCTGAGTACTGTCCCTTTATGCACACATTTCGTGGTTCGGTGGCGCCTGGCAATGAGCCTATCATTCTATTCAGCTCAGCTCGAGGCATGATGCGACTTCCCACCTTGGGTCGTTTACCGAGTATCAATTATGTACCAGTACTCTAAACGTGCAGACAGAAGGAATCTACAATGCAGAGAGCAGGTCCAGGGATGCACCTACAATGGATCCATTGCATAATTGCGATTGCTTTCTTGCGAAGTTGAGAGACCGGGTTTGGGGACAGACATTATGGTTACTGACACATATAACAGCTGCCGAGATGCAACAACGATCCCATCCACTAAAGAGAGATTCAAAGACGCGCCCAAACACATCGCAGCCCTCCGGAACAAGAAAGAGAAAGAAAAAAGGTATCGCTATTACCACAAACCCCTCCTTCCTCCTCTTACGATACCATCAAATGGAAACAAAGCTCCCCCAGCATCTAACGTAATCTCCCGAAAACAATAGAGAAAACGAATAGACTAGGATCCTTCAACCATGCCAATGAGCTGTCGCTCACATGTCGTTGAGTTGCTGGCAAATCTTATCGAGCTCTTCCTGGCATTGCTTGAACTTGTCGTTGCATTCCTCATACTTCTTTTCCCACATGTCTCGCTCGGACTCGACGGTTGCAACCTTGCGCTCGTAGTGCTCGGCTTTGACATCGGTAAGGCGGAGCCTAAAGCACAACATGTCAGATTCAATTGCCCGGTGACCAATGATACCATCACCGGCCCCCGCAACCACAAACCCCCGTGGTGGTCCTGTGCTGAGGAGATTGTTGCTGTGGAGAGAGGAGGGGTGGGTCAATGGGGGATAAGCTTACTTCTCGTTGGTTTCGCGGAGGTTCTTGTCTGCCTCTTCGGCTTCATCTTCGAGCAACTGCAGCTTTCTCTGCAAAGCATCAAGCTCCGAGCTGTGGGCAGCTCCGCTGTCAGCGGCGTTTTTGGCTTCGGTGAGTGCCTTCTCCAGTTTTTCCACTTCCTCGTCGAGAAGGGTATTGCGATGGGTGAGGGAGCTGATTTCTTGCTCTTTAGTCAGGTTCTCCTGTTCGAGGACCTTTATGCGGTTCTTGAGTTCCTCGTTCTGGGCCTGGGCCTCCTCGGTCTCCATACGGAGGGAAGTCATTTTCTGGAAGATGCATCAGCCTTTTATCACAGAAAACAAGGCGCATCCATCGTCGACTCTGTAACCGGTAAGAGTAGAGTCGCGTCGATTAAGGACTCCTTCCCCCCATAGATAGGAGAGCAGTTATGATACCCATATATGTAGGGGGATAATAGTGATAACATACCTCTTTGAGCTTGTCCATGGTTGTTATGATGGGGAATGTGTTGGAGTTGGTGTTGAATGTAGTTGTTGAATGAGTGATCGGAGCGATGAAGAGATACTTGGGGGAGGGATGGTTTTGTGAATTTTGTGGTTGATTAGGGGATGAGAAAGGAAGGGAGAGAGGGAGCACTGAGTTCTTCAAATCTGATTTGTTGTTGGACTTTAACTTGCGTGGCGGACGTCAAGTGGGGTTTGGCCTGGTGAGGGGTCCTGTGCGTTGTGTGCTTGCGTCGAAGGAGCATAGTAAAGGCCTGATGCGGCATGTGGGAGGGAGAAGTGAGACACTTAGACAGGCTAGAGTCTTGGCATTCCTGGCCGACCAAGTAATCGAGTGACTTGTGATGACTGTGCGAAAAAAAAACCCGACAGCTAGATATACAATGGTACATACCAGCATTTTCTCGATTTTTGGTTCATCATATGTATCCACCTCGACACTGCGGTGCCAACTGTCTACTCAAACGTCTCTACTGCATTGTTTTTTATATCGCTGATCAGAACCTCCTGGTATTCTAGCACCTCCGAATCTGCCACTGCCAACCATTTTTAACAAGAAATCATTCTGATTGCCACAATTACGGCTTTTGTAGGCCGTAGTAAGAGATGTGTAATAGCATAGGTATATCAACGGGTTGACTGAAGAACGGCGGACATATGCAGAGAAGGAGTATCCATGTTCCACTAGCGGGAGTACTTGCAGATCTAGATATCTAGCCGACTGAAGATTGCATGAGAATTATCTACTCGGGTTTCCTCTTCTGGTTAGTGTCTTTTCTCTTGTTGTTGGCGCCAGTACAAAGCACCCCCCTCACCACGCAAAAATGGTCGCATTCAACCGTAAATAGTGCTCCATCCTTCACATTATTTTTTCATTTTAATTTGTAGAATTGAACTCCGTCCTTTTCTCTTCCATTCCACAATTCCTTTTCCTCTCTTTATCTGGCGGTCGCCTGGAGTACAGGCTGGAGAGTTGTGGGTTTTTTGGAACTCGCAAACCCCTGTTGCCATCTTAGACTCTTCACAGTGGCTGATAGTGAACTAGCGGTTGTCGTAACAACGTTAGTTTGTTTGGTCCAGTGCTCTGGTTCCTGCTTGCCGCTTCCTTTGTTGCCTCCCACTCTCCCACTCCAAAGAAAGCTGTCTGACGATACGGAATACCCTCCCCTCGGGAGAGACAACAATACGCAGCTGGCAACAATACGTACGACAACAGCTAATCAACATCAACAATGCTTCAACACCTTAATAAGGAAAATGCGGTTCTCCACGCCCCGCAGCACGGCAAGACAGACGGGCTGAACGCGAAGACGCCCTTCAAAATCCCGCTAAATGACGAAAATATCGCTTCGACCGTTCACCCAAAAACTGGAAAAAAGAGCATCTTTGCTGGCAGAGATCCGTCTTTTTTCGTCACTCCTGTCGGTGAGAAGAAATCTTAACCTGCCAGCTGACAATTGACTGTTCTAACACATGTTCAAGGCCCACGGAGACAGGCTCTTGCTGGGAAGACCACTAATGTCAAGGCGAAGAACCAAGGACCCTCGGGTGGACAAAGGGCTGGAAAGAAACTCGACGGCACGCTCAAACATCAGCTCATCACCGAACAAGCGGGGTCGGCTGTAATCGGCGGCAACAATGAGGTTCCCGAGATCGAATACATGGCTCCTGTGCCTCCTGGTTTGTGTCAACTGGTTATCATTGATGGGATTAATTGCTGACTCAGTGTAGAGGTCCCCTTCGTGCCTGAGGATTACGAAGCCCCCGACTACAGCTCCTTGAAGAATTACATGAGAGGATGCTACCGCGCCTACCTGGCTGGCATTGATGAGAACGGCAAGAGTGAGCTACAGCGTAGCGTCGAGGCCAGCCAGCGTATGCTTGAGGAGGATCTGGATGCCGAGACGGAGGAGCTCGAGGCTCAGCTCAATAGGGGTACCAGAAAGCTCAGGCAGAAGTCAGCCGAATCCACGATCAAGGGCACCACGGCACGGACTGGGTCCATCACGGTCAACAAGACTAGACGCTCTGAGAGCACCGTCAGGAAGCTAGCTGAGATCAAGCGACCTGGCACATCCCGCCCAGGATCTTCTGCATCGAACTCCCGCCAGGCCACGTCGCGGTCTTCATCCCGCCCTGCTTCGTCTGCTTCTATCTCGCGGCCCACTGCCTCCTCGCATCAGCGCACGGCCAGCACTGCTGATTCCAGAAAAGCAGCACAGATGCTCTCCCAGCGTCCGAGCTCGTCTTTGTCGAACTCGCGCGCAGATACCAGACTTAATCGTCATGCCAGGACGGCTTCCGCGTCGACATCTGCTACTGCCAAGAAGCCGTTTCCCTTCTCCAGTAAGCCAACTGCCGCACCTTCCAGCAGGTCCCGTTCCAGACCCAGAAGTGTCGCCTCCAACATTGACAACCCTGCTTTGAAGAGTACCATTGGATACCACCACGGCAGAGAGGTCCGGGACACCGTCAAGAAATCTGTCAAGCTCGAGTCTACCCTAGACGCTATCGAGAGGATCCAGCGTGAAGATGAAGAAGCCGAGGCGAACCTCGCTTTGCCTCCCATCCTTCTTATTCCTGAAGTTGAGGAAGAAGACGATGTGGTCGTGGAATTCCCCAGTCCGTTGATCGAAGAGGAAGAATTCTTCATAGCGATGCTATAGACGAGCTCGATTTGCTGTACTGGGCCGTGATGTTGCCGGATCCGTGGGTAATTTGGGTGAAGATGGTTCTTCATGGTGGAATTCGGAGCATTGGAATAATTTGCACTGTGACTTTGCCGGTTTGCGCGGCAAATAGGAATTTGAAAAGTCAGTCTGTAATCTTTGGGTTTTTGCTTTCGGTATTGTCTTACTTGCTCTTTTGTTTTTCCTGAGGAGTAGTGTTTCTGTCGTCATTTCATACAACTGTCCCATTAGAATCCGCTGAACGCGGTATCCAATCACATTTGTAGTTATATCATTGTAGACCCCAAGAGGACCTGAATTCTTCTTGCTGCCCTCTGTCCCTGTTGCTAGAAAATTTACCTGCGGGACGGTGATCTTGGATATTCATATTGAGTGCGATCTATAAAGATTTATGGTAAAGAACAGCCAGAGTCGTTGTCTCCAGAGTCATTTGTCTCCAGTGCCGGTAATGGAACCTACAGCCCATGGATTTTTTTCTCTGCGTCGATTGCGCTGTATGCAGCCTATGTAGACTATGCCGATACCCCCCCCCCCCCGACTCCCAACTCCAGTCTCTGCAATGGGCTTTGTGCAGCAATCTCGTGGTTATGAACTTTGTTTATGTATTCATTACTCGTATGTGATCAGTTTCAATCATGCAGAGAGCGAGGATTGAGGAAAGAGAAAGGGATTTACACTCTCTGAAGGGCCCGAAAAGCATAAAACTGCTTCGCAGCCTTACTTTTCCAAGGACACCAACTCGATGAGAGCAGATGGCCCAGTGCTTGATCGGACAGGTGTAGGTTGAGGACAAATACAGAGCCCCGGGCATTTTCATGACAGCCCACGTCTGGGAGGTTTATATTCTATCCCAAGGAAACGGCGAGTTTATAGACGTCCCAGGTATAAGGAGTTTAGGGACGGATCCTCACGTTTGTCTCGTGGTTATGGAGAGCTTAACTGTGCGACTTTATCCGAGTGAGATAACATACATACAACAGAGCCACGCGCGTCTTGGCGCAGGTCACTACCAACGCCAACCCGTCAGTAAGCTCTCAGTCCTCGACATCTCTCGCAACCAAAGAACTCCAATGATGCAGCCACGGCTACTCTCACTCATCCTGGGGGCGCTTGCCTTCACGCTTCCCTCGCACGTCTCAGCTTTCTCCGATACGTCCCCCTATTTCCTGATTTCCTCCGTGTCCACGTATGTCCTTTCCTCTCTGGTATCCCCCAGCTCGCCAGTCGCTAACAATATAGCCTAACAGTGTCCCTGAATCACTACGCTCACGCAGCATTCTCTCCACTTCGTCATTCTTCACTGCTGCCAGCGATGTAATCCGCGCCTGCAAGGCAGACGCTTACGTCCTCGTCTCGCAACCCGGCATCCACGTGGAGGACATCACTACTGATAAGAACACGGGAGTGCACTTGAAAGACCTCTTCGATGGCGTCGATAAGTCCAGGCGCTGGGTCGTCGAGAATACCTACGCAGACAAGCAGAAAGATATGTTTGCGGTTATCGAGAAGCTGCAGTATGTGGCTGTAACAGCATGTGATGCGCTGGTTGAGGACATTGATGCGAAAAGTACTACCACCGTTCTTCTTAGTTTCAACTGCTCCGCTCCGAAAGCTAATCCATACGTGTCAGCTGCTATGTTTAAAACCTTCGACGGAGTAAAGCCCAAGGTCGTCCGCGTCGATTTCGATCGACTCCCCGCTAGTGGTGCAGCCCGCGCAAAAGCGGTGGAGCAGAACGATGCGTTCTTACATTCGGTCATGGATATGTTGCCGACGAAGAAGTACACTGTTATCTTCGTGAGCTCGCCAATAGGGGAGACTACTGCTGCCGCGCCGGTGAAGTTCTCAACGCCGCAGGAGCACGCGGCAAACTTAGAGCTGCGCTCGGTCGAGTTTGAGACTGAAGCCAGGAACGCGACGCTCGTCAAAGGGGGATTGTTTCACCGATATCAGTTCTTTACGCCTGCTATCTTCACGGGGTACATCGTCTTCTTTCTGATGCTGGCAATCCTGTATGTGGGTGTGTCGGCAGTCAGTAGCATCGGTGTTTCTTACGGATCCTTTGCTAAGGAGATGGGACCAGGGGCCAAGAAGCAACAGTAAAGTGATGAGGTTATGATGGTAGTTAGAACTTGGGATATTATTTGCGTTTCTTTGGTAATGGTTAGCATTTCATTTGCGTACGTCTTTCTGTTTGTATAATACGGTGCGTATATCATTCACCGATTGCGAGTACCCTTGCGATGCGTGAGTGCGGCGGTCCAAGATGTCCTTCCTCACTGGTCTCAATCTTTTTGAATTTTGTTCTAGAAACCACTCTGGATTATAGCTTCCAGGCTCTCAAACAACTCTTTGCCTACAGGACCGCACTGCTCCACGATTCTCTTGACCACCTTCCTCTTGACGCCTCCTTCTCCGACCGTGCCGCTCTCTAATGTCCGTAGGCCGACAATCCTTCCATCGTAGTCCACCGAAACGGTCAATACACAATCCGACACCGCAAACTCCTCCCTAGTAGGATCGAAGAACACATTATCGCCTACCGCCGCAACCAACAGGGTTATCGCCGGCACGTCTCCCATCGCCGCCGCACCGGCAGGGTACAATGGTAATGCAGCGTCCCAATCGTCGTCGAAAAGCGGGTCCTCATCCGTCGCCGACACCAACCGCGGCAGGTTCGTAACTCGGAGCGCTAGGTGAACCGCAAGGGAGAGGAGTGTAGCTGGATGCGAAACCGGCGGTGTCAGCAGTAGGATCTACCTTCAATCAGTACATAGTTTCTTCACTGGTAGGTAGAGTAGGGGCGGCGGACGTCGATGTACAGCTTCCAGTGCCACCTGTCTCCGATCTCGAGCCGTCCTGCAAGTTTCTGTCCTAGCAGATCGGCCACACTGTTCACCAGGAGCACAACCAGCGGATCATCATCTCTTGCACCGGAGACCTCAACGGATGCTTCAATCCACGACCGTTGATCTACCTTCGCTATTGATAAGGTGTTCTCCGAGGAGAGCGGGGGAACCGGTGTTTTCTCAACTTCCGCTTTGATACCGACGATACATTCGCCACCATCAGGCCAGATGAGACGACTGCTGCCATGTGTGGAGGGAAGAATATCGAGCTCCGCCGTGAGCGAGCGGAATTGCGTGGGCTTGCGGGCGTCGGGACGGATTGGTGGACTTAAAGAGAGCGATGTATAGAGGTATGAAAGTTCGGCTGGAGAAAGGAGAGTCGCCGAGGGCGCGGCGGTGGAGGCAGTCGCGGGAGCCATAACGGCTGTAGTTGGTAGTCAGTGGTTAATTTGGCGCGGAAGGTGATCCTGATCTGTTAGTTAGGGTAACACAAAGTACGTACGGTGAATCCTGGACCCCAGGAGCTCGTTCTCACCTTCCCTCCACCTCAGCATATCCCCGCATTCTGTTCCAGCCATTTATTCGTTCCCGCTGGTGTATATTGTTATCACCTCCGTTGGATCGACCTTCCATCTTATTGAACATCATGCCTCCAAAACAACAGCGCCAATCCCTTCGCCCGCCGCCGATGCGCCGTTCCGCTACTCCCCTCCCGGGGATGAACATGACACGTTCCGCCCTGCCAGCCGGTACCATCACCTCCTCTCTCTTCCAGACCAAGCCGTAATCCTCGCGCAAGCGCATAATGAAAACAAAGATATGAAGCTCAAATATTCTTTCGTGTATAATAGAAATCATCGCAACGATCCTAGACTACCTCCCTGTGCGAGACCTTTTGTCGTTCGCGCGCGTGTCGCACCGTCTGCGCGACATGGTCTATGACGATACCCGCTGGGTGACAAAGCTGCAGCTGATGGAAGTATGGAACGAAACTGAGGCCCGGAAACGGTTCGAGGATGCTATGCGGAGAAAACGGGCTGCGGACGCGGCGAAGAGGGCGGAGGAGGAGAAAAAATTCGTTGAGTCGAGAGCGGCGGCAGCCGCTGGAAAAGGAATTACTGTTTTTGATGCTGTGGAAGAGTCCGAGAAGGCAAAAGCAGCGGCAGCGGCAGCTGCTCCGGCGGCGACGGCGGCCGCCACGGCTGGTCTCGACGTGATGAGTCTTTCCGTATCCGCGACGGAGATCTCGCGGCCAGCGCTCATAGACAAGGGAAGCTTGTTGACAGTCCTGAAGAGCGTGCGCAGTATTCGCGGGTTTGCACGGCACGAGTTTGGGAGAATTTATGGAGCTTTGGGGCCGCTGTATCTGGATCTGGTCATGGCTAGCACTCATGCCGATCCGGTCGTCTTCCAGATGTATCGGGATCCCGAGGAGCAAGCGCAAATGCTTGCGCAACTGAGGAGGTTTGCGGAGTGCGATACTGCGGTAGGTTGGACCGAACGATCGGGCAGACTGAAGGCTATGATGGAAATTTTCGAGAATGCGGCACTGAGGGAATTTGAGGGAGGCTTTGATACCGAGGATATTGACGGCCGCATGAAGAGATATGCCAATGTTCTCATCCTGCTGAATGGCGGGCAGGCATGCGTTCAGCTTTTTGTGCAGAAGCATCCGGTGCTTTATAACAAAGAAGAGCTCGGTAACCCGATGGATTGCTTCGAGTAAGTCTCTTTTGTGACCAAAGGAAGTACTTTGCTAATACGACGCGTAGTGATCCAACGGAAGGGGCATTCTCCTTGGAACCGGCAAAGGTATTTTGGCAGAAGCTTGCGGAAGTTCTGAAGAAGCAGGCGAGCACTATTGTAAGGGTTTTTCCCAGAGAGGTCAACGTCATGCTGCCCTTCGTCGAACGTGTTGCGGAAGATGTCATTTCGGAATATGTTACGCCGGTACTTGACGAGGCGCACGAACGCGATGGGGAGAACTACCTCAAGGCCGTGACAGGCTTGCTCAAGCAGAGCCTGGACTTTGGGGTTTCTCTGCAACCCGCCTTGTGCAAGGTTTCTGCCGACGGCTCTGCGAAGGAGGTGCTGAACGTTCTGATGCGGGTCTTTGATGCCCACGTGGATCTCTATCTCCAGGAGGAACTCGACTTCTGCAAGAAGAGATTCAGCGAGGAGGTGGACACGTGGGGAAAAATCATTCGGGAACAAGACGAAGCCACCGAGTCGTTTTTCATGAGTAATGTCAATCGGGAGGCCGAAAAACGGGATTTTTTGACTACGTTCAAAAAGGTTATTCTTGCGCCTGTTTCGGTCATACCTTCGGCGTTCGCCAATGTCAGGCCGATAAGTGCCATTAGTACTATCGACTCGAAATCGATATCGGACACTCCTTACGCCACGGATCAAGACTGGAATGCGAACAATAATAGGTCATCGGTAATGAGCAATTCATCGGAGGACTACTTCACCAATAAGAATAGAACATTGTCTGTTGCGAGCGGACTCAGCGGCAGAGCTTCGCCTGCACCCACTGTAATGGTAGCGCCTACCTCTGAATTGGCTGCGAAAGCGGCCATCATGAATACGAAGCTGCAGGGAATCAGTGGTTTGTTCAGTCTCGACGTGGCATTAAAGCTTGTGCATATGGCGAAGGAGAGTTTGGAACGGGCTGCAGTGTTTGCCAAAATCGGAGGCCAGACTGGAGAGGAAGCGTAGGACTCCTCACCGATATTCCATTGCATGCAACTAATTATTCTTCAGTCGTGAGCAGTGCGAGGCAATTTTCGTTGCGCTCCTCCAAGTTCTTGGCCCTCGACATGTCAAATCTGGTTTCGACAAGGCCGTTGAACATCTAGGGAAATATAATCCTCGCGAAGTAGCCCACACCTCAAACGGTGTTGCGCCGCTAGTGACCTTTCTCGAGCTTGTCAATATTGGCGATCTGATTCAGCAGATGATTGATGTTTTCTACGAGCAAGAGCTAGTGGCTGCACGACTGACAGACCGGAACGACTTTCTCAATCCTGCTGCGAAAGAAAAGAAACGATTTGAGCAAATGTTAGACGAGCGTGTTGCAGCCGGTCTCAACGTCGGTATCGATGTGCTGATTGACGAGTTGGAGCACATCTTTGCTACCACACAGCAAGTGACCGACTTTAATCCCGGGGCACTGGGGGAAGTCGGGGCGGCAGAGAAGCGACAAACTATGGACATTGGGCCTAGTCCGACGGCGGTCAGGATCGTGAAGATCGTGGAGACCCACACAAAACTGCTGACCGGAAGCACTGACAAGAATGTTCTCGACGTGTTTAACCAAGAAGTGGGCCTCAGGTTATTTGCTGCCGTCTGTAAGCACATCAAACGACAGCGGATCTCGGTAGATGGTGCAATTAAGTTGATTTCGTGCGGTTTCCTTCCCCCTTCTTTTCCACTCTCCCCGCTGACGAATCAGGGACGTCAATCTATACAACAGCTACATCGAAGGGCTCAAGCTCCGACCGCTGATCCCGTACTTCACGGCGCTTCGGGAACTCGCACAAATCTATCTGATTGACCCCGAGCATGCAAAGCAGATGGCCACCGTCATTGCAGACCCACAGAGGTTTGGCGGAATTTTTAGGGTAGAAGAAGTCTATGAGTATGCTACTCGCCGAGAGGACTGGTATAGAGTTAAGAAAGACGTGGAGAGGGCTATGTATGGTATTGGGTGTTACATTATGTAGAGCGAGCGTTGAAGCATTGGCGTTTGAGTGTGGCGAATGTTTGAGCGCGGCGTTTTCTTTCTTTTTTCTCTTCCCTTTTGTTAGATTCCGGAAAACTCGGTTGCAGTGATAATAGTGGCTGGGATAGATCCGTAAAGAAGAGAATTGAGTCTGGTAATCTTCATCTGCGGGGTAGGGCTCGATCCAAAGTTCATTTCCGAGCACTCGGCATCCAAGCCCTTTACCCTAGCTGGCATATCGGCGCTAACAACTTCAACTTGCAGCCAACGAAGTTCAGCAAAGCAATACGGCGGAACCCCACCATCACCAAAATTCAACCCCCATACATCTAATATACCATCATGGCAAGTCCCATAACCTCTGGAGACCCTGGCCGAAATGGGAGCAATACCTAATACTGGCATTTACTGCTTCAGTCGAACCCAACACAGATCTTTGGCGACGATGTGCAGGAGGAGCGCGGAGAAAATGCGAGTATGTTGCTCCATCGGCCCAATAGCGGGAATGGGGGAGGGGAGCTAATGGGAAGTTGTTAGGATTGTCGGCGTTTGTGGGAGCTATTGCAGTGGGAGATCTCGTCAAGACAACATTAGGGCCCAAGGGAATGGACAAGATTCTGCAGTCTGCGTATGCTATCACTGTGCTTGTTTGCTGCGAAGAGGGATGGGATAGGTTCCATTTGCTGATACGATGGGACGGTGGCGGCGAAACAGTTCAACAGGCGACATCATGGTGACCAACGATGGCGCAACTATCCTCAAATCGATAGCCCTCGACAACGCGGCGGCGAAAGTACTGGTCAACATTTCGAAGGTACAAGACGACGAGGTCGGCGACGGCACGACATCGGTAACCGTTCTCGCCGCCGAGTTGCTGCGCGAGGCGGAAAGACTTGTCGACCAGAAGATCCATCCGCAAATCATCATTGACGGATACCGTATCGCTTCCATCGCTTCTCTCGAGGCCCTCAAGAAAGCCGCCGTTGATAACGGTACCGACGCCGAGAAGTTCAGGAAGGATTTGATCAATATCGCGAAGACCACATTAAGCTCGAAGGTCTTGAGTCAGGATAAGGATCACTTTGCGGAGCTCGCGGTTGACGCCGTGCTTAGGCTCAAGGGAAGCACCAACCTCAACAATATACAGATTATCAAGAAGGCCGGAGGCAGGTTGGTTGATTCGTACCTGGATGAGGGATTCATCCTGGATAAGCGGATTGGGCTTAACCAGCCGAAGAGATTGGAGAAGGCGAAGATTCTGGTGGCAAACACTGGTTTGTGCCCCCCTGTTCACTTGTTTCAAAGGCGATATTGACCTTGGACTAGCAATGGATACGGACAAGATCAAGATCTTCGGAGCACGGGTAAAAGTCGACTCAACGGGCAAGCTTGCTGAACTCGAGAAGGCGGAACGCGAGAAGATGAAGGCCAAGGTGGAAAAGATCAAGTCCCACGGCATCAATTGCTTCGTTAACCGGCAACTCATCTACAACTGGCCCGAGCAACTCTTCGCCGACGCCGGCATCGTTTCAATCGAACATGCTGACTTCGACGGGATCGAGCGCCTCGCGCTCGTCACCGGTGGAGAAATTGCCTCTACATTTGACCACCCCGAAACCGTCAAACTCGGCCAGTGTGATCTGATCGAGGAAGTCATCATTGGCGAGGACACACTGATCAAGTTCTCCGGTGTCGCCGCCGGCGAAGCTTGCACGATTGTCATCCGCGGCGCTACCGAACAGCTCCTCGACGAAGCTGACCGCTCCCTCCACGATGCCCTCTCAGTTCTCTCCCAGACCGTCGTGGAAACCCGCACCGTCCTCGGCGGTGGCTGCTCAGAAATGCTCATGTCCAAAGCCGTCGAGAACGCGGCACAAAACACGGCGGGCAAGAAAGCCCTTGCCGTGGAGGCTTTCGGCCGCGCCCTCCGCCAACTCCCCACCATCCTTGCCGACAACGCCGGATTCGACTCGAGCGACCTCGTCGCGAAGCTGCGTGCCGCCCACCACGCTGGCATGAGTTCCTCCGGACTCGACCTGTACACACCTGGTGGCCGCATCGCGGATATGAGGGATCTCGGTATCGTGGAGTCCTTCAAGCTGAAGCGCGCTGTGGTCTCGTCGGCGAGCGAAGCGGCGGAGATGTTGTTGCGTGTTGATAGCATTGTGAGGAGCAAGCCCAGGCCTAGAACCAGGCACTAGGTTTGGGGCGGTAGTATGGTAATTCGAGGGGGGGGCATAAGGGAACGAATAGTTAATAGAAGTTGTTCCTGACAAGAGTGAGGGTGCTTGGTGTACTTTATGATGAACCAAATGTGAAATGCAACCTTCACTTGACAGCAGGTATGTAATTGCCTTGCTCTACTGTCTACTTGCTTTCCTTTACTGAGCCCGGCTTTCTCGATCCGAGGTAGTCACTCATGTTTCTTAATGACGCACCTCTTGTTCGCAACCCAGATATACCGTGACTACTATCTAGCTGTCAGATTTTTTTCCTTTATTCATTAATCGCGTGTGACCTATATAGATCATGGCGATAAAGAGTGAGGGCAAATTAACATCAGCCTCTGGACAAGGACAAAACCCCGAATCCAGCCCTGGCAGCATTTCGTCCTCATGTATCCCTTAAAGCAAGTCCAAATTCGTTCCGGGACTGTCTGACTGCTAGATACCAGCAGAGGTCTAATAATAACTGCCGGCACAGAGCCAACGAGTGAGAGACTATGATCATTCACTCAACCTCACATCCGCACGCACTGCAATACCAATCCAATAGCTGCAATAAACATCCCAAGATTCAGCGAAAGCCAGCTACGTAGTTAAAATAAAAAAAAAGGCTTTTATCCTCCATGGACCCCCCGAAATATCCAGCGTGGACCCTATCCACGATGAACCCACACAGAGTTTCATACTTGGGTAAGTATGTAGTTTGAAGTAGGGTAGGTCTTCACAACAAAATAAATTTTATTCCTATGTATGTATCTGTGCGGCTGCCTACATTCCTACACCTGTTCAGATGCTACAGCATAGCGGGGAACTCCGGCAGGCTAAGCCCATCATTGCTTAGATTGCAGCCTTACCTCCGCATGTCACCCTTCTGTACTCGTTTTTTTTTTGGTAGGCCTATCCTGAGGTATCTTGGTCAAGGACAAATTCGGTTTTTCCCGCTATCTTCCGCATGGTGCAGCGAGCCCGGATCCAGTTGGTCAACCTTTTAGGGCACTCGAAATCGAGCGGCGCCATGTCGGGTTTGTAGGTTTCAATCAGAAAGCGTCTTAGGCATGTATGCGGTCGATTGGAGCTCCCGCCTTATCATGGATGGTTGCGACCGCATGGCCACCTGGTACGCCCGTGTCCTGGCAACGGATGCAGGAGCAGGTAGATGCCGTCAAATCCACGGGGAAAAAAACTAACCATCGTGTATCCGGGTGACGTGACTCTTGGTGCTACTGCCTGTACTTGTATCGTCCGGTCCTATTCAGCGATTCACGGAGCAGTAAAGCGTGAACCCACGGAGTGAAACGTTGGGGGCTGCCGCCTGTTGGGTGGCTTTCTGATGCCCTAGAAAATGTTTGCGCATCTCCTTATGGCAAAATCCGACCACCATATCAATGGTGGGGAAGCCGTGGTCCTCCTATGTGTGCGGCATTCGCAGGTTCCAAGATATTTGGTCCATAACACATTGGAAAGTGTCTTAAATGTGGTCCTCGAGAGTAAGAGACCCTGCTCCAACTACTAAGCTAAGTACACGGTGCAATTTTGTGTGGGGTCCATCGTGGCTAGAGGGGTCCACGTTGGATATTTTGGTGCTGGGAGGGAGATAGAAGCCATTGGAAAGAAAAAAAAAACACGTACTTTTGTAAAAAAATATACATACCTAGGTATATACTTATATGGGAAAATCTCAAAGCAAGCACACGAGCGAATGAAGCAACTAAGCAAGAAATCAAGCAAGCATATTTCGCCCCTCCAAGCAATGTCCTCCTCAAACACCGAACGCCATTTCCGTCCGTGTAGACAAACAGACAAGCAAGTAAGCAAGTAAAGTTGACAACTAAGAATATCCGTCGCAAGTATGCCTCGCCGTTTCGAGCGTCATCCTGACCCAGCACCCTTTCTTACTCGATCTCGATCTCCTCGACGAAACCCATCCATTCCAGTTCTTCGTCCCAGTCTCCGTTTCCCTCATTACTATCCGTAGCAGTAGCGGTAGCGGTGGACATCGTATCGCCTCTCTCGGTCCGGCTCTCATCCTCCACACCCTCGTCTCCAATACCCAACGCCTCCAGTCTAGCCACGAATGGTGTGCGTAGAGTGATAAGCCATCTCTTCAACGCTGTATTCTCCATCCTTCCATCGCGTGCTTCCTTAAGATGCTCGGTGAACCTTAGTATAACCCTTCCGCTTCGGACCATGTTGTATTTTTTTGAGTTCTGCTTTGCCAGCTCCCTCTGGTTCACAAGCGCTTCCGACACAATTTTTGCACGGCTCACGACCGATTGCGGCAGCTGTGCGAAGCGCGCAAGGGTTAGACCGTAGTTTTCGTCTTTCACTCGGCCGTTGGCAAGCTTGTAGAGCATTGTCATTGAGTATTCCGATTGGCACTGCGGTTGTCAAGCTCAGCTACGAGACGAAAGAGCGGCCCAGGTGGTAGTTTACCTCGACCTTCATATGCAGATTCATCACGCCTGCCCGCTCAGACAGTATCTCGGCCAATTCCTTGAAGTGCGTGGCAAACCAGACATACGCTCTAGTCTCCACCAACGATTCACATATGGCGAGTGCGATGGCCATTCCATCTCTCGGGCTCGTGCCGCGGCCTAACTCGTCGATTATGACCAAGCTGCCTGCTTCCGCGTTGTCGAGTATATGGGCGGCCTCTCGCATCTCACCTGCGAATGTGGAGACACTGGCTGCGATTGAGTCGTCCATTGAGATGCGCGCGAAGAGCTGCAATGTCGGGGGTAGCCAGGCGTGTGCAGCGGGGACACTGAGCCGTTGTGAGCATGTACATACGTCTTCGGAGGAAGAATGGGTTTTTACAACGAGCCGATTTGAGCCATAACCACAGCCAGAGCCACTGAACGGAGGTAGGTAGACTGTATCTGCCGTTAGCTCCGGCTCCACACCTTCATTGGCTACAACAATCCACGGGAGTGCGGTGTTTACTTTTCCCGACATGTTGCACCCTTCAAAGCCATTGCACCCGATGATTAGCAGTCTGCAAGTTCCTCGGGCGGGATGCAGAGCTTGGGAAGTACCAGTGACGATCTGAAACCTGCCGCACAACGTCAGCAAGACACACATCCACCTCCGCCTCGACATATTCACCACATCGGGGCCGTCCTCGGAGCTTGCTCACCTCGATTGCTGGCTCGCATACACATCATTTGGGACAAACCTGTCCTTGTGTATCATTTCCCTGATTGGATGTCGTAGACCCTTCATCGCTATGGTTTCCGTGAAAACTGGTCGAACTAGAAGGAGTCAGTAACACTAGACGTGCGGTAGGTATGCCCCACAGCATATTCGAGATACACTTGCCAAAGTTTCCGGTTATGAAGTGCGGGGGGTGATTACCGTAGTCTAGCAGCGTGCAAATGTGTGCGAACGAGCAGAGCTATCCAGATGATCGTCGCTGTCAGATTTCACCCATTCCGTGGATTTGCCTCCGGAGAAGTGCCCGGTCTTACCATGTCCAACAATCCGATTGCTTCGCCGACCTTGATCAAGTTCTGGATCTGCTTCCGGATGTTCAGGATAAGCTGGTTGACAGTCCGATCACCTGCAGGATATCAATAGCCAATCTAAAGGACATGTTGGGGAGAATCGCTAGCATACTAATCTGCATCACCTCACGAAGCGCATCATTGACCTACACTCATACTGTCAATTGCAGGAATACAAGCCATTCCCCTAGGAGCCTGATTTTGCAACGAAGGCCATGGCTCCTCTTGATAGGATCGATCTCCCGAAGGGGGAGTGGTGCTCACCTTCTTATTGCGTTTGCACAGCTCGATAGTCCCAAACTCCAAGTATTTTTTCTTCTTGACAACGTTGACGAATACAGGCGGGAGACGTTCCGTATTCGGAAGACGAAAGTAGAATCCACGTACGTACTCATACCTGATCTCTAAATCAATGCCGAACTCGGTACAGAGCTCCTGGCGGTGAGAATAGATCGCCTTGCTGCACTGATCGTATGCGTCTCTGGCGACATCTAGCATTCCACTCACCCCTGCCTGTGGATACCGTGTCAGGACATCAACTGTAATTCGGATTTGTGAGTTTCTCGACATACCCTGATCGCAAAACAGCGCTGGTTCCGCAGCTCCAAGGGGCCTTTACTGTAATTGGCTTCCTCGTTGATAACACCATTGATCGTAGCCAAAACAGGGTCAATCTTCTCAGGAGCGATTGTCTACAGAGAAGCACATTAGTTTCCCACCATGAAATCCCCCACCGCGCACTCACAGATTTGATTTCCACCAGCAATTTTGAGCTTGCTGGTGCCAAAGCTTCGTACAAGGGCCCGATGAGTTTGGCTGCCTTCTTGAACAAGATAACATTGTTCAGAGCCTGTTCGGTATGTTTTTGTGACGGTTGAACGGGATCGGAGGTCAGCTATAACCGAAAACCGACGTCAGCCAGTGATGAACCCTCCTCATACTAACCACTGGGCGCATCCATACCGCTAAACAAAGCCTATCCATATCAGGGATATTCTTGAGAGCTTCGCTGGCCTGGAAGTACATGTCCTCTTGCTTCGTAAACTCCTCAACAACATCTAGTCTAGGGTTGATCCATTTGGGCTGAGTCAACGGCTGCAATATGTTGGCCCTGAGAGCCCGTGCTCCCATGGCTGTTTTGGTCTTGTTCAGCAGTCCAAACAGATTGTCGGTCGACTTTTCGTTCTGCAGATTCTGGACCAGCTCCAAGCAGCGGACCGTGTTGAAATCAAGCAACATGGATCCTAACCAACCAATCAATCATCCATCCGAATCCGCTCATCCATCCACCCATCCAAAGGGGTGTTGCCATCAACAAACCTTCACGACCCCAATACTTGATCCGCACAGTATGCGGTGCGAATCTCATATGGTTGGCGGTGACATATCTCAGCGCTGCCGCTGCAGCGGACACCGCATAGTACTTTCCAGTGAGCGAAACCGTGAGCGTGGGCAAATCGTCCGCGCACACCAGCTGCTCAATCTGCTCGTGGCCCGCCCGCTCACTGAAGCACCTACGGGGGCTTGTTATTATTGAACAGTTCGCCACGCAGGATTCTATTAGCCCTGCCAGTGTGCTCTTATGAGGCTTAAAGGCTGTTTCGGAAAGGATGATCTGCGCGGGGGGGGGGGGTCACTGTTAGGGTTCTCCGTGGATCGGATCAGACTGGAAAAAAAGGGGGCGGGGGGGGGGTTCATTACATCGGTCACGTCATTCAGGAAGATCTTACTGATCGTGTGAGCGTATGTCTGGGAATCGCATATCTCGCTCAGATGGCATTCGCCGGTGTACAGATTGATGATGCACAACCCCACAGTCGCAGACATCCCCCGAGACTCCGATATAGCGCAGATTATCCTCGAGCCACCGCCAACTGTTGAGGCATTAGCCCTTGACCCTCGGGAACGGGAAGTCGTTGAGCGAGTGCCGCCTAGAGCGCTAGTCCCTGGACGGCCAGTACTTGAGAGGCCACTCCGGCGCGACGAGCGTGTAGAAGACATTCTGTTGTGTGTTGTTTGTGGTGTATGTAGTAGAGGATAGAGAGCGAGAATGAGTGAGTGAGTGAGAGTGAGAGAAGTGGCGAGTGAGCGACAATGATATTTTTGTGTAACAAACTACCTACTTCTTACCTACTTGTAAAGTTAACGCCCATTGTGACTAACCGGGTAGTTTTACTGTAACATGCGGCTGATCTATTCTGGAGCGCGACATTACTTCAACATTAAGGCCACACACATGCTCGCCCTCCCGCCGTCTACACGACCACTAAACCTACCGTCCACATAAACGTACCACCCCGCAACGGTCTCGCTTTACTGCCTCCACCGCCGCCGCCGCCACCATGTCCGAACGTAAAGTTCTCCAGAAATACGTATGTCCCCTGTGTCCCCACGGCTGCCCCCGCGCTGACCTTGCGATCTCTAGTTCCCGCCGGACTTCGATCCCTCGAAGATCACGCGCACCAAAGGGCCGAAGCCGGTCGGTCCTAAGCAGCAGACGGTGCGGCTGATGGCGCCGTTCTCGATGAAGTGCCTGACGTGCGGCGAGTTCATCTACAAGGGGCGCAAGTTCAACGCGCGCAAGGAGAACAGCGGCGATAAGTACTACACCATCAGCATATTCCGGTTCTACATACGCTGCACGCGGTGCAGCAGCGAGATCACGTTCAAGACCGATCCCAAGAACATGGACTACACGTGCGAGAAGGGCGCGATCCGCAACTTCGAGCCGTGGCGAAGCGCGAAGGACGCCGAGGAGACCGAGGAGGAGCGGCTCAACAGACTCGAAGAGGAGGAGAACGAGAGCGCCATGGAGAAGCTCGAGACCAAAACGCTGGACTCGAAGAGAGAGATGCAGATCGCGGATGCCCTGGACGAGATTAGGACCCGGAACGCGAGGAATGAGAGGGTCGACGAGGGCGAGGTTATGGATAAGCTGACGGTGGTCAAGGATCCCGCCACGTTGGAGAGGGAGCGGCAGGAGAGGGAGGACCAGGAGGCGGCGCGGAAGGCGTTCAGAACCGAAGACGATACGTTTGTGAGGAGGATAGTGGAGGGAGCGGAAGAGGAGACGTCGCAAGTCGCGACGGCTTCGAGCTCGGCTTCCGCTGCGGTTCCAGTGGTGCCCGAGATTCCGAGCTTCAAGAAAACACTCAAAAGGAAGCGGGATCTAGGAGCCGCATTGGGCATCAAGAAGAAGGCCAAGCCGTTGGTTTGAGCCCCCCGCCCCCCTCCCAGGTGCATCATATCGTCCTGGTCCGCTTTTTTTTTTGTGTGTGTGTGTAATCTTGCGATGCTTGTGATTTCGATAACATGGAGCAATTATGTGCTCTGGTTGCGGTCCGAACGGAATAGAGTTCCATTCCTAACTCCCATCATCATACCTGAAACTTTCGATTTCGTCCGTCAAAAAAAAACATATGTACGATAGAACCTCCCCTCTCCGTAGTCACTAACTACAATGGATTACATCACACGGCGACATCTTATATCCAGATCTATCGTGGATCTTCCCTTGTCCAACGATAAAAACACAACTATCGCACCAGCACTAACAAAGACTAGTTTTGCACAAAGGGCAGGCCACTGTGCCACCATCTCTCAGGACAGTTGCATAAACGCACATGGGGTTGGATGTCTAGTCTGTGCGGCAAGGTGGGTGGGTTTGCGAGCGCCTTGGCGGGACGTTCCTTGAAGGAGGCTCTAATTTCTAAGGAATCGCTCACAAGCTTCGCGCCATGGCGGCCGCCCTCGCCACACAGGCCATTCTGTGCAAAGATCCAGATCACGGCCTCCATGCCCCCCGGCACCCCCGAGCCGCACAAGGAAAACCACGGCCGAATAATCCCTGAAGCCTTGGTATATGCCAGACAATACAAAGAAAGGGTATCAAAACCCCGTATATCCCTAGCACATCCGAAATACATGGATCCGGGGGGGGGGGGGGGGGGGGGGGGGGGGGGGGGGGGGGGGGGGGGGGGGGGGGAGGGGGGGGGGGGGCGGGAGGGGGGGGGGGGGGGGAGGAG
>Ga0307516_10000672_pt1 | contig 46304 bp, 38 predicted proteins | sample 19_EM_MG_FD_203310 | JGI IMG/M metagenome (GOLD analysis project Ga0307516, IMG submission 203310) | Populus trichocarpa ectomycorrhiza microbial communities from riparian zone in the Pacific Northwest, United States - 19_EM | ecosystem: Host-associated > Plants > Roots > Unclassified | place... | reverse complement strand
ACCTCCTGGCCGCCCTTGATGAACCCCATCCGGCTGCGGGTCTTTTCGCTCAGGTCGGCCAGCTCCTTCGGGTCGCGCACGGTCATGAGCCCCAGACCGTCGGTGCCGGCATCGGCCTTGACGACGATGAACGGTTTTTCCTGGATGCCGTATTCCTTGTACTTGCGGCGCACCTTGCCGAGCAGTGCCTCGGCGTTGCTCATCAGGCACTCTTCCCCACTGCCGTCGGCGAAGTTCACCTTGTCGCAGCGCGCGAACATCGGGTTGATCAGCCACGGGTCCATGCCCAGCAGCTTGGCGAACTTCTTCGCCACTTCTTCATAGGCGGCGAAATGTTTGGTCTTGCGCCGCACTGTCCAGCCGGCGTGCAGCGGCGGCAGAAGGTACTGCTCGTGCAGGTTTTCCAGCACTTTGGGAATGCCGGCCGACAGGTCGTTGTTCAGCAGGATCGTGCAGGGGTCGAAGCCCTTCAGGCCGAGGCGCCCGCGCGTGCGCACCAGCGGCTCGACGGTGAGCGCACTGCCATCGGGCAAGGCGATCTCGGTCGGTTTTGTGATGCTGTCGTCGAGCGTGCCCAGGCGCACGTTCAGGCCGGCCATGTGGAAGATCTGCGTCAGCCGCTGCACGTTGGCCAGGTAGAAGGTGTTGCGTGTGTGCTTCTCGGGAATCAGCAGCAGGTTCTTGGCTTCGGGGCAGATCTTCTCGATCGCCGCCATCGCCGCCTGCACGGCCAGTGGCAGCATCTCGACCGTCAGGTTGTTGAAGCCGCCCGGGAACAGGTTGGTGTCGACCGGCGCCAGCTTGAAGCCTGCGTTGCGCACGTCGACCGAGGTGTAGAACGGCGGCGTGTGTTCCATCCATTCGAGCCGGAACCAGCGCTCGATGGCCGGCAGCGACTCGAGGATGCGCTGTTCGAGTTCGTTGATCGGCCCGGTGAGTGCGGTGATGAGGTGAGGAACCATGGCAGGGCCCGAAAAGGTGCGACCGCGAAGATGCGCGGGAGAAGGATTCTAGGCATCTGGGGGTTCCGGCGGCCGGCGCAACCCCGCCAAGCAAAGGCGCGAACCCAAAAGAAAAGGGCCGCAATTGCGGCCCTTCCCACCTTGAAGGGGTCGCCAAAGGCGACCCCGCTGTCCGGTCTGGCGCAGCGCTTAGTTGTGGTACGCCGTCTCGCCGTGCGCGCTGATGTCCAGGCCTTCGCGTTCGTCTTCTTCGTTGACACGCAGGCCGACGACCTTGTCCACGATGAAGTACGCGACGAACGAGACCACCCCCGACCACACGATGGTGAGCAACACGGCCTTCAGCTGAATCCAGACCTGGGCGCCGATGCCGTTGGAGATGACACCCGCCGTGACCCAGTCGCCCACGAGGCCGGGGCCACCGAGGGATTGGGTGTTGAACACGCCGGTGAGCAGCGCGCCGACGATACCGCCGACACCGTGCACGCCGAACACGTCGAGCGAGTCGTCGGCACCGAGCATCTTCTTCAGGCCGGTCACACCCCACAGGCAGGCGAAGCCGGCGACGAAGCCGATCAGGATCGCCGCCATCAGGCCGACGTTGCCGGCCGCCGGCGTGATCGCCACCAGGCCCGCCACGGCACCTGACGCCGCACCCAGCATCGAGGCCTTGCCCTTCATCAGCGATTCACCGATGCACCAGGCGAGCACTGCACCAGCGGTGGCACTGAAGGTGTTCATGAAGGCCAGCACGGCGCTGTTGCCAGCCTCGAGCGCCGAACCTGCGTTGAAGCCGAACCAGCCGACCCACAGCATCGCGGAGCCGACCATCGTCAGCGTCAGCGAGTGCGGCGTGAACGCTTCCTTGCCGTAGCCGACGCGCTTGCCGATCATGTAGGCACCGACCAGGCCCGCAACCGCCGCGTTGATGTGCACGACCGTGCCACCCGCGAAGTCGAGCGCACCCATCTGCCACAGGTAACCAGCCTTCGCGTTCATCGCGTCGACCACTTCCTTGGTGGCGTAGGCGTCCGGGCCCATCCAGAACCAGACCATGTGCGCGATCGGCGCATAGCTGAAGGTGAACCACAGTGCCATGAACAGCAGCACCGCCGAGAACTTGGCGCGCTCTGCAAACGCCCCCACGATCAGGCAGCAGGTGATGCCGGCGAAGGTCGCCTGGAACGCCATGAACAGCAGCTCGGGAATGTAGACGCCCTTGCTGAAGGTGGCCGCCATCGCGAAGGTGCCGGCCGCGGGATCGAACAGGCCTTTCATGAACAGGCGATCGAAGCCGCCGACGAACGCGTTGCCCTCGGAGAATGCCAGGCTGTAGCCGTACACGCACCACAACACGACGATCATCGAGAACGTGACCATCACCTGCATCAGCACCGACAGCATGTTCTTGCTGCGGACCAGGCCGCCGTAGAACAGCGCCAGACCCGGCACGGTCATCATGATGACGAGCAGCGTGGCCACGATCATCCACGCCACGTCGCCCTTGTTGGCCACCGGAATGGAAGCGGCCGGCGCAGCGGCCGAGGCCACGTCCGAAGCAGCGGCCGCCGGTGCGGCGGCAGACGCCATCGCAGCCGCAGGCGCAGCAGCGGAAGCAGCCGCCGAAGCCGCGTCTTGCGCGAAGGCAGAGCCCGTCAGGCCCGCCAGACCCAGGGCGAGCCCCAGGGAGAGGGAAGCAATGAGTTTTCTCATGGTTGTCTCTTGTTGTTCCTGTGGGTCAGAGCGCGTCTTTGCCGGTTTCGCCGGTACGAATGCGCACGACCTGTTCGAGCGTGGACACGAACACCTTGCCGTCACCGATCTTGCCGGTGCGGGCCGCGCTTTCGATGGCTTCGATCACACGGTCGACGATCGCGTCGTCGACCGCGGCTTCGATCTTCACCTTGGGCAGGAAGTCGACCACGTACTCCGCACCGCGGTACAGCTCGGTGTGGCCCTTCTGGCGGCCGAAGCCCTTCACTTCCGTCACCGTGATGCCCTGAACGCCGATGGCGCTGAGTGCTTCACGAACTTCGTCGAGCTTGAACGGCTTGACGATCGCAGTCACCATCTTCATGGCTGTTCTCCAGGTTTGAGGTTCAGAACGTCTTCTTCACGCCGACGACGAGGCCGACCTTGCCCAGGTCCTTGCCGTTGGCGGGCGAGGCGTAGGCCTTCACGCCGTTGATCGACTTGGTGCTCGCACCGACCACGGCGCCGCTGAAGACGAAGCCCTGGAGGTCGTAGCTGACGGTCAGCGAGTAGTCGGTGTAGGAGAAGTCGCTGTTCTTGGCCACGCGCTGATAGCCCACGTGCGGGGCGAGCATCACGCCGCTGCCGACGTCGAAGCTGGCGCTGGCGTCGAGGTAGCCGCTGTTCTTGCTGTCGGTGAAGCCGAACAGGTTGGTCACACTGTGCGAATACTTCAGCGTGGCCGGGCCGAAGCTCACCGCACCGTAGATCTCCGTGGTGTTCGGGCTGGTCGCCAGCTTGTGGCTCGGGTACTGGTAGGTCAGCACGCCGACATCGAAGGTCACATCCTTGGCGATCTCGCCCTTGTAGCCGCCGTAGAAGTCGAGTTCGACGTCGGCGTTGCCGCCGGCGTCCTTGATCCACTTGATGTTCGATCCCCAGGCACCGACGTAGAAGCCGCCGGGAATTGCGTAGTCGATGCCCGCTTGCACGGCCGGCTGCAGACGCGTTTGCGAGATGCCGCGGTAGCGGTAGTCGCTGAACACGCCCACGTTGAACGACAGCGGGCTGGCTTCTTCAGCTTGCACGAAGGTCGGAAGGGCCGAAAGGGCCAGGGTCGCAGCGAGTGCGAGGACGGTTTTGTTCATGTTCAGGAATCTCCAGAAAGTCAGGGGCAGATCACGACGACAGGGCTCGGCTACGTTTTGCAGCTTTTGTGCCAAGGCACGCGTGCACCTTGATGCCCCACATCTGCCCCACTTGATTTAAACCGGGTCAGAGTTTGCACATGTTTGGTGCATTCATCGCCATTCACCCTTTTTGGTGCACTCCGAAGTGCCGCTTCTCACGCTCTCCCGGCCGGCACAATCTGCGAACAAGAAGGAAGACAAGGCCGGCTCGAGGCCTTGAGCCCAGGGAGAACCATGTCGCTTGCCGTCATTCACAGCCGGGCGCTGCACGCCTTGCAGGCCGCCGAAGTCACGGTCGAAGTGCATCTCGCGAACGGCTTGCCGAGCTTCACGCTGGTCGGCCTGGCCGACACCGAAGTCAAGGAAGCGCGCGAACGGGTGCGTGCGGCGCTGCAGAACAGCGGGCTGGAATTCCCGGCGAACAAGCGCATCACGGTCAACCTCGCGCCCGCCGACCTGCCCAAGGAGTCGGGCCGCTTCGACCTGCCGATTGCGCTGGGCATCCTCGCCGCCAGCGGCCAGGTGGATAGCGCCCGCCTCGACGCCTTCGAGTTCGCCGGCGAACTGTCGCTCGCCGGCGACCTGCGGCCGGTGCGTGGTGCCCTCGCGATGGCGCTCGCATTGCGGCGCGGCGGCAGCGCCACCCGACAGCGCGCCCTCGTTCTGCCGCTGGCCAGCGCGCAGGAAGCCGCGCTGGTCGACGGCCTGGCGATCCACGGCGCAGCGCACCTGCTGGACGTGATCCGCGCGATGCTGCCGATTGACGCCGGATTGGCGACGCCCTTGCCGCTGGTCACGGCGGCACCGCCGGTGGCGCCACTGGTGACGCCCGACCTGCTTGAAGTCAAAGGCCAGTCGGCCGCCAAACGTGCGCTCGAGATCGCGGCCGCCGGCGGGCACAGCGTGTTGATGGTGGGGCCGCCCGGCACCGGCAAGTCGATGCTGGCGCAGCGTTTTGCCGGGCTGCTGCCCGCGCTGACACAACACGACGCGCTCGAATCGGCGGCGGTGCAAAGCCTGACCGGCGGTTTTTCGCATGAGCGCTGGGGCCAGCGTGTGTTGCGCGCACCGCACCACACGGCGTCTTCGGTAGCGCTGGTCGGTGGCGGCTCGCCGCCACGGCCGGGCGAAATTTCACTCGCGCACCACGGCGTGCTGTTCCTCGACGAGTTCCCCGAATTCCAGCGTGCCGCACTCGAAGCCTTGCGCGAGCCGCTGGAAACCGGCCGCATCGTGATCTCGCGGGCCGCCCGCCAGGCCGAGTTTCCGGCGCGCTTTCAGCTGATCGCCGCCATGAACCCGTGCCCCTGCGGCCACCTCGGCAGTCCGCTGCGCGCCTGCCGCTGCACGCCCGATGTCGTGGCGCGTTATCAGGGCCGGATCAGCGGGCCGCTGCTCGACCGCATCGACGTGCAGGTCGAGGTGCCCGCCGTTCCCCCGGCCGCGTTGGCAGCATCGGCCGATGGCGAAAGCAGTGCCACCATCGCGCAGCGCGTGGCGGCGGCACGCGATCGCGCGCTGGCCCGGCAAGGCGTGCTGAACGCGGCGCTCGCGGGCGACGCCCTCGATCTGCATTGCACGCTCGACAGCGCCGCCTCGAAGTTCCTGCAAGCGGCGGCCGCGCGCCTGGGCTGGTCGGCGCGCGGTTTTCACCGTGTGCTGCGCGTGGCCCGAACGATTGCCGACTTGAGTGGTGGCGGCGCCATCACGTCGGCTCACCTGGCCGAAGCGATCCAGTACCGGCGCGTTCTGGCCGTTCAGTAAGACGGCCCGCGCGGCTCAAGCCGCCTTCATGAACCCCAGGTCACGGGCCGTGAAGTTCGCCAGGTTCGGAAACACGGTCAGTGCGTTGCTGTCGCTGACGCCGAACCACTTTGCGAGCGTCGCCCCGAGTTGATCGACCGAGGTTTCGGGCAGCAGGCTGCCATTGCCAAGCTGGTTCGGGCTGCTGTCGAAGTTGTTGTTGTTCGTGTTCTTCGCGCCGAGCACGGGGAAGTTGCCGAAGATGTCGCCGCCGTTGACCGCGCCGCCCATCACGAAGTGGTGCGCGCCCCAGCCGTGGTCGGTGCCATCGCCGTTGCTGGTGAAGGTGCGGCCGAAGTCGCTCGCGGTGAAGCTGGTGACCTTGTTCTGTGCGCCCATCGCGCCCAGCGTGGTGTCGAAATAACGCATCGCGTGCGCGAGGCGGGCCATCAGGTCGGCGTTGTTGCGGTTCTCGTTGTCGTGCGAGTCGAAGCCGCCGATGCTGACGAAAAACACCTGGCGCTTCGCACCGATGCTGCTCGCGCTGCTCGCGTCGATCATGCGTGCCACCACTTGCAGCTGCTGCGCCAGCGAGTTGGCCGCCTTGGCGCCGGTCAGCGGGTTGTCGTACTGCAGCTTCGGATCGGTGTTCGCGTTGTAGGTGGCGCCGGTGGCCGGCGGCGTGCCGAACAGCGCGTCGCTCGGCGCCTTCAGCGCCGTGCGCAGCGTCACTTCGGCATCGATCGAACGCTGCGACACGGCCGCCAGATCGGTCTCGAAGACGTGGCCGCCGCGTGTTCCGCTGACGATGCGCTGCATCGCCGCCGCCACGTCGGTCGAACCGTAGATCTTGCCGTTGCTGTCGGCGCCCATGCGGATCGCGCCGCTGGTGCTGACCTGGTACTGCTGCACCGTCTGGCCCGACAGCCAGACCGCGTTGCCGGAAGCCGAGATCGACGTGAACACGGCCCGGCCGTTCTGCGACGCGAGCAGGTCGCCCAAGCGGCCGCCCCAGCCGACCGTGGCCCCTTCGGGCTTGAAGGTCTGCCAGGTGTTTTGCTGGTCGTTGTGCGAGAACAGGCTCGCCGGCTTCGGGTGCGACGCCATGCTGAACTGCGCCTTGCTGGTCGGCAGCAGCAGCGGGCCGACGTTGGCCACGATCGCGAGCCGCTTGTCGGTGTTGAACATCGACTGCAGCGAGCCCATCACCGGGTGCAGCGCGTAGGTGCGGCCCTGCGCATTGACCGGCGTGATCGGCAGCACACCGCCCAGGCGCGCCGGTGAGCCCGCGGCCGCGCTGCCGACCGCCGCGGTGCCGGGCGCCATCAGCGCGATCGAATCGGGTGCCTGGTTGCGCACGATGGTGTAGTTGGCCCACGAGGCCGTGTCGGTCGGCAGGATCATGTTCAGCGAATCGTTGCCGCCGAACATGAAGATGCACACCAGCGCCTTGTAGTCGCCGGCGGTTTGCGCGGCCGCCGAACCGACCGCCGCGAGGTTCAGCGCGAGTGGCGCGGCCGCCGCACCGGCGGCGGAAAGAGCGCCGGCCTGGCGCATGAAGAGGCGGCGTGAAGCGTTGACTATGCTCATGGTGGGTTGACCTGCGTCACGTCTGTCTTATTTCTGAACCTGGAACTCGGGTGAGACCAGCGTGAGGAAGATCGCCGCGTTGACGCGGGTGCGTTTGGCGGTGTCGATCTGGGCCTGGTTGCTGCCGGCTGTGTTGAGCGCAGGAATCGTGAGCTTGTCGACCGCCCCCTGGATCTCGGTCTTCAGGCCGGCCGGCATCGACCCGTACATCAGCTTCGTGTTGATCCGGTCGATCAGTTCGGACGACTTGTCGGCCAGCGCCAGTTCGGCGCTGAAGTCGGGCTGCAGGTCGCGGCGATTGAACACCGTGGTGCCCAGCGTGCCGTTGAAGCTGCCAACACCCCAGATGACGTTGTCGCGCATGAAGTTCACGTAGCCCGCCGTCGTGGTTTCCTGGGCGAGTTGCATCTCAGGCACTTCCAGGTTGGCCTTGGCGGCCTCGGTACCGGGCGGTACATAGCCGGGGCGAAAAAAGTTGAAGACCGAAGGTGAGCGCATCGGTGTCTGGCCGAGCTGGGTGCCGGGGTTGTCGGTGTTGCCGACCTTGTAGGCGCCGGTGTCCGACTTGAACCCGAAGGCGCGCAGAAATGCCGACAGCCGCAGAACCGGCTCGCGCAGCTTGCCCGACGTGCTGGTCACGGTGCGCGCTTCGGGGTTCATCAACACCGCCTTCACGACCGCCTTCAGGTCGCCGCGCACGCCCGAGCCGTTGTCGTTGAAGGCGGCGCTCACCGCCGCGACGTACTGCGGGCTCGGGTTGCTCGTGACCAGGCGCTGGATCAGCTGCCGGCCGATGAACGGGCCGACGTTCGGGTGCGCGTGCAAGGTGTCGAGCGCGGTCTTCAGGCTGGCGTCCGGGTCACCCTTGGTCTGCGCTGCGACCGTCACGCCGAGAAAGCTCTTCGCCTCGGTGCTGTGGAACTGCGGATAACCGAGCATCGTGTTGATGATTCGGTCGGGGTTCGATTTTCCGCTCAGCAAGCCGTTGAAAAAGCAGCCGTTGTCGGGCCAGTCCGGGCAGTTCCAGCTCCAGCCTGTGAACACGCGCGCCATGCCGGTGATGTCGGCCTGCGTGTAGGTGTCGACCGGCAGCCCGCCGCTCAGCTGCCGGGTGCCGTCGGCATTGAGCTGGTGCAGGCCGATCGACATCAGCTGCATCACTTCGCGGCCGAAGTTTTCGTCGGGTACACGGCCGGTTCGCGGGTCGGCCTTCTGGTTCTTGATCGAGGTCAGGTAGGCGCCCATCATCGGGTGCAACGCCACCGCCTGCAGCAGATCGCGGTAGTTGCCGAAGCCCAGAGCGCCGAGCATGTCCACATAGGCCGAGACGGCGCGCGGGTTGTCGCCGACGTTGCCATCCTGCATCGAGATCACGAAAATTTCGGAGAGCGCGAACACGACCCGCTGGCGCAGTGCGTCGTCGCCTGTGATCGCGGCCTTCCAGAACGCGTTGATCGTGCCGTCCTGGCCGATCGTGCCGGTCGGGTTGCTCAGCTTGACGGCGGCATCGGCCGCCTCCCAGTTCGCGCGTTGCGACTGTGCGGCCTGCGGCTTGGCGAACTGCTCGTCGATCCACGCGGCGTAGCCGATCGCCATCACGCGGTCGATGTCGGCATCGGTCGGTCCGAAGGTCGCCTGGGTCAGGAAGCGGGCGGCGTCATTGCGCGCGGTGGGCGTTTCCGCTGGCGGTGCGCTACCCCCCGTGTCGCTGCCGCCTGAGCTGCCGCCGCCACAGCCTGCGAGCGCGACCGCGAGCGCACCGGCCAGCGCCAGGCGCGACAAGCGCAGGCACCCGCGCCAAGACCCGAGCGCATTTTCCTGTTCCACGTGAACTCCCTGAGATCGTCGAGCCTGCGTCGTCATTCGCGTGCAGCGCATGCCGGCAGACCCGCGCGATTGTTCAGGGGCTTCCTGCGCAACGGGCGTCAATACTTGGCAGGCGATCCCGCTCTTACGGTTGGTCGCAACTCAGGCGCCCGTCAGAGCAACAACGCGGCGAGCGAACGCCGCACCACCGCTTCGTCTTGCGCACCGCGCCGCGCCAGGTCTTGCAGCTGGTCTTCGCCGATCTTGCCGACGTTGAAGTAGGCCGCGTCGGGATGGGCCAGGTAGAAGCCGCTGACGCTGGCGGCCGGCGTGATCGCCATGCTCTCGGTCAGGCCCATGCCGATGTCGGCACACTGCAGCACGTCGAACACCGCCGTCATCACCGTGTGGTCGGGGCAGGCCGGGTAACCCGGCGCGGGGCGGATGCCGGAATACTTCTCGGCGATCAGCTCCGCGTTGCTCAGCGTCTCGTCGGCGGCATAACCCCAGAACTCCTTGCGCACGCGCTGGTGCATCCGCTCGGCGAAAGCCTCGGCCAGGCGGTCGGCCAACGCCTTGAGCATGATCGAGCTGTAGTCGTCCAGGTCGTCCATGAACTGCTTGTCTTTTTTCTCGGCGCCGATGCCCGCCGTCACCGCGAACAGGCCGATGTGGTCGCGAATCGTGTCGTTCGGGCACGAGCCCTTGGGCGCGATGAAGTCGGCGAGGCAACGGTTCGGCCGCATCACGCCGTCGACCACGGGGCGCACGCTTTGCATGCGCAGGCCGCGCCAGGTCATCAGCACCTCGCTGCGCGTCTCGTCGGTGTAGATCTCGATGTCGTCGTCGTTGACCGTGTTGGCCGGGTACAGGCCAATCACACCGTTGGCGGTAAGCCAACGGCCTTCGATCAGGCGGCGCAGCATGCGTTGGCCGTCCGAGAGAACACGGCGCGCCGATTCGCCGACGATCTCGTCCGTCAGGATCGCGGGGTAGGGCCCGGCCAGGTCCCAGGTCTGGAAGAACGGGCCCCAGTCGATGCACGCGGCGATCTCGGCCAAGTCCTGGTTGCGGAACACACGCCGACCGGTGAACTTCGGCGCGACCGGCGTGAATGCCGCCCAATCGATCGGCGTCTTGTTGGCGCGGGCCTGGGCCAGCGTGACCAGCGGTGTCGCCTTCTTGTTGGCGTGCTGCTCGCGCACCCGCACGTAGTCGGCATTCAGCTCGGTGATGTAGGCCGCGGCGCGGTCGTCACTGAGCAGGTCGCTGCAGACGCTGACCGAGCGGCTCGCGTCGGGCACGTAGACGACCGGGCCTTCGTAGTGCGGCGAGATCTTCACCGCGGTGTGCACGCGGCTGGTGGTGGCGCCACCGATCAGCAGCGGAATCTTCTTGATGCGGAAGTAGTCGTCGCGCTGCATTTCGCCGGCGACGTACTGCATCTCCTCCAGGCTCGGCGTGATCAGGCCGGACAGGCCGATGATGTCGGCGCCCTCGACCTTGGCGCGCGCCAGGATGTCCTGGCACGCGACCATCACACCCATGTTCACCACTTCGAAATTGTTGCACTGGAGCACGACGGTCACGATGTTCTTGCCGATGTCGTGAACGTCGCCCTTCACGGTGGCGATCACGATCTTGCCCTTGGCCTTGGCTTCGCCGCCGGCCTGAACCAGAGCGAGCTTTTCGGCTTCGATGTAAGGCAGCAGGTGCGCCACCGCCTGCTTCATCACCCGCGCACTTTTCACCACCTGCGGCAGGAACATCTTGCCCTGGCCGAACAGGTCGCCGACGATGTTCATGCCGTCCATCAGTGGGCCTTCGATCACGTGCAGCGGGCGCCCGCCGGTGGCCAGAATGCGCTGGTAGACCTCTTCGGTGTCTTCGGTGATGAAGTCGTTGATGCCGTGCACGAGCGCGTGGCTGAGGCGCTCGTCGACCGGCTTGTTGCGCCACGCCAGGCGCGCGGTGTCGTCTTTCGCCATGCCCTTGGCGCTTTCGGCGATCTCGATCAGGCGTTCGCCGGAATCTTCGCGCCGGTTCAACACCACGTCTTCGACGCGCTCGCGCAGCTCGGGCTCGAGATCGTCGTACACGCCCACCATGCCGGCGTTGACGATGCCCATGTCCATGCCGGCTTGAATGGCGTGGTACAGGAACACGGTGTGGATCGCTTCGCGCACCGGGTCGTTGCCACGGAATGAAAAACTCACGTTCGAGACACCTCCGCTGACCTTCGCGCCAGGCAGGTTCTGCTTGATCCAGCGCGTGGCGTTGATGAAGTCGACAGCGTAGTTGTTGTGCTCTTCGATGCCGGTGGCGATCGCGAAGATGTTCGGGTCGAAGATGATGTCTTCGGGCGGGAAGCCCACTTCGTCGACCAGCATGCGGTAGGCCCGATCGCAGATCTCGATCTTGCGTTGATACGTGTCGGCCTGGCCCTTTTCGTCGAAGGCCATCACCACCGCCGCCGCGCCGTACCGCCGCACCAGCTTGGCCTGGTACTTGAACTGCGCCTCGCCTTCCTTCAGCGAGATCGAGTTGACGATGCCCTTGCCCTGGATGCACTTCAGGCCGGCCTCGATCACTTCCCACTTCGAGCTGTCGACCATGATCGGCACGCGCGCGATCTCGGGTTCGCCGGCGATCAGGTTCAGGAAACGCACCATCGCGGCCTTGCTGTCGAGCATGGCCTCGTCCATGTTGATGTCGATCACCTGGGCGCCGTTTTCAACCTGCTGACGCGCCACGCTCAAGGCCTGCTCGAACTCGCCGTTCAGGATCATCCGCGCGAAGGCTTTCGAGCCGGTCACGTTGGTGCGCTCGCCGACGTTGACGAAGAGCGTGCCCTCGCCGATCAACACCGGCTCCAGGCCGGAAAGCTTCATCGGGGGAACGGGCGTTTTTTCGGTGGTCATCGCAGGCATCCATGCAAGCCCGCGCTGCTCACCGCGGACCAGTCAAGGTCTGGGTGAGCGCCGTTGAAACGGCCGGGGGCGCTGCGCTCCCTGGCCGGGCCCAAGCCTGGCAGCCGGGGGACGGGTGTCCGGGCTGTCGCAACGCTCCTTGGGCGAGCCGGAATTGTACGGGTGCCTGGCGCCGGCGCGCGCGCTTTGGCCACACAGCTCAAGTCCTGCGCGGCGATGACGATAAAACCTGCACAACCCAATCCGGCGGCCTTTCGCCGACCCCGGTACGCCCGACGCCCTTTCATTCTTACAGCGATGCCCGTCTTCCAATTCCCCCCCGATGTGCTGCGTGTCGGCGAGCCCACGCCTTTCGCGCTGCGCGACAAGACCGGCTGCCTGCTGGTCCCGCGCGGCACGATGGTGGCTTCGGAAGAACAACGCCAGCAGCTCGCCGCACGCGACCTGTACGTGGACGAAAACGACGGCGAAGCGCTCAAGCGCGCCATCGCCGGAAAACTCGACGCGATGGTGCGGCAGAACGCATTGATCGGCCTGATCGCCAAAGCCCGCCCCGACCCGGTCGACGTGGTCAACGGCAAGGCCACGGCCCAGCGCCTGACCGACCCGCTCGGCGCCTGGTCGAACCTGCAGATGCGCATCAGCGCGGTATTGCACGACCCGAACCAAGCCGATTTCGAAGCCCGCGTGATGCGCGTGCAGTCGAGCCTGCTCGACCTGCTCGTCAGCGACACCGACACCGCGCTGCTGCTCTTGGTGCACGGCGCCACGCAGGAATACCACGACTACAGCGTGCGCCACGCGATGCTGGTGGCCGTAGTCTGCGAGCTGGTGGCACGCCAGATCCCGACCTGGAACCAGGACCTGCGGCCTTCGCTGCGCTGCGCCGCGCTGACGATGAACGTGACGATGACGCAGTTGCAGAACCTGCTCGCCACCCAAGACACCCCGATCACCCCCCCGCAACTGGCCCAGATCGAACAGCACGGCAAGAAGGGGGCGACTCTGATGCGCTCGAACGGCGTGACCGACGAGCTCTGGCTCGGCGCCGTCGAACACCACCACGACGTGCCGCCCGGCCCGCTGGCGAACCTGCCCATCGCCAAGCAGCTGGCGCGCCTGATTCAGCGCGCCGACATCTTCGCGGCGCGCCTGAGCCCACGCAAGAAGCGCCAGGCCATGTCGGCAACGGCCGCGGGCAAGGCGGTCTACCTCGACGAATTTCAGAAGCCCGACGAAGCCGGCTCGGCCATCATCCGGGCGCTCGGCCTGTACCCACCGGGATGTTTCGTGCGGCTGAAAAGCGGCGAGGTCGCGGTGGTGCTGCGCCAGGGCAGGAAGTCCACCGAACCGGTTGTTGCCAATGTGATCAACGCGGCCGGCAATGCCGTGGGCGAGCCGACACTGCGCAACACTTCACTCCCCCAGCACGCCGTGGTGGGTGGCGTGGCGGCCCACGAAGCCAAGGTGCGCCTGAACCTCGACCGGCTGATCAAGCTGACCTGAAGTCTTGCGCGGCCCGCGCGTTCGGATCAGGCGGGTTCGGTCTCGCGCGCGAGCGCCATCGGCCCGCAGCAGCGCGGTTGGTAGCGCCCGACCCGCTGTGCGATCGCCGCGATGTGCGCCGGCGTGGTACCGCAGCAGCCACCGGCGATGTTCAGAAAACCCGCCCGCGCGAATTCTTCGAGCAGGCTGCCGGTGATCTCGGGCGTTTCGTCGAAGCCGGTTTCGCTCATCGGGTTGGGCAGGCCGGCGTTCGGGTAACAACTGACGAAGGTGTCGCCGGCCACGCGCGACAGTTCTTCGATGTACGGGCGCATCAGCGTGGCGCCGAGCGCGCAGTTCAGGCCGATCGCCAGCGGCCGCGCATGGCGCACGCTGTGCCAGAACGCGCTCACGGTCTGGCCCGAAAGAATGCGGCCCGACGCGTCGGTCACGGTGCCGGAAATGATCACCGGCAATCGTTCGCCGGTTTCTTCCATCAATTCGTCGAGCGCGAAGATCGCGGCCTTGGCGTTGAGCGTGTCGAAGATGGTTTCCACGAGGAACAGGTCGCAGCCGCCTTCGAGCAGGCCGCTGGCCTGCTCGTGGTACGCCGCCTTCAGCTCGTCGAAGGTGACGTTGCGCGCCGCCGGGTCGTTCACGTCGGGGCTGATGCTGGCGGTCTTGGGCGTGGGCCCGAGCGCGCCGGCCACGAAACGCGGTTTGTCGGCGCTGCTGAACTTGTCGCACGCAGCGCGCGCGAGTTTCGCCGCGGCCACGTTCATTTCGCGGGCGAAGGCGCCCAGGCCGTAGTCGTCTTGTGCAACGCTGGTGGCGCCGAAGGTGTTGGTCTCGAGAATGTCGGCGCCCGCGGCAAGGTACTGCTCGTGGATCTCGGTGATGACCTCGGGCTTGCTGAGCTGCAACATGTCGTTGTTGCCTTTCAGGTCCTTCGGGTGGTCCCTGAAGCGCTCGCCGCGGTAGTCGGCCTCGACCAGCTTGTAACGCTGGATCATCGTGCCCATTGCACCGTCGAGGATGGCGATGCGTTCGGCCAGGATCTGCGGCAAGGCCGCCCCGCGGGTGTACTTGATGGCGTTCATGGCGTGATTGTAGGAAACGCGCCAAACACCTCCGACACTCAGGTCATCTCCATCGGCGCCGTTTCCTCGAACAGCGAAGGTCGGAAGGCCAGCGCGCTCGGGCCTTCGTCGTCCATCGCCCAGAGCGCAAGTGCCTTGGCCGACATCGGCTTGGCGAAAAGGTAGCCCTGCAGTTCATCACACCCGAGTGAGCGCAGGATCTGGTTCTGCGCTTCCGTCTCCACGCCTTCGGCCACGACCTTCAGGCCGAGCGCCTGGGCCAGCTTGACGACCGCATCGACCACCGCGCGCGCATCGGCGCTGGTTTCCAGATCGAGCACGAAGCTGCGATCGATCTTGAGTTCCTTCGCCGGCAGCTTGCGCAGATAAGACAAGCTCGAGTAGCCGGTGCCGAAGTCGTCGATCGAGATGTGCACGCCCACGGCGGCGAGCCGCTCGAAGATCTTCATCGTGGCCTGCGGGTCTTCCATCGCCACGGATTCAGTGATCTCGCAGGTCAGCAACATCGGGTTGATCTGGTGTCGCGCCAGCGCATCGGCGATGCGGTCGGGCAGGTCGGGGTGGCGCAGCTGGTGCACCGACAGGTTGATCGCCACGCGCATGCGCAGCCCGGCGTCGCGCCACGCGCGGGCCTGGCGGCAGGCTTCGTCGATGACCCAGTTGCCCAGAGCGGCAATCAGGCCGTAACGCTCGGCGATCGGAATGAACACCGCCGGGCTGACCATGCCACGCTGCGGGTGGTGCCAGCGCATCAGCGCTTCGGCGCCGGTGACCTCGCCGCTGGGGGCGTGGATCTTCGGTTGGTAGTACAGCTCGAGTTGCTGCTTGGCGAGTGCCAGGCGCAGGTCGCGCAGCAGGTCGAGTTGTTCGCCCACGCCGTTGAGCATGTGCTGCTCGAAGAAGGCGTAGGTGGCGCCACCACTGCGCTTGACGGTGCGGGCGGCGGCCTCGGCATGCAGCATCGCGGTGGTGTGGCCCCCGTGCTGCGGGTACAGCACCACGCCGATCGAGCACGACAACACCGCTTGCCGGCCTTCCAGTTCGCAAGGCTCGCCGAGAGACGACAGCACGCGTTGTGCCATCTTGGCCGCGCCGTCCTTGCTGGCCTCGCGCACCATCAACATCACGAATTCGTCACCGCCGACCCGCGCCACGTGGTCGCCCGAGCGGGCCAGCGACTGCAGACGCTGCGCCATCTCCTGCAGAGCGAGGTCGCCGACGCGCCGACCGAAAGAATCGTTGACCGGTTTGAAGCCGTCCAGGGCCACGAAAAGCAGGGCCATTGGCGCGCCCCGGCGATCGGCTTGCGACGCCGCCAGCTCGAGGTGCTGGTCGAACGCCATGCGGTTCGGCAGCGTGGTCAACGTGTCGGTTCTGGCGACCTCGTCGATGCGGCCGATGGCCCGGTGAAGCGCCTTGTTCATGCGCGCTTCGATGATCGACAACAACAACAGCAAGAGCAGCAGCGCCACCGTGCCCACCGAGGCGAGCAGCGCCAGCGTGCCGTTGCTGGCGGCACTGAAGTGGTTCAGCGACACCGCGTCGAAGGGCACGCGCGCGGCCCGTGTGCTCATCAGGTGCGCCGCACCCAGGGCCGACCCCAGCAGCAACGCGGCGGCCAGTTGGCGGGGCACACGACCGAAACGCCCTTTCAGGCGCAGCGTCAAGGCCAGCGCGAGAGCGCCTGCCAGTGCAGTGCAGGCTGTGGCGCCTGCGGCCCAGAGCGGATCCCAGGCCAGAGCCGGCGAAATGCGCATGCCCACGAAGCACAGACCGAGCGTGACCAGAACACCGCTGCCCAGCAGGCAGCCGGCCGCCAGCAAGCGGGCAACGCCGGGAGCGCGCACGACACCGACGTGAAGGGCCAAACCGCAGGCGGCCACGGCCACGGCCCAGGCCGCCAGCGTCACCGCACCGCCATATCCAATGCCGAAGGGCAGCACGTCACCGGCCAGACCGACGAAGTGGATCGACCACAGGCCCGTGCCCAGGGCCAGCGCGCTGCCCGCGAGCCATGCCTGGCCGGGCCGCCCCGGTTGCGCCGGAATGCGCCGCGCCAGGTCGAGTGCGACATAGCTCGCCAGGGTGGCCATCAGCAGCACCGCGGCCCAGAGGCCGGGTTGGGTCACCCATGGAATGAATTCTTCCGATTTCATGTCGCGCCGATTCCCGGTTGTTGCAGGGGATATCGGCCCCGCCGAGGCGGAACTTGAATCGGACGGCGCCGGGTCACCCTCTCAGTGCAGGAACCCGATGCCGCGCTGATTGCGCACCTCGGGCTTGACGCGGTGCTCGGCTTCGAGCTGCGAGAGGAATTCGTCAGGCTCGAAGCTTTCGCCCAGCACGTCGCACTGGCGCTTGACCGAAGCGAAATCGCCCGGCGCGAGCGAGCCGAGCTGGGCCAGCCGGCTTGCCTGCTCGGCCGTGAGGCTGGCCGCGTCGCCCCCCAGCGCCTCGGTGACGAACATGCGCACGCGCTGTTCGGCGGTCAGCGGCTTGAAGTGGATCTTGAAGGTGAAGCGCCGCAGCGCCGCTTCGTCGAGCTCCTGGAACAGGTTGGTCGTGCAGATAAACACACCCGAGAATCGCTCCATGCCCTGCAGCATTTCGTTGACTTCGCTGATCTCGTAGCTGCGTTCGGCCAAACGCCGGCTGCGCAGGAAACTGTCGGCTTCGTCGAGCAGCAACACCGCGTTCTCGCTCTGCGCTTCGTCGAACATCTTCGCCATGTTCTGTTCGGTCTCGCCGACGAACTTGCTCATGATGTCGCTCGCCTGGCGGATCATCAGCGGGCGCTGCAGCTCGTGCGCGATGTGTTCGGCCAGCGCCGTCTTGCCGGTGCCGGGCGGGCCGTAGAAACACAGGGTGCCGTAAGTCTTACGGCGCAAGGCCTCGACGATCTTCGGCACCTCGAAGCGCGACTCGGTGTTCACGAGGCCCAGGTCGTAGCTCGTCACCACGCGGCGCGCGCCGCGCTCGGCGCCGGCGTTGCCGAGCGCCTTGTCGGCGTTGCCGAGCTGGCGTTCGATCAGGGCTTCGAGGCCGGTGCCGTTGCCGGCGAGCTTCGCGAACTTCACCGCGGTGCGAATCTGTGCCGGCGTCAGGCCTTTGCGCTCGGCAAGGCGCTTGGCGAAACCGTCGCCGACCTCCACGCCGGCCAGGGCCCGACCGACCAGGCTTTCGCGCGCGCCGGGCGGCGGGCTCTTCAGTTCGAGGTGGTACTGGAAGCGGCGCCGGAATGCCGGGTCGATCTGCTCGATGCGGTTGGTGACCCAGATCACCGGCACCGGGTTGGTCTCCAGGATCTGGTTGACCCAGGCCTTGCCGCTGACACTGCCGCTGAGCGCGCCGTCGCCGGTGTCCATGCGCGCCATCAACTGCGCCGCGTCGGTCGAGATCGGCGGGAACACGTCTTCGACTTCGTCGAACAGCAGCGCAACGGTCGGGCTGCCCTTGAGGAACACCTGGCTGATCTGCAGCGACCGGTAGCGGTCGCGGCCGCTCAGCGAATTGCCGTCGCGGTCGGCGTATTCCACCTCGTACAGTTCGAGCCCGGCCGATTGCGCCGCCACCTTGGCGAGCTCGGTCTTGCCGGTGCCGGGCGGGCCGTACAGCAGCACATTGACGCCCGGCTCCTTGCGTGCGATCGCATTCTTCAGCAGCGCGGTCAACATCTGCTGATCGACGCCGACGAAGTCGAAATCGGCTTCGGTCAGCTCGCTGCGTTTGGCCGGCCGCGTGAACACCGCCATCAGGTCGGACGGGCCTTCGTACTTGCGCATCAACACCGGCGGCAGTTGTTCGCTGACCTTCATCAGGTCGGCCAGGTCGGTGATGTTGTGCTCGGAGATCAGGTTCTCGACCATGCCGATGCGCTCCAGCCGCGAACCGGCGCGCAGCGCTTCGGCCACATCGGTTTCGCTCACGCCGGCCACGCTGGCGATGGCAGCGTACGCCTCTTGCGCATTCGAGACCTTGAACTCGACCAGCAGACCGCGCAGGTCACGCTGGTAGCGCGCCAGCGTGCCGTAGAGCAGCAGCGCGCGCTCGGCCGGGTTCAACTGCAGCAAGCCGGCCAATGCGTCGATGTTCTTCTCGACCAGCGTGGACTCTTTCTTCAGGCTGCGCACCAGCCAGTCGGCCGTGGCGCCGAGCACGGCGAGCAGGTCTTTGGGCGCGTCTTTGATGTATTCGTCGACGTAGAAGAACAGCGTGCCTTCTTCGTACGGCCCGCGCCAGGCCCCGAAGCGGGTCATGAACGCGTCGTCACTCAGCGCCTCGTGGCCGCGCCAGTGTTCGTTGCCCTTGCAGCGGGTGTTCAGGAATTCGCGCAGGCGCCCCAGCACCGAGCTCGGCCAGACGAGGTGTTTGCCGGTGAGCGAAAGCAGGCTGTTCCAGTCGCGCCGCAGGTTGAAGCGGCCGGCGTTGCGGGTCGTGAGGGTCAGCACGAACTGCGAGCACATGCGGTCGAGCACCGGTGCGTCTTTCAAGCCGGGCGACAGCAGCACGCGCCCATCGCTGCAGCTCTTGACCATGAGACCTCCTGCGGAAAAGTCTGTGGACCATCTTGGCGCAGAGTGCACCTTGCGGCAAGCCCCGTGTGGGCCGGGGTTTGCAAGGCACCTTAACGCAGGCGGAGCCCGCAGGACGACAGAAGGCTGAGTTCATGTGCCGCACGTCACGCGCGGCAAGTGCTAGCCCCGGAGGCTCAGTGCAGGATCACCGGCTGCTGCATCAACGAGGCGAAGCGCTCGATGTAGTCGTCGATCTCTTCTTCCGACGGGCTGGTTTCGATCAGCGCTTCCACGCCTTCCTTGAAACTCTCGGCGAGCACGCCCTGGATGAAGATTTCCTTGCGGGCGAATTTGTCGACGATCTCGTAACCGCCGTGGCTGAGCGACGCGCCCGCCTGCGCGGCGCCGCCGGGCACGCTGCCGGCGTCGGTGGCCACGTCGAACAGCACGACCGCGAAGCTTTCAGAGTTGTAGAGCATGTGCATGAACGGACTCTCCTGCTCGACCACGTGAGTCCATCAACGCAAATATCAAGCCAGCGGCCGACCTGCGCCCCGTGAACGCGTGCCGGGCGCGGTCAGGGCGAGGTGTCCATGTCCTGCAGGCGCAGGTCGAAGCCGTCGTCGTTCGGGCCGGCGCGCAGCGTGGCGCGCACCGGCAGGTGGTGGCGCTTCGGGTCGAGCCAGACATCCACCGTGGTGTCGTAAGGGCCCCGCGGCTCGCGTTTGAAGCGGATCGCATCGACACGGCCCGAGCGCGAATCGACCACGTCGGGGCCCATGCTCCGAAATACCCACACACCGGCATCGCCGTGCGAGCCGCTGACGAACATCGTCACTTTCGCGTCGGCCCGGCCCAGCGCCGGCTCGGCCGCCACGACGGCGCCCAGCTCGATCATCCAGCTCAGCCGGTCCTGGGCACCGGCGTGGAGCGGGTACTCGGTCTGCGGGCCTGAATACGTGATCTTGCCGGCGTCACGCTGAAAGTTCGCGGCGGTCAGCGGGCGGCGGATGCGCCGGTCGGTAAAACGCTGCGGCGCGATGCCGGCACCGTCGAACCCGCCCTGGCTGACCTGCGTGAGCACGGTCAGGCCGGCGACGCGGCCTTCGAGCTTCAGCTCGTAACGGTCGGCGCCGGGGCGCCATTGCAGTTCACCGTTGCCGTGCAAGGCACCGCGTTGCATGTCGTAGCGCAATGTCACGGCCGGTGGCAGTTGGGTGCGGTAGGTCGGAATGCTCTCTTCCGGGGTTGCGGCCTCGGCTTGGGCGGGTTGAGCGGGCGCTGGCGCCGCGAGGCTCAGCGTCGGCATGGGGGCCGCGACCGGTGCGGCGGCGGGGGCCAGTACCGCGGCGGCTTCGACCGGCGCCGCCTGGGCGGCTGCGCGGGGCAGTCTGGGCACGGGCGCCGACATCAGCACGACACGCTCGGCGCGCACCGGCACCAGCATCGGCAGCATCACCGGTGTCGGTTCGACCGGCTCGTTCACCGCGATGGGCACCACCGCCCGCACCTGCATCGCAGGCGCCGGGAGCGGCGTTGCGTCATGCTGCGGCCAAGCCCAGTCCAGCCCGCTCAACGCGCTGGCGTGCAACAGCACGGCCAGCGTGGCGAGCGCCGCCAATACCTTCCGGCGGCGGCCATGGCCGAACCCGGGCTCCTCTCGTGTCGTGTGCATCGACAATACAGTTCCTTTCCTGCTCCTTCGCCCGCCCCACCCATGAAGCTTGCGACCTACAAAGACGGCTCACGCGACGGCCAGCTCGTCGTCGTCTCGCGTGACCTTTCGATTGCCCACTATGCCAGCGGCATTGCCACGCGGCTGCAACAACTGCTCGACGACTGGGGCTTCATCTCGCCGCAACTCGAAGAACTGTCGCAGACGCTGAACCACGGCAAGGCGCGCCACGCGTTCGCGTTCGAGCCGGAAAAGTGCATGGCACCCTTGCCAAGAGCCTATCAGTGGGCCGATGGTTCCGCGTTCATCAACCACGTGGAGCTGGTGCGCAAGGCGCGCAACGCCGAAGTGCCGACAAGTTTCTACACCGACCCGCTGATGTACCAAGGCGGCAGCGATGATTTCCTCGGCCCGCGCGACTCCATCGTCTGCGCCAGCACCGAATTCGGCATCGACTTCGAAGCCGAGGTCGCGGTGATCACCGGCGACGTGGACATGGGCAGTTCGCCCGATGCCGCCATCGACGCCATTCGGCTCGTGATGCTGGCCAACGACGTGAGCCTGCGCAATCTCATTCCGGCCGAACTGGCCAAGGGCTTCGGCTTTTTCCAGAGCAAACCCGCCACCGCGTTCAGCCCCGTCGCCGTCACGCCCGACGAGCTCGGCGAAAGCTGGCGCGGCGGGCGCCTGCACCTGAATCTGGAAAGCGTGTGGAACGGCAAACGAGTCGGCCTGTGCGACGCCGGCCCGGAAATGACCTTCCACTTCGGCCAGCTCATCGCCCACATCTGCAAGACCCGCAACGTGCGCGCCGGCAGCATCGTTGGCAGCGGCACCGTGAGCAACAAGGACTGGTCGCGCGGTTATTCCTGCATCGCCGAAAAGCGCGCGATCGAAACCATCGAAGGCGGCGCACCCAGGACCGAGTTCATGCAATACGGCGACACGGTGCGCATCGAGATGAAGGGTGCCGACGGCCTGAGCATGTTCGGCGCGATCGAGCAGCGCGTGGCGGCGCCCGCCTGAGCGCGGTGAGCAACGAACTCCCGCGCACCTTCAAGCTGGTCACCGTCTGGCTGCTGCTGGGCGTGTTGGTTTTCCTCGGCATCGAGTGGTCGATGTACCGCACGCGGCAGACCCAGTTCCAGGTCAGCGGCGGCGTGGTCGAGCTGCGCCGGGGCACGGATGGCCACTACCACTGGCCGGGCAGCATCAACGGCCATGAGGTCGATTTCCTGGTCGATACCGGCGCGACCGGCACGGCGATCTCGGCGAGCCTGGCGCGCGAGCTGAAGCTCGAACCGCTCGGCGCGGTGCAATCGAACACGGCCGGCGGCCTTGTCACCGGCCAAGTCGTCAGTGCCGACGTGCGCCTGCGCGGCGGTGTCGATGCGCAGCGGCTGCGGGTGGTGGCGCTGCCCGGTTTGAGCGACCGCCCGCTGCTCGGCATGGACGTGCTCGGCCGCCTGCAGTGGCAACAGGGCGACGGCGTGCTGCGCTTCGAGCTGAAGCCGGCGCGCTGACGCGCAGCGGCTAAGCTGCGCCCCATGAAGAAGCTTTTCGACTGGCGCCGAGCCGCCCCCTGGCTCGCGGCAATGGCGCTCGCCGGCAGCGCGAGCGTGCAGGCGCAAGCGCCGGCGAGCTGCCCGCCCGTGGCCACCGCGTTGACGCAGGAAGAGATGCACAGCGGCCTGCGCAGCGCCCGCGATCGCGGCTTTCTGTGGCGCGTCACGCGCGACGGCCGCAGCTCGTGGCTCTACGGCACGGTGCACGCCGCCAGACGCGACTGGATGTTCCCCGGCCCGAAGGTCACGCAGGCGCTGAAGGCCAGCGACACCATCGCGCTCGAACTCGACATGCAAGACCCCGACATCGGCCGCCGCCTCGGCGCCGGCATGGCGGCGCAGCGCGGCACGCCGCTGCCCGAGCCGATGCGCCAGCGCCTGGCGCGGCTGGCCGACGCCGAATGCATCCCGGCGCAGATGCTGGCGCCGCTCAGCCCCGAAATGCAGCTGGCCACGCTGTCGGTGCTGGTGGCGCGCCGTGACGGCATCGACCCTTCCTACGGCATCGACGCCGTGCTCGGTGGTTTCGGCCGCGGTGTGGGCAAGCCGGTGGTGTCGCTCGAAACGCCCGAGCAGCAACTGCACGCGATTCAGATGCAAAGCCCGCAGGAGACGCTGGACTTCGTCGAAAGCGGGCTGCGCGACCTGGAAAGCGGCCGTGCGCGCCCGCTCGTATTGCGGCTGACGCAGGTCTGGGCCGATGCCGACCTCGACGCGCTCTCGGGCTACGCGTCGTGGTGCGACTGCCTCAACACCGAGACCGACCGTGCCCAGCAGGTGCGTTTGCTCGACGCGCGCAACCCGCCGCTGGCCGATGCGATCGCGGCACTGCACAACACCGGCAAGAACGTGTTCGCCGCCGTCGGCAGCCTGCACATGATCGGCCCGCTGGGTTTGCCGAGCTTGCTGGCCGAGCGTGGTTTCAGCGTCGAGCGGGTGCGCTTTTCGCCCTGAACTTGCGGCCCTGAAAAAGCGCGGTCCGCCGTGCGTTCGGCCGGGTTCTGAATGCACAATGAAACGCGCCGGCGAACAATCACAGCGCGGCCCGACCCCCGCGCCCCAGGAGACCCCATGACAGACGCATCCGCCTTCACGAAACTCGTGCCCGGCTTCGACTTTCTGCAAAGCCTGGTGAAGGGCGCGGGTGCCGCGTTGCCCGGCATCGGCCAGTGGGTGGCGCCAACCATCGACCCTGAAGAGCTCGACAAGCGCATCAAGGAACTGCGCACCGTGCAGTACTGGCTGGAGCAGAACGCCCGCATGCTGGGCGCCACCATCCAGGCTCTCGAAGTGCAGCGCATGACGCTGTCCACCCTCAAGACCATGAACGTGCAGATGGACGACCTGCGCGAGTCGATGAAGATCAAGATGCCCGAGGCCGCGCCCGCGCCGCCGCCCGCCCCCGAGCCGGAACCGGAACCGGCGCCAGAACCACCGCCCAAGGCGAAACCCCGGGCCGCCGCTGCGGCGCCGGAGGCGCCGCCCGCAGCCGGCGTCGTCGACCCGATGCAATGGTGGGGCGCGCTCACCAAACAGTTCACCGAACTCGCGACCACCGCGATGAAAGACACCGGAACCGATGCGGCCAAGACGCTGGCCGGCGCGATGATGAAACAGTCGATCGACGCGGCCGGCCAGGTGGCCGACAAGGTCAAGCGCACGGCCGTCAAGGCGGTGGCGAAGAAGAAGCCGCCCGCCCGCAAGAAGGCCGCATCCACGCGTTGAGGCGATGAAACCGTTCCTGCACGGCCACGCCACGCACCCCGACTGGCGCATGGCGCTCGCGCTGGCCGCGGCGCAAGTCGATGCACAGCGCGGCGAGCCGGGTTCGGCAGGCGCGCCGACGCTCGGCTGGGTCTATTTCAGCGACCACTACGTTGCACACGCTGCCGCGCTGCTGGCCGAACTGCGCCAGCGCTGGCCGGGCGTGCAGTGGGTCGGCGCAAGCGGCGTGGGCGTGGCGGCGAGCGGCGTCGAATACTTCGACGAGCCGGCCCTCGTGCTGATGCTGGCCGAGATGGCGCGTGATCGTTTTTGTGTGTTTTCCGGTGCGCGCCCACTCGGCGGGTTCACAGCCCACACCGCGAACGTGCACGCCGACCCGGCCGGCCACGACGCCGACGATCTGGTGCGCGACATGAGCTCGCGCACCACCACCGGCTACCTGTTCGGCGGCCTCGCGTCGTCGCGCGGCGCGGCGGTGCACATCGCCGAAGACGTGCTGAGCGGCGGCCTGTCGGGGGTGGCCTTCGACGCGCGCGTGGCCCTGGTCTCGCGCGTGACACAAGGCTGCCAGCCGATCGGGCGGGCGCGCACCGTCACGGCCGCTGACCGCAACGTGGTGATCTCTCTCGACGGCGAAGGCGCGCTCGATTGCCTGATGCGCGACCTGAAACTGGCGGGCACCGACCCGCGCAGCGCGCTGCCGGTCTTGCGCCAGACGTTGATCGGTCTCAGCAACGCACCGTCGAACGAGACCACCCGCGCCGAGCCGGCCGCCGACACCGCCTTGCACGGCCGCTTCGATCACATCGCGCGGCGCGGCGCTTTCGGCCCCGACACGCGGGTGCGCAACCTCGTCGGCCTCGATCCGGGGCGGCGCGGTATCGCCATCGGCGATGTGGCCGCAGTCGGCAGCCAGATCGCCTTCTGCACCCGCAACACCGAAGCCGCGCGCCGCGACCTGATGCGCATCTGCGCCGAAGTGCGCGAAGAGGTCGAACCCGAAACGCTGCCGATCGCCGCCGCGCTCGCGCTCAAGGGCGCGCCGGCGGGCCACGCCGCGCCCACGTCGGCACGCGGCATCGCCGGCGCGGTCTACGTCAGCTGCGCCGGGCGCGGCGGCGCGCACTTCGGTGCGCCATCGGCCGAACTGGCGATCGTGAAACACGCGCTCGGCGACGTGCCGCTGGTCGGCTTCTTCGCCTCGGGCGAGATCGCCCGCGAACACCTCTACGGCTACACCGGCGTATTGACCGTCTTCACCACCGGCCCGTGACGCGCCCGCCGCCCTGGCCGCTGGCGCTACATTGCACCCTGATGCGCGCGCCCACCCACTCACAACTTCCGACATGAACGCCGCCCTGCCCGGTGAGTTGGCGGCCGCAGACGCCACGCAACGCGCGGCGCGCCAGGCCGAAGTCGTGGCCGCACTGTCGGCGCTGTTGCCGGCGCACGCGCTGCTCTGGCACGCCGAAGACACCGTGCCCTACGAGTGCGACGGCCTCACCGCCTACCGCGAACAACCGCTCGTGGTGGCGCTGCCCGAAACCGAAGTGCAGGTGGCCGCCGTGCTGCGCGAATGTCACCGCCTGAACGTGCCGGTGGTCGCACGCGGCGCCGGCACCGGGCTGTCGGGCGGCGCCTTGCCCAATCGGCTCGGCGTGACGCTGAGTCTGGCCAAGTTCAACAAGATCACGAAGCTCGACCCGGTCTCGCGCACGGCCGTCGTGCAGTGCGGCGTGCGCAACCTCGCGATCAGCGAAGCGGCCGCGCCCTACGGCCTGTACTACGCGCCCGACCCGAGCAGCCAGATCGCCTGCACCATCGGCGGCAACGTGGCCGAAAACTCCGGTGGCGTGCACTGCTTGAAGTACGGCCTGACCCTCCATAACGTGCTGCGCGTGCGCGGCTTCACGGTCAGCGGCGAGCCGGTCGACTTCGGTTCCGAAGCGCTCGACTGCGCGGGGCTCGACCTGATGACGATCCTGGTCGGCAGCGAAGGCATGCTCGCCGTGACGCTCGAGGTCACCGTCAAGTTGATCCCCAAGCCGCAGCTCGCGCGCTGCATCATGGCCAGCTTCGACGACATCCGCAAAGCCGGCGACGCCGTGGCCAACGTGATCGCCGCCGGCATCATCCCGGCCGGCCTGGAGATGATGGACAAGCCGATGACGGCCGCGGTCGAAGACTACGTGCACGCCGGCTACGACCTGAACGCGGCCGCGATCCTGCTCTGCGAAAGCGACGGCACACCCGAAGAAGTGGCTGAAGAGATCAGCCGCATGGAAACGGTACTGGGTGCAAGCGGCGCCACGCGCATCGAGGTGAGCCAGAACGAAGCGCAGCGTTTGAAGTTCTGGAGCGGCCGCAAGAACGCGTTCCCGGCGACCGGCCGCCTGAGCCCCGACTACATGTGCATGGACTCGACGATTCCGCGCAGCCGCCTGGCCGACATCCTGCTCGCCATTCAGCAGATGGAGACGAAGTACGGGCTGCGCTGTGCCAACGTCTTTCACGCCGGTGACGGCAACCTGCACCCGCTGATCATGTTCGACGCGAACGACGCCGACCAGTTGCACCGCTGCGAGCTGTTCGGTGCCGAGATCCTCGAGCGAAGTGTCGAGATGGGCGGCACGGTCTCGGGCGAACACGGCGTGGGCATCGAAAAGCTCTCGGCCATGTGCGTGCAGTTCTCGCCGCCCGAGCGCGAACAGATGCTGTCGCTCAAGCGGGCTTTCGATCCGAAGGAGTTGCTCAACCCGGGCAAGGCGATTCCGTCGCTGGCGCGCTGCGCCGAATACGGGAAGATGCATGTGCGGCGCGGGCTGCTGCCGTTCGCGGACATCTCGCGTTTCTGATTCTTCGCGCCGCACCATTCAATGAGCCCGACCGACCCTGCCCTGCAAGTTCTCATCGACCGCATCCACAGCGCCCACTCCGCCGGCGCGCAGCTCTGCATTCGCGGCGGCGGCAGCAAAGACTTCTACGGCGAGGCGCCACAAGGCGAAGTGCTCGACACACGCATCCTCGAAGGCACGTCGAGCTACGAGCCGACCGAACTGGTCGTCACCACGCGCTGCGGCACCTCGCTGGCCGACTTGGAAGCGCTGCTCGCCACCAAGGGCCAGTGCCTGCCGTTCGAACCGCCGCACTTCGGCGACCCGGAGCACAGCGCGTCGAGCCGCGGCGCCACCGTTGGTGGCATGGTGGCGGCCGGTCTCTCGGGGCCGTCGCGCGCGGCCACCGGCTCGGTGCGCGACTACGTGCTCGGCGCGACCATCCTGAACGGCAACGGCGAGGTGCTCAGCTTCGGCGGCCAGGTGATGAAAAACGTGGCCGGCTACGACGTGTCGCGCCTGATGGCGGGCTCGATGGGCACGCTCGGCGTGATCCTCGAAGTCTCGCTGAAGGTGCTGCCGATCGCGCCCGCCACGCTCACGCTGCGCATGGAAATGGACCAGGCCACCGCCATCGCCCAGCTCAACACCTGGAGCGGCCTGCCGTTGCCGCTCAACGCCAGCGCCTGGTGGGACGGCAACCTGATCCTGCGCCTGCGCGGCGCACTCGCCGCGGTGCAGGCGGCACGCGCGCGCTTCGGCGGCCAGACCGTCAGCCCGGAACACGCGCTGCCGTTCTGGGACGGGCTGCGCAACCACGACGACGAATTTTTCGTGAAAGCACGCGAAGCCGTGAAGACCGGGGCCGCGCTGTGGCGCTTGTCGGTGCCGCAGACCGCGCCGCCGCTCGCGCTCTCGGGCGAGATGATGATCGAGTGGGGAGGCGCGCAGCGCTGGCTGTGCAGCGCGATGCCAGCGCCCGCCGTGCGCGACGTGGTGGCGCGCGCCGGCGGCCACGCCACCCTGTTCGCCGCGCACGACAAGAGCGCCGGTGTGTTCGCCCCGCTGCAGTCGCCGCTCGACCGCATTCACCGCGAGCTGAAGAAGTCGTTCGACCCTTCGGGCATCTTCAACCCCGGCCGCCTGTACCCGGGGCTTTGATCGGCATCAGGCACGCATGCAAACGAATCTCGCCCCCGAATTCAAAGGCACGCCCGAAGGCATCGAGGCCGAAGCGATCTTGCGCAAGTGTGTGCACTGCGGTTTCTGCACCGCCACCTGCCCGACGTACCAGCTGCTCGGCGACGAGCTCGACGGGCCGCGCGGCCGCATCTACCTGATGAAGCAGATGCTCGAAGGTGCGCCCGTCACGCGCAGCACGCAGCAGCACCTCGACCGCTGCCTGACCTGCCGCAACTGCGAGAGCACCTGCCCGTCGGGCGTGCAATATGGCAATCTGGTCGAGATCGGCCGGCGCCTTGTCGACGAGCGCGTGCCGCGCCCGGCCGGCGAAAAAGCGGTGCGCTGGCTGCTGAAAGAGGGCCTGACCTCGCCGCTGTTCACGCCCGCGATGAAGCTCGGGCAGATGGTGCGGCCGCTGCTGCCCGAGTCGCTCAAGAACAAGGTGCCCGGCAAGGCGCCGGCACGCGCTCACCACTGGCCCACCCGCGAGCACAAGCGCAAAGTGTTGATGCTGATGGGCTGCGTGCAGCCCGCGATGATGCCCAACATCAACAGCGCTACCGCGCGCGTGCTCGACGCCGCCGGCATCCAGACCGTGGTGGCCGACGAAGCCGGCTGCTGTGGCGCGATCCGCACCCACCTGAACGACCACGAAGGTGGGCTGAATGACATGCGCCGCAACATCGACGCGTGGTGGCCACTGGTCGGAAGCGGCGGCGCGTTCGAGGCGATCGTGATGAATGCCTCGGGCTGCGGCGTCACGGTAAAGGAATATGGCCACTCCTTGGCCGGCGACCCGGCCTATGCCGACAAGGCCAAACGCATCGGCGAACTCACGCGCGACCTGAGCGAGCTCTTGCCCGACCTGGTGGCCGCGCTCAAACCGAAGCTGCGCATGCGCAACGTCGCCACCCAGCTCGCGTTTCACCCGCCGTGCACGCTGCAACACGGCCAGCAGCTGCGCGGCGGGGTCGAGACCCACCTGAACGCACTGGGCTTCAGTGTGCAATTGGCCACGAACGAGAGCCACCTGTGCTGTGGCTCGGCCGGCACCTATTCGGTGCTGCAACCCGAGCTGGCCTACCAGCTGCGCGACCGCAAGCTCGCGAACCTGCAGCCGCTGGAAGCGCAGACCATCGTCTCGGCCAACATCGGCTGCATCCAGCACCTGCAGACCGGCACCACCACGCCGGTGCGGCACTGGGTCGAAGTGCTGGACGAAGCACTCGGATAGTGCGTTAGGGCCTTCGGCCCTCCGGTGATCTCCCAGGGCCTTCACAGGCCTTGGGCCGGCCTTCAGATTCCGGAACGCTTGCCGATACACAGGGCTTCCTCATGCCCGCGGCCGGATTCGGTCGCATCGTCAACCCTGTTCCGGACTGGACCCCACATGAAACGCACCCTCATTGCCGCCGCCGTGATGTTCGCCGCCTTCGGCGCCGCCCACGCCGAAGACCCGAAAGCCACCATCGCCGACCTCGACGCACGCCTGGCCAAGATCGGCGCGCCCAAGGTCGACGGCACCGAAAAAGCCGGTGACAAGACCGTTCCCGCGCTGTATTTCGGCGAGCGCAAGATCAACAACAACTACGACGTGGTCGACGCCGTGCGCAAAGCCCACAACGCCACCGCCACCGTGTTCGTGAAAGACGGCGACGAGTTCGTGCGCGTCAGCACCAACGTGCTCACGCCCGAAGGCAAGCGTGGCGTCGGTACCCAGCTGGCCCGCAACAAGGCGTACGAGTCGGTGATCAAGGGCACGCAGTACTGCGGCCCGATCGACGTGCTCGGCACCGCTTTCGACGCCTGCTACAACCCGATCAAGGACGCCTCGGGCAAGCTGATCGGTGTGAGCTACATCGGCCACAAGAAGTAAGCAGACCCACCCTTCTCGCGTGACTCTCGCCCGCAGCGCCCCGCCCCGGGGCCGCCGTGGAGCACCGACCTGAAGCCCCTTGGAAGCCGCCATGAAGATTCTTTCCCGCTTGCGCGACACCTTCGGCCGCATGGCCGTACGGCAGCAATTGACTGTCGCGTTCTCGATCATCCTGCTGCTCACCGCCACGGTCGGCGGCGTGGCCCTGAACGGCCTGTCGCGCGTGGACGCCCAAGCCGAGGCACTCGCTTCGAAGTGGCTTCGGGGCGTGGGCTTTCTGGCCGAGCTGCGGGTCGCGCTGGTCGATGTGCGCGAGCACGAAATCAAGCACAGCCGCACCGCCGATTCGAGCTACCACTCGGAATACGAAGAAAAGATCGGTGTGGCGGCGAAGGCCGCCAACGCCGCCCAGGCGGCTTACGAGGCGCTGGTGGCGAGCGACGCCGAACGCGAGCTGTTCGCCAAGTTCAGCAAGGGCTGGGCGGGCTACCAGAAGGCCGAGCAGCGCGTCGTGGCGCTCGGCCGCGAAAAGAAGAACCAGGACGCCGCCGACATCAGTGACGGCATGGCCAGCATGGCCTTCGACGAAACGCTGGGCGCGCTCAACGCGCTGACGAAATACGGCTTCGAAGGCGGCAACCAGGCAGCGGCACACGCGGCGGCCATCTACAAGCAGGCCAAGTTCTTGACCTTCGGCCTGCTGGCCGCCGCACTGCTGATCGGCATCGGCCTGGCCTGGGGCATCACGCGCCAACTGCTCGGCAAGCTCGGTGGCGAGCCCGGCACCGCGGCCGATGTGGCCAAGGCCGTGGCCGAAGGCGACCTGACGACGCAGATTCACCTGAAGGCCGGCGACACCGACAGCCTGATGGCGCGCCTGCAGTCGATGCAGGAAGCGCTGGCGGCGGCCGTGACCAACGTGCGCCAGGGTTCGGAGAACGTGGCCACGGCGAGTGCGGAAATCGCCCAGGGCAACCAGGATCTGTCGAACCGCACCGAAGAACAAGCCAGTGCGCTGGAGCAGACCGCCGCGACGATGGACGAGCTGGGCTCGACCGTGCGCAACAACGCCGACAACGCCAAGCAGGCCAACCAGCTCGCGCTCGGCGCCTCGGAAGTGGCACGCAAGGGCGGCACGGTGGTCGGCCAGGTCGTCGAAACGATGAAGGGCATCAACGACGCGAGCAAGAAGATCAGCGACATCATCGGCGTGATCGACAGCATCGCGTTCCAGACCAACATCCTGGCCTTGAACGCGGCGGTCGAAGCCGCGCGCGCTGGCGAGCAAGGCCGCGGTTTTGCGGTGGTGGCCAGCGAAGTGCGCAGCCTTGCGCAGCGCAGTGCCGAAGCGGCCAAGGAGATCAAGGGCCTGATCAGCACCAGCGTCGAGCGGGTCGAACAAGGCACCGCGCTGGTCGACCAGGCCGGCAAGACGATGGGCGAGATCGTCGGCGCGATCAAGCGCGTGACCGACATCGTCGGCGAGATCAGCTCGGCCAGCGCCGAACAGAGTTCGGGCGTGGCGCAGGTCGGCCAGGCGGTGTCGCAAATGGACCAGGCCACGCAGCAGAACGCCGCGCTGGTCGAAGAGAGTGCCGCGGCAGCCGAGAGCATGAAGCAGCAGGCCCACCAGCTCGTCGCCGCGGTCGCGGTATTCAAACTGCGCCAGGGCGAGCGCTCGCCGGTGGCCGCCGCGCGGCCGGTGGCGCGGCCTGCTTCAAAACCCGTTGTTGAACGCCGTGGCCCGAACCGCGCCACCAACGTGGCGCGCCTTCCGGCCACCAAACCGGCGCCGCCTGCGGCTCAGGCCAACGGCACCGACGAGTGGGAAACGTTCTGATCGGCGCGCGCCGGAGCGCAGCCGCGCGGCCACTCAGATGCAGCGGCCGCCGTCCACCTCCATTGCCACGCCGGTGACCATCGAGGCTTCATCGCTGCACAGGTAGCAGGCGGCGTTGCCGAGGTCTTCGGGCGTTGAAAAGCGCCCGATCGGAATGGTGGCCAGGAACTTCGCGCGCATCTCGGGCGTGTCTTCGCCCATGAAGGTTTTCAGCAAGGGCGTCTCGCCGGCGACCGGGTTCAATGCCACCACCCGAATGCCGAACGGCGCGAGCTCGACCGCCATCGAACGTGTGGCCGTGATGACCCAGCCCTTGCTCGCGTTGTACCAGGTCAGGCGCGGCCGCGGGCTCACGCCGGCGGTGCTCGCGATGTTCAGGATCACCCCCTTCTTCTGCTGCTTGAAGCGCGGCACGACCGCCTTCGACGCGAGGTAGATCGCCTTCACGTTGATGCCGAGGATGCGGTCGAAGTCGTCTTCGCTCACGTCTTCCAGCGGCTGCGGCAGGTGCGAGACACCGGCGTTGTTGACGAGGATGTGAAGGCCGCCGAACCAGTCTTGCGCGGCGTCGAGCATCGTCGTCACGTCGGCCGCATTCGCCACGTCGATGCGCAGGCTGCGCGCGTTGGCGCCGAGGGCCTGGGCCACGCGCTCGCCGCCGGCCGCGTCGCGGTCGGCGATCAGCACCTTCGCGCCTTCGGCGATGAACTTCTTCGCGATGCCTTCGCCGAAGCCCGAGCCCCCGCCCGTGACGATGGCGATCTTTCCTTCGAGCCGCATGTGTCTTCTCCGGTGAGGCGCCGGCCAACGAGGCTGGCGCTTTTCGGGGCATGATATTGGAATGGGTGCGCCGCACCCTCGCCCCCGCCGAGCCGTCGCCATCAGCATCTTCCTCATCAAGCGTTTTGCAAGCTTCCTGGCAACCCTGCTGGTGGCCTCGATGGTGGTCTTCGTCGTGCTCGACGTGCTGCCCGGCAGCGCCGCCGACGTGGTGCTCGGCGAATCGGCCACACCCGAGGCCAAGGCCGCGCTCAACGCCAAGCTCGGCCTGGACCGCCCGCCGCTGCAGCGCTACGGCGCCTGGATGGCAGGCCTCGTCCGCGGCGAGTTGGGCGAGAGCCTGTCGTACTCGGTGCCGGTGGCGCAACTCGTCGGCGAGCGCTTGCAGGTGACCGCGCCGCTGGCGCTGATGGCGATGCTGCTGACCGCGGGGCTGGCGCTCACGCTCGGCATCTACGCGGCTTCGCGCCACAACAAACTGGGCGACGTGGGCGTGATGGGTTTGAGCCAGCTCGGCATCGCGATCCCGAATTTCTGGTTCGCGATCATTCTGATCTTCGTCTTCGCGGTGAAGCTGCGTTGGTTCTCGGCCGGTGGTTTCCCGGGCTGGGAAGACGGGCCCCTTGACGCCTTCAAGGCCCTGATCCTGCCGGCCGTGGCGCTGGCCGTGGTGCAGGCAGCGATCCTTGCGCGCATCACGCGTTCGGCGGTGCTCGACGTGCTGCGCGAAGATTTCGTGCGCACCGCGCGCGCCAAAGGCCTGAGCCGGCGCGCGGTGCTGTGGCGCCACGTGCTGCGCAACGCGTTCGTGCCGGTGCTCACGGTGATGGGGCTGCAGTTCGCCAACCTGCTGACCGGCACCATCGTGGTCGAGAACGTGTTCTCGCTGCCGGGCCTGGGGCGGCTGATCTTCCAGGCCATCGCCAACCGCGACGTGATCGTGGTGCGCAACGTGGTGATGCTCCTGGCGGCCTCGGTGATCGTGATCAACTTCGTCGTCGACGTGTTGTACGCGGTGATCGACCCGCGCCTGAAGGTCCACAGCGCATGAGCTTCTGGCAGCGCGCGCTGCGCCACAAGAGTTTTGCCATCGGCGGCGTGCTGGTGCTGCTGCTGATCGCCACCGCTATCGGCTCGTTCGTGTGGACGCCCTACCCCGCCGCCGAGCTCGACATTCCGAACAAGCTGCAGTTGCCCTCGGCCGCCCACTGGCTCGGCACCGACAGCCTCGGCCGTGACATCGTCTCGCTGCTGATCGTCGGCGCGCGCAACTCGATCGCGGTCGGCGTGATCGCGGTCGGCATCGGCATCGCGTTCGGCGTGGCGCTCGGCCTGCTCGCCGCGGCGCGGCGCGGCTGGGTCGAAGAAGCGGTGATGCGCTTCGCCGACTTCAGTTTCGCGTTCCCGGCGCTGCTCTCGGCCATCATGCTGACGGCGATCTACGGGCCGGGGCTCGTGACCAGCATCACCGCGATCGGCATCTTCAACGTGCCGGTGTTCACGCGCATCACGCGTGCGGCCGCCAACGCGGTCTGGTCGCGCGAGTTCGTGCTCGCGGCGCGCGCCTGCGGCAAGGGGCGGCTGCGCATCACCATCGAACACGTGCTGCCGAACATCGTGTCGATCCTGATCGTGCAGGCGACGATCCAGTTCGCGCTCGCGATCCTGGCCGAAGCCGCGCTCAGCTATCTGGGCCTCGGCACCCAGCCGCCGCAGCCGAGCTGGGGCCGCATGCTGAGCGAAGCGCAGCAGATGCTGTTCGCTGCGCCCCAACTTGCGCTCTACCCGGGCGTGGCGATCGCGCTCTCGGTGCTGGGCCTGAACCTGATGGGCGACGGCCTGCGCGACCTGCTCGACCCGCGCCTGGCACGGGCTCGCTAACTACTCAGGCGAGCGCACCCGGCAGCGTCGAATCGGGGACCTGACTGAGCAAACGGCCCTGGTCCGCAGCGTGCACCTCGACCCGGTCGCGCCCGCTCTGCTTGGCGTCGTACAGCGCATGGTCGGCGCGTTGCACCACGTCGTCGAAACTTTCATCGGCGGCCCACTGCGCCACGCCGAGCGAGACCGTGACCGGCACCGCACCGACGTGCGTGGCGATCTGCGCGTTCGCCACGTTGTGGCGCAGCGCTTCGGCCACCCGCCGGCCGCGGCTCACGTTGCAGCGGCGCAGGATCACGAGGAATTCTTCACCGCCGTAACGCGCCAGACAGTCGCCGTCGCGCAGCCGCGTGCCGAGCAGGCCGGCGATGCTGCGCAGCACCTCGTCGCCGACCGGGTGGCCGTGCGAATCGTTGACCCGCTTGAAGCGGTCCACGTCGACCATGCAGACGGTGACCTCTTCGCGTTTGTTGTGCACCAGCTCGGCCAGCGGGTACACGACCGAGACCAAGTGGCGGCGGTTGAACAAACCGGTCAGCGGGTCGTGCGTGGCGGCGTGGCGGGCGTCGCGCAGCGAGGTGCCGAGCGAGGCGTTTTCAGTCTCGAGCGCGTGCCGATAACTTTGCAGCTCTTCGACCAGCAGCGCGTTTTCGCGCTCGGCCGCCAGCGCCTGCAGCAGCGTGGTGTGGGCCACCCGCAAGCGCGAGACCAGAACGAAGCCGCACAGGATCGTGGCCACCGCCATCACGACGAACACGCGCGTGCCTTGCAGGAACATGAAGAGGATCAGCGGCGACACGCTGACCAGCACGAACAGCACACTCGCCGGGTAGGCCGAGAGGTAACTCACCGACAGCACCGCCAGCGCGATGAAGGCACCATAGATCACGGCGTAGAGGTTGAGCGGCGCGATCACGCCTTCCAGCGCATACGGCGCGAGGCCCCAGCACAGCGACGCGGCAATCACCAACAGGTCGTGCAGCGGGTCGGAGCGCGGGTTCGACAGATCCATGCGCGCCAGCAGGCGTCGCGACAACCAGCCACGCAGCAGCAGAATGCCCCAGAGCGCGAACAGCGCCGCCAGCCGCGGCACCAGCGGCGCTTCGTAGGCCACGCCGAAGAGCATCAGCGCGAACGTCAACACCCCGAGCCGGCCGTTGCGCAGCGCCATGTCGACATAACGTTGCAGCAGCCGGTAGCGTATGTCGGCCGGCACGTCGAGCACCACCGGCGAAGCCTGGCGCCAGGCGGCCCACACGGAGCGGAGGTCGTGCTGCATCGGTTGAGTCGGTGCGTCCAGGTCGAAGTCATCGTACCCGTCCGCGCCACATGCACAATGCAGGCGTGCCCGCCCCCGATGCCCGATCACCGACCGCGCCGCTGCTCGAAGTCTCCGGGCTGCGGGTGACGCTTCAGACCCCGCGCGGCCCGGCCGCGGCACTGCGTGGCATCGATCTGCAGATGCAGCGCGGCGACACGCTCGGCCTGATCGGCGAGAGCGGCTGCGGCAAGTCGATGACGGCACTGGCCCTGATGGGCTTGCTGCCTGAAGGTGCGAAACTCGAAGGCAGCATCCGCCTGAACGGCACCGAGCTCGTGGGCCTGGCCGACGAAACCATGTGCACGCTGCGTGGCAACCGCATCGGCATGGTGTTCCAGGAACCGATGACGGCCTTGAACCCGCTGCACACGGTGGGCGACCAGATCGCCGAGCCGCTGCGCCTGCACCGCCAGATGGGCTACGGCCCGGCCCGCGCCGAGGCGCTGCGGCTGCTGGAACGAGTTCAGTTGCCGCAGGCCGCGCAGCGGCTCGACGCCTACCCGCACCAGCTTTCCGGCGGCCAGCGCCAGCGCGTGACGATCGCGATGGCCCTGGCCTGCGGCCCCGACCTGCTGATCGCCGACGAGCCGACCACCGCGCTCGACGTGACGATCCAGGGCGAGATCCTCGACCTGATCAACGAGCTCGTCACCGAGAGCCGCATGGCGCTGCTGCTGATCAGCCACGACCTCGGCGTGATGGCGCGCAGCGTCGCGCGCCTGCTCGTGATGTACGGCGGCACGGTGGTCGAGGCGGGGCCCACGCCCGAGGTGTTCGCGCACCTGGCGCACCCGTACACGCGCGGCCTGTTCGGGGCCCGGCCGCGGCTGGGCACACCGCGTGTCAACGGCCGCAAGCCGGCGCTCGCGACGATCCCCGGGCGCGTGCCCGAGCTCGTCGACATGCCGGCCGGCTGCCCCTTCGCCGACCGCTGCGCGTGGGTCATCGACGCCTGCCGTGCGGGGCCGCCGCCCGAAGTGGCCGTCGGGCCGTCCCACAGGGCACGCTGCTTGCGGATCGATGCAGTAAAGGCGGCGCCATGACCGAACTGCTCGCCGTCGAAAACGCCGTCAAGCACTACCGCCTGCCGCGCGAAAGCCTGCTCAAACCCGCGCCGAAAGTCGAGGCGCTGCGCGGCGTGAGCTTCACGATGAGCGCGGGCACGAGCCTGGGCATCGTCGGCGAATCGGGCTCGGGCAAGTCGACGCTGGCGCGGCTCGTGATGGCGTTGGAGGCGCCGACCTCGGGCCGCGTGCGCCTGCTCGGGCGCGACCTGAACGCCTTGTCGGCCGCCGACCTGATGGCCGCGCGGCGCGACTTCCAGATGGTGTTCCAGGACCCTTACGGTTCGCTCGACCCGCGCCAGCGGGTGCAGCGCATCGTCGCCGAGCCACTGCTGACCATCGGCCAAACCGAAGCGAAAGACCGCGTCGCCGAGGCGCTCGATGCCGTCGGCCTGCGCGCCAGCGACGCCACCAAGTACCCGCATGAATTCTCGGGCGGCCAGCGCCAGCGCATCGCGATCGCGCGGGCGCTGATCACGCGCCCGAAGCTGATCGTCGCCGACGAGCCGGTGAGCGCGCTCGACGTGTCGGTCCAGGCTCAGGTATTGAACCTGCTGGCCGACTTGCAGCAGCAGTTCGGCGTGACCTACCTGTTCATCAGCCACGACCTCGCGGTGGTCGACCACGTGTGCGACGAGGTGGCGGTGATGTACGCCGGGCGCATCGTCGAGCAGGGTTCGCCCGAGCTGCTGTTTCGCGCGTCGGCGCACCCCTACACCCGCGCGTTGATCGAAGCGCTGCCGCAGGCGCAGGCTGCGCCCGCGCTGGCGGTGCGGCTACCGGCCGCATCCGATAGAGTCGCAGCTGATGAGAAGGCGCCTGCGGGCGCAGCGCGCGACGGCTGCTCTTTCTACGGCCGCTGCCCGCACCGCCAGGCGCGCTGCGCCACGGAGCTGCCGGCGCTGCGACAGATCGATGGGGGCCACCGCGCCGCTTGCCACTTTGCCGAATTGATTTTGACGACCGACCCAGGAGAGCGTTGATGAAGAAGATTCAGACCTTTGCCACCTTGCCCGTCGCGGTGATCGCGCTGGCCGCACTGACGGCCTTCGTCGGCACGGTGCAGGCGCAGACGCGCAAAGACAGCGCGGTCCTCGGCATGCCCCTCGAACCTTCGCCGGGCCTCGACCCGACCATGGCCTCGGCCGCGGCCATCGGCGAGATCGTGCACTACAACGTGCTGGAAGGCCTGACCAAGATCAACATGGACGGCAGCATCACGCCGCTGCTGGCCGAAAGCTGGAGCGTCGACCCCGATGGCAAGAGCTACACCTTCAAGCTGCGCAAGGGCGTGAAGTTCCACGACGGCGAAGCTTTCGACGCGAGCGACGTGAAGTTCAGCTTCGAGCGCGCCAAGGCCGAAGGCTCGACCAACAAGGCCAAGAAGGCGGTGTTCGACAACATCAGCCGCGTCGAGGCCGTTGACCCGCACACCGTGATCGTGGTTCTGAACCAGGCCGACGGCAACTTTCTGTTCCGCATGGGCGAAAACACCGCCGTGATCCTCGACCCGAAGAGTGCGGCCACCACTGCGACGAAACCGATCGGCACCGGGCCCTTCAAGTTCGATGCCTGGGCCAAGGGCTCATCGGTCACGCTGGTCAAGGACGATGCCTACCGCAGCGCGGCGGCAGTGAAGATGAAGAAGGTGACGTTCCGCTTCATCAGCGACACGGCGGCACAGGTCGCCGCGTTGCTGGCCGGTGACCTGGACGGCATTCCGCGCGGCTTGCTGCCGCAGGATGCAAAACAGTTCAAGGACGATGCGCGCTTCAGCGTCACGCGGGGCGGCACGGAGGGCAAGACGATCGTCAGCATCAACAACAAGAAGAAGCCCTTCGACGACGTGCGCGTGCGCCGCGCCATCGCCGCGGCGATCGACCGAAAGGCCATCATCGATGGTTCGCAGGACGGCGAGGCCGTTCCGATCGGCAGCCACATGGTGCCCAGCGACGCCGGTTATGTCGACCTGACGGGCGTGAACCCCTACAACCCCGAGAAGGCCAAGGCGCTGCTGAAGGAAGCCGGCGTCACCACGCCGCTCAACGTGACGCTGACCTTGCCGCCGCCGCCTTACGCGCGCAAGGGCGGCGAGATCGTGGCGGCGCAGCTCGCCAAGGTCGGCATCATCGCGAAGATCGAGAACATGGAATGGGCGCAATGGCTCGCCGGCCCGTTCAAAGGCAACTTCGACCTGACGATGATCAGCCACGTCGAGCCGCTCGACTTCGACCGCTACGCCGACCCGAAGTACTACTGGGGCTACGACTCGAAGGCCTACAACGAACTGCTGGCCAAGTACAACAGCAGCACCGACACGAAGACGCGCATGAAGTTCCTGGGCGACATCCAGCGCCAGCTCGCCACCGACTCGGTCAACGCCTACCTGTACCAGCTGCCGCAGTTCGCGGTGGGCAACAAGAAACTGAAGGGGCTGTGGAGCAGCTCGCCGATCTTTGCGAATGATCTGAGTGCGCTGGCCTGGCAGTGAGCGCTCCACATGACGCCGCTTCATGACCTGAGCGCCGTCGACCTGCTCGCGGCCTACCGCAGCAAAACGCTGTCGCCGGTCGAGGTGACGCGCGCGGTGCTGTCCCACATGCACCAGTGGGAACCGCACCTGCACGCCACCTGGGCGCTCGATGGCGACGAAGCGCTGGCGCAGGCCGAAGCGTCGCAGGCGCGCTGGCTGAAGGGCGCACCGCAAGGGGCGCTCGACGGCGTGCCGGTCACGATCAAGGAAAACATCGCCACCCAGGGCGTGCCGGTGCCGGTGGGCACGGCCGCCACCGAGCTGGTGCCGGCGGCAGCCGACGCACCGCCGGCCGCGCGCCTGCGCGAAGCCGGCGCGGTGATCCTGTGCAAGACGACGATGCCCGACTACGGCATGTTGTCGTCGGGCCTGTCGAGTTTTCACCAGCTCGCGCGCAACCCCTGGGACCTGAGCAAGAACCCCGGCGGCAGCAGCGCCGGCGCGGCGGCGGCCGCCGCGGCCGGTTACGGCCCACTGCACGTGGGCACCGACATCGGCGGCTCGGTGCGCCTGCCCGCCGGCTGGTGCGGCATCTTCACACTCAAACCCAGCCTGGGCCGCATTCCGATCTTCCCGCCTTATGCCGGCCGCGTGGCCGGGCCGATGACACGCAGCGTGGTCGACTCGGCCTTGATGATGGCCACGCTGAGCCTGCCCGACGACCGCGACACGATGAGCCTGCCCTACCAGGCGATCGAATGGCTCCAGCTCGAACGCAGCGTCAAAGGCCTGCGCATCGGCTTGTTGATGGACGCCGGCTGGGGCCTCGCCGTCGAACCCGAAGTGCACGCGGCGGTCGAAGCCGCGGCACGCAGCTTCGAAGCGGCGGGCGCGATCGTCACACCGATCAAGCCCTTCATGACACGCGCGATGATCGACGGCATGGACGACTTCTGGCGCACCCGCTCCTGGCTCGACATGAATGCACTGCCCGAAGCGCGCCGCGCCAAGGTGCTGCCCTACATCACCGAATGGGCACGGGGCGGTGCCGGCCTGTCGGGCGAGCGTGTGTTCCGCGGCTACAGCCAGATGGGTGCGATGCGCGACGCGGCGGTCGCCGCCACCCGGCCGTTCGACATGCTGCTCTCGCCGACCGCGCCGATGCCGGCCTTCGCCGCCGAATGGGCTGGGCCAACCAACGACCCGGCCACGCCGTTCGAGCACATCGCGTTCACGCTGCCGTTCAACATGAGCGAGCAGCCGGCCTCGAGCATCAACTGCGGCTACACGGCGAGTGGTTTGCCGATCGGGCTGCAGATCGTCGGCCAGCGCTTCGACGACCTCGGCGTGCTGCAGGTCTCGCGCGCCTACGAACAACTGCGGCCGGCGCAGCGGCCATGGCCGACACCGCCCGCGCGCTGACGCCACGCGGGCCACGAGGAAGTGTCCATGAACGATCTTCGCGGCGTGCCATCCGGCACTTCATCGTCCGTCGCGCGTGACAGCCACGAGCGTGGGCTGTGGCACCTGGTCTCGTTCTACGGCGACCCGATGGCAGCCTTTGACGCCACCATCGCGGCCGACGCCGGCTGGGGGCTGGCACGGGTCGTCAAGGCGGTGTTCATCCTCACGCTGACCGAACCCGGCATGCTGCCGGATGCACGCCAGCTGCTCGCCGAGGCCGCACCGCTGATGCCCGCTGCGCCAGCCCATGAACAAGCCCACTTCGCCGCTGCGCAGGCTGCGCTGGACGGCCGCTGGCGCGAGGCCTGTGCGCGCTGGGACGCGCTGCTGCTGGCCCAGCCGCGTGACCTGCTCGCATTGACCGCGGCCCACCTGTTCGACTTCTACCGTGGCGACGCGCGCAACCTGCGCGCACGCGTCGCGCGCGTGCTGCCCGAGTGGCCGGTCGATGACCCGCTGCAGCCCTTCGTGCAGGGCATGCACGCCTTCGGTCTCGAAGAATGCAACCTCTACCCGCAGGCCGAAGCGGCCGGCCGTGAAGCCTTGGCACGCGACGCGCGCGGGCCGTGGGCGATCCATGCCGTGGCGCACGTGATGGAAATGCAGGGCCGTCACGACGAGGGCGTTCGCTGGCTGAACGACGGCAGCGCCGGCTGGGCCGACAACGGCCTGGCCGTGCACCTGTGGTGGCACCTCGCGCTGTTCCGGCTCGAAACGCTGGACACAGCGGCCGCTCTGGCTTTGTTCGACGCGCGCATCGCCGGCCCGGCGTCGGTGGTCAACCTGCAGTGGCTCGACGCTTCCGCACTGCTGTGGCGGCTGCAGCTGCTCGGCATCGACGTGGGCGCCCGCTGGCAGGCGCTGGCCAACGAGTGGGCCAACCCGATCGCGCATGCCGGCCACTACGCTTTCAACGACGTGCACGCGCTGCTGGCCTTCATCGGCAGCGGCGACATGGCGCGCGCGCGGGCCTTGCTGGCTGCCAGCAGCGCGCAGGCGAGTGCCGACAACACCGGCATGGCCCGCGAAGTCGGCGTGCCGTTGATGCAGGGGCTGATCGCGTATGCGAACGGCGACAACGACCAGGCCTGCGCCACGCTCTACCCGCTGCGCAGCGTGGCCCACCATTTCGGCGGCAGCCACGCGCAGCGCGACCTGATCGACCAGACCTTGCTCGCCGCCGCCGCACGCTCGAGTCACAAGGCCGCTGGCCGCGCGTTGCTGAACGAACGCCGGCTCGCCAAGCCGGTCACGCCGCTGACCGAACACTGGGCGTCGCGACTCGGCGCCTGACACCTCACCCCGGAGGCAAGCCCATGGCCAACACCATCGACGAACAGATCGCCCAAAGCCTGCGTGAATCGCAGGCGAGCGGCGAGTTGCAGTCGGCGAAGAGCTGGGGCAAGCCGCTCGACCTGAACGACGGCTACGCGCAGACGCCCGACGAACTGCGGATGGCCTTCAAGGCGCTGAAAGACGCCGGCTTCGTGCCGCCGGAAGTCGAGCTGATGAAGCAGGTGGCGGCGCTGCGCGAATGCATCGCCGCCGCGCCCGATGGCCCCGAAGCCGAAGCGATGCGCCGGCGCGCGAGCGAGCTGCAACAGCACATCGCATTGCGGCTCGAAAAGCTGCGCACCAGCGGCAGCGTGTAGCGGCCTGCGCCTCGCGCTTTACACCATCGGCGCCGCCAGCCCTTCCCGTTCGAACACGCGCTGCACCGCGGGCCGCGCGAGCAGGCGCTGCAGATAGGCGCCGAGCTGCGGCAGGCTGCGCGCGGGCCGCGCGAAACCGCGGGTCCAGCGGCACAGCATCAGCGCGTACAGGTCGACGGCGCTGAACGTCTCGCCGAGAAGATACGGCCCGCCGTGGCGCACGAGCTCGGCTTCCATCTGGTCGATCAACGTGCCGACCTTGGCCTCGGCGTGGGCCTTCACCTGCGCCACGGCTTCGGCGTTGTCGGCCCAGCGCTCGGGGTAGAAGTAGAGGATCAGCGTGGCCTGCAGGCTGTTGGTCATCCAGACCAGCCACTTGTAGAAGTGCGCGCGTGCGTGGCTGCCGATCGCCGGGGCCAGGCCGGCCTGCGGGTGGGTGTCGAGCAGGTGCAGGCAGATGGCCGCGGTCTCGTAGAGCACGAGGTCGCCATCCACCAGCACCGGGATCAGCCCGTTCGGGTTGAGCTTCAGATACTCGGCCGATTTGTGTGCCTGCTGCGCGCGGTCGACGAGCTTGAGCTCGTAAGCGACGCCCAGCTCTTCGAGCAGGAAGTGCGGCGCCATGCTGGCGTTGCTGGGGTGGTAGTGAAGCTGCAGCATGGGCAATGGTCGAGTGATGGGAGCCGCATTCTCGCGCGCCGCGCCGGTTACAGATCAGGCGTTAGTTTTGGCACGCCCCGCGCGGCCGCACGAGGCCCGGTTCCGGCCATTTCCCGGGCGTGCGGAATATTCACTCCCGTGTGTGCAGGTAGGCAAGTACAACGGCGACAGCAACAATTTGCATCAACCAGTTACCGGTGATCGCCATGAAGCAAGACCTGAAATCGCAGATCGGCCACTCGCTCCACTCTGTCACTGCCTTCTTCAAACGGCCTGTGAACTTGCAGAACGGGGCGATCAGCCTGGGCGTGGCGCGCAGCACGCTGGTCGAACAGGCCCGGTCCACCGAACGCAAACACGTGCGCCGCATGCGCGCCGACCTGTTCTTCATGTTGGAACAGCACCCGGCCTCGCGCGATCTGGTGCGCGCCCTGGCGCTGGTCGAGCGCACGATGCAGCGCAGCGGCTTCGAGGGTGTCGACAGGCTGCCGCAAAAGGTGCTGGCGCGTGCCCTCGTCGAACTCGAACGCCTGGTCCGCGACTGGTCTCCGGTTGGCTTGGCCGAACTGCGCTCGCGCCTGGCGGTGCTCGTGAAGAACAAGCCGGTCGAGCCCGAGAAAGCCGCAGCCGCCGACTCGGAATCACCGGAAGGCCTGCCCTCCAAGATCAGCGTGTTCGCCGGCCTCGACTCGGCCCAACCGGCCGACGTGAGCGAAGTCGACCACGCGCTCTTCGAAGAGATGGAGCGCAGTTGGGTCGGGAAGATGCCCAAGGCCGCCTGAAGCGCGGGGGGGGCGGCGCGCCTCAAGCGTCGGTGCTGCTGTCGCGTTCGCTCATGCTCGATTCGGCCTGCCGAAGCAGATCGGCCAACGTCTTGCCGGGCTCGTCGCGGAAACGCTCTTCGAGCACCTGCAGCTCACCGATCAGATCGACCCGAAAACTGCGAAACGCTTCGCGTGTTTCGCACCAGGCCGAGAGCGTCCACACCGCGCTCCAGTACAGACAACACAGCGGCCGCACCACGCGCTCGCTGCGCTGGCCCTTCAGGTCGGTGTAGACCAGACGGACCTTGGAGCGCGTTTCGGCCGCCACACGCAGGGTTTCGAGCCGAGCGCGCGTCGCCGGGTCGGGCCCGACCGGCGGCGCGTAGAGCGCGAGGCTCTCGGCCGCCGCCCTCGCCGCCGCCGGCAGCACCGAGAGAATCTTCGACAGCGCCGCTTCGGCATGGCGGCTGAGCGCCACGTCGAGCCGGGCCTGTGCGATGCGCACAGAGGCCACCAGCGCCTGGGCTTCGTCTTTGGTGAACATGAGAGGTGGCAGGTCGAAACCCGCTTGCATGCGGTAGCCCACGCCGGCCTCGCCTTCGATCGGCACGCCTTGCGCCATCAGCTCGGCCACGTCGCGGTACACGGTGCGCTCGGAGACTTCGAGCCGCTCTGCCAGAAACGCGGCCGTGCTCAAGCGCCGGCCGCGGATCAGCTGGACGATCTGGAACAGGCGTTCAGCACGGCGCATGCGCGGGAGTCTTTGCGTTCATCGCACGAATGATGACATCCATGTCGGCCTCGGTCACTTTGATAAGACCGAAGCGGAACGCATAACCCCAGTTCGCCTTGCCTTGCGTGAACGAGAGCGCTTCCAGCAGCGGTCGGATCGGGGCTTCGTGCGCTGGCAGCCAGTCCACATCCTTGCGGAAGGGATGGAACCCGCCACCCATGTCACCTTGATAAACACGCTCGTCGCGCACCACGCCCACGGCGGTGAAGGCCTGGCTCAGGTCCTTCGTGCCGAACGCCCGCACCGGCGAGTAGTAGGCCACGCGGTCACCCGCGTGCAGCCGCTTCAGCGGTGCGCCCTTGCCGTGGCCCACCTGCATGAAACCTTGCGCGCGGCCGATGGCCACGTGATCCGCGCTCGCGACCGCGACCCAATTCGACACCTTGCTCTCCACGATCAGGCCAGCGCGTGCAGGCCGACGCGGTTGCCTTCGGTGTCGGTGATGTGGGCGAAAACCCCCATGTCACCGGGCAGCTGCACCTTCGGCGTGGTGATGCGGCCGCCGGCCGCTTCGACACGCGCAAGCACCGCGTCGAGCGAGGGTTTGGCGTTGAGGTAGATCAGCGTGCCGTTGGCGGCCGGCGCGGGCGCCTCGGCGCCTGCGATCAGGCAACCGCCGACGCCGGTGTCGCCGTAGCTGAACACACCGAGTTCGCTCGCGCCGATGGTCTCTCGCCGCAGCGGGCTGGCGAGCAGGGTTTCGTAGAAGGCCGAAGCGCGGTCGAGGTTGCGAACCGGGATCTCGAACCAGTTGACCGCATTTTGTGTCGTGTTTTCCATGAGCTTCTCCTTGGGTGAATGAACAGGAGCTCATGCTGCCGCCGGGCTGCTGACAACGTGGTGTCAGCAGCCGACATCGCAGTTTCAGGGGGTCACGGTCTGGCGCACCGCACGCTCCCAGCGCTGCATCAAATCGGCCGCGCGCTCGCGCGACAGCGTCGGGTGGAAACGGCGCTGCACCTGCCATTGCGCGCTCAATTCGTCGAGGCCCTTGAACAGGCCGCACGACAAACCCGCGAGGTACGCAGCGCCGAGTGCGGTGGTCTCGATCACCTTCGGCCGCACCACCGGAATGCCGAGCAGGTCGGCCTGGAACTGCATCAGCAGGTCGTTGACACACGCACCGCCGTCGACCCGCAGCTCGGCCACCGGCGCCGCGCCGGCGGCCACCGCATCGCGGCTCATCGCCTGCAACAGCGCTGCGCTCTGGAACGCAATGCTCTCGAGCGCCGCCCGCGCGATGTGCGCGACCGTGCTGCCGCGCGTGAGCCCGACGATCGCACCGCGCGCATCGGCCTTCCAGTACGGCGCGCCCAGCCCGGTGAAGGCCGGCACGAACATCACGCCGCCGCTGTCGGGCACACTTTCGGCGAGCTGCTGAACCTCGCCGCTGGCCTTGATGGCGTGCAGCCCGTCGCGCAACCACTGCACCACGGCGCCGCCGATGAAGACACTGCCTTCGAGCGCGAACTCGGGCGTGCCTGTCGCCTGCGCCGCGCTGGTCGTGATCAGGCCGTTGCCCGAGGTCTGAAACTTTTCGCCGGTGTGCATCAGCATGAAACAGCCGGTGCCGTACGTGTTCTTCGCCAGACCCGCCTTGAAGCAGGCCTGGCCGAAGAGCGCGCTCTGCTGGTCGCCCGCCACGCCGCCGATCGGAATGGCCGTGCCGAAGATGTCGGCACGCGTATCGCCGAAATGGTGGCTCGACGGGCGCACTGCCGGCAACACCTCGCGCGGGATGTC
>Ga0307516_10000671_pt1 | contig 46315 bp, 59 predicted proteins | sample 19_EM_MG_FD_203310 | JGI IMG/M metagenome (GOLD analysis project Ga0307516, IMG submission 203310) | Populus trichocarpa ectomycorrhiza microbial communities from riparian zone in the Pacific Northwest, United States - 19_EM | ecosystem: Host-associated > Plants > Roots > Unclassified | place... | reverse complement strand
CCGGTACTTGACCGCGCTTAAACCCCCCCCCCCCCCCCCCCCCCCCCGGGGGGTCTCGCCTCCGCCCAAGCACAAGTGACGCGTACTGCATGCTGACCCCCCCCCTCACACCGAGTGATATCGCGTGCACTACCGCGACGCACGATTATCTATTCATTCTCCTCGGTTCTCCGCAAAAACAAAAAGAGAAAGAGAAGGGAAAAAAAAAACAGGGAGAGAAACAGAAAAACCACAGCTAATGGCAAAAGCAAGTACTCAGCAATACTAGACCCCATACACAAGTTCATACGTTGGTTGGTAGTCATGTATGTATCTACATAGAGCTGATTTCAAACCGGTAGTTATGTAAGTATGCAGATATATCCAAAAACAAATCTTCCCTCATCTTGCAAACGAAAAAGGAAAAAAAAGAAGAAAAAAAGAAAAACACCGGATAGATAGATAGAACGCCCCTTCCCCACTTCCACACACCCCTTCCCTTGAAAAAAAAACCGAGCAAAAAGCCAACACAACTGGGGGTGGATACGGACGCGAAAAAAAAACCAATTATGTAGTTATGGGTAGCAAGAGTTGGAGAGTACCTAAGCTGAATCGATACCCAAACAGCCGAACGCACATAAATCACGGCAGGGAGGGGAAGGGATAGCGGAAGGCCTAGGTATCGCAAGTTCGCAACCGGAAATCCAAATAGCAAAAAGAAAAAACCAAAAAAAACCAAAGCAACGTGAACCTTGAAGATAAAATATAAACACAATACACACAATACACGCCCGCGAAATCCAAATTCCCAAAATCATTATAGGCAACCTAGAAGAAAATAAATGCGAGAGAAAAAAATAATTTAGCTAGGACAGCCGTCATCACCGCTGATCAATGTTCGTCTTGAGCTGGAACCAGTTCCGTCGGGGCTTGTTTGAGCCTGCAGCGGAACCCTCCAGTTGGACACTGCGCTCGTACAAGTCCTGCATCGAAGATCGTCAGCCACGAAAGGCAAGGGGAGGTTGGAGAGTTCGTACATCATCATTCATTACCGTGGCGGCGCTCTTGATCATAGTATCAACCACTGGGTTGCCCACCAAGTCTTTGTACGGCGACGCCTGGGCCTTTACGAGAACCATCATCACCTCGCCCATCACCTGAAATTTGCTCCAGTTGATCTTCTCGCCGTCCTGTAGGAAGGTCTTGTTTCCCTCTTCTGCCGATACCAGATCTCGCCGGTGCAACGGAAGGAACGGTATTCTCTCGGACGTGGTGTTCTCCCAGGCCAAGCGGTACTTGCTGTGGCTCTTGTGCGTTCCCATCAATAGATCTAGCCGCATAAAGTTCTTGTGGATTTCCGGCTTGACCAGTTCTCGGGTCGCACTCAGACGGTGGACAGCGGTGCCATTGATGCCGGCGATGATAGCGCCAAGCGAGTTGTAGTTGTTTTGATGCCGCAACGTCTGGCAGTGGAGAAGGAGAAGAAGCATTAGCATCAATCGCAGATTTGGGAAAGGGGGCCATGCGATCAATATGTGATGCTTACCCAGGCAATCTCCATAAATTTCTCCAGTGCCCTCGCCCGGTGCTTCGGTTTGGCCTTCTCGAGAATGACGCTAGCCACCCAGTGGGCAACGTGGTTGAAATGGCTTATCATATTGTTGACGCACGCTAGGTTCGGCGAGTTTTCCCGACTTTCCGGCGAGACGCTGATGTGCCGCACCAAGTCGCGCGGCCGGATCTTCGAAAACTCGTTCCAATCGAGCCTGGTGAGCTCGCTGGCCACCTCCAATACCGGGATCGACATGAAGTGCTCGAACTGGCACCCCGCCCTGAGCAATCCGGTGACTGGGGGGGGCAGCGACTCGGTTCTGCTTGCCACAAGCCCTATGGGAGGTCCCATAACGGATGCAGCATCCCCGGTATCGGGGCCCCGTTTGTCCGACCCCGGGACCTGGAGCGTAGCGGGGTTGTCGAGCGAGAGCTGCCATGATTTATCCGGGAAGGTTGCCGACGAAGTCGTCAGAAAGCTCTGAACACTAGCTTTCCTATCTAACTCGGCATCGGTCCTTCCCCAACTCTCGTCCTCGTCCTCGATCGGCTCTTGGAGCTTCTTCGCCATGTCGGTAGTCAACAGAGCCAAGCTCCGGTCCCTACTGATCGAATCGAGGAATGCCAGCATCTGCATCCTGGTCTTGGAGCTCGCGAAATCGACCGTATGCGATGTGACCCATTGATGGAGGACATTGCAATACCGGAGCTGCGTCGATATTCGGTGGGCTCGTATCTTCTCCTCGGTGTCTAGCGCCTGGAATCGCTCGATGATGGCGGTGAGCAGCTCTCGCGGCGATGCGAATTTGCGGTAGAAGCACAGGAAGATGACGACAAAGGTTTGATCGCTTCGAGACATGGGCTGGCTCAGCAGACGGTTGATGAGTTCGTCCCACGTCCATCCCCGATTCGGCACAGGTTTGTCCTCCTCGTCCAACTCGTCCAGTCCGTCCTCGCGATCGAGGATCGGAATGTCGTCCGGATCCTTGTAGTCGGTGCCCTCGTCGTCTGTGTCCATGTAGGAATGCCGCTTTTCGGACTCGCCCAATGAGCTTTGGCTGGATGTCTTCTGCATGATGAACGAACACTGCCCGGACTCCAAAAATGGTGTTTGCCCAGAACAGCTCAGAGTGATTTGTGGCGCCGTGCTCGAGTTCGAGTTCGAGTTCGAACTCTGCTGCTTCAAGTTCTCGACGGTTTGGGAGTCGGGCAATAAAGAGGAGCCCGAGACGCTCGACGATTGACCCAGCGCCGTGCCAGTGGGTGGCCTCTGCAGTCTGGTACCATGTATGGAGCCTGCGTCCGACCCGTCCTTTAGGAATGTGGAAGCAAACTCGGAACTCGCGCGGTTGTGGCCTGTCGACGGTCGCGGAGAAGCAGCTCGGCTGTTTGCGGCCGAGGAGTTGGCGCGTCGCCGACCATTTAGGTACCGCGGGGATCCGGTTTTTTCTGGCAAGACGCGTTTACCCGTCAGCATTGAAGCGGTCGGTCAGAAAGAGTGAAATGATTAACAGAGCAAATGTCAACTGTCGACAGGAAAACGGGGGTCGGACAGGAAGCGCAGTGCATGCCATGTGGAGAGAACTCGTGGCGATCGTCGGCTGGTAGGAGAGCCTCTGCGCCCTGTCCGCTGCATGGCCCAACCCCCATGCTGATCCGGAAAGTGGTACAGAGTTGCGGCCCACCGTACAGTGAATGGCCAACTCACTCTCCCCACCACATCTCGCAACGTAAAAGGGGAGGGGTATTGATTGGCGATAAATGAGAAAAACGAGGATATGAAAGCTTTTTTTCTTTCTTTTTCTAGAGAACCAACCATTCCGACGCGATATCAGGGACAATATTGCAGCCATGCACCTTTTCTGGCTGTCGCGTGCCGTTATAGAGCTCTGCATATGGTCGTACCCGTCGCCCGTTACTGCAACGTCCGCTGCGGTTGGCCCGTAGATGTCGCATTTAGTTCGGACCAGACAGACAGGAAGTTGGGCCGCATCGAATGCTTCTGAATTTGGGCATCAGTAATTGTTTCCCCTTCGGAGAGATATGTAGGCGTGGGCAGCATTCACCAAGACACTCGGTCAATCTGTCGACCATCCGAGGGTGGGTAGTGTCAAAAAGCAGTAGAACGCCGTCGATAAATGGTATCCGCTGTCCATCCGCTACCTTTTCGCCGGTGTCAGATGCAGCTGTGCGGGACGAGACATTCACCGGACCTGCCCCACTCACCCGTGGCCATTGCATCTGCTCCTTGTCGAAGTCGATCCTGTTCCAATCTACATCCACCAGGCTCACGCTGCACGGCGTTCGGTCCATCACCATGGTCAACGAGTGCACCTCGCCGTGCCTCACCGGTGCTGGCAGGTCGTATGCCCGTTCTATGAACGTCGTCTTTCCCACACCCGCCGCGCCGACAACGGCTATATTTATATCGTGGACAGTAGACATCTGTGGGGGGTCACCGGGTTGTCAACCTTTTTATAGTTGTATTTAGAACCCAAACAAACGCGGGGAGGGGGGATGGACTCACTTTACCGGAATCTTTACCCAGTCGCCGCTCACCATACCGCGACGCCTTCCCACCGCCAAAGTTCCACGACGATATCCCCAGTCCGTGGTGGGCTGACGACTGTTTCGGCGACGCTATCGAGTCCTCCGTCTGTGCTAGCAACGATGACGCCGATGATGAAGGATGACTGTTGGGCCTGGTGCGTCGTAGTTTTCGGGGTCCCCTGGAACCGGCGGTGGAAACAGGCGCGTCTACCCGGGGACTATCTGCAGCGGCGGAGGCGGCCCGTACAGTGCTCGTACTGCTGCTGCCACTGGGACTGTCGGCCCGGATGCCCGTAGTTATGTGCGCTGAAGCCCTGGGTGAGGGGGCCCGATCGTCCTGCCAGAGGCTCGACAGAAAGTCGTCACCCGTGACGAAGCCCCTTGTCCACTCGTCCTCTTCGATCCCAACTTCCAGAAGCGAATGCGGGCCCGGTGATCCGGTCGGACAGTAGCCAGATATGGACAATCGGGATCTCGTGAGCAGGGACTCGATTGTGAGGGCCGGATCGACGTGTCGCAAGCGTGTCGATGGTGTTGACGGTGCTGGGGAAGCGTGTGCGTGGGAAGGGTGGGGATGTCTGCTGGTGACAGAGCTGGTGGCGGAGAAATCTCGGCGGACGGACGACGAGGATGACGGCAGGACCTTGGGTTTGGGCTTTGGCTTCAGTCTTTTTGGTGGCACGGCTATAAAGGCCGCACCGGCCCCTGAAGCGGTGATCATCCTTGGGCTGTTTCGGTCTCGGGAGTCGTGTAGTAGTAGTATGAGATACCAGATAGCGTAGGCACCGCGGGGGGGACCGTGAGCTACGACATGGCAAGACAACAGTCAACATCATCATTCGGTTTTATGCATTCACGGAGACTCGGTTCACCAGACGAAGGAGCAGAAAGAAGAGACACTTGCCTCGTGAGCCAGCTGCTGTTTCAACCACGCCACCACCGCCGTCCTTTCAAACCGGGGGCGGTTCTGACGGATTTTGCAGTCCGAGCGCTCGGCGTCTCTCACCGCCGGAACCGGAGACTGGCAGGCACCAGGCACGGCAGCGCAACACAGGGCAGCACACCGGAGATACTGCGGGGGCTAGAGGCTGCGAACACTGCTAGCGAGCGATTCGTTCCAGCTGCCAGTACTGTGGTCTCTCGGGTGTTTCTCCTTGCGGAGCGGGATCCAAGCGCGCCGCTACCGATGGGGTGGTCTTGCTGGCTGGCTGGCTGACTCGTTTCTGCGGAACGGACCGAACAAGCGGTACGTGGGCCGGATAGATAATGACGAACCGTCGAGAAAAAGGAGTGGCTGGTGGGGTGGTGTGGGAGAGGGAAGATCTTCCCCTTGTCGTCGTCTTCTTTTTCGTCTTCGTCTTCTTCTTCCTCCTCCTCCTCCTCCTCCTCCTTGTCCTTCCTCTTTTTTTTTCTTCTTTTTTTTCCTCGCGGGACGGCGAGGATCTTTTTTTCTGTCTTTCTTTCTTTCTCTTCGGCGGGATGGGCGCAGTTCAAGTACGTTCGATAGCCGTCCCTCCGAAGGTCAAGCCCGGCGAGAATCGATGGGCAAGAGAGTGGAAGCTAGAGGGGCGAGAGATATATCTCGTGAGTTCACGTAGCCAGACGTTTCGCCGCGTTGGATCGTCGGGGATCTGTGCGCCTTGCTGTTCGGCGGGGGAAGATGAGGGATGGGGGGGGGGGGGATGGGGAGAACGTGGTGGGTGCACGATGAAGCAGGAACGGCGTATAGTGGAGGCACTATAGCAAGAGCACGGGAGAGGTTCCAACAAGCGGGTACCGATGGGTCGCCGTGGACGAGACGATCGGAGAGGAGGAGGATGGCGAGGAGGAGGAGGATGGCGAGGAGGAGGAGGATGGCGAGGAGGAGCAGGAGCAGGAGGAGGAGGAGGAGCAGGAGCAGGAGGGAGGAGCGGGACAGCCGGCGACGACGAGGGGCGGCGGTTGGCGAGACGATCCTGCGAGGCGGCTGCGGGAAAACACGGAGCGACGTCGAAGCGCACGCACTTTCGAGGATCGTGGGCGCGCGCGGATGCGGGGCGTCGACGGCGAAGGCGAAGGCGAAGGCGAAGGCCAGATAAGCCGGAAGCACGGACTGTGTGCTCGACGATGCGGAGGCGGAGACAGGAGAACAGGAGAACGAACAGGGCAGCCGGAGTTCGAAGGGAAGATGCTGCCAAGTAAGTATCTATGTGCGTATACGAGTGCGGTATTGGGGGGGGAGGGCCGGCAAGAGCGACTGATGCCGCCGGTGGGCTCACAGGCAAAAGCAAAAACGCCGTATGCACTGCACTGCACGCAGAGCCAGCCATCCGAGCAGTGCGCCGGCAGGTCGTCGTGGCTCGTGGCGGCCCTGCTTCTCGCGGCCCCTCCTCCACCGTGTGGCTGTCGGACAATTGAGCGCAAGCCGGTGGTTGGCTGGCTGGCTCATCTCGGATGGGCGAGGAGGCCGGCCTAACCAGCGGGAGGGGTGCCCATCTAGATAGGCCTGGCAAGGAGCAGGTCTCTTCTAGCGCGATGCGGAGGAACCCAGCCAGGATTCTCCACAGTTTTCCACTGCTCGGAGGCTTTCCCGGGGGGGGAGGGGGGGTGGGTTTGTCTTATTTACTATTTGTTCACATTCGTTGGGGATCGATACTCGCATGCGACCTTTGTAGGCGAGAGCGAGCTGTCCACAGTCCGCGCGAAGGCGGCTCGATGCAAGCCGCCTTTTGCCCCCCGATCCGCGGGACCGTGGGAATGGGTGTCGTGCCAGCAACGGAGCGTGTGGGTATGTATGTAGGCTATAGGTATGTGTGTAGATATGTGTGTAGATATGCGTGTAGATATATATGCGTGTAGATATGCGTGTAGATATCTCGATGGGCGCCGACGAGCGGCGGACAGGGGGCTCAGCCGGAACACACGGCGCCGCCCTAGCTCGAGCAGTCGACGGGTATGCAGAGTATCTACATATCATAGTTATCTACATAGAGTGCATATCTATGTCTGTGTGCAGATGGGGAGACAGCCTGCCAAACTCGCGATCGTCAAACTCGACGGTTCCGATGCCTGTCCGCCCAGCGAGGAGGCGGCGGCGAATCCCCTCCGGGCTTCCTCCGTCCACACTCCAGCCTCCCTCCGCCGCCTGCGCCCGCGTCCAGCCCAGCCCAGCCCAGCCCTCCGCGCCTTGGGACCGGCGCTCTCCTTGTGGATCGCCGGATCCGCACGGCGCCCCGCTCTGTGCGGACACGTGGCGACGGACACAGTCGCATGTGTGTATGTATGCATGTATGTGGATATGTGGATATGATGTGGATATGTGGATATGATGTGGATATGTGGATATGATGTGGATATGTGGATATCTGAGGAGATGGAGCGATGGAGCGATCGCGGGGGCGGCGACGGCAGACGCATCGGCTGTGTGCTCCATCCACACATACATATCTGGTACATGCATACATACATACATACATACCACATACATACTACATACATACATACATACATACATACCACATACATACTACATACATACATACATACATACATACATACATACATACTACATACATACATACTACATACATACATACATACTACATACATACATACTACATACATACATACTACATACATAGAGACATGCAATGCCTACCCGCAACCACGCAGGGGCTGCATGGGGCGCCGGACTGCGCTACGCTGCAGGGGGCGCCGGAGCACGATTCCAGCACCGCTGGACCCGTCATCATCGTTCCAGCAGCCAGCCCTCCCCCCCGTGCGGTCCCGGTGCTGCTGCTGGCCGAGGCAGTGCGCGCGTGGGCGGCGTACATCATATACTGTACCCAGCAGTGCTGTCGACGCGGCCGCCGTCCTTCCCTCCCCTCGACGGCATGCGCCGCGTAAGGCACGGAGGCCTCGACACGCAAACAGCCACGCCAGCGCCTTTCCCATCCCTCGTCGCCGGCGGGGTGGGCTCGGGTGGGCTTCGATCCGAGTCACGCCCGTAGTGGTCGTGCCCCCCCCCCCTCCCTGCAGCCGACCAACCTGCCCGAGCTAGATATCAGCTGCGTCAGCCGCCGAGGAGGTGGTCTCTCCGTCGACCCATGATCCACGTCGTTACGTGCTGGTATCTCTGAGAACGCTGGGGTATGTACTATGTACGTGCGAGCGCGGGAAGCTGGGGGCGAACACATGGCGATGGCTGCTGGCCGCGGTCGAGTCGTGCTTTCCACAGAGTCCAGTCTGTCCGTCCGTCCGTCCGTCCCGAGCCCCAAACGGGAGTCGCCGCCAAGGCTTCACCGAAATGGCGGTAATTTGCGGAACCCCCCCCCCCCCCAACAACAACAAAATCTTCAATACCTCAACGACCAGACCACCGGTTCAGGCAGGCGTTCGGCTGGAGCTGCGTGTGTATCCATGATGTCCGGAGGTGTATTGGTGGCGGCCAAGAGGACAGCGCGGAGGGTGCTCTGTGGAAGCCCCGTTTCAGCGAATGTATGTCTCTCATTGATGCGTGAATCACCTCGTGAACAATGACTACTTACATACATAGCTAAAACCGGGTCCTCCTCGCACAACGCATATTGGGCTTGTCTTCAACCACCCCGATGGCCTCCCTCGTAGCTTCGGTCAAGCCATCTCTCTGCCAGCTCTTAAGGCATCCCAGGGGCTCGGGGGGGGTATGTATCGCCACCCACCCGACATCTCCGGTCGGTCAGGGTGATCCCCACAGCACTGAGTGTTACATAACTACATCTAACCGAGGTACCACCACGTGACCATTACATACATACATAACTAACTGGTTTTGTCACGTGATGTGGCGAACTGGCTGGGACAACACAGGATGGTGGACCTCAACCCCGAACGGGACGGACTTCACTTCTGCAGTCCGTCGGGAGCCCAAAACGGGGCTGCTTGTATCCCGCCCAGACCGTCGGGGGCACTGCATGGTAACTACCAGCCCGGACCCCCCCCAAGCCGGAGCAGAACCAGAACAGAAACGCCCGAAAGCGAAACAGAACCATGTCCGACAAAGGGAGGGAAGACGACAGCCATCACCGAACGGGGGTGGCGGAGGACTCCTGGGGTATTCCGCAGACCGTGTTGTCACGCAAGCATACCGAGCGCAGCGAACATCCGTATGTCACTCGCACCGAGGATAGTTTCCCCCGTTGGCTGTACTGATCCCCAGGCGGGGGGGGGAGGTGCAAGTACTCTACATATCTAGCATCACATGCCCCAAGCCCGCCGTAGGAGGTGGGGGTGGGGGAGTAGTTTCATTTCCTCTACCACGCGGGCTGACTGGCTGGCTGGCTGGTGTGTGGATGGAGGCGGAGCAGCGGGGTGGCAGGGCGGCAGGAGGTGGAGGGGAGGCGTAGATGCCGAGCCAACCTGCAATCCATCGGTGGGGTAGATATATCTATACACACACGCTGGCTCACTTGCATGCTGCAGTGCACACAGTACGGCGCCGTTTCATCGGAAACGACACGATGAAACCAACCAAGCCCCCCCCCTCTTCCCCTTTCTCACGGAACGAATCACCAGACTGTCGTGCCCCCAAGTGTGTTGTTCCCATCGTCATTGGATCTTGCAAAAAGGAGAAACAAATGAACTCAAAGAGAGTGTGTAGATAATCCCCAGCAGCCGCGATCATTCCCAGCATGCGCAATACGAAGGAAGGAAGGAAGGAAAAGAAAAAAGAAAAAAAAAACCCGTACATATCAGCGCAAGAGAAGCAGAAAGTAGAAAGCAGAGAGAGCAGAGAGCAGAGAGTGAGAGTGAGTTGTAACGTAAGTAAAAGCAGAGGAGAGAGAGAAAAAAACAAAGTTACGTAGAACGCCCAACAGACAACTCCCAACTGTCCTCCATTATACGAACCGCAACAAAACATTTCCCCTCCGAATCTCTCAACATGAGTACCTTCTTTCTCTCCCATATAGCCCCTAATGTCAACTACAAAAAAAAATGGTTTACACAAACTGAGAAACGTTCACAACGCAAAACAAAGTATTCCGCCCCATTCTACACACAAAAATGAAAGTAGAAAAAAAAACGACTCTCTCTGCCCGTTTATCCCAAACCGTAGAAATAATTGCGCATATCCGGATACCGATCATGTTGCCTCACCCATCCTCTTTCCGCTAAAGCACCAGCCCCCGTAAGAAACAAGCACCCAACCAATCTACCCACATACCCAAAGAGATATTCTGGAACAAAAAAGAAACCCAGGCGGCCTTTGGCTGTATAAAACACGATAAAAGAAAGGGATGATAATGAGTAGAGGAAGAAGAGAGAGTAGGCAAGATGTATACGAGACAGGCCAAAAATTCCACACCGCAAGTAAAGTAACCTATAGGGAAATCAACGCAGAAGAAGAAAAAAAGAGGACAAACTCCGATTTTCGGTTTCCAGTCTTGTAAGCAAGAATGCAGGGGAAAAAAAAAATTAACACCACATGCCATACGAATTGCTGAAACGTAAAGGGGAATAGGTAGAACGAATGTGCTGTCTCGGCCCGTGAAATCATGAAGCACCGCGAGAAAAAAGAAAGAAAGAAACCGAAATCGAAGCCAAAGGCAGGAAACGAAACTGATTATATCCAGATCACACCCAGACGATGGCACCTGACTGAAAAAGGGAGGTATTAGTGAGAATTGAGGGAAAGTCCCTGAAGCCCCAACCAGAGCTCACTGGCACCGTTGTGTCCATGCCCGTGTCCATGATGTCCATGTCCATGTCCATCGTAAGGGCTCTGTTGGGAGTGCCCGCTGAAGTACGCCGGGTTGAATCCGTTCTGAGGGATGAAGTCGGGGGCGCCCGGGGAATGGCGGGACGGGAACCCGTGTTGCTGTTGCTGGCCGCCCCGCTGAGCACCTCCCAGTAAACTACCCGCTGAGCTTGTCTGGTAGACGGGATAGGACTGAGCCTGGCTTGTGTACTGTGAGTGGACATCACCGGAAGTCTCCACGATCGATCCCAGCGGACCAGAAGGTGGGATTCCGGATCCGGGCTGATGCAATCCGGTTGGATGAGCGAATGAAGCCGGATTCATGGCTGACATCCAGATGCGAGTCTTATACACCTTGAAGAGGTCCGTGACGAGAGAATTAAAATTAATGTACGAGTCCGCAAAGTAGTAAAACGTCAACTTCTTCCAGTCCCTGCACCCGGAAAAAAGAATTAGTACCCACCAGACTTGCCATACCAGGGAAGCGCTCACATCTGAAACTCGGCATCAAGGATCTCCATGGGCAGTCTGTGTTCCGCAACCTTCTGCTGGCAAACACGCTTCGCCTTAGCCTCGTTCGCCTCCTTGTCCCGAAGCGTCTGGATCTCGTGGGGCTGAGCAAGTCGTTTGATCATCTTCGGCTTCAGTTCCGCAGTCTGAGGCTCTTGCGTCTGCCCATGCCCGTGACCTTGCATGGCATTGGCTGAGTTTCCGTTCGAAAACGGCTGGTTGCTGGTTCCGTTGACATTTGCGCCCGTTGAGCTGGCACCCGGACTTGGTCGCCGAGATGCGTACATCATCAGGACATTGTACTGCTCTTTCGCATAGTGCTCCTTCAGCTCCTTCGCTTGCTGCCAGCTGATGTTCTCTGCGATGACCGTACCCAGGTCAGTGCCTCTATCTGCCTCGACGATGACCAGATCGCCAACGCGCACACGCAAACCGGTACCCTCCTGCACGTAGAATACATCGCCTCGGCACGCCTTGAAGGTGACGAAATAGAGGAGTTGTTGGCTGCGTGGCTGAGGCATAGACATAACTCCCATCATGCCCCGGTGAGGCGGAGGCGAGGAGCGGGGATTCGTCGCATATCCCGACATCTGTTGGAGATGGTGCTGCGGTTGGGAGGCCACAGCAGGGCCCGGACCCGCGACCTTCGTCGGAGAGAACGACTGGCGAGCCTGCATGCGATTGGTGTCGCCGCCGTACAATGGTTCTTTGCGGGATGTGTCAAATTTTGATACATCCGTTAGAGACAAATAGTTGCCCCTGCTAGTGGAGCCGCTTTCGCCAGAGGCAACATTCCTCTTTCCGAGAAGATCACCACCCGCAAACTCCGCGCCGAGTCCAGCGAACGAATGCCGCCTGCTCTGCGCTCCAGAATCCCCAACTCCGAACAGCCTTCCCGATTGCCAGGTCTGGTGCACGTTCTCCGCACGCTGGTTCTCGGCCCCCTGGTACATCGAGCTCATGGCTCTAGGTGCCTCGCTGAAGCGCCGATACTCGTTGAACTGGCTGAGATCCATATCGTCCTCCTCAGCCAATGCCGACTCGTATTCGTCCACCCGATCGGTGTCCCTATGCGAATGGCCGGAGGCCCCAAGGTGCATAACGGGTATGGTAGCCGCGGAAGCAGAGCGACCCCTGAACGGTGTAGGGTCATACTTGGTCCTGGAATAGCCCGTTTGATGGCCCTGGAAATAGCTGCTCTGTGCAAGCGGTCCGATGCTCTCCTCGTCTTCCGTCTCAAACACGCTCCTGAGAGGGCTAGGAGAGTCGGGAAACTGCTCGCCCGAGAGCAAGCTGGGCCTCGAGGGCCTGTGCTGAAGACCGGGTTGCGTGTGTTGCCGGGCGCCTGCAGCGCTGCCGAGCATACCAGGGGGCGACAGTCTCGGTCGCGTCTGGTCTTCGAGATCCATCTGGCCTACAGAGAACGACATGGACCGGTAGTTTCTGAACTGCGGCTGAAGCGGAATCGGGATTGGGAACTCGGTGCCACTGTTTCCCGTCAGGCTAGTCGGACTGGGTAGAGCCTCACTGCCGGCGAAAAGAGGGTTGGCATTGGGTGAGGCTCCGTTGGGAGATTGCGGCATATTGAGCCCTTTCGGCGGGCTCTTTCTAGATGTGTCTGGATTCCAAATGGAACCGCCCCAGATCGGAGCCAGGGTATTCGGCGCCGCAGCGGCACCGGACACGCCGGAAGCCCATGCAGCGGTGTCGCCTTGAGGATTCGAGGGGTGTGAGGTGGTCGGTGACAGTGGCCCCCCGGAAGGGATGGAGTACGTACGTTGCCTCGTGTGGAACTCGGCAGCATACGACGGTCGCCTCGACGACAATTGTGAGACTGCACCCTTCGGGAAGAATCCGACACTCTTCTGTTCTTCGTCATCGGACGAGGTGACCGCGTCGGACTCGGGGGACTGACGGCGGAACGCTTCATCCGAAATGATGCCACTGCCAGTGTCGAACGTTACTCCCTTCTGAACACCGTTGGACGCATGGGTGTTGCTCGCGAGGGAGGACGTCACTTTTTCGAGATAGGAGCGCGCAGAGTCCGAGGGAGGCATATCGTTGGTCCGAGGCGTTGTCGAGGGTATCGCGCCAGACATTGTATCGCAATTTCCCAGCGTTGTTGCGGGTAAGGGTGAAGAAAGCTGGGGGGGTGGAGAGGTGGGGCAGACGTGTCTACCGTTGACGCTCGATTATTATGGGGGAGGGAGGTTGAAATGTATCGACCAATCTCGTTGTTTGGAACACGGCGCGAGGGATTCTGCGATTGTTAGCTGGAAGGAACACGCATGGGCACAGGATTCGCTGATCAACAGTGCATTAACTAGAGGGATGCGCAACTCACCTCCCGCATGTGCCGCCCTGTCGAGCGCTTTTGGAGAGACAACGGAAGGCCGAGGAGACAGATCACAGCGAATCCTCCACAGGTCGACACGAGGAATGGGGGGATTCGTGGACGAAATATGGGGAGGGGTGGGGAATGTTGTATGTTGCCTCAGCGCTGACAATTCCGAACTATTCTCAGGCTACAAATCTCATCGTATTAGCAAGTAGGCTACACGACAGGAACCGCAGCTATTCGAGCACCACGAGGTCGGACAACAGCAGTATTTAAGCGCTAAAGTACGGGGGGGGGTACGGACGAGAGAATATCTGAAGTGAAAAACCTGCCCTTTTTTTTTCGGGGAGAGGAAGGGAAGAGTATATAGCAGTTACGGGGTTCCTGTACGTCGACTCCTTCTTCACTCCGGCGGTGGCGGCGACGGCGACGGCGACGGCGACGAGACAACGAAAACGGAGCGTTTCCTCCGTCGGGTTCTCGACGGAAGGGATTGACAATGAAGCCAACAGCAACACCAACAACAGCGGGGAGAACGGAGAATAAATGACGTCGGAGATGCGACGGCTAAGTGTGTGGGTGGGTAGGTATGTATGTAGGAAGTCAAACAAGCCACAGACTCGAAAGCGGTCTGGAGATGACAGAAAAAATGACCCGTGCGGCGAGTCAAGAACAAGAGTGAGAGAGGAAGCCGGGGGAGGGTTGATGATGCTGCAAGCTAGTTGGTGGAGGTCATCGTACAGGCGGCAAAAAGCAGCTGGCAGGTAGGGATAGGCAGGACACGGGGGTTGAGATTTCTGCAGAGGAGACGAACGACACCGTCAGGCCACAGCCTCTGTTTCTTGCGACGCCACCGGAGCCGTACAGGACAGAACGGCAAGCTGACGACGGGTGCTGTGCAGTGATGCGCGGGGAAGCAGTAGGCGGACGTAGGGCTAAAATGTGGGGGACAGGAACGCGAGGCGGTGAGTTGCAGGCAGGCGGGAGGGGCGGGCGAGGGCAGTTGGACTAAAGATGGTATTGCGGTGGTCGTTGGGTGGTGGTGGTGGTGGTGGTGTTGAGGAAGACGAGTATGGTATTTGTCTGGAGAGGGAGTCTTAGAGAGCGGGGCAGAGGGAGTCTTAGAGAGCAGGGCGCGCGGGAATGCGAAGAGGTGGGCGATGGGGGATGAGGTTATCCTGGCAGAGACAGGTGTGTGCGGTTTTGCGGGTTGGAGGAAGGAGGGCGAGCGAAGGGTGTGGGATGAGATGATGAGCCGGCCAAACTGGGAAACGTTCTTGACGACGAAGCAGTGTGCATGTGGCAACTCTACATACAACACTTTCCCACACGGGCAATATAAGTATCTCGACCATGAATACCGTACCGCATCAGCGGCCGCCAGGACGACGACTGTCGCCATCATCAACATCATACCCCGTCACCGCCGTCACCACCATTACCGTCATCACCGCCATCACCGCCATCACCGCCATCACCACCGTCACCACTATCACCATCGCCGCCACCGCCCACAACAGCTGGGAAAGCCGAACGCACTCCCCCACGGAAGCGAGGAACGAAGAAAGCGATGGGCGGCCTGGCTCTCCACTCGGAAATGCCGACAACGGCGATCTGGCGAACGTAGATACGCAGAGCACTCTACGCCTCGTTCTCCACATCTGCGGGGATGATGTACTGTGGGGGATAAGTACTCCGGAGATGTAGGAGTACGTGCGTAACTAAACCCACCCGCAGGAATTATACCCTCCAGCCGCCACTGCACGGACCAGGCTATCGTCCGTTATTCTCCCCCGCTAGACCGGCTTACGGGGGACAAAGTTGACGATCACGACGGACAATGGAAGGATGCGGTTGGGCAGCACTGCTGCAAGGCTTGGCCCGTCAGAGGGCTCCAATTGGGAACTGCTGTTCCCTGGACTTTTCGTAGCAAAAGGCTCGTATGCTGGAAGGCTCGGTGTCCGAGTGGATCAATCATCTCCGGGGAGCCCACTGCCCGGTGCCACACTCATTACACACTGCATCCGACTCCCTCACGTACCTGGCGAACGCGAGGATCAGACTCGAGTCCATGTACGGTCGGAGCGACGGGGAAAGATTGTGTGCGAGACGTCTGCTCTGCGCTCCTACAAGCCACTCCTCGTCCACCGCGTCACGATGTCCGCAGTAGCAGCAGAAACATCGCCACCATCGTCATCGCCGCCGAACGCCGCATTGGCCATGTGCATGCAGTCAACCTCCCGACTCATCTCCAAAGTTTGCCCACGGACGCCAGTCTTCATCAGATCCCATCATACATATCTATCTCGTACGGCCATGCTGTACTGGTACGCACGGCGCACGCAGCGCACTTGAACACGATGCGGACTTCCTTCCTTCGATCTTCTGCTCCACCTTCAGCCAATTCTCCAGCCATCCTGTTGCTTTTGAGTTCGAACCCGCGGGGAGCCGGGCGAGCCGGCAACTCTAAATTAAAAGAAAAAAGAGAAAAGAATAAGAATAAGAAAGAGAAAACTAAATCACTCCATCGTGCACTGCATGGGTCACAAACGAAACCTCCGTTTGCAAACGAGGAGCGGCTTCGGAAGACTAGCAGCGCAAAGCACCTGCGCCACTCTGCTCCACCAAGGATTGTTCGGTGGAGCTGTGGATTCCCAATTCTTCTTGATCCTCCTTCGATCCGGACTAGAGTAAAGGCTAGAACAGCCCACCTGCTCCTCTCGATCGGACAAGAGCAGCAGCAGACGCGAGGAGGCATTGGCGGCAGAGGACAGAGAGCGGGGGGAACCAGTGGACGCACAGCGCAAGACAGAGTGGGCGGGCGGGCGGGCGAGGTATCGCCGGTACGGATTGGCATCGAGGCAGCTCCTCGACCGTCGATTGCTACTCCGGGTCTTCGCCGCAACGACGACGACCACATGCACGGTGCAACCATCGGTCAGGTGCATCTCTCTCGCGAGCAAAAAAGAAACCATCGCTTGCCACCCACAGCCCGGGCAACCGTTCGACTAGGGATTCCGCCATCCTCGGCGTCGCCTGCAACCTTGGTCTGCATCCTTCTCCCCATGCACGACACGCTAGAGCAAGCCACAGACCTCGGAAATCCACCACCACACCACTATCTATATACCACTGCGGCAAGGCGGCGAGACGCTTGCGATTCGGGCCACGACGGGAAGACGGTGGTCTTTTCCGGTTAGACGTCCGCCGAATGCATCCCGAATCGAAGTGGGGTGTCTCGGGGAGACTTTGCAGGTGCACTCGAGCTTCGCCTTCCTCTACATAAACGCTGGCCGGAAATCCAGGCGTCTGCGAAGGTGGAGAGCTATCTATGTGCGTGCTTTAGGAGCCGGAAGGAGAGCACTTAGTTTCGGCGATGGGGTTTCGGTGGATGCTGGCTGTGGTGGTGTGGAAGGGAAGAAAGAGAATGCAATCCAAGCTGTGGCAGCAGCAAAGAAATCCATCGAGTATGTAAAAAAAAGGTCATGGTTGGAGACGCAGCTGCGTTTTACCCCGCGTCTTGGCGGGGCAGCACAGCGTGCACAGATATGATCTCCCACAAAAATCGACTGGCTGCTCTGCTTGCACCCACACCAAGAAGCTGAACCCCGGGGCCGAATGGCCATGCCTGGATCCTGGTACATGCCCTCGCCGTGCCGATATCGATTCACTAGATACTCAACTTATCTACTTCTAACTCACCCGACCTCACCTACCTTACATACTGGATCCCCTTGCGGGGTTGAGTCTTGGACGCAGTGTTGGTTCGAGAGAAACTCTTCGCCAATCTCTGCAATCACTTGACACCTCATGCTTCTGCGTCCGCGGCCTCGCCACGAACCTCACGGTATTTATTTTTTTATATATATATATATATCCCGTTCCACCGCCACTTCCTTGCGGAATGGGAGCTTTCGGAATCCCGAAGTTCCGTCCGGGTGCCACGGCTAATTCCGCACTGGCAAGAACGCGGAGTATGTAGCTCTCTTTTGAGTTCTCGACCTCGACGCCGCGCGATTGGTCTTCCGATTGCCAGGCCGAGATGGATACTCCACCGTACTGTTAATTACTACGGACGCTCCCCCCTCCCCTAGATACACACCCATATCCCCGGAGGGTGGGGGGTGGGGGGTGGGGGGGGGGATGGTTCGTCTGGACTCTGGAGTATTTCACGGTACTGGCGAACGAAAGGGGCGGAGACCGGAGGGGGGGAGACCGGAGGCGAGGTGTGGCCTCGTATGTGGGGGGGGGGGGCGCTTTTTTGCTGGCTGCAGTGCTGAGCACTTCTCTTTCTACCCCGCATCAACATGACACAGTTGCAGGCGCAGGAGCAGCAGAAGATATTGCTCACACCACCCTGCGGTCAATCCAGCCAGTCCGAGTTGCTGCCGAAATGTGGAGAAACACGAGGAATGGATATTGCACTATACGTAGAGTAGATATATACACTGCTTCCGGTTCGCCTGTCGCCCCCCCCCCCCCGGCGGTATGGCCGTTTATTTTCGGTGCTGCGCTGCTTCCGAGGGTGGTGGTGGGCATGAGTGCGGCCGCGACGAGAGCTCCCACGAATTCGACACACGACTTAGCATTCGACGCGAAACGCTTGGCGCCAAAAAAAAAAGCCCACCCACAGTATGTGCCACACAGATAAAAAAATCCAATATAGATATAGATACATATCTAGCTGATGCCCGCCGACTTCGAACGGCCGCTAATGCAAGGGAATATTTCCAGCAGCGGGAGAGGAGCCGCTACGGTGTCGTCGAAATTGCTCCACTTTCCAGAGCGGAAGGAGGGCACCATCGCCAAAGATACTGGCTATCCGCGTTTGTCCGGTTTTGGGGCTGTTTCCGGTAAATCAACCTCACTAATTCTCACTCGATTCGCTCGCACCGGGGCGGGGGCGGGAGATATCATGGCACCTTCCCCTTTGCGTGCGTTGATATGACCGATGTAGCCGCCGGTTCGAACAGATCTTTGGTACGTCTCGAATGCTAGTCTGGTTTCAGTCCGTATGGAGGGCTGGGCTTAAGGATGTCGCTGGTTATGTAGCATTTTCTCGGGATGAGCTGCCATCGATCCATTCTCTGGTCTGGGTGGTACTGTATGTACAATGTATGTATGTATGTAACAGCACACGCAGATCTTTCTATGCACCTGTTTGGGTCGGGTTCGAAGGGAGTGATCTCACTTTTCCACCAATCCAAAATTGTCTTGAGAACAGGCTCGAAGAAGAAGGCCATCGACCGCGGACGACGGTGGTCATTTGTCTTTCCCGTCGACCTCTGGCTGCCAGTCTGCCACTCTATCGAGCAGATGGCGTCGGTCCAAACCAGGTATTATACATTAACATAGCGGGGTGTTCAGACGTTCAGAGAACAGAAACAAAACAAAAACAGCATCTCCCTCGCCTCACTCGCTTTCTCGTAGATATCTTCCAGCGTGCGGTGTGCAAGACTCCCACCCCCCAGTCATTCCTACAGGTCTCGGCGATAAGCCCTTGCATAGTTTCCGTTAGCCAATGTGAACTTGACGTTCACAGGTGTTCGTCCTGACCGTATGCGCTATACTGTCGCCACTCAACCGGAAAGTCAGGATCGTCCCCCAATTCGTTTGCTACAGACAAAGACGGCTTTTTTTCTTTTCTTTGGTGGGGTGGGTGGGGTGAGTGGGTTATTGGCTGCGGGCAGGCTTTTCGCACATGTCAGGCCATACTTCCGATGCACGGTGCAAAGTGTGGCGCCAGATGTTTTTTTTTTTTTTTTTTTTTGCTGGGACGGCGCAGTGAGTCCGGGTGGTGGCGTGACGAGGCAGGCCCGTTGGAACGCTGAATAGATATTCCCACGTTTCCAGCCAACCGAATCGCAGAATCTACATACTTACTTACATAAATATGTACTCGCGTAGGGTGCTGTGAGTGAGTGAGTTTGTGTGATCGATACGTAGGCCATCCATCCATCCATTCATACTTTGCCCCCGCCCCAATTGGGGGGGGGGGGGATGTACATACTTACATGTGCACGTTGCGGATCCACACAGAGCGCAACGCATGGTTGATCCGTTCACTTGATCCGGAGTGGCGAGACGGCAACGACTCACTTTGGGGGGAGGGGGGGGATTTCGCCTGCACTGGGGGAGGGCACGGCCTTCGTCAGGGGGTGTGGGGAGATGGGGGGGGGTCGGATGGACGGATGCGGCGCGGCTTGTTATCGTGAACACACTCCACTCCCCTCCACTCCCACCAGGGAGGCTTAAGATTGTCACGGTATTGCATTGCATTTATTTTTATATATATACATATATATATTTTTATTTCATTCGCGTGGACCGTGTCCATCACTACGTGTACTCCATACCTTGATACTCTTTTTTTTTCTTTTTTTTCGCGCACGTATGTATGTACTCTGGATACTCTGCGCATGCATGGCCGCCAGTCGGACGGTCGGATCGGGTCGAGTGCATTGACAGCCATAACCAAGAAGTAAGTATCTGACTTGAACAGTTTTTTTTTTCTTTTTTTCTTAATTTTTTTTATGTAGATACATACATACATATGTAGAGTAGATGGTGGGGTGCATACATCATGTGCATCATGTGCATCATGTGCATCATGTATGTATGTATATGTGTGTACCGTTGACATCGATCGAGGCGTGCAGCATGTACTTACCTATGTATGCATGTGCGGAGAGGAGCGCGGAGGGTCGGAGCGCAGCGGGCCGATCGCAGCGGCTGCCGGGCGGGGACCAGGATGGCGAGTGCGAGGACGAGGACGAGGGCGAGGACGAGGATGAGGTCGCCAGTCGAGTGCGAGCTGGAGATCCGGCCAGCGCATGCTCAAAGTGTCCGTTTGCATATCATACACACACATCTCCACGCGACCGACGAACTCCAGCCGCCGCTATATAGATACTCGCGTCCGTCGCCCGGTCGGCCGCTGCCCTCTCCGCTCCAGGTAGCCGCCAGCCTGCAATCGCCGCGATGGGGTGCGTCCTCGCCAACACCGACAGGGCGTCGACACACGTGACATGTCCCGCAACCGCGCTAACTATCTATGCACATACCCCGCACTGGCGGACCGCGTTGATATGTACCTGATCCACTCGACAGCCCCTGCCCGCCGGTTCTCCTCGGAACGGCGGCGGCACACCGGCGGACGGCGGGATCGGTGTGAAGGTGGTTTTTTGTTGTTTGCGTTGATTGTAACCGGGATGATGGGCTGTTCTTGCTCTCTCGGGGGTCTTCCTCCTTCTCTCCCCGCTAGACAGCCCATCTACTCGAGAGGAGCAACCCTTTCATCACCGGTTTGCGTTCCTCACATCATCCCAAGTGACTAGCCATCGACCAAGGACGTACCAGCAGCACGAGGGTATCTACATAGACTTAGGGTTCTCATCGGCCGCTAGAGGCGTGGAGACTCGGGCCGCTCTTCCATGCCCTCCTCTGCGCCGTGGTCCGGACACGGTCGACTATGGGCATCTGCAGCTGGTTCCGCCACTCGCATCCGGACTGCGCTGGAGAGGGGGCGGGGCCTCCGCGGCTACATAGTCTACACACATAGATTTCTAGTTATTACTTAACTACCGCCGGCTGCTGCTTCGGGGATGGCCTGCAGTACCAGCCGGCGCTGGAGTCGATAGAGTAGATACAAGGTATGTAGTTGCGCACGGACGGCGATTTCCGGCGCCGCAGCTCCCCTCCCCGCACTGCAGATTGCGGACGATCTATGTATGATTCGACTGTGCGCGCGAACACGCTCCGCGGAGTTCGGAGGGCCTGGTCCTTCCCCCTCCCCCCTTCCAATCACGACCGCAGCCGCGGGCGGAGCTGTCGGGAATCCCCCCGCCCGCGCTCCGCATCCACACGGCGGGGGACACCCATCATAGCAGCACCGGCGCGCTACATACGTATCCGCACACCGCACGCATCTCTGCGCAGAGATATCCACTCTATCTTCGCCAGCTATCGATGCGCTCTACTCTATGTATCATAGATATCCGACACGCCGACACGCCGAAACGAGGCGAGACGAGACGAGACGAGACGTGTCGCTTCGCTTCGCGGTGCCGGGGACGACCGTGGTCGTTGTCCGTGTGGATGTCTATATCTATGCACAGTGGCGAAGCCAATCTGTACCACCGATCTGGGGATGCACGAACACAAGTATATAACTATCTGGATATGTATAGATACGTGTTGTATGGTACATACTCTGCGCATCTGCGTAGGACGGTACGCAGTGTACGCAACGCAGAGCAGTCTCCCGACCGCAGTGGTTGACACGTGAGTAGCACGGACCCGAGTTCCGGCGGGGCCGATCATGTCGACTATCTACCTACATGTGTCTATCTACATATGAAGTACATACGCCCCACCCACGCCCCCCCGGTCCATGTTTAATTTGTACTTACGTACAGACATATCTAGATGGTAGTGCTGCTCCTATGAATAAACAAAAGAAAAAACATAGCTGCTCCGGGCACCATCCGTCAGCCGTTGTCGTTGCTGGGGTGGGAGCTCTTTCTGCCTAGCCGGACTCGACGCAGAGTAGATACTTACCTAATGTACGTCGAGTAGGTGCGCGGCTGCTCATCTTCGGAAGGCCTTGAAGCGGGTGTCCAGGACGGGAGAGTCAGGCCCAGAGAAGAAAAGAAAAAGAAAAGAAAAGCGCAAGGGGAACGACAGCGGCGGGATCACGAGCGACGAGTGATGTTACGGGGATGGATGGTTGCTTGCATATCTACTGCGCCGCGGAGGGCGTAGATAGAGCTGAGCAGAGCGTGCCCGGCCGAAGCCACCGCCACCCTCACCGCGCGCATCAGCTCGTCATACATAGCGCTGTAGAGATAGAGTAGCAATGATGCCGCGCCGCCGCCACAGCTGCAGACGTACATAGATATGTGGCTGGACAGCTTGCTGTTGGGGGGGGGGGGGGGGGTCTGCGGCGTTCCCTGCTAGCGTGTGCTGCGGTGCTTGGCTGGGCGCAGTGGCGAGCCATTGTACATACGTGCATATATACATAGATGCGCGCGAATTCTTTCCTTCTGGTTGGGAAACATGACGCTCGTCTGTTTGCTTGCTTGCTTGCTTGCTTGCTTGCTTGCGGTCTCCGTGACGGGGGGGGACGGCTTGCGCATGACGCATACATACCAGATTGGCATCCTCCCATCCGGAGGGAAGGAAAAAAAAAAAGAGAAAAAGAAAAAGGAAAAAAGGAAAAAAAAAGAAAAAAAAGAGTGGGAAAAAAGAAAAGAAAAAGAAAACAACGCGAACGCGAGAGAAACCCACCAGGGAGCCCCCCAACAGCTCTCCCCCCCGGGTCGAAGCCTCGAAGCGTCAACGGCGTTGGCACATAGATACTCATACTCTACATAGATATGTAGGCAGCCATCCAGAGTAATCTGCAGCACGATGCGAGGGCGATGGCCATGGGAGATGGGATGATGGAATGTACTTCCGGCCCCTGCAAGTCCTCTCGGCCAATGCGCACAGCCATTGCGGGCGGGCTGGCTGGCTGGCTGGCTGGCTGGCTGGCTTGCTGCGCTCTTGCTTCTGCAGTGTGCACGGGCAGAGATGAGATCATGGGCAGGGAACGTCATGGTCGTGGTCTGCTTCCCGCGCCAGCTTTCTTTCTTTCCCATTCGCCCCGCGACGGCAGACGACGGCGGCCCCCGCAACGGGACGGCTCTGCAGCGGATTCCGACCTCTTCCGCTCGCCTCTGTCTCGCAGCCTCTGCCGACTGTGTGCTCCGTGCCGGGTCTGCTGGTGCGGTAAACTCGCCCCACGCCAGCAGCGCCTTGCCTCGGATTCGTCATCGGCCTCCTCTGCCGTGCTCAACTCCCCTCGTACATATGATACCCACCTCTGGCTGACGACGGCAAAATAAAAAAAAAAAAAAACCCCCCCCCCCCCCCCCCCCCCCCGAGCGAACACCTCGCCCACTTACATACATACTTACATTCTACATATCCCCATCCCCCCTACGACCACTAGTCTGCCCATCCTTCCTTTTACCGAACTGACTCGCACCGTCCCCCGAAAACAATGACGGAACCTCTCGTCCTTCCCACCTCCCCCCCATTACTGTCCACCACCCCAAACTCGATATCTGAATCTTCCTCTCCCGCCACCTCGATGGATTCGCAGAACAGCCCCCGAGAACTCGCCCCGCACCCTTCCGCAAACCACAGGAACGCTCCCCGCGGCGCTGGCAACAGCTGCCGCTCCGGCACTTCCTCGTCTTCCCTCTTTCCGGGAACGACCGATGCTACGCTGGAGTCGCCGCGCACGCTCCCGCTGTCGTTCCGCAATCTGTCGGTGCACGAGGCGGACACGGCCACTTCCGCGGGAATGTCCACGTCGCCGTCGCGTCTGGCTGGCTGTCCGATGCTGATGATCCGCAAGTCGTCGGTGCATTCGTCCACGCATTCGCACTCGGCTATTTACAGCACTTCGCCGCTGCGCCATCGTCGCCAGTCGGTGGAGTTCACCCTCTCCCCGCCCAATCCCAAGTCCTTTGCCCTCAACTCGTCGAGCCATGAGCCCCACAACGAGCAAGAGCCGCATTCCCCCACCTCCGCTCGATCGTTCGAGACCACCGACGTCATCTTCCCCGGAGGAATGGAACCGCACGGAAGCAACAACGAGGACGGCGGCCACATCTGCCCGAGACACCACCACCGCCAATCGGTCTCCTCGACCATCTCGATAACCTGTTCCTCGCGGTCCGAGTCGGTCTCGGGCGGCGACGACGAGGACGAGGTTGAGGTCGAAGCCATCGCCCTGGAGCCGATGGCGCCTAGTATGCTGGTACCGCTCGTCGATCGCAACGAGGAGATGGCCGATCTCCTGGGACATCCCGCCAATGCCGCTTGGGTGAAGCTCGCTCGGCGCACCATCGGCCCCGATGTCTACGACTCCCAGTGCGTGCCCCTTTGGACCGCCACGAGTCGCCGCGAAATGCCCGACCTGAAGTGGCTGAAGAAGTCGAAGAGTCTGCTCGAGACCAAAGGATGCGGCGGCATCTGCGACGGACGCCTCTGGAGCGAGTTCTGCGGCATGGTGGGCTGGGAAATGGGTTCGCCGCTGTTGGACGAGGACGAAGCTGACGAGGATGGGCGGTTGCGCAGCCGTAGCAGTCACGAGAGCATCGGCTCGACCTCCTCCAGCAAGATGATCTCTATCGCGGAGGAGGAAGAGCCGCTAGGTGTTTGATCGTCATTTCCTTTTTTTTTCTTCTTTCTCTACAATTTCGACCAATGTATCTGTTAATCGACGATGGGGGGACATGTATGATGAGAAGATGGTGAAGAACGACGTGTTTGTTGCTTTTTCTTTTTTCCCCTTGGGTTGCGGCGTCCATGGCTTTCTTTTTCTTTTTCTTTTTCTGTTTTTTTTTTCCCTTTTCCTTTGTGTGAATGGAGGAGTTACTCTACATATGTAGGCTTCGGTCGTTTTAAAAGGTCCAGTGGAAAGCTTGCTGGTCATACATACCGTCGGCAGGTTCGCTTTTTTTCTTTTCTTACATAAGCACTCTTTTTTCTCGTTCATTTCGCTTGGTCGGGGAATAGGGATCTACCTATCTAGGGAGATTAGATTTACCGTTCTTACCTGCATATGATAGTGCCTGCATATCGAAGTAAGGTGAAACTATACTATCTCGTGTCTCCCCCATTGTTCCTCCGACCGTACTCCGATTAGCCACCCCAACAGCTCGAGATCTGTGGCAGCTGCTGTCAAAGTCCAGCCATCGAAAAAGTATCGGTCAGTGGATTGCATCTTTGGAGCATGTACACGCGGTGAAATCCCCCCCAAATCCAAAAGTCGAAGTATACAGGCGCAGCATCTCGCTCGAGATCATCACACCACCCTCTGCGCGGCGACAACGAGCCTGACCCTCTCGACGGCCTCCTCAAAGTCCCCGAACTCGACCCTGCCAGCGGTGAGGCGACCGAGCCACGCGCGCCTCTCGTCGTCGTCGTCGGTGTCATCGTCGTCATCGTCGTTGGGGGCTCGGCGGAAGAGGAGGAGGCCAAGGCCCTCGGCGGCAACGCGGAAGCAGGCGGCAGCGACGGTCCGGGCGGTGAAGAGGCTGACAAGCCTGTAGTCGGTGACGGCGTCGCGGACGACGGCGCGGACGGCGGCGGCGAGGACCGAGTCGTCGACGTCGACGACGGCAGCCTCGGCGCGGTCCTCGGCCGCAAGGCCGTCGAGGTGCTCGGTGCCCGGCAGCGCGAGCGCGCGCGCCAGCAGCCGCGGGACGTAGTCGAGCGGCTGGTCCAGGCGGATGTCGAAGCGCAGCACGCGCAGCAGCGTCAGCTCCGCCGCCACCAGCGATGCCCGCAGCGCGTCGTACCGCGCCGACGGGAACGTCAGCGGCGCCGCCGTCGGCCGCAGCACCGCGTGCGCCGGCACCAGGAACTCGCGCAGCCGTCGCGGCGACTCCGTGCTCTTCGTCGCGAGCGAGAGCGATGCCAGCCCGAGCGTCTGTGGGGCGTCGCGTGAGTTGGAGGGGTGAAGGCGAGGCGGGAATTGGGGAAGGGGCGACGTACGTAGACGTCCAGTGGATCGCGCGAGGAAGGCGACGTCGTGCTGTGGAAGTGCTGGTACTTGCTCGTATAGATGAACGCCATGCACAGCGTCTCGTGGCGCAGACGGAGCGAGTCCGCGATCAGCGTCATGAACGAGCGCGCTGACGTTGGGTGCAGCATGTTTGGCGGCGGCGGCGGCGGCGATGGCGGTGCTTTCGACATTGGTTGGGCGTTGGGGATTCTCGGAGTGGTAACTATTAGTCGGCAGGGCAACAACGGTAGGTAGCTAGAACTGCCATCGCAACGACAGGGTAAATCCCGCCCAACCGACGCGACGACACGATGGTCCTGGAGCTGTGGGGCAGCGGCTTCAATGCGTTCTCGCAGCTGGCACCGGACGCCGACCCGTTCCCGGCCGACATCGCGACGCCGACGCTGCTCGCGACGGCGAGCGCCTCCCTCGAGCCCGTCTTTATCGGCTGGAGCGACCTCGGACGTAAGGCCCTCCCCACACACGAAACCGACATGGCTGGCGACTGACCGGCCCAAGTGGCGATAGATGGCGTGCTGCGGTGGCGCGGGCCCGCAGCGGAGCGGGTCGGGGAGTCGCCGTGCCGCCTATTCGCGGGCAACCAGCAAGCGCTCGTCTCGCGGCCGGGGGGGGCCCGCACGACGACGGCGACGCATCTCGCGCACGACGGGACGCTCGGCGTGTGCTGGGTGAGTCCCGACGCAGCGTCGACGGTGAGGACGGCGACGGCGGCGGGGACGCAGCAGGAGTACCGCATCGACACGCGCGCGGTCGTGCAGCTGGCCGCGAACGAGACCGCTTTCGCGCTGCTGACGGACGAAGGCAGGGTGTGCACGTGGGGTGACGCGAGGGGCCTCCACGCTCTCGGCCGCGAGCCGACGCCGGACGAGCCCGCCGACAGGCCCGCCGTCGTCCCCGCGCTGGACGGACTGGTCGTCACGAGGATCGCGAGCGGCGGCGCCGCGAGCGCCGCGCTCGCCGAGTCCGGGGACGTCTACATCTGGGGCGCCGCGGAGGTCGACGGGCTCGGGGGTGTGCCTGGTGAGGTCGCACTCGTCGATCTGCCGAGAGGGGACGTCAATGTCGTCGACGTCGCCGTGGGCGCGGGCCACGTGCTGGTTCTCACGGAGGACGGCGAGGTGTGGGCCGCTGGGGAGAATGCGAACGGTCAGTTGGGCCGAGAGGATGGGGGGGTGAGTGGGTGGAGGAGGTGGGAGGGGCCGTGGAAGGGACGAGTGAAGCGGGTTTACAGTGGGCCGTTTGCGTGGTGCTCACTTGTGCTTGTCGAGAGGGATGACGATCACGGGGAGGAATGAGTATTGTTTTGAGCGCACCGTATCCCATCGGCCCCCTATTCCCCGTCCCCACGCCCCTCTGTCTCCATATTCTTCAGCCTCATGCCCCGGCCAGCCATCATAGCCCCTCGAAATCGATAGTAGCACATTGGTAACGGTACAGCAGAGAGGCATACAGTACCTCAGATCGTCTATCGTCAGGCACAGACCAAAGAAAAAACACCAACAGATGCAAAAAGAAACCCGCTTGAAAAGGATGAAAGAGTGACAACAATGCTGCGCTATGCAAGATAAAAAGGGAAATGCAAAGAAAGCAGAAAAAGTAGAAAAAAAAAGGGCCCAATCAATGCAATGGTCATGGAAATAGGTGGATGGTTTTGTACACACGGAATATGACCAAGGAAAAAGAAGAAAAAAGAAAACAGTAACTCGTCACCGATCATCATTGACATTTTCCTATACGCACAATACGGAACAGGTCAGGCCAGGTCACGCAACTCACGCGGACCGCTTGTGGTAAACACGCGGATGATAGGACTCCCTGTTTCCGGGCGTGCCCTCGGAAGACTCGGTGGGGTACGGAAGGCCGCTGTTCACGGTGCCCATCTGGATGTGCGCATTCTTCTCGTTCGGATACTCCTCTGGGCTGGAAGGACCAGTGGGTGTGGTCGGTGTGAGACCGAAGGTGGGGAAGTTGGGCTGCTGGGTCTGGGTCTGGTTCCGTCCGTAGACCCCTTGCCCGTCGCTGATACCGCCGGTGAATAGGTGAGGCTGGGGCAACGGGGCGGGGCCGCCATCTCCGCGCACGGTCTCGTGTCCGAACCAGAGGCAGGCGACGCGGACGAGGGCGATGACGCACACGAATACCCAGATGCCCAGGATGCAGGCCGAGATGATCGCCTCCCGCTTGATGGAATCTTCCCATTTGTTGGTGAGCTTCACGACTACATCTGTAATCTGGTCGGTAGCTGCCGAACCAGGGTTTGCCAAAAAGCTGGAGGCAGGATCTGCGTCGGAGCTGATGGATTCCAAGGCTCCGCGGGAGAATGCATCTTCCGGCACGGTCGGGAAGGAAACCTGGGCGTGCTCGTTGGCCCAAGTGAGGCCCTTCTGAATGCCTTGGATCTTGATGGTGATCAAGCAGTTGAGCACCTCGTTGATCGCCGATGCCAGAGGCGTGCCCTTGAAGAAGGAGTCCACACCATCGTGCATCTTGTCGACGAAAGTGTTCAGCGTGTCATTGAGCGAGTCCGTTCCCTCCTTGACCCAGCCGAAAAGTTCCTCGTTGAGCTCGGCGTTGGTGGTGTTGAGCGCCTGGTTCGCTTGAATAGCCCACTGCTTGGAGGCACCCTCGAGCTTGTTGACGACATTACCCGCAAACTGTCCTATCTCCTCTGCCAGGCCGGGAGTGCGAACCTCAACCTGCTTCAGGAGAATCATCTGACACGCAACGCTGAAGAGGCCAGTGAGACCGAGGGAGAGCACGAACAGCGCTGCGGGAGACGTCGCATACGAGACAGCCCATCTCACGAGCGTCTGCCTGCGGTTGGACTTGGAGATCTTGGAGATCTTCAGGCCGAACATCGAGGCGTGCGGTTGTGAGGCGATGTGAACGACATCGACGGGGTCGAAAGCGCGAACGGGGTCCGAGAGCAGAAGGGCGTAACGCCTGGAAGTCCGGTAGGCGTGCCACTCGCGGTAAGCCATGGGGATCATTACGAGGAGTGCGAGTGTGATGAGGACACCGATGAGAGTGTTCTTGACATTGAAGACGAGATCCTTCAGGTTGTCAAAGAAGTTGTTGATCGTCGGGTCGTCGGTGCAGAAGGTGAGCTTCTCCTTCTGTGGAACAGGGAAGACGGAGCGGTCAAACTCGTAGATGCCCAGTGTGCTGTTGACCTTGTTCTGCGTAAAGTTAGCTGCACATTCAGAATCATACAGACAAGGGGGTGTACTGACGATCAACAACTGGAAGGGAATCCGGATGGCATCTCCGGCAGCATCCTTGACCTCCTCGAAAGTAGGAATGCTGTTCTCCATGTCGTCCAGCTTCTGCTTGAAGTCATCGGGAATGGTGAGGCCATCCTTGAGCTTGTCCAACGCCGGGATGTTGACATCGGGGATGTTGACCTCAGCGTTCACGAAGCGCGGTAAGCCCTCGAGGAAGTCCGTGACCTTGTTGATTCCATCTTCGAGCCCCTTGACCTGGTCCTCTGCGCTGTTGAAGATATCGTCCATGGCATTATTGACGAAATCGGTGATCTCCTTGAGGGCATCGACCATCACACCGACGGATCCGCGCACTGCGAGGGTAATCAGACAAACGTAGGTGGAAGTGATGAGGTTGACGATGAACACAACCATCTCCTGAACGCCGGTGATCATGAGGAGCAGGGTGCTCTCGAGCGCACGGACAGCACTCTCGATTCCCTTCGCCGTCATCTCGTTGACGCCGTTGGCCATGTAGAAAGGCATCGACGCCATCGCAGTGCCCATACTCTCCACACCTGTACACGCCGAGAAGGCCTTGTCCCGAGCAGATTCGAGATCGGAGTCCAGGGATATGGTAGCGAGGATCACCCGGACCATAATCAATAGCAGCAGCACGGTCCATCTGTTGAACCAGATCTGCGACAGCCGGGAGCGCAGTCCGAGATATGGCGTGAGTTCCGGCGTGGTCTGGAGGATCCCCCGGGAGTTAATGGCGTTCATGGCGTCCTCATATGACGGTGCGTCCCCCCACGGATGAGCTCCGCCCGTCATCTTGTTGTCGTATGGAGTCGATTCCGGAAACATCCTGGCCCGCAACGAAGCAAGCAGGCTGGTCATTTGCTGGAACAAACAAAGGCGGAACGGCTGGAAAAGGATCCGAAAGAAGGGGGTCTGATTAGATTCGGAATGCGCAGTCAACTGTGCACGGGTCCGATGGGTCTGTTGAAATTCGGCGACTCTTGTCGAAAGAGCGGATGGCGATGTTTAGAGAAGGAAGGAAAGGGTCGACGACGACCTATGCGTGCGATCTGGTTGTGTTTTGTGATTTTATAGGGGATTGACTTGAAAGGGATAACTTGAACGACCGGCGGGTGAGTGAGTAAAGTACTCGACTTGTTTTGAATGTGAGGAGGTGGAGTGGGGCCCGCGACCGGACAAGAGAAGAGGGAGACGTGGGGGAAAAGAAAGGAAAAAAAGAAAACAAAAGGAAAAAACAAAACAAAAAGAGAAGACGTTGGTGAAGATACTGCAAGCCTTAGGAAAAATACCGCAAGCCCCAGAAATAAGGCGGAGAGTGGGTGGAGATATTTAACCTGGAGAGGACAGCGGTCTCGCTCCCATCTCGAGCACTGCTGCGCCGACGTATGAATATGCGAGCAGTCCCGAGACATCCAGGGTCTATCGTGATAGGCCAGCGCGAAAAAAAAAATAGGCAAGAAACCCCTCTGCCTTTTCCTCACCCTCAAGCATCGAGAACCACAGTTGAGCCTGTCTAGCTGATCCACGTTGCCGATTGGCCTTGCAGATATGCTCTCTTAGCGTGTCCCGCAAAGCGCCCGTCCGCCCAGCCCCTGGATTCCTGCGCTCCCTGCGCTCCCATTCGTCGCTTCCGACGTCATCCCGCCCCAAAAATACTCAATGCCATCTGATCGAATTTCCCGAGAGCAATCCATGCTTGGATCTTATGGAAAAAGGAAAAGCAGGAGTGACACCGAGTTTGAGATATGAGGATAACGCAGAGGGAAAAAAGCTCTCCCTCTTAGATACATACCTATGTACTTTTATACGTTCGCGTTCGTATCTTAGAATCGCATCCAGTCAGTGGCCTCTCAAGCACGGATCCAATCCGTCCATCCGCCTACATAGTATACGCACGTTTCATCTTCACCCCGCGGCGGCAAATCACAGTCCAGCATGCTACACAGCAGATCTCCCCCGCCTCCCTATCTCGAAAATAGTCACGCGTTTCATCGTTCGCTCGCTCTCCTCTCCTCTCCTTCCGGGTCGGTAGGGCGCGGGCTAACTACTGGCGACTAAGTAGACCGCAGACCAGAGTAGATATCCGCAATATAAATTTTGCAAGGAAGTTTCCTAAAATAGACCTTGCGATGAATTTGAAAGAGGTAGATCGATGGACGATATGGCCAAACCACCGCATACTTGTCTACGCGCCCACGTCGACTACATTACACATGACCGGTAGTTCAGGCCGTATATCATGTCTCACTTTGGCCTCCTGAAGTCAGGAACGGGTGCGGATGTGGACGGCAATCTCGCAGTCAAATGTGCTGGCCGCAACACCTATTGATGTCGCTCCTGATACTGATTGGTGGGCCCTTTTCTCATGTCTTCCCGCGTACGGGGGTGCAAGAGATAGCTTTCTGCTTCAACGTAATTATCACGGCCTCTATTCAGTTTACTAGTTGATATCATTGCGGACGTAAGAAAGATCTATACAGACGGTAGGGTGATGAGACGCAGCCAGCCGCGAATTCTACATGTATTTCTTCAGGTCGCGGAGCCTTTCCTTCGCAGCCTCGAGGACATCATCGTTCCTGCACACCGCAAATCTGAGGTAGTTCTCCGCCTCCTTCTCGTGCTGCGGGGTATAAAACTCTGTCGGAGGGATGGCAGCAACGCCCAGCTCCTTGATCAGGAACCAGCAGAGCTGGAAGTCTCTCGGCCGCTCGGCCACATGCGGCGGAAAGTCGTAGCCCTCAGGAATTTTGACTTTGCTCAGATTCACCAGCCTATAGCGGAGTCCTCCACGTCAATGCTGTTTCATCTGACTGGGGGGATCAGCAGGGCCACCTACACGAAGTAACCACCATCCGGCTCCGTGTATGGCACTCCAAGCTCGTGCCAGATCTCATTGAGCCGATCCATCTTTGCCTTCATATCCCTCTTCGATTTTTCCCAGAACCCCTCACTGTCCGCCTCCTCGAGACCGATCGCCACCGCCTCTTGCAGCGGAGACACGGACGAGAAGCAGATACGTGTGTGCGCTGCACCAACGTATTTGATCAGATGCGGCTTTCCGATCAACCAGCCTACACGCCAGCCCGTGCAATAAAAGTTCTTGCCCGCGGACCCGACGGTGATGGTGAGATCCTCAATTTCGGGGGAGAGAGTGGTGATCCGGGTGAACGGTGTGTAGAAGAGACGATCGTACACTTCGTCGCTGAGGATTATGATGTTGTGTTTCACGCAGAGCGCGCCGATGCCTTCGAGCTCTGCGCGGCTAAAGACTTTACCGATGGGGTTGTGGCTAGGAAGATGTGTCAGCTGTGTTTCCACTGCCTGAAGGGAGGAAGAGCTTACGGAGTGTTGACGACAATCATCTTAGTCTTAGAGGTAATCTTCTCCTCGAGCTCTTTTAAGTCAAGTTTCCACTCACTGGCAGGACAGACTTGGGTGTCTCCTTTCTCCGGCGGATGCAGTGAAACATATACCGCCTGCGAAGAAGCCTCTCAGCAACCATCCCCACATCACGACCTCCAAGCTATAGCACCTACCTTCCCACCCGCCATGCCAATGTTACTGATATACTGATCAAAATACGGCTCCATGACGATAACTTCATCACCGGGTTCAATGAACCCCATGAAGGCGGACAGCATCCCCTCATTGGCGCCCGTGGTGACCACAATCTCGTCTGCCGGGCTCAACGTGCGGTTAAAAAACGGGGAGTAGGCATCCGAGATTGCTTTTCGTAAGCGCAATCGTCCCTGGGTAGGCGAGTACTGGTTGCACTCGACGGTGTCTAGGGCCCTCTTGGCCGCATTGATTACGAATTGGGGTGGATTGTAGCCCTGGCGCGCATCCCGTCAGTTCCGTCTTATCTCCCCAGAGATCTTACCTGGCTGCAGCATACGAAAAACCCTTGACCGAGATTGACCACCGGCCTGTCCTTCGTCGCCGCGGCTGCAGCTTCATTGACGATCGACCACACATCCTTCCTCTGACCGTCCACGCGCGCAGCCGGCTTGATTTTGCGTGTCGTAGGTGAAGTCGACATCTGTCTTCTGGTGATTCCGGGCTGGGAAGGTCTCGGTAGGAATAGGTGGTGGCGGAGGATACGGGTCGCTGTGCGCATTCTACGGGTCTATAAGTGGAGGTGGGGTTGTGTATGTTTGCAGACCACAGCCCAGGCGACACACTAAATGCGGGATGACTAGACGGGTTTTGAAGGTGGGGATCCAGGGTAAGTTTGCGATACGGCCTTGGCGGGTGGCGCAATAAACTAGTGGGTGATAGGGCATGATTCGGATACCGGAAGTAAGTTATATCATACGCGGAATTCACAATCTGGTAGGAAGAGCATGGCACACAAAACCCGTAAAATAAATGAATGTTTCAAGGTGTGGTCGATTCACACAAGAGAGGGTGGGCATCTGCCAAAAAGAAACACCAGCAAAAGAAGTTACGCTCAAAAACCTTACAGCCCTTAATAAGGCTCAAAGCCCGTAATCTTCACTATCTCCTTCGCTCTCGTCAAGATCTAGATCGGCTCTTCTTCCTAGATCGATGTCTTCCAGGAACTTCATTCCTTTAAGGGCTTTCGGGAGATACTACTTGGCTGTTAATAACATCGGGATCGAGATACAAGGGAGGGTGTCTTGCCTCCTGTTTGACCTTTCCGTCCCTGTAGTCAGGATTGTACTTGTACCCCACACCATAATTCAACTCCTTCATGAGCTTCGTAGGGGCATTACGGAGATGTATTGGCACCGCTGCACCAGCGACCACCGGATCATTCTCGATCACGTCCACGGCCTTCGCCAGACCCCTATAAATACGTGTCGACTTTTTCGCAAGGGCCAATGCCACTGCGCAATGCGCAAGATTTATGCGAGCCTCTGGCAGGCCGACCTGTTGGACAGCCGTGAAGGCAGCTGTAGCAAGTGATAGCATAGAGTTATCAGCCAGGCCAATATCCTCACTCGCGATCACCACCATCCGGCGGGCGATAAACAGCGGGTCTTCGCCACCGTTAAGCATTCTGGCCAGCCAGAATAGGGCGGCATCTGGATCGCTACCACGCACGCTCTTGTGGAAGGCTGATATAGTGTCATAGTGCATGTCTCCACTACGGTCGTAGACGAGCGTCCGCGTGAGGCTCTTCTTGATGTCATCTTTGGTCATGCCTGCGTGTGTGGAAAGGTTCAGGGCGAGCTCGAGGAGGTTGAGCGCAGTTCTTGCATCGCCATCGGCGAAACGAGCGAGGTAGGTTATCATCTCTTTATCTAGTTGGTGAGGTGTGATTGAGACACCGTCGGGACCTTTCGGGGATTCAATAGTGAGAGCTCGATTGACGATGCGTTCCATGTTGGCTAGCGAGAGCTTTGTCAACGTGAATGTCCTACACCGCGAGAGTAGTGCGCTCTGGACTTTGAATGAGGGATTCTCCGTAGTGGCACCGATTCTACGCAGAATATCCTCTGCATCAGCACCGCCATTCTTTAGAGCCATGTCAAAGGCACATACGCACTCACAATGTAATCTCTCCCTTCTCTACCGGGGCCAGGAACACATCTTGCTGGCTCTTGGTAAACCGATGAATCTCGTCGCAGAACAATATCGTCTTCCGCCCAGTGAGCAGCAACTCACTCTTCGCCTCAGCGAAAATCTTCTTGCATTCCTGGACGCCACTAGCCGTCGCCGAGATCTCAACGAAGCGCGAGGCAGAAACATTGGCGATGACGCGTGCGATCGTAGTCTTCCCACAGCCAGCAGTCCCCCACAGTATCATGGAAGGAACGCGCCCTTCCTCGATAAGCCCACGAAGGACGCCTCCCTTACCGACTAAATCTTGTCCGTACACTTCGTCGAGGGTCTGTGGACGCATCCTTTCAGCCAATGGCATGGCATTGCGGAGGGTGGTGGTGGCCTTTTGGCGTTTTATGGGCGGCGGCGCAGTGGTTTCATCGGTGGGGTTCGGGGTGGTCTTAGAGTCGTGGTTGAACTGGCGTTTTTGAGGGCCCGCCGGGGGTGCGGGCTTCTTTGCTGCCGGAGAGGGAAGCACAGGGGATGCCGTAGGGGTCTGACGTTTCGACGAAGGCGTGGAGAAGATGCTGGCCAACTTCTTCTGGCTGTGTGCTTCCTGCGGAGCAAAGCTTGAGCTAGAGTTAGAGTTTGAGGTAAGGACATTGGTCGGGGGAGTGGCTTCGGTGCAGCCAGAATCGAGGTGTTTGTTAATGGAATGGATTGGGATTTCCTTTGCGCAGACGGGGCAGCTCACGAGTGACATGGCGATTTGACGGGGAGTTGCTTGGTTGGTCATGTGTGATGAAGTACGGCAAAAAAAGACACGGGATGAGAAAGTCGTGTATAATATCAAGTCGAAGCCTCTGCACAGATCTCCGTCGCGTAAATTGGGCAGGGAGCGCACGGGCCCCCCCAGCATCCCAATCTATCCATAGTGAACTCCTGGGACTCATCCACAACATCAGCAACCTGCACCTTCTCGCTATTCTCCATCATCCCAACATCAACCACCATCGCCGTCTTCGCGGCAACGTTCTTCCGCCGCCGGTACTCACAAACAACCCCTAATATGCCCTCGGCGTAATCCCTACCTCCTTCTTGAACTTCCTTGAGAAATGCCATTCCGTGACGTCCACCTTCGCCGCTAGTGTCTTTAGTGGGATCTCCTCTGGGATCTCCTCAATAATCCTCTTCGCCCGCTGCACCATGTCTTTGCCATTCGGATGCCATCCTTTCACCTCCGGGTGGCACCGCTTACAGGCTCTAAGCCTGCTATCGCCGCTTCCAAAGCTGTGTCGTAGGAGACGACATTTGTGCGCTGGGTAGGCGTGTGGAACAAGTGGGGCGGCAAAATATTTTTGTTGTTTTGACTGCGTAGACAAAGGTGGAGTGGTAGTTTGGATCCCGAGGCTGGAGGACCGGCCAACACCGGTTGGAGGTCGGCGTGCTTGTTCGATGAGGGTGATGATATTGCGAAGCAGAAAGTTGTGGTATTATTGATGCGAGGGGAGGGGGGGGGGGGTATATATGGAAGTGAGCAATGAACACTACTGATTGGTCACTTTGAGAGCAATACGAATGAGTGTTCATGATCATGATTGTAATAACGCTATGCAAGAACTAGAAAAGGGAAAGGAAAAGGAAGAAGGAAATAGAGAAAAAAAGAAAACAATCCAATGAGACTCCTTCAACATAGCCGAAACCCCCCGACTCATGTATCGTACAATTTTACATGTCAACAAGAAAATTCGTAGAAGATTAAAGCTCTTCAACGAGCTTTCTCTTGACTGCACACATGCTCTCAGTCTCCTGCCGTGGCTCGAATTGCTTGGCAAGAGGGCCGGCCAACCAGCTTCCAGGCACCGCAAGACGAATGCCAGTCTTGTTGCTGACCCAGCGAGTCATGACCGGCGGACGCTGGGGTGTCTCTCCCATCAGAGGGTCGGTCTGGTCCGCAGGAGTGGCGTCGCCCGTGGCCCTGCCCTTGCCACGCATCTTGGGGGTCTGCTTCTTGAGGAGGCGGTTGATCGTGTCCATCTGTTCAGAAAGAGTGTTAGACAATAGTAAGAGGAACGAAAAGTGTTGTCACCTTCTCCTCTTCCAATTTCTGGTCGGTAAGGTTCTTGCGGCGACGAGCCATTTCAGCCCTCTTGAGTTCCTGCTCCTGAACAGAGAGCGTCACAGCTTTGTTGGCACCTGGCCTTTCTATCCCCAAGTCAGCCAGGGTGTCGAACCAAATATGGGTTCATACCGAAAGCACTCGGAAGCTCCAGGAGATCGGCGGTGGTGATGTCTCCCATTCTGGTGCGCTGACGGTTGGTCAGACGGCTCATATCTGGTGTACCGGTCCTGCTCAAAAAGCTGGGGGTCGTTCCATCGTCATCGGAATCCATCAACTCGTCGTCTGTCTCTCCTTCGGCATCTTCGTCGCCGAGCTCGTCGTCCATATCTGCCTCCTCGTCGTCGACTTTCATCTCATCGTCGTCTTCGTCGTCTTCGTCTTCGTCTTCATCATCGGATTCTTCCTGGATGATCTTTCTGCCACGAGGGGCGTTCGTTTTCGGAGCGACACTGGAAGCCGACGTTGCTGCAAAGGGCCGAGCGCCGGTATCAGGAGGTGGGGTCCAAGTAGAAGTGATCTCCCGCAGACGATCCTTACCTATCTTCAATTTCGTGGCAGTGCCAGACCTACCCGTGGTAGCAGCAGACTGCTTGCCTTTCAGATTCCCCTGCTGTTGGTATGAGCTCCTGGTTCCAATTGCTGCCGAGGATCGAGTCCTTGGGGGGAGCTGCCGAAGCCTCTTGGATGGCGACGCGGGGTCAGATCGTGGACCTACTTTGGAAGGAGTCTTCTTGGTGACCTTGACCGGAGCTTTGCTACGAGTGCCACGAGTAACAGCACGCTGAGCGACGCCTTTCGCAGAGGGTTTAGTTTTCATAATGTCTGACTCGTCGTCGTCGGATATCGGGTCTTCAGAAATGTATCTGTTGTTAGAAAGTAGAAGGAAGCTTAGCACGATTCCAAGAGGTGCTGTGGTTAAGGAAGGCGGAAGTAGAGCGTCGTGGTGGTAAGTAGAATATCGAGGTGGTGAAGTGGAAGTGGAAGCTTGAAGGTGGATTCTTTAGGAGGGGCAACGAACGATTCTTCGATTTCGCCGTCCGCAGTATCAGAGTCGCTAGTCGCTTCGTCCTCTTCTATGTCTTCCTCTTCGTCATCACTCGAAGTATCGTCGTCTTCTTGTGCAGTAACTTCAGCAGGCGTTGTATCGATCTCATCCTCAATATCGCTGAGTTCGGAGTCTGATTGTTCATCCTCGTCGTCATACCTCCTTCGTTTAGCCGAGCTAGTTGGGGCTCTGGTTTGTTTTGGCGACATCTGTTTGAGTAACTCGGTCGCTGGATGTGTTTATTGTTGGGCACGCGGTTGTTTTGGGGTTGAATTGAACCTCGCGTTGAGTTTAAGGTAATGCAGATCCCTGCACGGCACAGGTTGGCTCAGGGAGCATACAGTCTCACTCGAGATTCGCAATCCACGTATTTTGTTGTTCTTTTGCACTCTTTGTCATGTTGTATGAAGGTATTGCAGTAGAAATCTATGAAGACATTGAAAAGATAGTATTTCGGTCGTTATCGCCACCGATCATTCATTCTTCTTGAGTAGCTAGAAAAGGCGAATGCCAAGAAAGCGCGTGATTATATGGGGCCGAACAGTAAGCAACAACAGCTCGGCAACGAAATAACCTCCCACAAACATCAACCATCTACTATACGACACAACGCAACACAATGGCTGAGGATAACAATAATACCAAAGTCACTGAACAAGAGGTAGTTATACCACAGAAAACAGAGCCAGAACAGTCAGTACAAGCGGAAGAGACAAAGTCCGAAGAGGCCGCTCCAGCAATCGCAGACACTCCTGAAGTCACCACCCCCGAAATCACCAAGGTCGAGACGCCTGAACCAACGCCGGTAGCCGAATCAGTAGCAGAAGTCCCGGAAACTACGGACCCCAAAGAGGCGACTGTGCCAAAAGATATTTCGAAGGCGGAGCTGCCCGCAGAACTGAAGACAATTCACTCCTCCCCGCCGCCACGCGACTCTCCGCTTCTGCAGGAAGACGACTCCCCCAAGGACCATCGTGAATGCGAGAAGCTACGCGACGACGCGATCACCTTCTTGGAAACCGGTAGCGTGCGCGACGCGCCGGCTAAGGAGAAACAAGAGTTTCTACAGTCGAAGGGGCTGACTGCCGCCGAGGCTCAGGACCTGATACTCAAGGTTCATGGGGCCAATGGAGCCGGAAATGGTAATGGAAAAAGGAGAAGATCGAAGAGTAGAGGAAAGGCATCAATGAACCAGAGCTCACAGGTTAAATTGCTCAACTTCGTATCCCCAGGGCTGCTGACTGATTACAAAAGATCCAAGCGTTTCCACCTCCGCCGCCGCCGCAACAGCCAATCTTTCAGATGCAGCCAGCCCCCACAATTCTCACATATCCCGAATGGCTTGCGCCCCCTCCGCCCGTCGGTCCACGCCCATTAATGACCGGAGCAACACTCGTTAGCTCTCTATACCTCGGTGTTGCTACAGCGGCTACGGTCTACGGCGCCAATAAGTTTGTCGTTCAGCCTATGCTCGACGCATTAACGGCGGCACGTCTCGACTTGTCCGGGACGGTCAAAAAAAACCTCGACGAACTCAATACCCGACTCCTTGAACTTGCTCCCACATCCTACATCGCCGGCAAGGGTCTGACGCGTCCTCGCGATGAAGATGAAGACTCCGACGCATCGTCCGATTTCTCGGATCCGAGTGAGCTCTTCCACGTCGATGCCTTCACCCAGACGACGCCCTCGCTGTCCGGCCATGACGACGAGGCCGGCGGTGGGGCCATGACTCCGGACTCCAAGCTTGAAGAGTTGGCGTTGCAGATGAAGGCGCTCGTTGAGAGTCATTCGGACGGGACGGACAACGAACTCACCTTTCTGCTGGAAGATTTGACTAGCTACCTCGAGGGATTGAACTACGACTCGGCGGTATCGAGCAACATCTTCGCTAGCAACTTCGGTGGGTATGGAGGTAGCGACAAGGACAAGGATGATCCGATCTTGAAGGTCAAACAGGAGATCAGGAGCGTGAAGGGTGTGTTGCTGAACACGTAGGCTACCTCTCCCTAATCGGGCATGAAAGATGCTGACCGCAGTACAGGAAGAACTTCCCTGCGTCTAAGTAGGAAGCCTGGGACAGTGCGTAAACAAACAAAGGTATCAACGGGTGGAAATTTGAGCGTTATGATACCGCGAAGAACTACAGGTTTCAGTCTTTGGGGTTAATTCTTATTATATGGGGAAATATGAGAGCGATGGATTTACAGGTTTACTCAAACGAGCTTGACCTTCGTTTCATGTGTAGATTGCATACCTACCGCCGTCGAACGGCAAGGGTCTGCCAGTCCTTTGTTTCTCCGAAAGGACAATAATTGATCTGCCTGTCGTGTGATGCCGAGCACGATCGCGATGGGGCTCAGAGCTGCATCCGCCATCTGACCCTCGGCAAAGAAGCTGCAGGGACGGCCAAAGACCGCGGTACATACTTCTTGCGAACTACCACCGCTTTAGGGATGGCTAGGCGCAGGATCTTTTGTATGTATGTAGTTAGAGTAGACTTGACGCTTGTCATTAAACCATCATACGAGATTGAGCAAACAGATCTGGCGGAGTTTTAGGTAGAAGAACGTGTTCAAGATTTTGAATAAATTTTGAAGCGAACATGACGAGAAAAGCAGGTACTTCTGCCAACTCTCCAATCTATATTTGACTGAATATACAAAAAAAAGACTTCTGAACCCCGGAGAAAGGACGGCGAGGTGGGATGCAGGTTAGCTTGCTCTCAGGTCAAAGTTTTTTTTCCCCTCTCATGCAGAACGAAGCCCCACGAAAATCCACTTTCAGCTGCTAACCGATTAGAGCTCCACATACTAAAAGGGGTTAAGGTCCAGCACGTGTCCAATAGGAAATCATCCGTACTTACCTCTTAGTTAAGGTCGTCCTCCGAAGTATGTAAAACTATCCTCTAGGTAGTTACCATGGACATCAACACCTCTCCCACTCCCTAGACAGCGAATCGACACCACCTCTTCCTTCCTTCCACCTCTTCCCACCTCATCCCCTTCCACCTTCACTCCCCTCCACCTTCCTCCTACATTTTATTTCATCCATTCATCCACCTCTTCCCACCTCCCCCTTCGTACACACCCAACCCTCCATTCCAACCTAGAATGTTGTCCATTACGAAGGCTGTCGCCAGAAAGTCAGTGACTTTTTCTTCGCGATCTATTTCTGCTTCTAGGTCGAAAAGTACCTGGTGCCGGGTTCCTCAAGGTCCTCCTGTATGTTATCACCGTTCGATTTGAGATTCTATGACTGCTGCAATCATGGTGCTAACCAATTGACTTTGCAGGATGTAAGTGTCACTCATGTCACACAGAGAGAAAAAAAGTTGTCTCTAACTGTTGCTATCATTGTCGTTGGAATAGGCAATCCTGGGTACGAATCACTCCGTGAACTTGTGAAGCCGTGCTCATCAACGCAGGAATAACGGAAGCGTTTAAGGCCGACAAGTTTGAGAAAAAAATCAACCTGGGTATGACACAACCTACATTCCCAATATGTGGATACAGATGACTGAGTCATTGAAGGTGTCGGCGCTTACCGCGACGACCACGGAAAGCCATACGTCCTTCCTTCTGTTCGTGCTGCTGAGAGGCGCATCGTGGAGAAGGCTCTCGACAAGGAGTACGCTGGAATCACCGGTGTCCCTGCTTTCACCAAGGCCGCTGCCGTTCTGGCGTATGGACGTAACAGCCCGATCCTCGAGAATGTTGCCATCACCCAGTCCATCTCCGGGACTGGTGCTCTTCGCATTGCCGGTGCTTTCTTCAAGCGCTTTTACCCACACGACAAGATTTATCTCCCTAACCCTTCGTGGGCCAACCACAAGGCCATCTTCAGCGATTGTTATTTGAATGTCAAGACCTACAGTTACTACAACAAGGAGACCATTGGCCTGGACATAGATGGACTGTTGAGGGACATCAAGGATGCTCCCTCGGGTTCTATCTTCCTACTGCACGCTTGCGCGCACAACCCTACCGGTATTGATCCCACTCCCGAGCAGTGGAGGGCAATCAGCGATGCGATCAAGACCGGTGGCCACTTCCCTCTTTTTGATATGGCGTACCAGGGTTTCGCTTCGGGCGACACCAATACCGATGCATATGCGCTGCGCCACTTCGTCGAACAGGGACACCAGGTTGGGCTATGCCAGTCATTCGCCAAGAACATGGTTCGTACCCGGCTACATATCGTGGGGATTTCTGAGTGTTTCTAGAGTATGCTGATATGATACAGGGTCTCTACGGAGAGCGTGTAGGTTCCTTTTCTATCCTGGCCGAATCCGTCGAGGAGAAGAAGCGGGTCGACTCGCAAATCAAGATTCTCATTCGCCCGATGTACTCGAACCCTCCTGTCCATGGAGCACGCATCGCTTCGGAAATCCTCAACGACGAGGCTCTGAACAAGCAGTGGCTTGGAGAGGTTAAAGAGATGGCGGACAGAATCATCACCATGAGGGCGCTTCTGAAGAAAAATCTCGAGGAATTGGGAAGCAAGTACGACTGGTCTCACATCACGTCTCAAATCGGGATGTTTGCGTACACCGGTTTGACGGCGGAACAAGTGGACACGCTTGCCAAGGAGGTGAGATGCACATCGTCGAATCCTAAGAAACGGCGACTAATGCTGACATGATATAGTACTCTGTTTACGGAACTCGCGATGGTCGCATCTCCGTTGCTGGTATTACCACCGGTAACGTCAGGTAAATTACTTTATCCCAACATTCGTAGCCCGTACAATCCACTAACGTGCATGCCTAGGTACCTCGCCGAGTCCATCCACAAGGTGACTCAGTAGAGCAGCTATCTTGGCGACAACCTCATGTTTTCTCGCGATCTTTCTTTATTTAGCGCCGGTTTGGGAATGGAAAATATTTCTTGTTCTTTAACTTCTGGTTTCTGGGGGGTTTCGGGTGGCAGGGATAGAAGCTAGATGGTATCAGTAAGGTGTACTTGAGCATGTACTTTTACGGCAGTGGGTAGGCGGAATACATGGTGCCCCTCCTGCATTCATTGCCTTCATATCTAGATACTCCGAGTTGCGTGGATAGTACTCTGCAGTGCAGATGCCAGTTGTTGACGATCATCGGGGTCCGGGAACGGCGAATAGAAGGTCGCGCTGTTGTATGGTTTATAGTGGCATATGCAGGCACTATATCTGTTTCTAACTATGGGATATTTTGACGTTCGAGGGGTCTGCGCGGCGATCTTTTGCAGATATCGGAGAGCGATAGATCGGGGGGGGTCTGCCATTGGTGACAGGTGGTGATCGGGGGCAATCTGGCCATCTGGCAATCGGCGCAATCGGGGTGGGATGGTGGCCCGCCGCCGCCGCTGCTGCCGCCGATAGCTGTGTGTGGGCGTATCGGCATCTCCGCGCGAGCTGGCAGCTCGCTTCGATGCCTGAGATACTACGCCAACTAGTAGTTATACGTATAGTACACGGCGTCAGATGGCCTGACCGACTCCTCCCAACGTGTAGCCAGTTGGAGAACAGTGTGCATATAGGCAGTGCTTTCGCCCCGCCCGGAGAGCCCTGCGGTTTTGTGTCGACGTGCCGGCTCCGCTGGCCGGCAGGGTACGTATAGTACGTAGGGCGGGCGGGATCGAAGAAGACGGCTGGATAGATTGGCGGGAAACGGGGAGCGGACCGCAGGGCGGGCGAGTGATGGATGTATGTATCTGCTTGGAGCAGTGTGCATACGTAAGCACGGGCAGCGGCCGTGTGGACTTCCCGTCACGAGAGAGGCCATGCAAGACAGCACATTCCCTGTAGATAGATAGATACTCCACAAGGGCCATGTATATACATATGTGTGTGGGCGCATCGGCGACTGGCCTGGCCTGGGCTGGCCTGGCACGGTCCGGTCCGATGGCCATCCACGTACGTAGAGTGCGTGCTCTTTGGATCTCCCAAGGTGCGCACCTGCTCGACGCCAAAAAGGGCGCACGGATCGCGATGGACTCCAAGCCCATTTCCGCGCGAGGGTGCGGGGACAACGCTGGCCGGCGGAAGCTGCGAATGGCGTCCCGGTTCCGTGTCCGCTTTCTCGGTCGGTCGGTCGGTCGGTCGGTCGGTCGGGAACGCCGATCGAGCACCCCGGGGTGGGAGTCCGGCGGTTCGGCGTCGTCCCGCTGGATCGGAGCAATGGATGTGCACAGAGGGCCCGATGCATACCGACGATCTTATCCTGCCAGCGGATTTGCGATTCACAATGGCACTCCGTGCGGGTACGCGCCCGCCACGTAGAGGGTATGGTATGTACCTACATAGTTACTCCCGTCGGCCGCCGCCTCCTCCCGCGCGGAGGAGGATCCGAAGCGACATGGCCTAGACTCGATCGCCGCAATTCCCAGCCCGCCCCGGACCGGGATGCGGCCACGTTCCAAGGCCGTGGCGGGCCCGGGCACCGGAGTAGAACTACACACGCACTCGCGCGAGTCTCGGCCGCCCCCGCCGCAACTTCGCCCTGGAGTATCTAAGTACCTACGTGCAGTCGAATCGAGTCTTCGCTCAGGAAGTCGATCCCTTGCGGTTGGAGTGCGGTCACGTGAGCATGCACTGGTGGAGTTCACGGAATTGTAGGTATGCAGATATCTGTGCAAACGTACTCGCAGAGTTAGTTGCTTGCATCAAGCACGCATGCGGAGTATCCATCCAGTACCTACTTCTCGATATAGGATGCGGCGCATGTGCGTGTGTATGTACATACATACTTAGGTATAAGCATCGGCATAGATTACTGGGCCCTGCCCCGACGTGTCCGACGTGTCTACTTGCCGGCCCTTTTTTCTTTTTTTTCTTTTCTCGTGCACTTGAGCGAGATGGAAATGTGCGTGGTGAATTTCTTTTTTTTCTCTTTTTTTTCCTTTTTTTTTTCGGGCCGGTTACCTTGGTGCAGTATGTAAGGAAGCGCCCCCCCCCCCTTCCCCCTCCATCGATTATCGTGCCGGGGGCGGAAAGGCGAAAGAGGGAAGGATGGAGGTGGGGTGGGACGGTTACGTATCTGCAAGTGGGGTTCCTGTCTGTATCTACATACCCTCCGTGACCTCGTTCGCGGCGTGCATGTGTCGCTGTCTGTGTTTGTGGGTGATGTGCAAAGTCTGGACCACGCAGCCAGAGCCTCTTGACGTAGGCAAGGTTGATTGTATGACGACACGACGGAGAAGGCGAACGAGAGCGAGGGGAAAGGAAGCGGGCGCCGTCGCGGAGTATGGCCATGGAAACACCGTCGCTACAGCGATCCGGTCGTCGCCATCATCACCACCGTCCACCCGTCCACCACCATCACCGCCACCATACAGCGGCTTCTCTCGTCCGCTAACGAGCTGCAGCTCGATAGCACGCGTGTAGATATATCTATCCAGCCGTGGCGGCTACATAGCAAAAGCAAACAGGCAGGCCGGCCCGTAGCCTAGCATACATAGCACGGAAAGGCGGAGAATCGAAGGATCGAGGTTCGAACGCACGGACAGAGACGAAGCGCAAGGAGAAGAAGGCCATTCCTCCTCCTCCTCTCCTCCTCCTCCTCTCCTCCTCCTCGCCTCCTCCTCTCTTCCGTCCATCCACTCCCTCCTCTCCCTGCCCGCCTTTCCTTCAGCAACGACTCGGGCTACCACCACCACCACCACCCATTCCCCTCGTCCCACTAGATATATCACCACCACCGCTGCTGCTGCTACCACTCCACCTTAGCTCGCTCCCACCCCTCATCCTCCCCTCTGCGGTGCCGTTACCACGTTACTCGTCACCTAGCGCGAGCGCGAGCGCAATTAAATCCGCCCTTCCCATCATCCGTCGCCACCTCCACCGCAACCACAACCACAACCACATCACCCCCCCTTCTCCTCCTCCTCCTCTCGCTCTCGCACTTACCCTCTCTCCCCCACCTCCTTCCACCCTGAAACAAGACCCTGGCGGGATATACTCGACTCGCCCCCTCCCATCGGTCTTCCCAACGGAGAAATAAACCTACATATCAAGAGGAAAAACGAAACCCGTCTGTTTCCCCTACTCTCTCAAAAGCACAACAGGCAACCCCCGAAGCTCGGAAAGCGTACAGAGTGAACAGCAACTCACTACCCTGCTACCGCTGTCCTCAGGTGCTCTACCTTGGCGGCCTCTAGATTCTCTCCTCGCCCGCCCCAGTCACGCTAG
>Ga0307516_10000670_pt1 | contig 46338 bp, 45 predicted proteins | sample 19_EM_MG_FD_203310 | JGI IMG/M metagenome (GOLD analysis project Ga0307516, IMG submission 203310) | Populus trichocarpa ectomycorrhiza microbial communities from riparian zone in the Pacific Northwest, United States - 19_EM | ecosystem: Host-associated > Plants > Roots > Unclassified | place... | reverse complement strand
TGCTGATTTTCATCAGGAGCCTTCCGCCCGTATCAAGACCCCCCCCCCCCCCCCACAACCTCACCAACAGAAAGCCGCTCGGAGCGAACGGTAGCGGGAACATAGGCAAAGCAAACACAGGGAAGAAAAAGAAACGAAGAGAAGAAGAAACCATTCCCCCCACACCCCCGGCTCCTGTGTGCGCTCACCTTTCAAGACTCTCGACGTCCCTTCGGGAATGCATTTGACCAGCACATTGCGACGGCGGAAACGGATGAATCCGTACAGCGGCGAATCGTCGGGCTCCGTCGCAGCCGCCTGCCGCATCTCATCGGTGCCATGGCTGCCCTTCTTCAGCAACTCCACCTCGTTGCGCGAAATGTACTTGATCCAAAACCTGGGGGCGCACAACACTCCCGGTTAGCCAGCCCGTCTCTCTCTCCGAAAGAAAACAGAAAAAGCCAAACTCGATCCAGCGGTTCCTCATCCTGTTGCTGCTGCTGGCACGCGCTCTTCTCTCCTCGCAATCCCTCCCCCCTCCCCCTTTTTTTTTCGTACGACCGCTAGCAGCCAAACCTCGGCCAGGAGAGCGAAGTGTTGGTGATGCCAACATCTCGTGCGAGTGCGTGCGCGCGCCAACGGAAAGGAAGCGAATGGGCATCGTGCTTGCATTGCTTACCATCCACCAGGCTCTGCTTGAGCATCCTCGAACGTGTCCCACAGCTGCGGTGAATCCAGTCCCTCCAGCGACATCTTCCCATTGACTTTCGAGCCTCCTCCCGGCGGTTATCGCGATTCGGACGACGAAAGCTGGGCGGTGCGTCGGTTCCCTCTGCGTAACGCCGGTCGATTAGGTATTAAGAGATTAGGGTGTATTATCCGTGGTTCGATCGGGGATAAGCGTTGCGTCGGTGTCGGTGTCGGTGTCGGTGTCGGCGTCGGCGGCGGGCGGGAAAGAAAAAAATGAGCGTGGGTTTGCGAGGTTTGCGAAGTCTGAACGGGAGTTTCGTCCGTCCGTGCTCTCTCTCCCGGACGGTCAAGTCGAGTTGAGTGCGTGAGTTTCGTCCGTAGCGCGCGCTGCAAGTTTGAGTCGCGAGCCCGTGAAATCCGAGCGACGTCCGTATTCGGGCCGTTCCCTTCGGGTTGGGAGACTTTTTTCCCGCTGCTGAGGGGGGGTTTTATCCTTTGCTTGCTCGCTCGTGATTAAAGGTCCGTAAAGAGGCGTCCGGAAGAAGCGCGCGAGAGAGTCGGCGGTCGCGAGAAGGGGAGGAAGGGAGCGGGTGAGCGAACAGCAAGGACGGGACCGAGCAGCAGAAGGGGAGCAGCCGACGGGCCACGCAGCGCACCCTTCGATCGCAGTCGCTCGCCGTGCCAAGCAGGGATCGCGGGCGGAACCGAGGTTCAGTGCGGGAAGGTGCGATGGCAGCTGGCCTAAGTATGTTTCTATGCGAGCCGGCCTCACGGTCGAACGGATGCCTCTCAATGTCCGGTCTCGCGCTCTCTCTTCGGCGCCGGGCGTCGCGGCGGGTGCGGTGTCGCGGGATAGACGCGGAGAATGGGGTGGAGGGAGTGGAGGGAGCAGCGGCGGACGGCGGGGCGCGGGACGACGGCCGAGTCGACGCAGATATCCAGACCTGCGCACAGCCCCTCGGACATCTTCCGGGGAGCATAGAGTGCGTGCAGGGCTGGCCGAAGGACGGAAGATGCGTCATAATGGGGGTTGATGGGGTCCGGGGCGGGTTAGCGCTGGGGCGGGCGGAGGTGTTATATAATACAGAGCGGTCTTGGGGCGAGCGGCGGAGCGAGGCAACGCATTCGGCATCCTGCATAGCTTCTTCCATCGATATCGAGCACTCCACAGCAGGATCCCGCTCCGCCGCCGTCCCCGCTCCGGTCTGCCTCCACTTCAACGGCGGAGAAGCGCGCGAGTGGAGCTGCCCCTCTGCGGTATCTAGATATGCGGAATAGGTAGATATCTAGCTGCTGCGTGCGACCCGCAATGCGCGCCCCGCACTATATTCCATGTGCTGCTGCTTCCCTGCAGCCAGCATCGTACATATCTGCTTGCGTGTCGATTGCGCCGATCGCGACACACGAGCGCATCGCTGTTGCAGCAGAAGAAGATGAAACGAGGGGGACTGCACATAATCATACATAGATAGATACATACATCATTCCCACACGGTGAGCAGGGCGCATGCGAGCACCAGGTAGTGATTAAACAGAGAAATAAAATAAGCAGGCAGGTGCTACCGTTGGTGGCTGCGGTGTACCTGGATATAATGTAACTAAGTATGTGTGTAGATAGGTACCACCTGCCTGCAGAAGGTGAGGACCACAGAAGATGGCAACACAATCTAAAAATTTCAGAAATTAAAAAAAAAAAAAAAAAAAAAAAGAGCAATAATACATACTACACTCCTGCCACTCCTGTCGAAGCATCCACAATTGTATCTCGATCCTTGTCACAGTGCACCAGTCTTATGTCACTTCCCCCGGGATGGCAATGATGGCTCGCTATATAGCTCGTGGGACCCCTGCCCCCATCTAGCCGAGATCCCTCACCCGAGCTCACTATCCTGTCCGTATGTATGATACATAGGCGACTGCCGGGTAAATTCACGTGACTTTCAGCGCGGTATTGTTTGATATAACCAGGTATCGACATACTTACTTGTGTGCATCTCTACCCGTTCGACATCCCCTCGTCCTGCCCGCAACCCACCACCCACCATCTTCCTCACACCTCTATTTCAGCACAATTCGTTGCAGTTACAGCTGCAAGCGATCGGATCGATGGAAAGCCGGTCCGCCTCTTGGATAACTACATAGTTACTTTGAGCAAGGAAGTTCATGTTGTGTTTGAATTCTCGGCTTGCTGTCGCTCAGTGGGTCCGATGCGGTGGAGCGTGAGCACGCCGGTTTTGTGAGTGTGTTTTCCCGTCTGACGGATTGTACATAGTTAAGTAAGTAGTTAGGCCCAAACGAAAAAAAAAACCCGCCTTTCCTCGCCCGAAGTCGGAACCATCAATAACTACATGTGTAATCGCAAAAAGTTCCGCCGCCCTGCAGACCTTAGAAATCGGCGTATTGTTTTGTAATATTGAACAGCACAGAACAGAAAAGAGAAGAACCAGCACAGCAGAGTGACCGGAAGTTTTACACCCGAGGGTGTCTCGCCAAATGGAATTCCCCGTGGGCTTTTTTGCCTCCATCCGGGCCGCCAAGTTTCAAGCACTTTCGAAGAGAGCGTGACTCGGTACATTGTCGAACTGTTGGTCTGGAAAGGGTACGGCAAGATCCAGAAGCAGTAGCGATTTTATAGATATACTTCTGCGCCCCGACCGACCTGGAGGGTGCCCCCGACAGGAACGAGACTGATGAGACCAACCGAACTTGGGCAATGAGGGTGTTTGAGAGAGTGCTATGTACATGGATACTTGTTGCTGTAGTGGATCATGGTGGTCGGTTTGCTTGCTGTTTTCTCTTGGCTTGTGCTTCTGGCTTTGCCTGGTGGGTGCAAGCTGGTATCCACCAACTTAACCGTCTTTCATCTTCTGCCTTCTTGCCGCTGCCTGCCTCGCGGGTGGAGGGAGTTTCCTTTTGCCTCTGGCCTTTGCTCTGTGAGCGGGCTTCGCCTGTAAGGAGCCAGAGCAAGCAAGCAATTCGATGGACGGGTTTTGCCGCTGCCCCGCTATGGTTTTTTTTTTATATTTATTTTTATCTATGCAAAGAGCACCTATAGTAAACCTATGCGCATAAGCCATGATCGCAGCCGAGAAAAGTAAATGCGGTCGTAGAATGTATGTAGAGCAGAGATATGTAGGGTCATCTGAGAGTAGGCACGTTCTCCGTCCGTCCTGCAATAAAGAGGGGCGCGCCAGGGGCAGGAGAAGATATGTACACAGAAAAGAAGAAGAAAAGAAAGAAAAAAGAAAAGCAAAAAAAAAGCGCAGCCGAATGAGGTCTCACTGGGAATCGAACCCAGATCTCCGGAAGGAATTTCTTCGATCCGCGGTTTTTTTTTGGGGGGGGGAGGGGGGGGCAGCAGAGTGTGCGTCACACTGCCCAAACGGGGAGGGGGAGAATCAAAATCCGACGTGCTAACCGTTACACCATGTGACCCACTGCAATGCTCAGCATTTGCGCAAACGGTTTCTAACGGATTATTATCTATCTATCTACCTACCTATGTACGCGATGATGACGGCGCCGCCACTGAACCTCGACACCACCGTGCTCCTCGCGCTGGCGAGCGACATCACGCACGGCACCGTCCGCGTCCGGCAGCAACAGCAGCTGCACCCGGCGCTGCGGCGCCAGATCGCCGAGGAAGCGACGACGACACCGCTACTGCCGGAATTGCTGCCGCTGCTGCGCGGCCACCCGCTGATCGCCTGCGGCGCCGCGGCTGCGCGGTTCCGTGAGATCGTCGCCGGACTAGCGTCGCCGACCGAGCGTGCCCGTGCGGAAGCGCTGTTCGCGCGGCCGGTCGAGGGCCTGGAACAGCTGCTGTTGCCCGTGATCGTCGTGCCGGACTTCACCGCGCTGCAGGACGCGCAGCGGACGGAGGTCTTTGCGGCCGTCGTCGACAGGCTGCGCGCGGATCCGCTCGGCCGCGCCGTGTTCGTGACCGGTTGGGCGACCGGCGCCGCAACGGTGACCTGCAACAAGACTGTCGTCAGGAGGATCAGCGCGGCGGTCGCGCGCGCTGGCAACGGAGAAGCCGGGCCCCGGATGCTGGTGGTCGGGTGCGCGAGGAGTTTGGTTGGACGGCCAAAGACGCCGGCGGCGGCGCGTGTGGACGAGTCTTGACTGTGTTTCGCACGCTACTTGTAGCCTACTGCCCAAGAACCAAGGCAAAGGACCAGAGAGACTGACACATACGAGATCGGTGGGACCATACGATATGAAAACCATTTTGCAAAAAAGATCTGTGGCCATGATACAGGTAAAACACATGCCCCTTTCCACCCCAGCCAGCACCACACTCCCATCCCCGTTACTCCGCCCTCTTACCACCGGCCAGCCGCGTCGTCTCGTTGCCCTTACTCTTCTTCCCTTCCTCGTCACTACTGCTCTCCTCGTCGCTCATAACCTCGCCATCGCTCCATTCGTCGCCCTCGCCAACCTCGAAGATTGGCTCATCAACGCTCGGCCGTCCCCTGGTCACTGTCGGGGCCGGCGCAGGCGTTGGTCTAGGAGCACTGCTCTCTCCCTGCAGCGCCGTGGATCGCAATCCCGCCTGCGCTTCAACATCTTTGTCCCGCGTCGCCTGCTCCTCGTCCTCGTCGAGCTCACTTCCGCCTCCGATGCTTGCAATTTCGAAGCCGCCTTCGTCGTCCTGCGCCAGCTCGTCACTCATGGCGAAACGGCGGTTGTTAGCTGTCGGCCGCCACAAGTACGCGACGACCACTAGGTCGGCCAGGTACACGAGGTTGAGCCATCCGTCGAGCACAAACCACCGCGTCTTCCAGTGCGTGGGCACGAAGTCCGGCGAGGACTGGCCGGCGAAGGTGAGCGAGTTCAGGAAGAAGAAGCCGAAGATCACGAATATGCTGGTGAGGAGACACCACCAGAGCCGGCGGTACATCAGGCCTTTCTGGTGCTGCTTGCGCTCCTCGAGCTCTTTCATCGTAAACTTGAGCGAGTTGAGAGTCCAGACGTAGAATGCCGTCAGGGTGGCGGCGAGAGGCAGGATTACGAGCATGACGAAGGGCCCCGCGTTCTCCGGGGTGACCGAGAGCGAGGCGACGGCGTATACTACGCCGAAGACGAAATGCAGGATGGCGAGGATGCGGACGTACTTCATCAGTGCTCCGAGGGTGGGCTTGACGACGCCGTAGCCCATGCACACGATCAGTAGGAGGAAGAACGAGAACGAGTTGCGGCCAGCATTGAGAATCGCCACGAGCGTCATCAGGATCCTGGACAGGGTGTTCTTGCCGTGGCGGTTCTCGTAATCGTAAAACACCCAGGTGATGGCCATCTCGAGTATGAGGAAGATGATGATCGCCGTGATGTAGTTCTGCACCGGGAGGATGTCGTGGCGGTGCTGCACGTACAGAAACGCCCACAGTGCTCCGATAACCGCATATACGATGGTAAGTCCGCCGTAGAACGCGAGCTTAGGGATTTGACTCGCCGGTAGCTCGCCGTAGGTGTTCTGGAACGTAACGACACCCGTGAACTCCTTCTCCGCGTCGGCGGGGGAATACGCCACCGCCCAGACACAGTAGTATCCGGTGCGCTTGATGGGATAGTAGATGGGGCTCTTGTCGGCGAGGTGGACAGCTTTCGTGAAGATGCTTCCGCGACTGGTGACATTCGCGTCCGGCGCCATGATGAATTCCCCCTCGTGTCCCGCATGACACAAACTAGCCTTGACGTTCTCGGACGTGCAGATGTAGGACTTTTCGCGACGGTCGTCCGGCGACGTGAAGCGGCCGAGATACGGCTCGTCCTCGTACTCGAAGATCGCAAGGCTGACGATGTCGCCGTGGCTTTCGGACGGCGTGAAGCGCACAGTGATTCCCGGATCGATCGTGCCCCCCCAAGCAGCCTTGCTGTACATCCCCGCGCATCGCTGCTGCTCGTTGCCCGTGTTCTGGTGGTTCGGCACTCTGTCAGCAACCAGTCGGGGGAGTCGCGCAGGAGAGGCGGGGGACGCATCCGCATCTCGCCCTCGTAGCTACATACCAGAGCAAATTCGTTGGCCGCAACAGAGGCGACGCCTAGCACGAGGGCCAGAAGTTTCCGGCGCAGCATAGGTGGTTATCCGTACTGTAGTGGTGCGAATATCGGGTGGTGTTTGGGTGCTGTAGGCTTTTTCGTTTGGGAAAGCTTCCTCGAACGGCCGAAGAGAGCTGCGTAAGCGGGAGCAGCGAGATGGGGCTCTGCTGCCGTTAGTTTACCTAGCACCAACTACTCTGGATAGCCACGCGAAGCCACACCATCACATGATTGGGCGGGTCGAGTGCCAGACCAAAAGGCCGGAATGCCGCGACAAGAGTGAGATAGAACTCGGTCGAGGAAGGGCCAGCAGCGTTCTGGGCATCCGGGCCCAAAAACAGGCCCCCCAGTCACTGGCCCTCGGCCCTGTCGTGGCGGCAGGAAATCGAACCTTGCGCGGTATCGACTCTCCCAACGTTCGAGACCTGCTGCAGGAAGCTTTTGAGTTCGGGCGCAGACTCGAGAGGCTAACAGTAGTAGTCACATTTTGGGAGGCAGGTTTGCGGGGTTGCGGCTCGATGCCGTGCGTGCGTGCAGGTGCTCGGTTCTAGCAGCAAAAGGCGTAGCTACTTACTTTCCAGCACCGATCACACACGCGCTGAAAAGACTTCGGCGCCATACATACGTAGCTTCGAGCCATAGAGCCAGACGAGGGGCTGGCCACGAACCAGCGCAGCAGCCGGCCTGTGGCCCGTCAGATGCCTGCGGACGTGATACCACCGGCGTCCGTCGACTCCGATGGTGGTTGGCGCAAAGTTCGCATCTATATAAGGCTGCGGACCTCTCTCTAACCCATGCACACTCTACTTGCCCCCAGCAGCCATCTACTCTTCCATTACCACGTGCCTGCCACCTCCGGGCCTTTGTGGTTCATACCCGTTAGCGGTTTCTTTGTCACTCCCATCTCGTCGCACCGGCAAGGCATCTCCATCGTCCACCTGCTCGCGAAATCCACCCGCAATCTGCCATGTTCGAAGCGCAAGCCCTCTTGCGTGGGCCTGCCGACACAGATGTTGAGGAATGGCCACTCCTTGAGCTCGTCGACGTGTCGGTCGTCCGCTACCGCCGTGGGTGTCGCGAAGAGCTGGTCGACCTGTTCGACGTGGTTGAGTCCACGCCGTTCCGCGTCAAGGGGAGACTGAATCCCATTCCTCGGAAGCACAAGAACATCGGTAGCTTTGCCCTTGTGATCCCTGGCTCCGAGTGTTATCGCACTCTCATTCTTGCGTTCTGGCTGACGGCAGTGGCGTTGGTTGCCGATGACAGTGCGCACTCCCGATGCCCTCGCGCACCGGCTTATCGTTCCTGGGGTTCGAACTTTCAGCATGGAGCAGATCCGTCGTAAGGGCAGCGACGTCTGGGATACGGTGATCTGGGTCCTCGGTGGCGCCGCGTGGTATCGCATCTCCCCCGCCCCCGAATATCGTGCGCATTTCGCGACACTGGTCGAGAAGGCGAATGCATGGCTGTTCGTGAGAGAGAGATATGCAAAGTTCCATGGGTGCGGAAAGCCATTGAAGGGCACCGTTATGGAAATGTTCAAAGATGTAGGTGCGGCCTCTCCCGGCCGAGGCGCGGAGGAGAGAGAGGCTTACAAGGAATGAATAGTACATAGGAGTCTATCCGGAATGCCGAACGACAAGAGTGGTGTCCAAGATCTTCGACACACACCATCGGTTCTTGCTACTCATGATGCTGAAACCCGAGAACGACGTGGAGAAGTGGATACGTACACCTATTTTCTCACACTTCCAACGGGAGCACGAGAGAACAGTGTCCGAGATCATGGTTTATTACGGGCACACGCAGCAGGGCAAGCCGGAGCCGAGCCAGAACCAGGCCATTGAGACGCCGATGGTAGATGAAGAGGAAGAGGAAGCACAAGAGGGAGCGCAGGAGGAAAGGCAAGAGGAAGAGGAGGAGGAAGCGCAAGAGGAAGCGCAAGAGGAAGAGGAAGAGGAAGAGTATGAGTATGAGGGTGAGTATGAGGGTGAGTATGAGGGTGAGTATGAGGATGAGGATGAGGATGAAGACGACACGAGCGACGACGATGATGATGTGGAGGGTACGCGTACTCCTTCAGGGCGACAGACCGGAAAGACAGTTTCTGCAAAAGGCCGATCAGCTCTGCGACCGAGCCGGAACGAAATACCTATCGAGCCTCCAAGTTCTGACAGCCTCCAAATGCACACGGACGCCTCGCCAATCGAGATACGGCTGAAGCGGCGGTACGACGGAGATAACGTTATTGTCGCCAGTGGAAGTCAGTTGAAACGGAGGATTTTGTGTTTATCATCCGAGTCCCCGTTGGCATCAGACACCAACGGGTATTTGAGCGATGCAGGCGCAAAAGCATCCAAGAAACCAGCGAAAGGGCAAAGCGCCGAGAAGTTTACAGCCGGGCTCTCGATGGTGGGCGAGGATTTGCACTGGAAATGCACTCTCGATGGGCCGCGATGCGGCCACGTAGTGCCAAACGCAAAGACGCGGGGTGGGCAGGATGCGATCGAGCAGCACTACGCGTCCCATGGTCGAATCATGGCGGAGGCGATGCAGACGATCGACATGGAGTCCCAGGCCGGCGCAGGTGGCGGGTACCGCATCAACCATCTCATGGACAAGATCCGCACGATGAGCCAGAAATGGGAACAGAGCAAGCCTGCTCCAGTGGAAGGGCTGGACGAGTGATATCCAAATGATATGGCATTTTCTATATCAAGGATGAGTATGCTAGGCGTTGGATAGTAAATATACCATTCCACAACCGCTGATTTAACATAGTGCTTCTATAATTTATCTCCGGGGGACTGCAAAGGGATGGGCATTTTTGGTCCGACCCGGGTTGGAGATGGAGTGGTGTTTTCTGGGCGACCTGGTTCCTGGGGGTTTGGTTTGGCCATGCAATCACAGGCACTATTTTGGGGGTCGTTCGTGGAGTATTTTAGATGGGCGTTGGTTGGTTCCTGCGATTTTGGTGTTGGAATGCGAGTAATTGTTCGATGTGTTACTTCCAATTCTTCATAAAGGCTCCATCGAAAACTCCAAACCTGTGATCCACCCGAGAGAAGTACAAACCCCCAGGCCTCGCCGGTGTCATTTATGTAGATCATCGCGTATGATCCATATGCCTTAGCTTACATTGCTTGTCTCGAGCACAAGGCCCCCAATCGGCGATGCTCCATCTGACTGCCCCCCCCCCGCAGAGAGACGGCGATCTCCGCGGACGAAGTCGAAACGGCGGGCGCCCTACTACTCCTCCTTCTTCGTCTGGGCGGCGTGCAGAACTCTTACATACCTATCGGTATCTACATACCTACGCTGATGGTGGCTGTGACGATGCAGAGAATGATACGTAGTGCGCGTGCACCTATCTACAAACCACGGGTCGCAGCTTCGTGCTGCTAGATACAAGTAGAGAGTGCGTCAATTGCCGAACATGTCCAGATACTTACATAGTTAGATCGATACATATCTAGTTACTCTTTTTTGTGCGGTGCTAAGATGACGCTTTCATAGCCACTAGTTAGTGTACTCCAGGAAGTGAGTGATAATCTATGTATGTGTCAGGGCCAGAAAATCGTCTCGCGTGCGGTGAGGCCGGGCATCTTCGTCGCGCGCGCTCTCCCTGCCCGAGCCCGGACAAAATCCATCGTTGGTCATCGCATTGGCTCAATTAAGGCAAAAAATGATCCTCATGTCGAGTAGAATCCAACTACACAATAAGTACATACTTTCTACATGAGCTTTGTGAGCTGAACGCACGGGGCGATGTGCACCACACTAGTACGCTAGCGCAACCCTGGCCCCCACAAAAAAAAGATTTTTTGTACAGTTTAAGGGACCACGCTAACGCGCGGGGATAGATGGATCGAGGTCGGCGCCGAGGCATAGTCGGGTTCCCCAGCTCGCAGCCCGCTGCAAGGACGACAACTATATACACACCAAGTCCGCTCTCCCATACAATCGCTCCCTGTGCCGCCGCTGAGGCCGAATAATTGCTGTTCGTGTCTCCTCTGACTTTGCCCGCGCGAAGACATCGCTTACCGTGAGCACTAACACTTGTGTGTTCCAAACTGAAAAGCCGCCGCCACTTAGGCCCTGCCTCCTACTCCATCTCCTTGCCACGATGCTTTCCTACCTCCTGGCTTATGTCTATGCCGCAATCATGTCGTGCACCTCACCTCCCAACAAGAAGCGCCCCGGCGTGGTGCTAGGGACCCGGGACTCGGTCCTGGCTCTGGCCCAGACCGCCATCGTCGAGATGTTCTTGCGTGAGAAGTTCGGCCCCGAGTTCGAGATCGGAAGGAAGGCCATCAAGACCGCCGGAGACAAGAACCAAACCGTCGCGCTGCACGAGATGGAACGCAAGTCCCTGTGGACCAGCGAACTCGAGGATATGCTTGTTGTTCGTAACGTGGACATCATTGTTCACTCGTTGAAGGGTAAGTTAAACTTCTCGCGTGTTTGGCTTTCTTTGCCGATGGCCAACTTCCGTAGACATGCCCACCGTGCTTCCTGAAGCCTGCAGTCTCGCCGCCATCCTCGAGCGCGAAGACCCCCGCGACGCCTTCGTGGTCCGTGCTGGCCACCCATACAAGTCGCTCTCCGAGCTTCCTCAAGGGGCGGTCATCGGCAGCTCTTCGGTCCGCCGCATGGCTCAAATCAAACGTCTCTACCCCCACCTCGTCCTTGTCGACTGTCGCGGTAACGTTCCCAGCCGACTCAGAAAACTTGACAACGTCGAGAATCTCCCACAGTTCAAGTACGACGCTCTGATTTTGGCTGCTGCCGGACTTCTACGACTCGGCCTGGGCGATCGCATCACACAGTACCTCGATGCACCCGAGATCCTTTACGCCATCGGTCAGGGCGCAATCGGTATCGAGATCCGTGCTGGCGACGACGATATCGTCGACGTTCTCAAGGGATTGACTCACGAACCCACCGCATTGGCTTGTTACGCTGAGCGTGAGGTCCTTCGCACCCTGGAGGGCGGTTGCAGTGTTCCCATCGGTGTCAAGACTACTTGGGAGGAGGGCGGTGCTCTGCACATGCTTGTCCGCGTGTCCAGTCTGGACGGCACACAGAATGTCGAGGCCGACGAACGCGCAAAGGTCGGCAGTCAGGCCGAGGCCGAGGACTTTGGTCGTGCCGTCGCCCAGAAATTGGTTGATGGGGGTTGTGTCCCGATCTTGGAGAAGATCGAGGCGGACAAGACGGCCAAAGAAAAGGCCAAGCATGATGTGGAGGCTGCTAAAGCTGCCGCGATTAAGGAAGACGACGAGAACAGCCAACTGGGAGAGTCGGCCGTTTTGGTCTGGAGCGAGGACGTCGGGCAATCAGCTTAGTTGCTCCGTCTCCTGGAGGAAATTGGGAGTGCGGTTCGGTTCGCAACAAAATCTGGCGGGGAAAAACCGGACGAACTTAACCGGTTGGCGGTCAGTGTTCTGTATGTATTTACCTTCGTATACGGTTCTACCTAGGCTGCACTATGTAGCAACTTCTCCTTTTCCTATTTTCTCATGCGTTGGAGTTTCTGGCTGTGCGTGGGATGGCTGGGAACAGCATTGTCCCAGTAGATAGTGACACACGACCGCAGGATTGCGGATTTGCTTAGAGCATTGTGGAGCGAGCACGAATTTCTGGATTCAAACATGCGCATTTCGTTCCCAGAGTCGATCTGGCAGGATATACCCGCAGACACCTTAAACCAACGAGCGCATACAATCCAGTGCCCACCATGTCCCCTCCTTCGTCTGCATCGATCATAATCGTACAACCTCCGCACCCTTTACCACCCACCCCCCCTCTCCCCCCCCGGGGTAGCTACTCATTCCTGACCACCTCCTCCAACTTCTCCCCCACCTTGACGACACTGAACTTGACCATCCTGGGATCGAGGCCGAGGACGTCCCTCATCCGCTTCTGCGTGGCGGCGCCGGCGTCGAAGCGCATGAGGAAGTAGTGGCCGCGGTCGTAGTACGTCTGGTGTTTCCGCACGCGGCGGGGCAGCATGAGTTTGTCCCAGTTGTGGATCGAGCGGATGACGCCGCCGCCTTGCAGCACAGCCATGCCGCACGTTTTTGCGATTTCGCGGACTTCGCCCAGACCGGCGGTGCTGGGACGGACCTACACCAAGAGGGCAGAGGTTAGTCAGGCCGTCAGTGTGGGCGCAAAGGGGGAAGGGAAGCGCTGAGGGGGGGTGGGGAGGGAGGCGGTATGCGACATCACATACGCAGGCTATCAGTTCGTAGAGCATTTTCGTGGACGTCGTGAGCGGTGGTGGACTGGCGGATCCGGGGGAGCGCTCATCGACAAGGTTGGGTCGCGCATGTAGCATGTGATGTTACCCGGCGTCCCCTACATGGCATATCACTCGAATATTTCCGCGCTGACAGCGTTGCCTCGGGCAGTCCCTGGCTTTCAGGCAGCTGACGTGGGCGAAAGAGCCTGGTGGTGGCAGGGGATGGCGCAGCACACGAGCCGTCGGAGTGGGAATTGCGGGAGCGGGAAGACCGGGATAAGATGAGAAGCGGAGGCAGAACCCCGCAGCGTGGAAGTCCATATTATCACAGTTTAGATGCTTGAGCGGGCTACAAGCAATCTAAGATTCTAAGATTCAACAAGAAACAAAGGTTAGACTATATGCAGGATTCGTATATAAGTGTGCTCACAATAATCCTTCTGACTGAGCAGTTAATGTACATCTTCCACCAAGCGGAGTGACAGAAACCCCAACAAGAAACCCATGTCGCCATATCCCTTTTCCTTCCCCTCCCTTCCTCCCCACCGAAACGGACACAAGAATGAAGTTAAAACCAGGAGAACCAATTATCCATTTCAAAGAAGAATAACGATGAGAGGGAAGAACACAAGTCCCTACAGTCGTCGATTTTTGTACAGTTCCTCCCACAGCTCCCAGTCTATCTACTGTCCTGGCTGCTTCGGCAGGCCCTATAACACCCACCATTAGTTACTCATCAACGTAGGTATAAAAAAAACTCACCTCAGTAAAGATCTTGGATAGACTGGTCTTCATCTGTTCGGCCATTTCCTTCTCGGCCTGCTGTTGCTCCTTCAACAGCTCCTCGCGGTGTTCCGCCAAGTGTTTCTGGTTGGCCATGTAGCTCTGCTGGCCGCGTTCCCTGGCGAAGTCCATGAAAGTCTTCACATCCTCCTCCTGATCCGCTCTTGGCGTCATTTTAAGCGCACTCGCCACCCAAGCCGGCGGGCCTTTGCTCTTTCGCTTCTTCTGCTTGAGCTCCTTCCTTAGCTGCTCTCGGATGAGTTCCTCCCTCCTAGCAAATTCGGTCGGAATGTGAGTACCCTCAAAATCCTTGATGATCGGTCGAACATCCTTCACACCCAGGGCGGCGATGTACTCCAGGAACGGGATCAGCGCTACCAGCTCGCGGTCGTTGGCATCGCCTTTCCACGGCGCCAGCTTGACGGTGTTGTCAGGGTTCGCAGACCACGCATCCGGGTTCGTTTCCAGCATTACCACCTTGCTCAGGTCGCGGTTGAGGTAGTTAAGATCCTTCACGTACTTTCCATCCACGTATCTGGTGTGGGCACGGAAAAGCGGGAACATGATGTATCCGGGCTGTTGATCGACCTTCTGGAGGATGGGCGCGGCAATTACCTCCGGCTGGTTCGTAAACACGATCACCTCGTAGTACTGGAAAAGGTAGGCGAGGAAGTAGTCCAATCCGGGACGCTTCGCGATCCGCCAACCGTGCTCTCGCGACCATGACGAATGGATCATAAGGTCTTCAAGCGCAAGGACGAGGGTGTACGGCCGACCGTACTCGGGGATAGGATCAGGCAGCAATTTCTCGAACGGTGGCTCGTTGTAAAAGCTCAAGAAGTCGCCCGAGCGAGCTTTCACACGCGCATAGAACTCGCTCCATCCGCTGCCAATAGTTGGGTGTGCCGCCTTCTCCACCGGGTCCAAGTCACGCCCCAGGTACAGCGTGCCAGCAACCAATCCTAGCAGCGTAGCATAGGCGGAGTACTTCGCCATAGCATTGCGTCTCCGGTCGGTAGACGAGACGTAGGCAGATCGCGGCAGTCCGTCACCGCTCGTCTTGGAGTGCGAGCGCGAGCCAGAGCTGATGCTGGGGCGGGGCTGTTGTTCGACGGCAGCCTGGAGGGGATCGCGGGTGGTGGAGGAGGAACTCTCGAGGGGGGGCACAGTGGCACCGGTCGGCGGGATTATATCTGACTCGGCGGGCGTGCTGTCTTTCGGTGGTTGCTGGGCATGAGTGCGGATCTGAGAGTGGGGTGATGTTATTGATGGTGTGAGATGCTTAGGGAGAGCAGCGCTCCGACGGAGGGAGTGCTTGATTACTCGCGAGAGCATTGTGGTAGAATTGACCTTCTCTGTTCGGCGGCGGAGGTGTATGTGATTTGCCGATGGGAAGGTGCAGGTATGTATAACGATGACGGTAGAGGGGCGGTTACTTTTCTTTCGATATGTAGGAATCAGATGCAACTCAAACCTTGGCAGCGCTAAACCTTATTATACCTTCGTACTTCAAGAACCACGCTAATTAAGGGCTAAACCTTTTCCGTCATGACACTAATTTTTTATTAAAACGACAGGAGGAGAGTAAGAGTAAATGTTAACTATCATATTCCCTTCCTCGGCGCCATCATCGTACACGAATTAAAGATTAACTGAACTATGCGGCCTGTGTACGTACTGTGTGCGTTCTCTAACATCAATTCATCATGAGAAGGAAAGCAGAAATCCAAATCCCCATCCTTCGCCTCCGCCTCCGAACAAAAAATGAAAATGAAAATGAAAATGAAAATGAAAATGAAAAGAAAGAGAAAAAGGCTCGTGTACAATATCTATCTAGAATCAATGAAGGTATCCGCAAGAGAGAAACAGAAGAAGTTCTAGCACTCGCCACTCAACTTGTACTTACACTAGAATACAAGCCGGACTGAAATGGTTGAGGGGGAAGAGAAAAGGAGGAAAACGCGGATGCTGTAATCGAACGTGGTGTACGTGGCTGCTGAAGCATCACCATATGCATCGGCCCGACTTGCTCCGTCTATAGGACTTTCTCGCGCTTGGCCTCGCCGTTGGTTGCACCGTGTCCGTTGGTTTTATTGGGCAAGGGAATCTCGATCGAGGGGTTGCTGTTGATCCAGGTGTTAGCGTTCTGGTTGCGTCCCACGAATCAGAAGGAAGCATACATCTCATCTCCTTGGTTGGAGCTCTCCTCATCCGCTTCAGCCTCATCTTCACTTCTCTCGTCGACCGCCTCATTGTCCAGCACGAAGCGCTTCGCGATGCGCAGGATGAACCACAGCCAGAACAGATTGACCGCCTGGAGACTTCCGAGCAGCGTTCCGGAGATGAATTGCGCAAGAGTGCACTTGTAGTAACCGGCCTCCCAATCCAGGAAGAACGGGCCGATGGTCTTGAATTGCATCGGGATACTGATGATGATGCCGAGATTGATATAGTGGCGCATGTAGATCCAGACGAGGATGAAGAACCCGAAGTACGGACCGATCAGTGGGTGGTCGAGGTAATTCAGCGTCTTCGACGTAGCGAGGAAAAAGTCGCTGATGTCATGCGTGACGAACACGGCAATCCCCATGTACGTGAAATGGAACCTGTAGCTGAGGGAGATCAGAGACAGAGTAACCACGTGATGGAGCACCAACTCCTTGAAGTCTTTACGCGGCTTCTCCAGCTGCAGAAGGAGAACGATCGCTTGCTGAGTCCAGTACGCCGCCTGCAAGAGGTAGTATGCCTTGAAGTCGGCCGTGTGCGTATGGTGCGGGTAGCGCTCGTAGTATCCGGCGGTGCGGAAATACCAGACCTCGGTGTGGTACATCACGTACAGTCCGTAGGGACTGAACACGCCGAAGTATATGGCCGTGTACGTCTGCTCCATAAACCGCGCGACTTTCGCCTTCTTGGTGATGCCGCAGTAACGAGCGATCGGCCGTAGGAATCGTTGCATCAAAAGCTCCCGGGTGAACGAGAAAAAGAAGGTGTAGAACAGCACGAAGCAGATATCCTTGAGCCCCTTGCCATACTGAATCGCATCGGGGTATAGAGCTGTTGGGTCCGGTGGCCGTGGGTACGAGAGGAATATTGCCGAGTGCAGAGGATTATCGGGGGAAGGATGGATTGCGTATCCAGCCAACGCGATCAGGATGACTACCAGCGGGTTCACTACAGCCACCTTCACAGTGAGTATTCTTGCACTTCTTTTCCCGGCATCACGGCGGAGAAGGAGGGTAGTGGGAAGCACATACGCCATGTATTACGATACGACAACTCTCGGTACCATGTAAAGAACGTTCTCGCTCGCGACCTCGAAGACCGCCTTTCCTTCGACAGCGCTTGTCGTCTACCTCTTGAAGCTGCCCTCTGCAAAGTAAACGTTGACGCCGTCAGTAGACCGTTCCCAGTCGGCTTGCCCCCTTCCTCCTCTTCTATGGACTTCAGGGGGTCGCGTGCTACAGGATAACACCACACCTGTGAGGTAGTTGTGCCCATGGTTGACACTGCCGGCGCCGACGTGTCCCCCCTGATGTCCGAGCCGAGTGAAGATTTCCGCCGTGGTCTAGCCATGCTTGCGCCCAAGGGAGGAGGGTGAACGGAATGGATGCCCTTTTGACGGAAGTAGGTGTTTATCGAGAAATCCGACGACGTTGGTTCTGTGGTCTCTGTTGTGGGTGGTGTTGTAATGGTTGGTAGCGCAGGGGAAGGACCATTAGCAGTAGCGACTCGATACGAGGACGGAGGAACTGTATTCCATACGCAAGCTTATGCAGCCGGGATTGACCACCGAGAGAGTGCCGCACAGCTGAGATCCTGCGACGATGATTAGAATAGAGGCGAGCGTATGGAGGGGGACAAGAGAAAGGCTCCTGTACTGAGTAGTGGTGTGCAGGATGTTTTTCTTGATCACAACTGATTGGACTGGGAGCTCGGCATCTTTTTGGTGCAGGGATACAAAAGCCATCATCGGGCATTATCGGCCTCCGTGGACAATCTTTAGTGTGAGGAAGAGAGAGGCCTCGAAAGTAAGTAGAGATGGATAAGAATTAGGCACGGTTCTAGCGCCATCTGGAGAGGCTGAATCTCCCAAGCAAGCGAGCCGCAATGCCAGTTGGAATCCACATGTCGAGTGATCGCCGCAAGTAGCTGAGCCCCAGATTCGGAACTCCATGCTCTACAGGGCGTGAAACCACCCTGTTTCGATGCAAGGGTGGGACAAACATCGATTCCGATTCCACTTACACCGCAGATGATACATAGGGACATCGATTTTGAGCTGCAGCTGGTGTTTCGTTACGGCGGCGAAGGTAGATCCAACTGTCGAGCCACACTCAGCCACGAAGCTCACTTTCTGGCGCCATGAGTTACACTACAGCGGTTCTTGGCAAGCAGCAAGGATGCGCTGCTGTAGCTGCAAGTGCACTCATGCGTCCGCACGTTGAGATGCCGAGAATCTTGGCGAATGGTATCACAGCGGGGCGAATTGGGGGGGGGGGGGTTGGGGGCAAAGACTTAGGGCCCGTTTGGATACGCTCAATTAGAACCTGTAGCCAATCGGGATCAGGCACACGGAGAAAGGCTTTGAGCTTTCTAGAGAGTTAAAGTTTCCGGTGGTTTAGATAACTATACTGACGTCTCACGTCCCGCGTGCCCTCGGATTGGAGCTTCGGCGCGAAGATGGAAGGAGAAACCACCGCAGAGGTATCTGCCACCGGAAAGCAGAGGTCGGGCGATGGATATACTGCTGATTGTCTACCCGTAGCCCACGAAAACGGTACGCCGGCATCATCATCACCACATGCAATTGCACGGAAGAAGACGATATGTTAATGAATAGAAAGTCCGATTTTAGCTACAATCCGACTGTAGCTCCAGGCAGTCTCCGCGTCATTAGGGGAGACACAAAAGCCACACCCTACTACACCTCTCGTCACTCGACCATGAGAGTGTAAGACAAGGCCACCTTCGCCGCGACGTCCAATATGGTACAATAGCACACAGCTGGAGAAAAGACTGTGGCGGTTCAGCCTGCTTGAGGCTGGCCAGGCCAGAGAGGTGGTGGGCGCAGCATCAGGTATCGGGCAACGGCTAGAGTGTGCCATGGGATACTCAGGTAGGATGGAGCACAATCTTACTAGAGAAGCCGGAGACACTTGACACCGACATTCTGCTGCAGGAAGATGATATGGCCAAGTCCGAGACGGAACGCCCCCGACCTGGTCTTGCAGTGTTCACGGATGGGCCACGGTTTGACAGTGGAGCTGCCGGATATTCAGTTGTATGGCAGAACAGGCAATTGCTGGGTGGGCATCAAAACCCACATGGGCTACAAACCAGGAGGCCTGCAACACAGAATACGCATTGCCAGGGCACGGGAAACAGCCGCAAGACGACAGGCAGCCTCGGAGGGGATTACGGTTTTCACAGATGCCTAGGCCGCCATTAAGCGGGTGGCATCAGAGGAACCTGGCCCCGGCCAGATGTATGCGATCCAGGCCAGAAAGCACGAGATCTCAGGAGGGAAGTGGAGTGAAGCCCGGTATTGGGCGGAGGGTCGGCCACTGCAAAGAAGCACAGGATGCTAGACAGCAGCGTCCGAACGGAGTGGTGGCTGGGTAGTCGAAGAGGCTGGTCGGCCGGTTTCGCCAGCTGAAACCGGGCACTGCCTCACGGGGCGATACCTTCATTATTGGACAAAGAACCGATCCATAGCCAAATGCTGGTGGTATCAATATCGGACCCAGACTGCTGCCCGCACTGGAAGCGCCAGCAGAAGTTTCTGTGGGCTGAGGTAAGGAGGGAGACTGGGAGACGTTAATGTCGGTTAAAGATCTGGGGTCTCTTTGCGGGTGGGCGCTACGGTTAGGCGATCTTGGACTTTCTTACGACCACGGATGTGGGACGAACGGTGGGGCCAGACAGGGTCGAGGAAGAAGCCATGAGTGAGGAGTCGGAGTGGGAGCTCTGGGAGCGGAAAGCGAAGAAGAGGTTGGAGGTGGTGGGGCGGGTAGGAGTGAGGGGGTGATTGTAGGTACGTTATAGATATTATCTTTGGGACAGGCTAAGGCGGAGGGAAGGGAGATCACAAACGAGCCGAAAGGACGGTGGACGGAAACGGATTACGTGTATCGCCATTCTAAATAGGTCACACTAAATTAATGGATAAATAAATAAATAAAAGGACATCCAGTATGGTAGGCATACAGGAGCATGTCAGAGGAATTCTTTGGGGATAGGCACCTATGGAGGTACATCGGTAGTGCGTAGTTAGGTCTATGCCAGATACTCAGTGGAAGCGAACACCCCGCGGGCTTTATAATTCCCATATAGCTTTATATTATGTATCCAACACTGACGAGTACCATACCGGCCTACCCGATTTACGGATCCGGGTTGCTTCTCTTCCCCATCTTAGCTACCCACTTCAAAACCTTCCGCTGCTTCTGCTTCTTCACGGCTCCCCCGACGGGAACCGGCTCCGATGGACTACTTCTCCCGAGCCTCAACGGCAGCAGATCGAATCTCTCCTGGAACGAGCTCGTGAATGGATGCTGCCACTGAATCGTCGGTGTCGGGAAACCAGCCATGCTTGGGGCGGGTGAGGATGGCATGGCGTCTTCCACTGGGGGGGGGGGGGGGGTGATCCTATCCGCAGTTTGGGCTAGCGTTCCGGTGGATATCTGCGTTCCGTTCGATGAGGAAGACATAGCCGGTTCGATTTTGTCTTCTTGCAGTTAAGTGTGAGGAAAGGAGGGTGAGATGGCTGCTGCTGATGGATGATTGCGGCTCATATGGGAGTATCTAAAGGCAGTCCTCTTAAAGGAATCGTTTTCTCGTCATACATAGCCTGGTACTTTCGTCCCATCGGTGGACAAGGAGTGAACTGGATGGAATCATGGGGAAGGATATTCCGGCGAAGAGGTCGTAGATGCTTCTGGGCTTCATGTTGGGCGTATGTACGAAATTTTGGGATTGATTGAATGAGAGCTGCGAGCGTGTTCTACTTGGACCCATACTGTCATCAACTGCATTTGCTTCTCTGGCCCTATCTACTTCTGTATGTAGCTAGGTCCTACGCCAATGGTTCTTACCCGGGGCGACAATACAAATTCAATCGATAGCCCTAATGCATTGCTATCTGGCAGGATAAGAAACTTGTGCGGTTTTTGACCACTGCCTTTCCCAACGACATTGACGATGTGGGAGATGGCGTCCACGGACCACATGGAACGACTGGGAAATTGTACAAAACGGGTGGGGTAAATTTGCTCGGTTGGCACTTCTAACTACTTCAGTAGGTACAGTACAATTACCATTGGGTGGTGTCGATATCGCAGACCAGTGACGCGGCTACTACTCCACTCAGCTCCGCACCTGTGCGGAATTGGATGCCCATCTTCCACTGTACTTGATATTAAAATAATTAACGCTTACACGCTTCGTTCCGAGGCCTTTAAAGGTTCGAAGATTCACTTCTCGTCGAACATTGCCGATAGCGCATCCGCCTTGCGTGGAATCTGGTTCTTGAGGGTGCGAAACAGCTCCACTCACGTTGTGTTGAGGAACTCAGTCAACAGCCACGGCCAAAACCCAAAGGTAGTTTCTGTCCTAGTGCTCGGCCGAGGGGAAACAATATCAATACTAGAGCCCGAGCACTGCTTCCCGAGGAGCCCGGTTATGGCTTTCTCCAGGGTGGTGAGGATATTTTTGTAGCGGATGGGTACCATTGCTCCGTATGACGTATGAGGGGGACGGTGTTCTGGCCAGCGTAATCGTATTTGTATGGCTGTTTGGGTAGGAACTGTAAACTCCTCCCGCTATAGAGGAGGTAGCGGACGACTAGATAACGGGGGGACCGCGATTTTCTTCAAGAACTTCGCGAAGTAGCCTAGATCCATCGTATGTTACCCTTTTTATTGGTTCCAACCGCCTTCAGAGGGGGGAGGAATCCCGCGACGTAGCGGGAAAAGAAAGTATTGGTGGTTGGTGTCATTCAGATTGCAGGGCTCCATCTTCCCCGTGGCACCCACTCCGTGCAAAGCCACAGCAGGACGTAGAAGGATATCTCGAGGTCTTGGCGAGGGTTGTGCGGCGCGTCCTCGAGAAGGATGTCCACCGCGAGGAAGTCGAAGGTTTTCCGTCCGGTTGGCAGCGCCGTGGTTGGTCCGGTCCAGGAGGATATCAAGGTCGACGTCGATCAGAACCCCGCAGCTCAGGGAGCAGCAGGATGTTGCCGTAGGACACGTGCCGATGTACACCCTGTGTCGCTGGATCGCGACGTGCAGCGCTCGCAACAGCCGCGGGAACGTCTTGGACTCGAGCAGCGGACGGCCGACGGTCAACCGCCGTGATGGAGTCCTACGCCAGCAGCTTCGACAGTTGCCGCATACGCCACTGTTCGCCCGGGTGTCTGGGGTTCTTGCGGCGAACAGTCGAGGCCCGCGCGGAGAAGACCCGTGATCGGCACGACGGGTTACGAGGGCGCGGAGTCCGACGTCATGTCGCCGAGCTAGATGGGCTTCGGGAGTCCAACCGGTGGTGTCGAATCCCGTAGCGTAAGGACGAGGAACTTGCCCTCTGGGACACAATCAGAAGTCCGCCATTGGTCCTTTACCGCCAGTGACCAGATGGACGGCGGGAGGTTGCTGTCTTCGACCCACTCAGCCTTGTAGCATGTGCCGCCGTGGGTCTTGATGGCGAAGCGACGCGAGTGCGTTTTCGGGTGGATCTTGAGCTTGTGTATGGCAACGGGATCGGCCGGGTTGCGAAGGTAGTGTATGCAGATGGAGGGGGAATTCGGTGGTGCTGTTGATCGGACGGATGGAGGGATCGAACCTGACGTCGGCGGTGCCAATGGTAGCGCAGGACGGCATCGCGGCGATGGACGGCGCGGGTTGGTCGTTGGTGTTGACGATGCTGGCCGGTCGAAGCGCCAGACTCTCTGGCAGTTTCTGCACAGCGTGAAGGCGTGAACCGTGTGCCTCGTCGTCTGAGCGCTAAACTTCTCGCGCACGTAGCTTGCCGGTCGAATCGTGGTCGGAGGCATCCCGGTTGCTCACGAGTTCGCCGCTTGCGACAAATGGGAAGGGAGTTCGCTGAAACCGCAAGACGTAGTGATCAATCATCGACTGGACATCGTGTTTGAACTATTCGGGGACGATGGCTACTGGGGCTTTGCTGCTGGGCAGGCCCGACGCAACGCGACAGCGCGTGTCAGCGATGGAATGACGGGGAAAGGGGACGTTGGTTTCATACAGCACCTGTGTACTCGTCAGGAGACGACGCAGCCAGTGAGCTCGTCAAACAGGAGCGCGTCCATGTGGGAGCGTGTGCCACTACTGGCCTTCGTCGCGGGCGTCGAACTGTGCGAATGGGCGGACGTTGCTGGAATTCCGCACAACCGGCGTCGACTGGGAGGTCGCGGGGAGCGGGCGTGGCGGCGTCATCGGGGGTGAACACATGCAGGCTCGAGTCGACCGCAAGGGCCATGGTGCACCACTGAACGCGAGGAAGTTACCGATAGCCGAGCGTGTGGAATTTGAGAGTGGCAGCTATCGCCAGTGCTCAAAAGGAGGTTTTAGCTGATGAAGCTCTCTGTCTTAGGAGAACTCCGAGTTCATAATTCGTTGTAAGTACATCCTACAGAATACAAAGATATAACCATGAAAATGATTGGCGAACAACTTTTTATCCCAGAGACACAAGCAAGCCAGAAACCACAATGAATTACATATAATAATACACCCAAGGATTCCTTCCCCGTCGGTCTAGACAACCATACTCTCAACGCTATATGTCCCAGCGGCAAGTCCTTCCCTCCAGTATTCGCGCCTCATCTCCAAGCGGTCACCCTTCGTCTTGGCCTTGCCAGCTGCTCTCAAAATCGGGAACTCCTTTCCAACCAGCGGATCGACAATCCTCCGGAGTGCGAGCGGGCCGAGAGGAAGAATCGGGGACACTCCCTTGGCGGTGGATAGTGCCACCGGCCGGTCTTGTTTGATCATCTCGGATTTGCTAACGGCGGTTGAGTGGGAAAGCATCTTTTTGTGGCCGACTATCGTACGCGCGAGTGCAAAGCGTTCACGGCGCTGCTTGTGGCGGTTCTTACGGAGAACAACCGGCTGTTTCTTCAGCGTGATGGCCTTCGATTTCGCCGGAGTCGGGGCAGAGGTGGTTTCCGTGGAGGGTGCCTTGGCGATAGCCGGAGCATGTCCTTTAGTTACGGCCTTCTCTACTTCCTTCACCTCTCCTTGCTCCTGTGCGGGTTGTGGCGGGAGAGCATTATTGATATTCTTCCAGTCGACATGGCGGAAGAGTTCCTCCATAAGCCCCTTTAGGCCTGCCGCTTCCTCAACCATGTCAAGTGCCTCCTCGACATTCTCCAGAAGACCCTGCAGCCTATCCGTAGTCTCGGTCATGACGAGCGCCGACATTCCCACTGCATCGAGGGCGCACGTGAGAAGGTCTGCGACGATACGAATGTCTTCAATGCCGATGGACGCGCCCGGCTCGCCCGATTCCTCGCACAGCAGCTCGTTCTCCAGAAGGCGAATGAGCAACATGATGGCATCGCTGGTAAGGGCGCGCAACGATTTGATGATTGCCGATGCGGGGAAAGTCGCAAGCCGCAATAGCGCCGCCCGGACGACCTCGGTGCGGTGGATCTCAAAAATCACAGAGCTTTCGCCCTCTGGTGCCAGTGTTGTCGGCGACAATGCCAACTCAAGGGCAGACAGAACTTCGGTCGCTGGAAGGTCTGTCAGTGTGGTAAGGAACCACTGGAGAGTTCGCAGAGTCGCATCATGGGCTAGCAATGCCTTCATCAGTCCCTCTTGGAGGGGCAAGAAAAGCGTCGAAAAGTTTCCGGATTCCAGGAGATAGCGGAGCACATTGGGTGCAAACATGGCAACGGTCATTTGTTGTTCTTCGTCCACGGACTTGGGCTCCGTAACCGCGAAGATAATGGACAACACACCCATGACAAAATCGGTGCGCAGCGGTTTGTAGGCACTTTCGGGGATGTCAAAACTACCGTCAACTGTGGAGGCCTCGCCCTTAACAGAGTTTCCTTTATCCGGTGTGGAGCCATCCACCATGGGAACGTCCTCCCCATCGGTAGACGACTTCTTCTCCAATGGTCCAAACTGAATCCCAACATACTTCGCGAAGATAGCCTCAAACGCAGCCACATTTTTCAATGCCTTAGCCTCCCGCAGCCGCCGAAGTGCTCCCGCAACCGCCTTCTTCTCACTCTCTTGCTTTCCCGCCAGGTGATGGGCCGACTTCCCGGTCCTACCAGACGCAGGAGCACCCGCTCCGTCAATACCCCGGCCAAGTGAGTCGATCAGTAGTCCTCCTCCCACACGCGAACGTGTAAGTTGGATCCCAACAATGCCGCTCTGCGAGTAACCCATGGCAAGGTCCATGTCCTGGACGTAGGTGGTGAGGAACACGCATCCGATAGAGCTGGCGCCATCCATCGCGGATGCCGGGGTCGAAGCACGCGAGACTACGATCGAAGGGTTGGATGCCTGGACCGACACACTAGCTTGCAGTGACGAGAACTTGGTGTCGTAAAGCGCGATCTCGTCGTCCGTGGCCACGAGGACGGTTGAAGATGAGATATGAAGCAACGACGTTGGGCGCACTCCGAGAGTCGAGGAAGTTTTGATGGGAAGAGTCGTCGTTATGGCCGGTTGAGCTGGAACCAAATCGTAGGTCGTAAGGCTTGTTGCGGACAATCGGTAAAGCTTCCCAGTGGGGAAATGTGCGGAGAAGATGGATGGAGCCGGGTTTGCGGCCTTGTCCGTAGTCGGCAGCGGCAGCGAGATCAGTTCTCTTGGTTTCCGGTTTCCGGCGACGACAGGGACAGCGACGAGTTGGACGGTGTACGCCACGGGGCTCTTGGTCACAATCATAAGCACCGCATCATCTGCGCCCTCCGCGATCGCAATGTCAGTCCGATTACTGAAGATGGCCCTGCGCGCGGACGCCGAGCTCGCCGAAGCAGCGTACGCAACACTAGTGCCCTCGGCCTTCTGCGCAGGCATGACGAAATCCCAGTGACACTTCTGCAAGTTCTCCGAGAAAAGCCGTATGTGGCCATCCGCATGAACCGCCAACAGACCACTCTCGGCGCGCGCATCCTTTGGCTTTCCGCGCCGCGCGGCTGGGCTCAGGTCATGGATGTATATGACTTCCTGCGTCGAGACGCTGCCGAGCGAGTGGAACTGCACGGGAGTCTCCTTCCCCTCCGCGCCGCTTCTCTCCTCCCAGCACACGAGCTGCCCCTTGGGGGAAGATAGCGCGGCATAGGTCCGTCGGAACATGGCGGTCTTCGAGCTCCTAGTCACGGTGGAGGTGGGAGCGCAAGCAAACTTCGTGGCGGGCGACAGGGCGTAGGAAGAGACGGTTTGCGTGGACCGCACCTGCGAGAATTGCAGGTCAGCACCGGCCGGAAAGAAACTGGAGTGGGTGCTTTGGGTTGTTTGTTTGGTACATCATAGATATTCACACCCTCTCCGTCCACGGCCGTTACGATTTCGGTGCTGCCATTGGATCGTTTCCGCTTCCTGGACTCGACCAGAGCCGTGTAGCACGGACGATAGCTGGAGCCGTCTGCGTCCTTCGCTCTTCTCCGGTGCAGGGGAAGGGACAATGGGAAAACCGTATACGGAGCCGAGAGGGAGACCGACATGACTTCCGGTCCGTTAAATCGTGGATCGTGTGTATGTGGCTGGCGGGTTCAGCGAGCAGGTTTATGGAGCGAGCAGGTTTATGGAGCGAGCTTTTGTGATAAATTTTCTGGGATTGTGACGGTGGTTACTGTAGATGGCGCTAGCCGTTTTGAATCGTGATCGGCATAGATACCTCATATGCAGACTAGACTACCACACTTTATGCTTAGTCAGAACACGTGACTGTGCCACCGGCCTATCTAGGGTACGTAGTGCAGTGGGTACTTATCTAGTTACCTAGCATAGATGTTAACCATCACCTCTATCATAGTCTACACATCACATCAACTGACAATAGGGATTGGGCTAGGTAGTTTGGATTCCAAGCCCAGTGTGCCAAACGTGTCCGACACTATTCTGGAGACTCGACGATAGCTACTACATACTGCACGAATCTTGCACTCGCACAACTCAATCATGACACATGCAAGAGCAAAGTTAGCGTTCCCGAAAGTGCGGTGCTAAGTTTCAGCTGCGGGCCAATACACTTCGGCCTATCGTGAAGTTGTATGGTTCCGGAGCACTGAGCAAGAAACCGTCCCGCCGCTTACCCCACGCCCTTGGTGTGCTGCTCTGCCGTTTGTTTGTTTCCTGTGCCCACCACGCACTTGCGATGTGAGTACGTTGAGACTCATCGTGAGGTAGAGCAGAAGTCGCTGACACGCCGTCACTCTCGCGACCAACTCCAGTCTGAAGCGCCACCGCCCGCTCGATCGGATTATGGATACACCCGCGCGCCGCCGTACCAGTCCGTCTGGCGTCAGTCTGCCATGGCCCGCTGAGGGGGTGGTCACCGTTCTACCATAATCGACGAAGAAGCCACCAATACCCGTGTAGTTGGAGAGAAAATACAGTCGGTAACTGCAGCCTTGTTGCCCCCATACTGTCCGCCCCACAGCACCCTCGTTCCGGCAGTGCGCCCCAGGATAGTAAGGGAAGCGCCTTTCGGTTTTTCATTGATCTCACTGAGTTTTCAGCAGCGAATTGTGGCCCCAGCGAGCGCAGGTCCTCCTCCATCCCCCGTCCACGCTCCCTACGGGGAAACGAGTATATGCTATTCGTGCTAGGATGTTTTGGCCTTCCAGGATCCAATTGGAGGTTCTCCGCTCGAGAGAAGCGTGTGCCTGGCGGAGAGTGTCAGCTCTGCAGTAGTCGGGTACATGATACATATCTGCATGTGTATATGTAGATACCTCGATGTCTGCGTCCGCACCAAAGATACCGAGTCCTCAGACATTATTCACAACCCCCAATCCCATCCGCGGCCCTCTCCCCGCCCTCCAAATCCCATTCCGATCCCGTCCGTCCATCCGTCCGTCCATCCATCCATCCACAAGTGCACGTCCTGGACCTGGTCTTCGGATACATACATACATTCGCGATAGCGTCCATTCTCCGTTCTCCCCCGTTCCCCCCGTTCCTCCAGTCCTCGATGCCCCATCCTGCCCCTCAACCTGCCGCGCGACATCGCCCCCCGCCCGCCGCTCTTTGGCCCCTTCCTCCCCTTTTCGAAAGTAGGCAAGTGTGCTATCCAAGTCAAGTCCCTAAATACTGCTCGCTTAGAACTAGGTAGGTACTCTGTCGCTATTTTGGGCGGCTGTCTGCGTTTATCCTGTGTAGAGTACATGCTCTTTATTTGCTCTCTCTTTCACGCAGCTGGAACTAAGATGAATGTAAAGGAGATACAGGACGTAGATAGTCCATGGATGGCCACCCTCCAGATTTGCCGTCTCGTGTGTGAAAAACCAGACTTGAAAGTTGGGTGACTGCACACTGCCATCGCTGCCAAACCCGCCTGTACCACCAACAATTGCTACCAACTAAACTGTAACTACTGTACTTAGTTATCCCTTTTCTCACAATTGTCCGAACACTCGCCCACACCACTTCCATCTGCCACCACCACCGTCACCCCTCCAGCCCCAGAAGAAGGTCCGTCCTTCCCCCAGAATCTCAGCCTCCTTCCGGATAGCAGAATCCCACGCGCACCAACACTACCACCACCTCCCACACCCTTTCACCACCAGCTCACTTCCTACGCTACTCCAACGCAACTTGCTGCCGCCGCCACCCCCCCAGCAAGCTTGCCCAAGGTGGATTCTACAAAAGATCGAGCGGCCGTGCCACCCTCACAACCGTGGCCCCCTTCCGCGCAGTTGAAGAAACCCAATCCGCACCTCCCGTTGTCAGCAGCCACGTCGTCCTCATCTACTCCGCCAGCTGCCGGCGGAGGCAGCAGCCGCAGCAGCAGCAGGAGCAAGAGCAGCTGGAGCAAGAGCAACCCCCACGACAGTCTCGTCGCGCCGCTTCAGCCTGTCGCCCTGCAGCATCCCATATCGCCCGCGCGCGATACCGCCCCCGACACCGACTTCGACGATACCGACGACGAAGAGACCGAGGACGAGGACGAAGGGGACGAAGGAGCGAGGAGCGATCACCGCTACCGGTACCTCGGGGACAACGACCCCCCGACACTCCCGGCCCTGGAGGATATGTCGTCGCCGGGGTTCCTGCAGCCCATGTCGGCAAGGAGCCCGAGGGATGAGGATTGGGGCGGCGAACCGACTCCTACCCCGTGGGATCGGCGGCTCGAGGGGGATGGCATGCCCGATGGAAACATACTGGAATGGGATACCGAGGGCGTGGTGGGGTGGATCGTCTCATTGGGTCTGGGAAAATATCAGGAGACTCTGCTGGGTGAGTTGCAACGTGGTGTTTAGACTTGGCTTTGCTTTGCGGAACAAGTACGGAAAGCTGACTGCCGCTGCTACTGGGTTGTTTAGAGAACGATATCAACGGAGAAGCTCTGGTACACCTTGGACACGACGAGCTGAGAGAACTGGGGGTCACGAGCGTGGGGCATCGACTGTTGATATTGAAGAATGTCTACAACGTCAAGATGGTCCACGACGTACCGATGGACCCCGACGACTACATACCAGTTTGTGCGTGCGGGTCTGCTAGTCGTCGTAGTAGTAGGTGGTGGTTGTCGAGTTGCTAACATGTCCTCTCTCTCTCGCCCATGTAGCTGCCGACGAACACGAAAACAATAAGATGGCGACGCAGCAAGATATCCAGCGACTGATCGAGATCATCCGGAAGCGGGACGAACGCATAGTGGAGGCGGAATCGCACATCCAGTCACTGTACGAGGCCATGGCGCGCCTACGCAATGATCTGCTTCCGGTCTGGCGCATGGTTAAGAATAAGAGCCAAGAGCTGCCGCCGGTTTCGAACGAGACGCCTACACTGACACCGGAGACGGAAACCTCGCAAGAGCATACACCGCCGGCCAGCTCATCGCTGTTGCAAGCACCGCCGACATCGGGCAAGGGCCTCTCACGGAAATTCTCGATGAAGAAGCTCATCCTGGGCACCCCCAAGAACGCGTCGCCAACTTACCCCCCACCCATGACCGAATACCTGTACGAGAACATGCAGCAGAACGCGGTAAATAGTCACAACAATAATCATAACCCCAACCAGAGCAACAACGGACTTTCCTCCCAAAACCAGCCGGTGCTGCCACCACCCGCGGACGATATGCGCGGCCACCCTAGCCCCACCTCTCCCGGCGCCGGAACAATACATCACTCCAGCTACAACCACCACGCATCCCTGCCAACCATGAACCCGCCGCTCACTGCCCGACGCACCGAGCCGATGCGAAATCCCTCCACCATTGGCGACCGTGACCGCGCAACACCCCGGACACCGCACTACCCAGAGGACGACCGGGGTAGTGGTGGTGGCGGCGGCAGCGAACCCGACATTTTCAAGTCATTCCGTGTATCCATGGACGACCCTTGCCGCAAAGTCCTTCCGGCTGCCCTCAAGAGATACAACATCCAGGCGGACTGGAGACAGTACGCATTGTACATCGTCCACGGCGACCAGGAGCGCTGTCTGGGACTCGAAGAGAAACCACTGATCCTGTTCAAGCAGTTGGATCGCGAGGGGAGGAAACCAATGTTCATGCTTAGACGGAATGCGCAGGGTGGTGATCCGGGGGGAAACATTCAGGTACCTGGTGGTGTCCTATAATTGCTCGAGTTGAGATGTAGGGTTGGGATTGGGAATAGGGAATTGGGTGCCGTGTGGTGCGGTGCGGGAGTTCTCTGTTGCTTTTTTTACTTCTTTTCGTCCGGTTTGGTTGGAGACGGGAAAGGCGGCTGGATGGATGGATGGGTTTCTTTCCCCCCCCCCCCGGGCGACTCAAAATATACTTACCTACCTACATACATACTTTTTTTTTTATCTCTCTCCTCTTTGGCGCTTTCTTACTTTCATGCTGGCCGTCCATACCGTGCTTGTGTAGGATGGGGGGATGATGGAGTTGAGTTTGAGGCCTGTTGCAGGTGAAAAAAGGGGGGAGTTTCGTTTCGGTTTTGGCATCTGGGAGGGAGGGAATCGAGTGGTTCGCATTATGCAAGAAGCTGGGCTTTTTTTTCTTCTTTTTTTTAAACACGCCTCTTTCACGACGGTTTTGGGAGAATGTACATACAAATGGCATTTTGGTATTTTGGGACACTCCCCCCCCCTCACTCGCCCCATAAAACTCTCGAACTATAGAAGGCGGCGGGTGGTGAAACATTATACCGCTTGCTGTGGTATGTACACGCCGTGAAACATCAACATTAACATGGGGCAATTGTCGACCCACCCCGCGGATGCACAAGAAAAAAAACAAGACATGAAAAAAAAACCTATGATAACCTCCCTCCCTAACCACCTAACGGACGGTGGGGGAGCTGATGGTGATGACACGATCAATGTGACTACGCGACGTAGATGTACGAATCTCCTTGCGCACGGTCCATGTATTCTTTGTCGATCAGTCTGCAAACCTCTTGTCAGCCCATTGCCCCACCCAACCAACACAAAAGGGGAGCGAAATCAGGAAAGATAACTTACCTTTCGATGCTCTTCTTGATCAATTCCATATCTAGTGCACCCCTATACCTGGTCTGTGCGACTACCTGTCGGATGAGTTCCCCGTGCTTGATGGTCCGGTACTCCTTTAGAATGCGGATGATCACCGCTTGGGTTTCATACTGCCGATCCAGCTCCACGCGCTCGTGCGTCTCCTTGATGTCCAGCGGAGTCTCCTTCAGCTGCACCTGGTTAATCTTCAAGCGGAATTGCGGGCAATTGAACGAGATGTTCACGCGGAATTTGTCGGTAGGGGCGATGTCGGGACCTTTCGGCGACTTTTTCAGAACTCGGACTTTGCCGTGCGCAAGGGATTGGAGGGTCCGCTGCAGCTCCTCTGGCGGAAGACCAGTGGAGGAGGACAGGTCGTTGTAAGTCAGGATGCCAGAGGGAGGCGCTTGGTTGAACGATAGCAAGACCGAGGCCTGGAAGGCGGAGAGAAGAAGTTCTTTTTTGCCCTGTGTAGAGAATTACTCTTATTAGTCATTTCCCAGGATGTTCTCGGGGCAGGGTATACCTGGGGGAAATCGGCCTTCAGCACGCAGTGTGATAGCCCATGTTGCCAGATAAGCTTCTTTGCTTTGTGTTTGGACAGGTAGAACTTGGCAAACGCCTCTAGATGCTCAGCGAGGCACGGTGGGATCTCGACGCGAGTCTCCGGATAGCTCGGCCATGCGGCTTGCGAGAGGATGTTGACATGCAGATCGCACTCACGGGCTTTCTCGGCCCCGATCTTGGTAAGCTTGAAGGCCTTGACCGATTCCTTGGAGAGGTCCATGTCTTTGAACATTGCCTCAAGGTTGTTGGTGAAGGCAGCTCCGCATTCTGCAAGCCGTTAGTATCAGTTGTTGGGTTGGAGGAGCATTCTGTACCTACCAGTCCTCAGCTTGGCCACCATTTGTCTCTCAGCATCCATACTTGAACTGCGTCCCATGAGCAGCCGCCTAGACAGGTCCTTCTTGTAGAACGCTTCAAATACATCCTTTCCTTGAATGCTCTTAAACAAATCCAACACTAGTTCGAGTCGGTACACCAGCGCTATATCAACGTCCTTAGTACCTGTATGGGGAAGACCAGCAACGGGTGGTAGTCCCTTTGCGCCCTTTCGAAGCAACATGTCCACATACTTAGCCACCATCTCCGCCGGCTTCGATTTCGCCTTTAGAGAAGCTGCTACACTGTGCTCATTGATGAATGCCCAGAACGAGTCCCTGAGCGCGTACTCCAGACGGGCATTTTGCTTCAGCGGGCCACTCCATATGGCACGGAGGATGCCCTTCAAGTCGAGCAGTCTCGGAACCATCATCTCCACACTCCCTGCGTCCTGAACGATCTTGGTGCCCTCGGTGATGATGTATGACGTCCATATTGTTTTTAACATCACGCCTGGATCTCCGACGATCTCTAGAAGTTGGCAGAGCTTCTGCAACGAATCAAAATCGGCATCCCTCAGGAACTTTGTTACTTGGTCCGTGTTTGTCAACAACGGAGTCATCTTCCGAATCATTTCATCTTCGAACACTCCCAGCAGACCTACTTTGGTGGCTGCTGTTAGTTGAAATTTTTCGCATCGATCGCGCTCTAGTTCCTCCTGACGCACGCACAAGTCAATGTAAGACTTAAGGTTGTTTTTGCGCGATTCATCCTCAGCGACCTGAGACCAGTAGCGTCTCGACGACTCCTTGGATTGTTGGTCAAATCCGTTCGAATACAGTCCGAGTTCGAGCAGCATTTGAACGCAGGAGCTCAAGAGCTCAGAATCTATAAACTCTGAGCCACCGCTGAATCGGTGCTGATCGAGAAGGTCAAGCACTCCGCACGAAAACCGTCTGGCCAACTCCACGTCTTCGGCAATGTGCTTCCGGAATTGTTCGACCCCCATGATTTCGATTGGTTGACGAGGTGGTGCCCTGAAGAGATACGAACGGTCGAGGAAGAGAAAAATTGAGCGAATTAGGACCTACTCGCTCAGTTTGATATTAGCAATCTGAGTAGAAAGCCAGGCGACGAGGAAAACATATAGATACCAGCTGTTTCTGCCATTGAACCCAAATAGCATTAATTTGCCTGGCGACATCGACATTCGTATCTGTGGCGCTCTGGATAACTTTCGGTTTCAACGTCAGGAGAATATGGTTGCCGCAGCTTAGACGCAGCTGCTTGTAAAGTTCAGGGGCTCCTCCGGCCCTACACGCGTACTCGACACCCCTATACAGCTCCTCCATACTCATGGGAATCTTTTCGAAATCGTAGATAGCTTGCAAAGCCAAACCGAGAGACTTCCACGTGGCATTGGCGAACCCGAGCGAACGCTTCTCGTTCCACGAGCGCAAGTTCTTGACCTGCAGCTTCTTGGGACTGGGTTCTTGCAGCTCCAGGAACACCGGAGCAGGTTGCGGTACCGAGGGTTGTTTTGTGTGGGAGGTGGTAGGACGCTTGAGATCGGGGGACGAGTCCTGCCAGCCGAACTCCAACATAGTGGCTTCAGTGACAGGGGTGATATTTTCCTTCTTCGCCTTCTCCAGTGCGGGGGATAAACCCGAGGACTTCGGGCGCTTCGGGTATGGCGGGCGATTTGCATCGCATTGGCCTTGCAGCGTCTGAAAGTGATCGGTGATTGTGCTCTGCCGCTGCGGGGTCGAGACGATGGATGAGAAATCTGCCATTGATGATGAAAACGGTGCTTGCTTCCTCTTCCTGCTTGGTGTGGTTTCTGAGAGCTTCTCCGGCATCGAACTGGGGAGATAGAGTGTCTGCCAGCTTTCAACGTCCGCGGTTGGCGTGCGCAGGCAATGGCGCGGAGGAACAGGGGGAGGAGGGGGAGGTGGAACAGGGGGAGGAGGGGGAACAGTGGGAACAAGGGGAACAAGGGGAGGAGGAGTGGTGGTGGAGGTGGCGGAGGTGGTGGTGGTGGTGGTGGTGGTGGTGGTGGTGGTGGTGGTGGTGGTGGTGGTGGTGGTTGAGTTGGAGTTGGTTGCCACAACACTGACGTCGTGACGGGTGGGGAGATCGGAGTTATGTAAGAGGTAGTATGTACATGCACTAGGTATGTTACTTACTGAGGGTAGATATCGGGTACCTACAGGGGCCTACATACTGGATGTAACTAACAGTTACATACGCTAGATAGTTATATACGCGCACCTGCAAAGCAGCATCCGCGGTTCTTCTTACTTGCACACTGGACTACAGTCTAGGTAGGACTATTTGGTCTCCCCGTTCATGGCGGCGGTGCCGCGAAGACTTCTCCCCCTTCTCCCTCACCCTCCGACTCTGCAAACTGGCGCGAAGTCACCGTTGAGAGGACTAGATACGAGAGCGTGGTTCATTCGTCCGAGATAGACCGCCATTTCTTTGTGGCTTCACTTGACTTGTGCTGCACGCATTCTGCACCTAACGTCTCTGCGGAACCATCAAGCTTATCGCACGTTCAAGAGTGGCGTAGTCATGGTACAAAGGAGAGAAAGAGCCAAGACCCCAATGACTTGGCGGCTTGGCGGCTTCACGCATTTTTTTGTTCTCGGTCTCTGCTCCTTCCACACATGGGACCTTTTTTCGTATCTTCACGTCTGACGGCTTGTCCACACCTCCTCGCGAACCTTCATCTTTCGCTCTAGAGTTAAACCTCGAATCTGAAGTCGGCACGCGGTTCGCTTTGTCTCGTTCTTTTTTATTTACTCTATTTATTCGTACTTGCATGCACCCTTGCTAGGCTATGGCGGCGTACTACATACTTTGTCTCGTTCTGGCGTCACAGGGACTTGATTCCAGCGAGCTAGGCACCGCAGCAGTCTGTTTTATTCACAGGTCGGTCTCGAGGCGGCAACTGTATATGGAGTACTTCCGTTAGAACAATATGAATCTTGGCTGACATAGCCAACCGACTCTCGCTGAGATCGAGGCAACTCAATGTCAGATAGCTTCGATGGTGACTGCCGTCCATGAGCGCCAAGCACACCTGTAACTACATATGTTTGGACCTAACTAACATGTAGCTGGTTATGTATGTAATACGTGATGTCTGCCTCCTGTGGATAGCGTCGAATGCCAGGGAATGGTTAGCGTCTTGGCGTGAGGCAGGGTTTGGGGTTTCTTCTTCCGCAGGTATGATAGTACATACGGAGAGTCGAGTGCCCAGAAAATTCTGGCCCAAAATGGCGTAGTGTGGACTCTTATCCTTGCGATATCGGCCAATTTTGTAGAGCTCGACATTTGGCTACCTTACGCATTCGACTCCACGCAGGCTCTCTACACTCTCTCCATTCTTCTTAACCGTCAAGTTAGGAACCAATCACATATCACTACCTCTACGTTCTCCAGACCGGTCCGCCCCCGGGTCTCTCAATACCACAGTTCCTCGCTTTACGCATCGCCTAGCAAACCGATAATCCTCCCACGAACATGGCCGCCCAAACTCGCAACTGGGTCTCGGACAACATTCTTCAGCTCATCGGTGCGGCGGACCCAACAATAATTGACTTCGTAATCGCGTCCGCCAGCAGCTCGAAATCGTCGTCGTCACTACGCGATAAACTTTCCGTCTTCCTGGACGCGGCGAATGGCGCGGATACACAGAGATTCGCCGAGGAGCTCTACCGGCGCGTTGGCGGCGGTGCGGGAATGCGGAAGCAGGAGGGAGGGGAGCGGACGGAGAGAGATAGGAAGAAGAAGTACAGTCTGTTGACCATGGACGAGGACCTGGATTTGGGGCCGGTGTCGGTGAAGGAGAAGAAGGAGAAGGAGAGCTTGAAGGAGAAAAGGAGAGAGGCGCGGAAGGAGGAGCGCCGCGATCGAGACCGAGACAGGGAAGGGGAGGCTAGGGAGAAGGACCGAGAGTCGCGAAGGGATCGGGACCGGGACCGAGATCACGGCGAGAAAAACAACGACCGGCGCTCCAAGAAACCCCGGCGACGCAACGAAGACTTCGAGGGCAGATGGGGCGACGAGGAGCTCGAACCGGAGGAGCCACCGGCGAAGCGAGCACGAGTCGAGGACGAGGACGAGGGGGGGGGGGAGAAGGAGGAGGAAGAGGATGATGAGGAGACCCGTGCGGAGAGGGATCGAATCAGGGATCTAGAGGAAAGAGATGCCTTCTCAAAACGATTAAGAGAGAAGGATGAGGAGAAGACGAAAAAACTGGTTGAGGATCGATCATCGAAATCCAAGGAGGGGAAGCTATTGGCGCAACGCCGCGCGTTGGCCGATGATGCGGAGGCGAGGGAAGCGGCGCTGTCGGATCTCCGTGAGCGCTCCAGGCAGGAGTATCTGAAGAAGCGAGAGCTAGAGCAGCTTGCACTGTTGCGGAAGCAGGTGGTGGACGAGACGCACGAGCTCCGGACAAACCCCGACCTTACCAGGCGGGAGAAGGAGGAAATGGCCAAGAACAAGGAGATCTTGCGACTGGCGGAGGAGCGGTTGAGGGTCGACGATCACCTGGATGGTTACATGATGCCGGAGGATTACATCACCGAGAAGGGCAAGATTGACACCAGGAAGAAAAAGGATGCGCTTTATAAGCGTTATGTGGATCGGGATGAAGACGGCCGGGAGCGATTCGTAACCGAGCAAGAGGAATGGGAGCAGCACCAGGCGGAGAAAGCGAAAGCTCAAACCAAACATGTGGAGCGCGGGGACGAAGGCGACTACGAGTACGTGTTCGACGAGAGCCAGCAGCTCAAGTTTGTCCTCGAGCACACAGACCATGACAAGGGCTCCCTCTTCTCCAACAAGGAAAAGCAGTTCTTGGAGCAGCAGTTGAAGGCGGCCGAAAGCAAAGCAAAGTCGATCGAGGAATCGCGCAAGATGCTACCGATATATCAGTGGCGGCAACAGTTCCTTGACGCTCTCGAAGAACACCAGATTCTCGTCATTGTTGGAGAGACTGGTTCCGGAAAGACCACCCAGTTGCCCCAGTATCTGCACGAGGCCGGATACACCAAGAATGGGATGAAAGTAGGTTGCACGCAACCCCGTCGAGTGGCCGCCATGTCGGTCGCTGCCCGTGTGGCGGAGGAGATGGGAGTGAAGCTAGGCAACGAAGTAGGATACTCCATCCGCTTCGAGGACCAAACGAGCGAAAAGACCGTGCTCAAGTACATGACCGACGGAATGTTGCTCCGGGAGTTCCTGACTGAACCGGATCTGGGCGGCTATTCGACACTCATGATCGACGAGGCCCACGAGCGGACGTTGTCGACTGACATTCTTTTCGGACTGGTCAAGGATATTGCACGTTTCCGTAAGGACCTGAAGCTGCTGATATCTAGTGCCACCATGGACGCAGAAAAGTTTTCACAGTACTTCGACAATTGTCCAATCTTCAGCATCCCTGGACGACGATATCCGGTTGACGTGCACTACACTCAACAACCGGAGGCCAATTATCTCAATGCCGCCATCACTACAATCTTTCAGATCCACACTACTACCCCGCCCAACGGCGATATCCTCGTCTTCCTCACAGGGCAAGACGAGATTGAAGCAGCAGAACTAAATCTGCAAGAAACTTGTCGGAAACTGGGGAACAAGATCCACGAACTTATCATATGTCCCATCTACGCCAATCTGCCTTCCGAACTTCAAACCAAGATCTTCGAGCCCACTCCCCAAGGCGCGCGAAAAGTCGTCCTCGCCACCAACATCGCCGAAACGTCGCTAACCATCGACGGCATTGTTTACGTGATCGACCCCGGATTCGTCAAAGAAAACGTCTACAACCCAAGGACCGGCATGGAGTCCCTCGTCGTCACCCCATGTTCTAGAGCCGCAGCCAAGCAGCGAATGGGCCGAGCCGGCCGTGTCGGTCCTGGAAAGTGCTTCCGTCTCTACACCAAATGGGCGTACCAGAACGAGCTGGACGAAAACACGACTCCGGAGATCCAACGCACAAACCTCAACTCCGTCGTCCTCCTTCTCAAGTCTCTAGGCATCAACGACCTAATCGAATTCGACTTCATGGACCCACCCCCGGCCGAAACCCTCATTCGCGCTCTCGAAAACCTCTACGCTCTCGGTGCACTCAACGACAAAGGTGAACTCACCAAGGTGGGCCGGCAAATGGCTGAATTCCCTGCAGACCCGATGCTAGCAAAGACGATCCTAGCCGCTGATAAATACGGCTGCGTGGAGGAAGTTCTTAGCATAATCGCCATGCTCGGCGAGTCCTCGGCACTCTTCTACCGCCCCAAGGACAAGAAGCTGCACGCCGACCAGGCTCGCGCAAGGTTCACCAACAAAGCAGGCGGCGACCACATCTCCCTCCTGAACATCTGGAACCAGTGGGTGGACACCGACTTTAGTTACGTGTGGGCACGGGAGAACTTCCTCCAGCACCGCTCTCTGGGACGTGCGCGCGATGTCCGCGATCAGCTGTCGCGGCTCTGCGACAGAGTCGAAGTCTCCATGTCCTCGGCAGGGGAGAACAACATCATCCCGATCCAGAAGGCGATAACGGCCGGCTTCTTCCCCAACGCCGCCAGACTGCAGAAGGGCGGCGACAGCTACCGCACGGCCAAGAACGGCCAGACCGTACACGTTCACCCGAGTAGTGCCATCTTTGACGTCAACCCCAAGTGGTTGCTGTATTTCGAGCTGGTCCTGACGAGTATGTTGTTCTCCCCCCTTTTTACGTCCTTTGGAAATGATGGGATGCTAACGCAAGCGAACTAGGCAAGGAGTTCATGCGTAACGTCATGCCGATACAGCCCGAATGGCTGGTGGAGGTGGCTCCGCACTATCACAAAGCGAAGGATCTAGAGACGTTAGGGGTTGAGAAGAAGATGCCAAAGGGACAGGGCGCAGTGGCGGAGAAGAGTAGGACCTAACTAGTACCATATATCCGAACAATACAAGTAGATACATACTGTATAACTGCACAAAGGCCCGTGATAATTGCTGTGTAAATCTGTAGTGCGGCCGATGGTTCAGGTGGTAAGCCTCCTTTTAATCCCAACGGTCCTTGATTCCACCTGCCAAAGCACCAAAAGCAATTTACCGCATAGCACAGAGACTGCGGCCGATAGTCGGCAAGGACGGCGAGAACGGATACGGCGAGGATGGGCAGGGCAAGAACGCGCAGCAAAAACAAGTACGGCAGGGACGAGAGTACGGCAAGAGCGAGTATGACCGGAATGAATATACAGCAATACTCCACATGTCCCCAGCAGTCGGTCCCGGCCAAAACGCTGGAAGTATTCATGGCATGGAGATTGGTGAGAAATTTTGGCGAACGACACCCACATGTCCCTAAAAGGGAATCGACTCGATTGGGGGCGTGGGGCCAATACGTTCCGGTCTCGCTTCCAGTGCGTGTGGGTTCGCTCGTGTAGCATCGGGGTTGGTCATCGCTGAAGACTCAAGGCTGCCGCTGCCCGTACGGTTGCAACTAACCGGCAAAAATATCGATTACTGGGAAATCCTAAGGTCCCTTAGGTCCAGTTCTGCTGTTACTGTCTCGTCGTGCCGCTTCGACCGGCCCCCGCCGCCGGAGTGCTGGAGATGTACATCGAAACGTCCATAGTGCGCACAAACTCCCCCGATCCGGCGCTGGAGTTACGTGGAGTATGGAGTTATCCAACTCGAGGATACACGACCTCTGTGACGAGTGCTTCCAATGTGCCCTGAGTGGCAACACTATGCTGACTTCGAACTTCATCCTCGCCTTTTTGCGAGTGGAGTGATATCTAGTGACTATGGTCGGGAAGACGAGACTTCGGCTTGCCAGCAGTTCGGGCACCAGGCATCACCCGAGCCTGAGCAGGCATGCCAACCCACTCTGGACCCTGCTTAAGGTGGGCAGTCCCGCCACTTCCCTGTAGAACCCGTGGTTCGAGCAGGAGCCGGCGGGCGACACTTTCCCCTCGATCTTCGACATTTATATTTTAGGTGAGATAAGTGATATCTAGTGACTGCCGTCGAGGGGAACAAACTTCGACCAGCCACCGCTCGAGCACCGGCCAGCTACCGGGCCTTCGCACTCGCGCCGACCTGCTCCAGACCCTGCCGAAGGTGGACATTCCGGCCACTTCCACATTAGAATCGTGGTTCGATCTGCTTTGCCCCGGGCACGCTACAGTTGCAGGTCCGACCGGCGAGACACGGTTCGTAGCCAGACGCGATCAGCAACCACATGATTTATGCGAGCTGGGTGATATCTAGTGACCACGGTACGAGACATCGCCGACAGCAGTTCGTGCAAACAGCCAGCTACCGAAACTTTGCGCTCAACTCAGGGGTTCCGACTCGGTGAGAGCAGGTACTCCTAATCATTTCACTATTCATGTCTTGACTGGGGCAGATGTAGGTTTAAGACAAATACAAAGACTTCGACGTTTTATGGACAGTCTACCTCGGGTGAGGCTTCTATTCTATCCCATGAAATGATGAGTTTAGAGACATGCCAGGTCTCGAGAATGTATGATAGAGGCAGATCCTTACGCCTGAGTGTTATAGACTTCACTAGTCAAAGTTTGTCGCGTCCAATTGATAGAGACAAAGGCTGCATCATGAGTAGGTGCCACAAATTCAATTTCCCTGCACTTACTGGAAGGAGCGAACTTCTGTAAGAGCCTTGCTCAGTCAAGAGCGTTTCCTTAGTCTCATCTAAAATCTTCCAACTACCTCTTCCAGGCAGAGCGAGTTTCCTGGCCTCCTGGGCCAGCTACCAGACCTGAGCACTCGTGCCGACCTGCTCCAGGCCCTCCCGCAGGTGGGCAGCACGATCAATTTCTCGTATCTAGAGGTCACGGCTCGAGCATGGGCCGGCGGCGGCACTTCCCGTCGACCTTGACACTTTTTTTTTATTTCTATGGCTAACTATTCAACATGGTATGGTCTTTTTCGGGACTTTAACCTATGTATTCTCGATGACTCCCAGCCGGTACGATAGAGTGATGTTTGGAATTAACTAGCCAAAAATTTATGTTCACTCTAATTGTTGCCCTGTGTATGTACTTAAGGCTGGGGAGTCTGGGAGGAAAAGTACCCCTTATTACGCATCTACGTACTTGCATACAAAATTTTCCGCACACCCGACACACCAACTTTCAGATCAACGCAACTTCCGAGCCATCAGAAGGCTATTGCAGAACCCCGAACAATTTGTGCCGAGCAGGCTTTAGCACGCTCGTCGGAGGGGTTCCGGGTACTAACAGATTTTTCCCTAGTTCGGGGTTTACGGGTTCTGACGTTTCCTACCAGACCCTGAGAGAAAGAAATTTATTATTAAAGGGCGCCAGCATAGCCATGGGGTGATGACGGACCTGGAAAAGGGTCAAGCGAGACTAACTTTAACCCAATACATACCACGGATTTTTTATTTTAACAGAGTACTACGGCGGCGAGTGATAATTTATGACGCGCACACGAGACACACGTTCCTACCCTTCCGCCACACGGCCACACCCACCACTGTTGGCTTCCCTGCCACAGCATTGGGAGAGCAATTCCAAGCTTTTCCTCGGTTTAAGGCTGCAGTAGCGGAATGGTCCACAAGAGAAAACTTCGACATTCTTACGAGCACACTGGGAAGACATTCAACATCGTGGTCTGCGGGGTCGGGAGTGTACCTTCCGTTTTGGGGCAATCCTCAAGCCCAAGCTAGGTTGTGGCGAAGTTACCGTCCGGGTTGGCGACCATGCGGCTTGTGTTGGGCTCATGCCCTAGCAACCGCCGTTAGCATCAGCATCCATCAGTTTATCACTCGACAACACGCCTGGGTGGAGGGCAAAAAGGAAGCTTGCAACGTGCCGTCATCGCGCGGGCAGCGGACGGGAACCGGTCAGAATGTGCGCCGCCATAGTCTACATGGCTTAATACGAGTATGATTGGGCCAAAAAAAATGTCAGTCTATTACTCGAAGCCGTCCCAAGAGCCATGAAGTTTGGTGCTACTACAAGGCTTCATGGCGTTGCGAAGACTCTCTACTGCATCGGATGGCACCCCCGAGACTTCGTGCCTCACTACCTCACTGCGAAAGGCTGGATTGATACCTGCAGTACTGCTGACTTCTTCAGCTGCAGACTGATTGAGGTCGGGATCGAATACTGGACAGAACCGGACAGTTGGTTATCGCCATGATCTAGACAGGTCGCCTGCGATTAATGAGAGAACGAATATATATAGAAACGGCTATTTGTCCCGAGATCCCAAGAAGCTTTTTAAAAAAGTTGATCCAATACTCCGAACTTTTGTAGTTGCTCGATAACCCCAGATCCGGGCCTCCCAGTATTGGTGCCCTTTCTCTTTCCCTTTTTTTCTGGCCTTCCTCTCGGTACTACGGTCATAGGAGGCTCAGGTTCGGCAATACCGGGGATGTTACCAACCGCCACTTGAGTACTTCTCGACTCAACAACAGCGTTTGATCATGGGCGTGTAGATCTGCGGAGCTATAAGTGTTGATCCAACTCTCAAGAGTAAGAGATGCCGACATGTAGTTCCGTGGATCTCGCCTAATAGAGTAGATGACCCTAACAGCGTGTCCACACGGTATACCAGTATCCTGATATCCTGAAACCGGTAACAGGAACACGGTTTAGCGCTAACGGCGAGGAGTTGCAGAGAGAGCAGAGGGAGAAATCACTATTGGATGTCAACGTCTCTGGGTGGGAAAGAGCACATCCCACAGCCCACAGGGCAAGCACGGATGGCCGGGAGACTGAGGTTGGCGAGGATTCATTGACCTCGAGGAGTGGAGGTTGGAGTGGGTGAGCAGCAGTGACCGCTGCCGACGGACGATAGACTACATTGGCTTCTGTCAGAATGATGGACGTCCGGAAGTGGCGATCCGGCTGTTTGAGGCTCCGGCCGCCGGCTCGGGGGTAGCAATAATAGGAGGGATGGAGGGGGGGGAAGAGGAAGAGAAGGAAGAGACGAGTTCGAGCGCGAGGGGGGGTTTATACTCTTGGAAACCTGCGAGTCGATGGATTGGGGCTGCAGTGGGTGGGGTGGATGGAGTGATCCAGAGACGGACGGATGGATGGGTGGAAAGATCGAGCGGGAGTGGCATCGGGTGGGCTCCTTTGGGCGGCGGCATGAAGCTGCGGGCGGTAGCGTGGCACATCGACATTGCGGCAGACGATCGTCGGCACGTTGCCAGTCACCCTCCTGGGATTACACACCTGCTGTGCAGCATCGGTGGAACTGTGGAGTCGGGTGGGTGATCGGCGGTGTCGGCCGGCACGGGACCTGCTGCAGCGGAGGAATTAGGGATGTCTCTCCCTCTCTCCCATCGCTCGAGGTGCCGCTTCCGCTCCAACCAAGGATATTGGGGAGCAGGGGCAGCGAGTGGAAAGCAATCGCTCCTAGCTCCTCGGCCGACATCCAGCCGCCTCCCCTCCCCTCCCCCAGACGGCAAGCTGAAGTGTCGGCACAGTCACATACGACTCACCGGCGCAACGCGGGCGGGATAAAGGATTCCTGAGATTGCCGCTCTACAAACTCGGAAACACAGCTCCGTTGTTTACACTCGCCTGCCGTGATCCTCTCCGTTCGCTCAGTACACGCGAGAAAAATGTAACATCTCCTCACCAACTACTCCGCAATGACACCCTCCCATCGTACATCCTCCTCCTTTTTCGACGCCCTGGGCTGTAGCCGCACAGTCCGATGAAAAATGAAAAAGAAAGGGACTGCACGGCAAAAAAGTTGGAGATGGCGACGCATGATAGCTTCAGCGGCAGGAGGGCTTCCTCTGGGACGCGCACTGTATACGAGTCAGAAGAAATGTTCGGACGGAAATCTAGCCAGAAGAGATTCAGGATAACATACTGGATCGGGCAACTCTCTTACCGGTAACTATTGGTGGCGGTAGCGGTGCTCACAAGAGCAGAGGGCATTGCCACCGGGCGGTCGGCTGCGCGGGGACCGAGGTCTGCACGACGCTGTGGAATATCGGAGAGCCACGGAACCGGTGAATACGAGACGCCCCACATGGGCTTTGCAGCAAAGCAAGAGCATGAATATACACTGGCGGTCTGCTCGACTGGCATCCTACCGAGGCCTCGCGCAGCGTGACGGATCTATCGTAAATACCTCGCTCGACGGCTACATACTGCGTTTTCCCTAGTTAGCACTACGCCGACAGCAAGGTGGCGCGGAGCATGAAGGAGTTGGCCGCGCGGTTCTATCGGAGGAGGACCGGACACACTTTGAACGGCTAGTACTTGATACGGACGATCAACCGCCCAAGGGCAGAGCGCGGGTGGTGTCGACACAAGAAGCAGACCTGCGAGCACCTCTTCAGGGGCGTCAGGAGTGGCGGCTGCAGCAGAAGGTTCCGTAGGCGGAGGTGCGATGGCGGTGGTGACGGTGATGCCATAAATCGCATGCGACCTTGTCAGAATGGCGATTTGTATACCGTCCGTTCCCTTGCACCCCGACATCGGTCAGTCTGCTGGCGGCCGTGGCAGCCCCTCCTGCCCCCACCGGGCCGGTCCCAAATAAACGAAAGGAAAAGAAAAGAAATGTAAGGAAACGGGAAAATAAAAAGAACAGCTTGCGCCTCCTCTCGTCCCTCTCCCCCTCTCCCCCTCTCCCCCTCTCCCCCTCTCCCCTTCTCCCGCACTACTCCATCGCCCCACGTAATCACACCCTACGCCCCGCCCCCGCAATGCGCAGAAAGTCCAGTATCGCCCCCGTGCACCGCTCATCCCCGGACCTTGAAGCGGACCTTCCCCCTCCCAGTCTCTCTTGGGCAGAGGTACGAAAAGCAACACGCAGCGGCAAGGAGAGGGTCAAGATCCGGGACCCAGGCATCTGACTATCTGTAGACAGAAGATGCAGCCAGGCGGTAGTGTACTTTCTGCCCACAGTCGGCGGGGCAGACCGAGGGAGTAGTGGGGGGCGAGAGGGAGAGGAGCGAGAGGAGTGAGAGGAGGCGCAAGCTGTTTTTGTTTTCCATTTCCTTCCATTTCTTTTCTTTTCGTTCTTTTCCTTTCATTTACTTGGGACAAGCCCGGCGAGGGGAGCTGCCACGGGCCGCCAGTAGTAGACTTAGTAGACTGGCCGAGGTCAGAGCGGACTGTGTATGATATCGCCATGATCTGGCGAGGTGGCATGCGACTAATGACATCACTATCATCACCACCGCCCACCCGACTCCACAGCACCACCGATGTCGCGCAGCAGATGAAAATCCGAGGAAGGTGGCCAGCATTGTGCTGGCGATCGTCCGCCGTAATGCTATTGATGCATCATATATGTTGGGTGTTGCGTACGCACGTGGCCTCGACACCGTTAGGTTTCGTTGATGTGTTTTGGTTTCAGTTGGGGAAGGATGCATTTCTCTCACGGGTGCCGCCTCCTCTCCCCCGTGGTCGACCAGCTTACCAAACAAACCGGGGGAGATTAGAGGAGCGCCGGTTTGAATGCCAATGGTTCCTCCCTTGTGTCTCAGCAGGCCCCAGTGCGTGCCCTCACTACCAAGGCCCAATTTTTGTATGAGCGAGGATTGGCTGGAGCGGGAGTGCGAGAAGTCCCGTCGGTCGGTCGCTGGGTAGGACTGCCTCCACTGGTGCCGCACAGCAACTGCAGAATCCGAGGTGGGGTGGCCGGATTACTGCGGCTGTGTCTGCGACCTGCAATCGCCTGTCGTAATGCCGCCCACAGCTTCATCCCGTCACCCAAAGGTTCCCGCCCGATGCCGCCTCCCTCTCGATCTTTCCACTAGTCCATTGCAGTCCTAATGCACTAATCCATCGACTTGCAGATTGCCAAGAGTATAAACCCCCCCCCTCGCGCTCGAACACCCCTCCCCTCTCTTCCTTCCTCCTCCTCTATCCGCTCTCCAGGCTTCATTGCTACTCTGCAGCCCCGCTGCCACCGCTCATGCGGGAAGCCAATGTGGTCCATCGCTCGTCGGCAGCGATCTGCTGCTGTTCGGGGGGGGGGGGGGGGGGGGGGGGGGGGGGGGGGGGGGGGGGGGGGCGC
>Ga0307516_10000669_pt1 | contig 46347 bp, 39 predicted proteins | sample 19_EM_MG_FD_203310 | JGI IMG/M metagenome (GOLD analysis project Ga0307516, IMG submission 203310) | Populus trichocarpa ectomycorrhiza microbial communities from riparian zone in the Pacific Northwest, United States - 19_EM | ecosystem: Host-associated > Plants > Roots > Unclassified | place... | reverse complement strand
CAGGCGCGGGGCCTCCCTGGGTGGCCTCGACGCCGACGATGCCGAACGAATGAAAAGAGGTTTCTACACCATCATGTCGGCGCAGTTCTTCAGCTCGCTGGCAGACAACGCCTTGTTCGTTGCAGCCGTCGAGATGTTGAAAGGCGCCGGCGCCCCGGCCTGGCAGCTCACGGCGCTCGTGCCGATGTTCGCGCTCTTCTACGTGGTGCTGGCGCCGTTCCTCGGCGCCTTTTCCGACGCGGTACCCAAGGGCAGGGTGATGTTCTACGCGAACGCCATCAAGGTGCTCGCCTGCCTGATGATGCTGTACGGCAGCCACCCGCTGATCGCCTACGCGTTCGTCGGGCTCGGCGCCGCGGCGTACTCGCCGGCCAAGTACGGCATCCTCACCGAGCTGCTGCCGACGTCGCAACTGGTCAAGGCCAACGGCTGGATCGAAGGGCTGACGATCCTGTCCATCATCCTGGGCGTGGGCATGGGCGGCCAGCTCATCGGCCCGAAGATCTCGCCCTACCTCTTGTCCGTGCACGTGCCGTTCATCGACTTCGGCATCCACTCGCCGGCGCAGGCGACCGTGGCGTTCATGGTCTCGCTGTACGTCATCGCCGCCGCGTTCAACCTGCGCATCCCGCGCACGGACACGCCGCTGGAGCCGCTGTCGGGCAAGGCGGTGGAGCTGGTGCGCGACTTCAGCCAGTGCAACGCACGGCTGTGGGACGACAAGCTCGGCCAGATCTCGCTGGCCACGACGACGCTGTTCTGGGGCGTGTCGGGCAACCTGCGCTACCTCGTGCTCGCCTGGGCCGGCGTGGCCCTGATGTTCGATACGCCGCACGCCACGTTGCTGCTGCTGCTGGTGGGCCTGGGCACGGCCGCCGGTGCGGTGATCGCCTCGGTGACCGTGCGCCTGGAGAGCGCCACGAGCGTGATCCTGCTGGGTGTGGCGCTGGGCGTCTCGGTCGTCGCGATCAACGCGATGCACAGCGTCTGGGTGGCCGGGCCGTTCCTCATCGTGCTGGGTGCCATCGGCGGCTACATGGTCGTGCCCATGAACGCGCTGCTGCAGCATCGCGGCCACAACCTGATGGGCTCGGGCCGCTCGATCGCCGTGCAGAACTTCAACGAGCAGGCCGCCATCCTGGGCCTGGGGGCGTTCTATTCCGCGCTCACGCGGGGCGGCCTCTCGGTCTTCGGCTCGATCGCGATCTTCGGCGTGTTCGTCGCGTTCACGAGCTGGCTGATCTACCGCTGGCACCGTCGCAACCTCGTGATCCATCGCGAGGAAGTCCAGGGCCTCATCGAGATCGCGCGCTGCGACAGCCAGTGATCCCGTGACGGGCTACGAAGCGATGACGGCCCCCCTTGCGCGGCCCCGCTCCGCGGGACCGGTGTTCGCCCTGATGGTCAATGCCTTCGTGTGGGGCGTGTCGTGGTGGCCGTTCCGCCACCTGCAGGCGATGGGCCTGCATCCGTTGTGGGCCACGACGCTGGTCTACATCCTGTCGGCCGTCGCCATCGTGGCCTGGCGGCCCGCCTCGCTGCGGCAGGTGCTGACCCAGCCGGCGCTGTGGCTGATCTTCCTGGCCTCGGGCGCCACCAATGCGACCTTCAACTGGTCGGTGAGCATCGGCGACGTCGTGCGCGTGGTGCTGCTGTTCTACCTGATGCCGCTGTGGTCGCTGCTGCTGGCCCGCGTGATCCTTCATGAGAAGCTGACCACCAGCGCGCTCGTGCGCGTCGCGATGGCGCTGGTCGGCGCGGCGCTGGTGCTGTCGCGCGGTCACGGGCCCGACGGGGGCACCGGGGCGACACCGCTGCTGCCGGACGTGCTGGCGCTGCTGGGCGGCTTCGCATTCGCCCTGAACAACGTGATGCTCAAGCGCGCCGCGGGCCGGCCCGAGGAGGGACGCGCGCTGGCGATGTTCCTCGGCGGCGTGGTGGTGGCGGGGGTCACCGCGGCGACGTTGTCGACCGGCGCCGCCGCGGGCGTGGCCTGGCCGGTGGCGTCGACCACGTGGCTGCTGCCGGCGCTGTGCCTGGCGATCGTCTTCATGATCTCGAACCTGTGCCTGCAGTACGGCGCGGCGCGCCTGAAGGCGTCGATCACCGCGGTGGTGATGCCGTGCGAGGTACTGTTCGCCGCGCTCACGTCCGTGTGGTGGGGCGGCGCCACGTTGCATGCCACGGTGCTTGCCGGCGGTGTGCTGATCCTGGCCGCCGCGCTGGCCAGCGTGTTCGAAAAACACTGAACGCCTCTCCCGTACTCGTTCACTCGCATGGGCGCGAGCTGCGAGCCGGTCTACCATCCGCTCCACCTCTTCTGGAGAACCCATGTCCGCCAAGTCGCTGTACGATTTTTCCGCTACCTCGATCCAGGGCCAGCCGGCCGACTTCGGTGCCCAGCGCGGCAAGGTCTTCGTGATCGTCAACACGGCCAGCAAGTGCGGCTTCACGCCGCAGTTCGCCGGCCTGGAGCAGCTCGCCGCCGACTACAAGGAGCGCGGCCTTGTCGTGGTCGGGTTCCCGTGCAACCAGTTCGGCCACCAGGATCCGGGCGCCAACTCGGAGATCGAGAGCTTCTGCCAGCTGAACTACGGCGTCACGTTCCCGATGATGTCCAAGGTGGACGTCAACGGTGCCGGCGCCGACCCGCTGTGGAAATGGCTGAAGTCCGAGAAGCCGGGCCTGCTGGGCATCGAGGCGATCAAGTGGAACTTCACCAAGTTCCTGGTCGGCAAGGACGGCCGCGTGATCAAGCGCTACGCGCCGACGGAAGATCCGGACAAGATGCGCGCCGACATCGAGGCCGCGCTCGCTGCTTAAGCGGCCGGGCTGGGCCAACGAACGATTTCCAGTGCCCGGTAGCGGCGCGCGATCCAGCCGCGCTCGGCCCACTGCGCCAGCCATTCGTTGGCCGTCTGGCGCGACACGTTCGCCCGCGTCGCGAGTTCGGACTGCGTCACGCGCATCGTCCACCGGTCGGCCCGGACGAGCGTCGCCCGGCCTTCCCTGCGCAAGTGCTGCAGCGCGATGCACAGCCGCTCCTCGGCGCCGCGATGGCGCGCGGCCTCCAGCAGCTTGAGCGTGCCGTCGAAGCGGCGCGCGAACTCGCGCAGCAGCGCCCGCGCGAAGCCGGGCACCTCGTCCATCAGCCAAACGTACGCGGCCGGGCCGATCACCAGCAGGCGAGTCGGCTCCAGGGCGAGCGCCTCGTAGGCGGACGGCAAGCCGGTCACGAGCGACGCCAGTCCGAACGTGCGGCCGGCCTCGACGTTCTCCATCACCGAGACCTGCCCTTGCGCGCCGGAGAAGCGCACCTCGATCGACCCGGCGAGCACGCCGAACAGCGCCGGGGTGACGTCGCCCTGCGCGAACAGCGTCGCGCCGGCGGCCAGCGTGCGCGTGCGCAGCCGCGACTCGGCGTCCGCCCACTGGGGCTCGCTCCAGCGCACGTCAGGGAAGTTGAGGTCGAACAGGGCGCGAACTTCTGGACTCATCGCGGGATTGTCGGGTAGTTGACAATCCCGGTTCCGGCGCGGGACTAGGCTCACCCCATCGCCATTCGAGATGTCGTTCCCATGAGCTCCGAACCCGGCCCCGCCGCCATCGCTCGCCTGCAGGCGTATTTCACGCACTACGCCCAGCACGCCGTGCTGGACGATCCCCTGTACGTGGCGATCACCGCCGCCGTGGCGCAGCGCGCGGACTGGGCCGCGCTGCTGGCCGCCGCGCCGGCGACGCAGCAAGCGCCCAGGCTGTGGCTCGCCGCGTTGCACGATCGCGTGCTCGAGTGCGTCGACGCCGGCGACCGCCCGCCATTGGCGGACTACTTCGCGAGCGCTGGGGGCGCCCGTGCGCCCGACGCAGGCCTGGTCGGCCACCTGGGCGCCTTCATCGAACACCACCGCGCCGACCTGGTCGCCCGCATCGCGACGCGCAGTACGCAGACCAACGAGATCGGCCGCAGCGCCGTGCTGTGGCCCGTGCTGCAGTCGCTGGTGGACCAGTCCGGGCAACGGCGCATCGCGCTGCTGGACGTCGGGTGCAGCGCCGGCCTGAACCTGGGCGTCGACCGCTGGCGCTATCGCTACGTCGACGACGCGACCGGCGCGACGCTGGCCGCCACGCCCGCGGATCGCGACCCGGGCGCGCCCGAGATCGCGTGTCGCGTGCTCGCGGGCGCGCGCCCGGCCAGCCAGGCCGCGCCGGAGATCGTGACGCGCCAGGGCATCGACCTGAACCCGGTCGCGGTGGACGACGCCGCCGAGGTGCGCTGGTTGCGCGCCTGCCTGTGGCCGCACGACGGCGAGCGCCGCGCCCGATTCGACGCCGCGGTCGCGATCGCCCGTACGCAGCACTGGACGTTGCGCCGGATCACCGACGCTGCCGCCGCCATTGCCGAGTGGCGCGAGGGCGTGCCCGCCGACGCGATGCCGGTGGTCGTCAACAGCTGGGTGCTGGAGTACTTCGACGCGGCGCTGCTGCGTCGCCACGTCGACAGCCTCCTGGGCCTGGTCGCGACGCGCGACGTCACCTGGATCAGCGCCGAGGATCCGAAGCGCTCCCGCACCTGGTGGCCGGGCAAGCCCGAGTCCGAGGCGAACGGGCGGCCCAACGCGACGTCGTGGACGGTGGCCCGTGCCGACGGCCGCGGCGGTGTCGCCTGGTCGCTGGCCGCCACCTCGCATGCGCATGGCCACTGGTTGAAATGGCATCTCGCAGCCGACCGAACAGAAGCGGACGTGCGCATACCCCTAGCTTGACGGAAACGGCAGAAGTTCACCGGAAAGGGGGAGAGATTCTGCAAAGAGCGATTCTTGGAGTGAGCAAACGCTATCTCAATTTGTCGCGTGAATCAGGCCTTTGCCTGGCAAGGTGAGGTAGGTCCGCGCGCGTGCCGGCGATGCTTCGGAGCTTCGCGCCACGTGTTGTGCGCCGCAATATCGGCCGAACCCAGGGGGTTTGCTGTCGAGTATCCCGCCCCGCCCCTAGACTCGACTGCGCAACGCACGACGATCGCGGGCCGTGGGCCCGTGCCAAAAGCGGCGACGCATTTCCAAACTGGAGGAACCCCCTTGAAATTCCAACACTCGCTGGCCATCGCCGGCCTCGTGCTCGCCGCTGCCGGCACCCAAGCCGCCACCCTGACCGAAGACTTCGAAGCACCGTTTCCGGCATGGGAATCGGGCTGGCTCGCCGGCAACTCCAACCTGACGAACTACTACGGCGTGGGCGCCGGCCGCGGCAACAACCCGGACGGCCTGTGGATCGGCGAATCGACGATCGACTTCAACGACGCATTCGGCGCGACGGTCACGTCGATCAAGTTCGACGTCGCCACCTGGGTGAACGGCTCGATCCAGTTCTTCGACTCCAGCAACAACCTGCTGTCGGTCCAGACGGTGACCGCCAACTTCGGCGCGTACACCGATCCGGGCACCTACGAGTCGTTCGCGGTGTCCTCGACCACCGGCATCGACCACTTCACCTTCACGGCCGTCTCGACGCTGGGCAACACCAGCATCGACAACGTCGTGGTCGTGACCAACGCCGGCGTCGTCCCGGAACCCGCCAACGTCGCCCTGATGCTGGCCGGCCTCGGCCTGGTCGGTGGCCTGGCGCGTCGTCGCCAGTCGCGCAACGCCGCCTGAGCGTCCTCCTGCACGCCGCCCGCGAGGGCGGCCGTGCAGCTCGAACGGCCTGGATCTCCGGATCCAGGCCGTTCTGCATTTCGGCCCCACCGCGCGCAGGCCGGCGCGACGACGCGGTGATCGATAATCGACGGTCGCATCGACCTCCGCCACGCCGCAAGGCCGCAACCCGAGCCCCGCCATGTTCCAGCACATTGAACCGTTCGCCGGTGACCCGATCCTGTCGTTGAACGAGGACTTCCAGAAGGATCCTCGCGCCCACAAGATCAACCTGTCGATCGGCATCTACTTCGACGACGAGGGCCGCATCCCGGTGCTGGACTGCGTGAAGAAGGCCGAGGCCCAGCTGCTGGACAAGGGCGGCGCCAAGCCCTACCTGCCCATCGAGGGCAACGCCGACTTCCGTCGCGCGGTGCAGACGCTGCTGTTCGGCGCCGGCTCGAAGGCCGTCGCGGAAGGCCGCGTCGTGACGCTGCAGACGGTGGGCTCCAGCAGCGCACTGAAGGTCGGTGCCGACTTCATCAAGCGCTGGTTCCCCGAGTCCGGCGTGTGGGTCAGCGACCCGACCTGGGACAACCACCGCTCGATGTTCGAGGGCGCAGGCCTGAAGGTGTCGTCCTATCCGTACTACGACGCGGCCACCGGCGGCCTGAAGTTCGACGCGATGCTGGCGGCGCTGTCCGACCTGCCTGCCCGGAGCGTCGTGCTGCTGCATGCCTGCTGCCACAACCCGACCGGCGTCGACCTGACGTCCGCGCAGTGGCAGGCGCTGATCCCCGTGCTGAAGCAGCGCCAGTTGCTGCCCTTCCTGGACATCGCCTACCAGGGCTACGGCGATGGCATCGACGAGGACGCCTTCGCGATCCGCGCGCTGGCCGATGCGGGCGTGCCGTTCTTCTGCGCCAACTCGTTCTCCAAGAGCATGAGCCTGTACGGCGAACGTGCCGGCGGCCTCAGCGTGTGCTGCCCGAACGCCGCTGAAGCCGCGCTGGCGCTGGGCCAGCTCAAGGCCACGGTGCGCCGCAACTACTCGAGCCCGGCTATCCACGCCGGCGGCGTCGTCGCCACGGTGCTCGACTCCCCGGCGCTGCATGCCACGTGGGTCGACGACGTCAACGCGATGCGGACCCGCATCAAGACGATGCGCAAGACGCTGCACGCCGTGCTCAGCGCCAAGGTGCCGGGCCGCAACTTCGACTACTTCCTGACGCAGCGCGGCATGTTCAGCTACACCGGGCTGTCCGTGGCGCAGGTGGATCGCCTGCGCGAGGAGTTCGGCGTCTACCTGATCCGCTCGGGGCGCATGTGCGTGGCCGGGTTGAACACGGGCAACGTCGAGGCCACGGCCAACGCGATCGCTGCAGTCCTATAAGGTTGGCTGCCGCGTGGCCGCCGCGACCACCTGGTCGCGCAGCCAGCGATGCGCCGGGTCGTCGTCCTTGCGCAGGTGCCACATCATCTCGACGTTGACGGCGGCCAGCGCCAGCGGGAGCGGCTTCTGCACCAGGCGGTGCTCGACGCCGGTGGCCGGCAGGAACTGGCGCGGCAGCACGGTGAGCAGGTCCGAGCGCGCGACGACGCTGCCGGCGGTGGCGAACTGGTTGACGGTCAGCACGATGCGGCGCTGGCGGCCCAGCATGGCGAGCGCCTCGTCGACGAAGCCGTGCGGCCGGCCGGAGAACGTCACCAGCATGTGGTGCGCCTCGACGAAGGCGTCCAGCGTCAGTTCTGCCGCGGCGAGTGGATGGTCGCGCCGCATCACGCACACGTATTCCGTCGCGTAGAGCAGGCGGTGGTGCAGCACGGCGTCGGTGCCTTGCGCGACGATGGCGGCGATCGCGTTGGGGAAGTAGCCGACGGCCAGGTCGGCGTCGCCCTCCTCGACCAGGCGGCGCGGGTCGCGCGTCGTCAACGGCAAGGTGCGGATATTGGCGAGCGCACGCCGGCCCTCGATCGCCGACACCAGCGGCGGCAGCAGCATGGCGGCGGTGGCGTCGGCCATCGCGATGTTGAAGGTGGCGGCGTCGCTGCCGGGGTCGAACGTGCGCGGCGACAGCGCGGACTGCAGCTGGGCCAGGGCGGCGCGCACTTGGGGCCACAGCAACTCGGCGCGGGCGGTGCCGCGCATGCCGAACGCGGTGCGGTGGAACAGCTCCTCGCCCACCGAGACATGTAACCGTTTCAGCGCCTGGCTGGCCGCGGGCTGGGTCATTGCGAGGCGTTCGGCGGCGCGCGTCAGGCTGCCTTCGGCCATCACGGCATCGAAAACACGCAACAGGTTGAGGTCCAGCGTGCGGAAGTTCACGGGGAATGACGGTCGAGCAAGATATGCCCAGTATGCATATCTTTGATGCCCAACATTCATTGGAGTATCAAAGGGAAAACCCTTAAAGTCCCTCCATCGCCTCTTTATCGAGAGGCATTGCAAGGGAACCACCATGACCGCCATCACCTCCGGCACCTACGGCCATCAACCGATTTTCAGTGGCGCGATCCGCCAGCTGGCCGCCGCGCTCTTCTCGTCGCGTCCCGCCGCCAAGACGGCCGCCGCCTCGATCAAGTCCACCCGTCTGGCCTCCACGTTCCGCGTCCGGGTTCGTGAAGCCAACGACGTGCGCGAACTGGCCCGCAGCGTCGAGCTGCATTCGCCGGGCTTCGCGGCCGACCTGTACGCGGCCGCGTCGCGCCACGAAGGCTACGACGACTGAGGTCGACCCCGGCTCGTGCGAGCCGGTGAAGAGTCGACATAGCGGGAAGAGGCTTGCCTCGCGCCGCCAGGGCGCTGGCGCGGCTACCTCTTCTCGACGATTGTGGGCACCAGTTGCAGTGCTGTGCGGACGCGCTCCGCCGCGCTCCTGGCGTCGTCTCGCGACGTGTACGGCCCCGCCTGCAGCTTGTTGAGCCCGTGGTCGCTGAAGACCGCGAGGAGCGGCGCCAGCCAGGGCTGTTCGTCGATCAGGCGGCGCTGGAAATCGAGCGCGCCGTCGCGCTGCTTGAACGCGCCCAGCTGGAGCCACCAGCCAATGCCCGCCGTGGTATCGGCCCGCGCGTGCTCGTCGGGCTTGTCCGCGCGCACGGGCGTCACGGGCGCACTTGCGGGCGCGACCGTCGCCACCACCGTTTCGCTGACCGACGCCGCGGCGCCGGGCGTCGCCGACGCCGCGTTCGCCGCCGCGGCGACGCCCAGGTCGATCCCGGTCGATGTCGCCGGCGACTGCGTCGCGGCCGTCACGCCGCTGTCCACGCCGGACACCCACGGCCTGACGACAGAGCTCGTCGCCGATGCGCTCGCGGGCCTGGCGCGCGTCGTCGCGGTGGGGCGATCGAGGTCGCCCACGGCCACCGTGGCCGGCGTGTCGTTTGCGAGCGCCAGCGCCGGCGCCTTGCGGAACGCGGCACCGGTGCGGATGTCGTCGTCGGTGATGCGCGAGATCTCCACCGGCGCGACGCCATTGAGAACGCCCAGCTTCAGCGCCGCGGTGTACGACAGGTCGATCACGCGACCGGGCGAGAACGGCCCGCGGTCGTTCACGCGCACGACCACCTCCTTGCCGTTGGCCGGATTGCGCACACGCGCGTAGCTCGGAATCGGCAGCGTCTTGTGCGCGGCCGTCATCGCATACATGTTGTAGGCCTCGCCGCTCGCGGTGCGACGGCCGTGGAACTTCTTGCCGTACCAGGACGCCAGGCCCTTCTCGGCCAGCGCGCGGTCGTCGGTCAGCGGCACATAGGTGTGGCCGGCGATCTCGTAGGGCTTGTTCGGGCCGCCGTTGCGGATCGGTTCGATCTGCGGCACGGCGTCGGGCACGGCCTCCAGGTTGGGCGGCGGCTTGGCCTCCGGACCGTCGCGCTGCGCGTTTCCCGGCGGCAGGCGCGAGACGTTGCCCGGGCCGCCCGGTGGCGTGGGCGTGGTCTGGCAGGCGGCCAGCACGGCCAGCAGCAGCGCGGCGGCGGCGACCCGCAGCGCGCGGGGCGCCCGGGGCAAGGTCAGCGGCGATGAGGGACGATCGCGAAGCGGCATTCGAAGGAGGCTGCAAGCCCGTGCCGGGCAGGGCGCCCGCGGTGACGTCCGCGCGCCGGGCGAGCTTACACCGACGCCCGCTTACACCTGTCTCAGATGGCACGCGACCCGATGGCCTGGCGCGATCTCGGCCAAGGCGGGCCGCTCGACGTCGCACAGGCCCGGACGCGCGATCGGGCAGCGCGTGTGGAAGGCGCAGCCGGCCGGCGGATCCAGCGGGCTCGGCACGTCGCCCTTGAGGACGATGCGCGTGCGCCGCACGCGCGGATCGGGCACCGGCACCGACGACAGCAGCGCCTCGGTGTACGGGTGGCGCGGTCGCATGTAAAGGTCGTGCGACGACGCGATCTCGACGATGCGTCCGAGGTACATCACGGCCACGCGATCGCTGATATGGCGCACGACGGACAGGTCGTGGGCGATGAACAGGTAAGCCAGGCCCAGACGCTGTTGCAGATCTTGCAGCAGGTTGACCACCTGGGCCTGGATCGAGACGTCCAGCGCCGACACCGCCTCGTCGCACACGATCAGCCGCGGATTCGTCGCCAACGCGCGCGCGATGCCGATGCGCTGGCGCTGGCCGCCCGAGAACTCGTGCGGGTAGCGCCGCGCGTAGTCGGCCTTGAGTCCGACCAGCGTCAGCAACTCCGCGACGCGCTCGGCCCGATCGGCGGGCGTCGCCGCGAGCCTGTGGATCACCAGCCCCTCGCCGACGATGGCGCCGACGGTCATGCGCGGGTTCAGGCTCGCGTACGGATCCTGGAAGATGATCTGCATCTCGCTCGCGAGCGCGCGTCGCGCCGCGCCCGGGAGCGTGCCCGTGTCGATGCCGTCGAAGCGCACCTCGCCCGCGGTGGGTTCCACCAGGCGCAGCACGCAGCGGCCGGTGGTGCTCTTGCCGCAGCCCGATTCGCCGACCAGGCCCAGCGTCGTGCCGGCGTCCAGGTCGAAGCTGACGCCTTCGACCGCGTGCACCTGGCCGGTCTTGCGTCGCAACAGGCCGCCCCGGACGGGGAAGCGCTTGACGAGGTCGCGTACGCTCAACAAGGGGGTGGTCACAGCGGTGCCTCCTCGAGGATGCAGGCGACGCGATGGCCCGGCCCGACCTGGCGCAAGGCGGGCGTCGCCTGCGTGCACGCGTCACGCACATGCGCGCAACGCGGCGCGAAGCGACACCCGGGCGGCGGCTCGACAAGCGACGGGACGGTGCCGGGAATCGACACCAGTCGCGCGCCGCGCACCACGTCCGCGTCGATGCGCGGGATCGATCGGATCAGCCCCTGCGTGTAGGGATGCCACGGGCGCTCGAACACCTCTTCGACGCTGCCTTCCTCGATCACCTGGCCCGCGTACATCACGACGACGCGCTGCGCGACCTCCGCGACGACGCCCATCGCGTGCGTGATCAGCAGCACGGCCATGCCCAGCCGCTCCTTCAGCTCGGCCAGCAGGTCCAGGATCTGGGCCTGGATGGTGACGTCCAGCGCGGTGGTGGGCTCGTCGGCGATCAGCAGGCGCGGATTGCAGGCCAGCGCCATCGCGATCATCACGCGCTGGCGCATGCCGCCCGAGAATTGGTGCGGGTAGTCGTGGACGCGGCGCGTCGGCTGCGGGATGTGCACCAGCGCCAGCAGCTCCGCGGCGCGCTCCAGCGCGGCCGCGCGCGACAGGCCCTCGTGCAGCCGCAGGCCCTCGCAGATCTGCTCGCCCACGGTATAGACCGGGTTCAGCGCCGTCATCGGCTCCTGGAACACGACGCCGATCTCGCGCCCGCGCAGCTTCTGCATCTCGGCCGGCGGCAACGGCACCAGGTCGCGCCCGCCCCAAAGCACCTGGCCGGCGACGATGCGCCCGGGTGGCATCGGCACCAGCTTCAGCACGGACATCGCCGTGACCGACTTGCCCGAGCCCGACTCGCCGACGAGGCACACCGTCTCGCCGCTGTCCACCGTCAGGTCGACGCCGTCGACGGCGTGCACCCAGCCGTCGTCCGTCTTGAAGTGGGTCTTGAGGCCGCGGATCTCGAGCAGTGGCATCGGACGCTCACAGGACGCGGCGCGGATCGAGCGCGTCGCGCAATCCGTCGCCGACGAAGTTGATGGCCATCACGGTCAGGAAGATCGCCGCGCCGGGAAACAGCGCCCAGTGCGCGGCGATGTCCAGATGGTCCTTGCTGTCGAACAGCAGCCGGCCCCAGGTCGGGATGTCGGGCGGGAATCCCAGGCCCAGGAACGACAGCGTCGACTCCGCGATGATCGCCGAGGCCACGTTGATCGTGCCGGCGACGATCACCGGCCCCAGCGCGTTGGGCAGGATGTGGCGCCACACCACGCGCGCCGTGGTCGCACCCAGTGCCCGCGCCGCCTCGACGAACTCCTTCTCGCGCAGCGAGAAGAACTGCGCACGCACGAGCCGCGCCACCTGCATCCAGCCGAAGAGGCCGATGACCAGCACGATCAGCACGAAGACGCCGCCCTCCGGCCCGAAGACCGCCTTCAGCGGCTCGCGGAACAGGTAGATCAGCAGAAGCAGGAGCGGCAACTGCGGCAGCGACAGGAACAGGTCGGTGAGCCACATCAGGGCGGCGTCGAGCGGGCCCTTCGAGATGCCGGCGAGCGCGCCGATGGTCACGCCCACCAGCACGGCCATGCCCATCGCCGCGATGCCCACGGCCAGCGAGATGCGGCCACCGTACAGCATGCGCGCCAGCAGGTCCTGCCCCAGGTCGTCGGTGCCGAACGGGTGCGCCAGCGACGGCCCCTGCGTCGTCGCGGAGAAGTCGATCGCGTCGATGGGCACGCGCCAGGCGAACGGCCCCAGCACCACCGCGGCCACCAGCAGCGCGAGCACGCCCAGGCTGACGACGGCCATCCGGTGCCGCCGGAAGCGGCGCCAGGCCTCGCCCCAGGGCGACAGCGGCTTCGCCGGGCGCGCCTCAGTGGAAGGCGATGCGGGGATCGAGGAGGCCATAGAGCAGGTCGGCGACGAGGTTGAATGCGATCACGAGCACGCTGAACACGAACGTGACGCCCATGATCACCGGCGTGTCGTTGCGCAGGATCGCGTCGATCAGCAGCGAGCCGATGCCGGGAATGCGGAATATCTGCTCGGTGACGATCGCGCCGCCGAACACCGCTGGCATCTGCAGCGCGACGAGCGTGACGACCGGGATCAGCGCGTTGCGCAGTACGTGGCGCGTGACCACGCGGCGTTCGGGCAGGCCCTTGGAGCGCGCCGTGGTCACGTGGTCCAGGCGGATCACGTCGAGCACCGCGGAGCGCACGTAGCGCGTCCAGCCGGCGCCCTGGAACAGCCCCAGCACCGTCACCGGCAGGATGGCCTGGCGCACGTGCTCGACGACGGCGTGCCAGCCCGTGGCCGCGACGTCGGAGCGATAGACGAAGGGCAGCCAGTCGAGCTTGATCGAGAACACGAGGATCAGCAGGATGCCGGTGAAGAACGTCGGCAGCGAGAAGCCGGCCAGCGCGACGGTGCTGGCGATCCGGTCGAACCACGAGTACGGCTTGACGGCGGACAGCGTGCCCACCGGAATCGCGATGGCCAGCGCGAGCAGCTGCGACGCGCCGATGAGCCCGAGCGTGACGGGCACGCGCTGCCAGATCAGCGTCGTGACGTCGATGCGGCTGATGAACGAGAAGCCCCAGTCGCCGTGCAGCATGGCCACGAGCCAGTGCCCGTAGCGCAGCGCCACCGGGTCGTCGAGGCCCAGGCTGGCGCGCAGGTGCACGCGCACCTCGGGCGGCACGTTGGAATTGGTGGCGAGCTCCGCGAACGGGTCGCCGGGCGCCAGCGCCAGCACCGTGAACAGCACGACGCTGATGCCCAGCAGGCTGGGCAGCGCGAGCGCCAGGCGGCGCAGGATGAAGGCTCCCATGCGTCAGGAAGCCATCAGGCGCGATACCAGTCGTGGATGCCCGACAGGTCCAGGTCCCAGCCGGTGAGCGGCGCGGAGATCGACTTGCTCAGCGCAGTGACCTGCGCGCGCAGCGCCACGGGAATCGAGTGGCCAGCGTTGCAGGTCATGTCGTTCATCTGGATGAACAGCGCGGCCCGCTTGACCGGATCGAGCTCGATCTCGGCGGCGCGGAACGCCTTGTCGTACTCGGGGCTGGACCAGCGCGTCTTGTTCTGCAACTGCCAGCCGTTGGCCTTCTGGCAGATCTCCCAGGAGACCCATTGCTGCATGAAGCGGTCGGGGTCGGTGCCGACGCGTGTGTTCAGGTACATCTCGATGTCGGAGAAGAACTTGCCGTAGGTGTCCGGGTTGGTCATGTCGGACGAGAAGAACACCGAGGCCTGCACCGTCTTCAGCTCGATCTCGATGCCCGCCTTCGCGCAGGCCTGCTTGACGATCGCCTGCACCTTCTGGCGCACGGAGTTGATCGATGTCTGGTAGACCAGCTTCAGGCGCTTGCCATCCTTGGCGCGCACGCCGTCGCCGCCGCGCTTCCAGCCCGCGGCGTCCAGCAGCGCGTTGGCCTTGTCGATGTTGAACTCCGGCACGATGGCCTTGCTGTTGTACTGGGCCGGGTTGTTGAGCAGGTTGGGCGAGGGCGTCGCGGCGCGGCCGTACACGAAGTCGAGAACGCTCTTGCGATCCACCAGCAGGCCGAACGCCTTGCGCACCGCCGGATCCGAGAACGCGAAATGCCTGGACTTGACGTTGGCGCGTTCGCCCTCGACCTCCGTCCACGGATCGGCCGCGTTGAGCATGATCATCTCGGCGTTGCCGGTGGGCTTGAACACCATCTGGCCCTTGCCGCCGGCCTCCATCTGCTTGAGCACGTTGTCCTCGACCAGCACGTTCCACGCGTAGTCGAACTCGCCGGTCTGCAGCACGGCGCGCGCCGCCGACGTCGCGTCGCCGCCGCCCTTGATCTCGATCGTGTCGAAGAACGGCCGGTTGGGCAGGTAGTAGCCCATGTTCGCCTCACCCCGCACGAGGTCGCCCGGCGTGAACGCGACGAACTTGTACGGCCCGGTGCCCACCGGCTTCTGGTTGGCCGGTGCCTCCCGCGACTTCGCGCCCACGTAAGCCGAAAACAGATGCTTCGGAATCAACCAGATGTTGCAGGTCCGGTCCCAGATCGGCGTCGGCTTGACGAAGTTGATGCGCACCGTCGAGGCGTCGAGCTTCTCGACGCTCCTGACGTTGGTGTAGAAGCCGGTGCTGAACGCGCCGCCCGCCGGGTCGGTGGCGTACTGCCAGTTGAAGACGACGTCGTCGGCGGTGAACGGTTGTCCGTCGTGCCAGTTGACGTTCTTCTTCAGCTTCCAGGTGGTGGACAGGCCGTCGGCCGCGATGCCGCCGTTGGCGCGGCTGGGAATCTCGGCGGCCAGCACCGGCACGAGCACGCCGTCGGCGTCGTAGCGCGCCAGCGATTCGTAGAACGGACGGCAACCCTCCTGGTCCTTCGTGCCGGTGGCGAAGTGCGGGTTCAGCAGCGTCGGGCCCTGCCACAACAGCAGCCGCAGCGGCCCGCCGCCGCCGCGCTTGGTGGGTTTATACGGCGCCTCCACGGCCTGGGCCACGGCCACGTCGGCCAGCATGGCGGAGGCGAGCGGCACGCCGACACCCAGCGCAACCATCCGGGCGATGAAGTCGCGTCGCGGCAGGTGGCCGTCGCGCACCTGGTCCAAGAGTTCGCGCAGCATGTGTTCGTTCATTGGAATCCCCTTGCGTTCCGGCGCCGTCCGGCCGGTGGTTGCCGCACTCTAGGTGGAGGCGGAGGGTTCCCGAGTAAGGGTCTACGAGGAGCCCGCGATTGGGGCGGGCCGGCCCAGGACCGTGCGCCGCGGGCGGGCACGCCGACACCGATGCGTCGGTGCCGGCCTTGTGCTTCAATCCGGGGCACCCGGCCCGGGAATTGCGAGCGGCTGTTCCACGCTGCACATCGAGAGGGAACCGTCGACATGTCTCTGAACCTTCGTCGTTCGACGGCGCGGCTGTGCGCCGGCGTCGCGCTGGGCGCCAGCCTCGCCTGCCCCGCCGCCGCCGTCCCGCCCGGCACCGCGCTCGCGGCCAAGCAGGAGATGGTGCGCAACAACGGGGCAGAGCCCGAGTCGCTGGATCCGGCGCTGATCGAGTCGACCAACGCCAACAACATCCTGGTCGACTTGTTCGAGGGGCTCACCGCCCTCGACAATCACTCGAAGGTCGTGCCCGGCGCCGCGCAATCGTGGCAGCAGATGGACGCGACGACGTGGGTCTTCAAGCTGCGCAAGAACGGGCAGTGGTCGAACGGGACGCCGGTGACGGCGCAGGACTTCGTCTACGGTTGGCAGCGCCTGGTCGACCCGAAGAATGCCGCGGCGCTCGGGTCCACGTTCGGGGCGTACATCGTCAACGGCGTGGCCATCACGCAAGGCAGGATGCCCGTGACCGCGCTGGGCGTCCGCGCGATCGACGCCGCGACGGTGGAGGTGAAGACGCCCGGCCCGTTGCCGTTCCTGCCGATCCTGCTGGCCTCGTCGCAATTCAGCCCCGCCCCGCGCGCGACGGTCGAGAAGTTCGGTCGCGAGTGGACGAAGCCCGCCAACATGGTCGGTAACGGGGCCTACGTGTTGAAGGACTGGCAGGTCAACAGCAAGGTCGTCGTCGAGAAGAATCCGAAGTATTGGGACGCGGCCAACGTCACGCTGACGCGCGTCACCTACCTGCCGGTGGAGGACGGCAACGCCGACCTGAAGCTGTATCAGTCCGGCGAGGAAGACATGATGTCGCGCCTGCCGCCGGGCACCTACGACGCGCTCAGGGCGCAGTATCCGAAGGACATCCACAACAGCGCGATGATCGCGATGCGCTTCTGGGCGCTGAACAACAACGATGCGCTGCTCAGGGACGTGCGCGTGCGCAAGGCGCTGTCGATGGTGATCGATCGCGAGATCCTCGCGACCAAGGTGACCGCCGACGGCCAGGTGCCGGTCTACGGCCTGATGGTCAAGGGCAACGAGGGCGCCGATCCGCTGCGCTACGAGTGGGCCGACTGGCCCATGGACAAGCGTGTGGCCGAGGCGCGCAAGCTTCTGGCCCAGGCCGGCATCAAGCCCGGCACGCGCGTGAAGTTCGCGTACAACACCAGCGAATACCACAAGAAGATGGCCATCTTCACGGCCTCGGAGTGGAAGACCAAGCTGGGCCTGGACACCGAGATGGAGAGCATGGAATACAAGGTCCTGATCCGCAAGCGCCAGAGCGCGGACTACCAGATCGCGCGCCACGCCTGGATTCCCGGCTACGCCGACATCACCGGGTTCCTCGAACTGGTGGAGTGCGGCAACGACTCCAACGACAACAAGAGCTGCGACAAGGCGGCCGACGAGGTGATCCGCCAGGCGAGCGCGACGACGGACCCGGTCAAGCGCAAGGCGCTGATGACACAGGCCATGCGCATGGAGATGGACGACTACCCGATGATCCCGCTGCTGCAGATGTCGATGCCGCGGCTGGTCAAGCCGTGGATCGGCGGCTACGACGATGCGAACGACCAGGACATCTTTCGCAGCAAGGATTTCTACGTCGTCAAGCACTGAGCCGGCTTCCGGTCAACAGCACCCCCCTATACTGCAACGGCCCATCTTCATGCCGCGCCCGGAGCTCTCCTGAAATGAACCTGCGCCGCCAGTCGTCGCTCGCCCGAATCCTTGTCGCCGCCTCCGCGTTCGCGCTCGTGTGTGCCCATGCCGCGACGATTCCCCCCGGCACCGTGCTCGCGACCAAGCAGGAGATGGTGCGCAACACCGGCGCCGAGCCGGAGTCGCTGGATCCCGCGTACATCGAGTCGGTTTCCGCCGGCGAGATCGACCGCGACCTGTTCGAGGGCCTGACGTCCACGGATCACCACAGCAACGTCGTGCCGGGCGTCGCCGAATCGTGGAAGCAGACGGACGCCACCACCTGGGTGTTCAAGCTGCGCAAGAACGCGGTGTGGTCCAACGGCCAACCCGTCACGGCCGAGGACTTCGTCTACTCCTGGCGGCGCTTCCTCGACCCGAAGACCGCTGCGAAGATCGCATCCACCTACGGCGTCTACCTGCTCAACGGCATCGAGATCGTCAACGGCAAGAAGCCGCCGGCCGAACTGGGTGTCAAGGCGATCGACAAGTTGACGCTGGAGGTCAAGACCGCCGGGCCGGTACCCTTCCTGCCGGCCGTGGTGTCGGTCGCGCAGTTCGGGCCGCAGCCCAAGGCGGTGGTCGACAAGCTCGGCAAGGACTGGACGAAGCCGGGCAACATGGTCAGCAACGGGGCCTACGTGCTCAAGGACTGGCAGGTCAACAGCAAGGTCGTGGTGGAGAAGAATCCGACCTACTGGGACGCCGCCAACGTGCAGCTCACGCGCGTGACCTTCCTGTGCGTCGAGGACAACAACGCCGACCTGAAGCTCTACCAGTCCGGCGAAGAGGACTACATGCAGCAGATCGCCCCGGGGGCGTACAACGCGCTGAAGGCGCAGTACCCGAAGGAGATTCACAACGGTCCGCTGCTGGGGTTGCGCTTCTATGGCCTGAACAACACCGACCCGCTGTTGAAGGACGTGCGCGTGCGCAAGGCGCTGTCGATGGTGATCGACCGCGACATCCTCGCCAACAAGGTGACCGCCGACGGCCAGGTGCCGCTGTACGGCCTGGCGGTGAAGGGGCTGTCGGCCATCCAGCAGACGCGCTACGACTGGGCCGACTGGCCGATGGACAAGCGCGTCGCCGAAGCGAAGAAGCTGTTGACCGAGGCCGGCGTGAAGCCCGGCACGCACCTGAAGTTCACGTACAACAACAGCGACTATCACAAGAAGATGGCGATCTTCGCGGCCAGCGAGTGGAAGACCAAGCTGGGCCTGGACACCGACATGGACAGTCTCGAGTTCAAGGTGCTGATCCGCAAGCGCCACGACGGCGACTTCCAGATCGCCCGCCACGGCTGGGTGGTCACTTTCAACGACGCCACGTTGTTCCTGTCGCTGATCCAGTGCGGCTCGGACGTCAACGACGACCGCAGCTGCAACAAGAAGGCCGACGAACTGATCGCGCAGGGCAACGCCAGCACCGACCCCGCCAAGCGCGAGGCGCTGCTGACGCAGGCTGCCAAGCTGGCGATGGACGACTACCCGCTGATCCCGCTGCTGCAGTACTCGGTGCCGCGCCTGATCAAGCCCTGGGTGGGGGGCTACGACGAGGCCAACGGCATGGACCGCTATCGCAGCAAGGATTTCTACATCCTCAAGCACTGACCCACGACCAACCATGTGGGCCTACGTCGTCAGACGCCTCCTCGTCACGATCCCCACGGTGCTGGCCGTGGTGACGATCTGCTACCTGCTGCTGCATGTCACGCCGGGCGGCCCGTTCGACGCCGAGCGCAAGGTGTCCGACGCGGTGCTCGCCAACCTGCAGGCGAAGTACCACCTCGACCTGCCGTTGTGGAAGCAGTACCTGCTGTACCTGAACGACCTGGTCCACGGGGACCTCGGCGCGTCGTTCCGCTACGCGGACTGGTCGGTGAACGACCTCGTCGCGCGGGCGCTGCCGGTGTCGCTGGCGATCGGCGGCACGGCGATGGTCATCGCGGTGATCGTCGGCGTCGCACTCGGGATCGTGGCCGCCTTGCGCCAGAACAGCGCCGTCGACGTCCTCGTCATGCTGTTCGGCAACATCGGCAGCGTGCTGCCCTCGTTCGTGCTGGGGCCGGTGCTCGTGCTCGTGTTCGCGATCATGTTGCCATGGCTGCCGTCGGGCGGCTGGGACGATTTCGCGCCGCGCTACATGATCCTGCCCATCGTGCTGCTGACGCTGATCAACATCTCCACCATCGGCCGCATCATGCGCGGCAGCCTGATCGAGGTGCTGAGCTCCAACTTCATTCGCACCGCACGCGCCAAGGGGCTGCCGATGCGCCTGGTCGTGATGCGCCACGCGCTGCGGCCGGCGTTGCTGCCGGTGGTGTCGGTGATCGGGCCGCTGGCGATCTCGTCGATCACGTCGGCCATCGTCACCGAGTCCTGGTTCTCGATTCCCGGGCTGGGCAAGCTGATCGTCAACGGCGCCTCGGACCGCGACTACACCCTGGTGCTGGGACTCGTCGTTCTCGTGACGGTGCTGGCCGTGCTGCTGAACCTGGTCGTCGACCTGGCGTATGCCTGGCTCGACCCGAAGATCCGGTATTGAGATGACTGCTGCCACCGACCCGGTCGACATCGCCCCCGCCGGCCGCAGCCCATGGCGCGACGCGCGCCTGCGCTTCCTGCGCAACCGCGCGGCCGTCGCCAGCCTGGTGGTGCTGACCTTGATCACGCTGGCGTGCGTGTTCGGCCCGATGCTGTTGCCCAACGCGTTCGACAGCGTCGACTGGAACCTGATGAGCAACCCGCCGACGCGCGCCGGCTGGCACCTGTTCGGCACCGACGAACTCGGCCGCGACCTGCTCGTGCGCACGCTGATCGGCGGCCGCATCTCGCTGATGGTGGGGCTGCTGGCGACGCTCGTGTCCGTGTGCATCGGCGTCGTGTGGGGCGCGGTGGCCGGCTTCGCCGGCGGGCGCGTGGACGGCGTGATGATGCGCATCGTCGACATGGCCTACGCCGTGCCCTACCTGCTGATCGCGATCCTCGTCGTCACGGTGTTCGGGCGCGACATCCTGCTGGTGGTGGGCGCGATCGCCGCGTTCTCGTGGCTGGACATGGCGCGCGTCGTGCGCGGCCAGACGCTGTCGATCAAGTCGCGCGAGTTCGTCGAGGCAGCGCGCGCCATCGGCGTGCCGACATGGCGCATCATCTTCCAGCATGTCGTGCCCAATCTGATGGGGGTCGTCGTGATCTACACGTCGATCCTGGTGCCGGGCGTCATCCTCACCGAATCGGTGCTGTCGTTCCTGGGCCTGGGCGTGCAGGAACCGATGACCAGCTGGGGCGTGCTGATCCACGACGGCGCTGCCGTGATGGCGGCTGCGCCGTGGATGATCCTGTTCCCGGCCGGCGCGCTGTCGATCACGCTGTACTGCGCGAACTTCATCGGCGACGGCCTGCGCGATGCGCTCGATCCGAAGGAGCGCTGAGAATGAATCAACCCGCGGTCACGCCCGTGCTCGAGGTCAAGGATCTCAGCGTCCAGTTCCGTACCAACGACGGCCCGGTGTACGCGGTCAATCACGTGGACTTCCAGCTTGGTCGCGGCCAGACGCTGGGCATCGTGGGCGAGTCCGGCTCGGGCAAGTCGCAGACGATGCTCGCGATGATGGGCCTGCTCGCGCGCAACGGCACGGCCACCGGCCAGGTGCTGCACCACGGCCGCAACCTGCTCGGGCTGTCGGCCGCCGAGCTCAACGCGGTGCGCGGCGACCGCATCGCGATGATCTTCCAGGATCCGATGACCTCGCTCAATCCGTACCTGACGGTGGAGCGCCAGATGACCGAGGTGCTGGAGCTGCACCGGGGCTCGAGCCGGCGCGAGGCGCGCGTGCGTGCGATCCGCGCGCTCGACGACGTGAAGATTCCGGACGCGAAGCGTCGCATCGATTTCTACCCGCACGAGTTCTCCGGCGGGATGCGCCAGCGCGTGATGATCGCGATGGCGTTGCTGTGCGAGCCCGAGGTGCTGATCGCCGACGAGCCGACGACGGCGCTCGACGCCACCGTGCAGGCGCAGATCACCGTGCTGCTGCGCGAGCTGCAGCGCGAGCACGGAACGGCCATCGTGATGATCACGCACGACCTGGGCGTCGTCGCCGGGCTGTGCGACGACGTGATGGTGATGTACGGCGGCCGCGTGATGGAACACGCGTCGGCCGAGGACATCTTCCATCGCCCGTCGCATCCGTACACGCGCGGCCTGCTGGCGGCCCTCCCGCGCCTGGACGCGAGCGCCGGCGCGCTGGTGAGCATTCCCGGCAACCCGCCCAACATGAACGCCTTGCCGCCCGGTTGCCCGTTCTCGGCGCGCTGCCGCTACGTGGAAGACCGCTGCGTCGCGACGATGCCGCTGCTGCAGCGCATCGACCCGGCGTCGGCGACCCTGCGCGCGTGCCACCGCAGCGTCGCCCAGCTCGACGCGATGGATGAAGCGGAGGCAGCGGATGCCTGAGCCGATTGCCCCGTTGCTGTCGGTGCGCGACCTGCAGGTGCACTTCCGGATCCGCGACCGCAAGGCCTGGCCGTGGACGCCCGCCGCCACGCTGAAGGCCGTCGACGGCGTCTCGTTCGACCTGTACCCCGGCGAGACGCTGGGCATCGTCGGCGAATCGGGCTGCGGCAAGTCCACGCTGGCACGCGCCTGTCTCAACCTGATCCCGGCCACCGGCGGCGAGGTCGTCTGGGGCGGCAAGACGCTGCGCCCCGACGACCACGCGGCGTGGCTCGCGGCACGGCGCGACATCCAGATCATCTTCCAGGATCCGCTCGCGTCGCTGAACCCGCGCATGACGATCGCCCGCATCATCGGCGAGCCGCTGCGCGTCCACCGACCCGAGCTGAGCGACGCGCAGGTGCACGAGAAGGTGGCCGCCGTGATGGCCGAGGTGGGCCTGACGCCGCAGCAGATCAACCGTTACCCGCACGAATTCTCCGGCGGCCAGTGCCAGCGCATCGGCATCGCGCGGGCGCTGATCCTGGAGCCCAAGCTGATCATCTGCGACGAGCCGGTGTCGGCGCTCGACGTGTCGATCCGCGCGCAGATCGTCAACCTGCTGCAGGAGCTGCAACGCCGCAAGGGCCTGGCGCTGATCTTCATCGCCCACGACCTGGCGGTGGTCAAGCACATCAGCGACCGCGTGCTCGTCCTCTACATGGGCAAGGCGATGGAGATCGCCAGGAGCGACGCGCTTTACGCCCGGCCGGGCCATCCTTACACCGAGGCCTTGCTGTCGGCGATCCCCATCCCCGACCCGCGCGTGGAGCGCAACAAGGTGCTGCAACTGCTGTCGGGCGACATGCCGTCGCCGATCGACCCGCCGTCGGGGTGCGTGTTTCGGACGCGGTGCCCCAAGGCGATCGCGATCTGCGCCCAGGACAAGCCGGCATTGAGGCGCCTCGACGACGAAACCGCGGCCGCCTGCATACTCGCGACCGAGCGGCAGGGCTGACCACCTTCTTGATCGGACAAGCCGGGCCGGTGCGCCGGCCGCACCGGGCACCTTAGGGGGTGCCCGCGTTTGCATCTTCAGAAGCGCGTCCATCGCGCCTATAGTCGATTTCCACGTCCGCGCGGGTCGGGAGGCCCGTTCGAACGCGGCACCCAGACTGGAGAGAGACTACATGGCAAAGCACTCGCGCACCCGGTTGACCTTGGCGGCGACGGGCCTCGTCGTCGCGCTGGCGATCATCGTCGTCTCGGCCTGCCATTCCGGCCCCAGGCCCGGCGACGTGCAGGACGAGGCCCTGCTGGCCGGCCGCAGCGCGGAGTCTTTCAACCATGCCGACGAAGATTACTTCCACGACATGGACAACGGCGTTGCGCTGACCCCCGACGAGATCAAGGGTCGCAACATGTGGATCGTGTGGAGCGGCGGCAACGACCGCTTCTGGGACGGCCTGACCACCACCACTTTCGGCGCGTTCGACCTTCTCAAGATCGTCTCGTCGGCGCCGGAGCTGGGCTTCACGCGCGCCAACCGCTGGAACAACCTGGGGCTCGTCAACGAGCCCTGCTTCGGCCCGGCTACCGGCCCCGACCCGAAGCGCTTCGGCCTGTGGCTGGACGCACGCCGCGCCGACTGCGCACCCGACCCGTTCGAGAACGAGGCGAAGTACCCCGGCGTGAAGATCGGCGCGCGCGGCACGGCGAAGATGCCGGACGGCGCCACGCTGCCGGTCGGTTCGTTCTACGGCTACGCCACGGGCATCTCCGGGCTGCGCCTGTTCCCCAACCCGAAGTTCGACGAGGCCGCCGCCGCGCGCTGGGACGCGAAGCGTTACTACTCGGACCCGAGCTACTACAACGACAAGGAACTGGTGCGGCCGTACCGCGTGGGCATGTCCTGCGGCTTCTGCCACGTCGGCCCGAGCCCGACGCATCCGCCGGCCGACCCGGCCGCGCCGCAATGGGCCAACCTGAGTTCGTCGGTGGGTGCGCAGTACATGTGGGTCGACCGCCTGTTCATCGTGAACTCCGGCAAGCCCGAGGGGCAGAAGAACTTCATGTACCAGCTGGCGCGCACGTTCCGCCCGGGCAGCATGGACACCTCGCTGATCTCCACCGACGGCATCAACAACCCGCGCACGATGAACGCGGTCTACGACTTCCCGTCGCGCATGGGCATGGCGGCGCACATCGGCGTCGAGAAGCTCGCCGGCGGCGGGCTGAACAACAAGCAGTTCAACGACTACCCGGGCGCGCCGGACGCGCTCAAGGGCTTCTTCGCCAAGCCTGACACCGTGAAGACGCCGCACGTGCTCAAGGACGGCGCCGACTCGGTGGGCCTGCTCGGCGCGCTGAACCGCGTGTACCTGAACATCGGCCTGTTCAGCGAGGAGTGGCTGCTGCACTTCAATGCGGTCATCGGCGGGAAGTCGATCTCGCCGATCGCCATCGCCACCGCGGAGAAGAACTCGAGCTACTGGAAGGCGACCGAGGCGGGCACCTACAACACGGCGCTGTTCTTCCTGAAGGCCGCGCAGCCGGATCGCCTGAAGGACGCGCCCGGCGGGCCCGGCTACCTCCAGGCCGAGGCCGCCGTCCTGGCGCACGGCAAGGACGTCTTCGCCGACACCTGCGCGCGTTGCCACTCGAGCAAGGCGCCCGCGCTGCCGCCGACGCTCAACCTCGACGCCGCGGGCTGCGCCGGTGCCAACTACCTCGGGTGCTTCAAGCGCTATTGGGGCTACACGCAGACCGACGCGTACAAGGCGGCAATGCGCCAGGTCGTCCAGGCGCCGGACTTCCTGCAGGGCAACTACCTGTCCAGCGATGCGCGCGTTCCCGAGACGCTGCTGCGCACGAACGCCTGCAGCCCGCTCGCGACGAACGCGCTGGCCGGCAACATCTGGGACAACTTCTCGTCGCAGAGCTACAAGGAGCTGCCGTCGATCGGAATGATCACGATCACCAACCCGCTCACTGGCGAGCCGATGCCTTACGCGATGCCCGCGGGCGGTCGCGGGTACACCCGCGTGCCGTCGCTGATCAGCGTCTGGTCGACGGCGCCCTACCTGTTGAACAACAGCGTGGGAACGTTCTCACCCGATCCGTCGGTCGCGTCGCGCATGAAGCAGTTCGACGCGTCCATCCAGCAGATGCTGTGGCCGGAGCGCCGCCAGCGCGACGAGGTGTTCGGCGACAAGGTGCTGGGCACCATCGACCGCACCACCCAGCGCAGCCAGATCTTCATTCCCGCCGGCTACCTGCCCAAGGCGCTGCAACCGCTGCAGGGCCTGCACCGGTTCCTGCCGTCGTGGGTCGACGCCGGCGGCGACGTCACGCTGGACAAGATCCCCAAGGGCGTGCCGGTGGGCCTGCTGTCCAACATCATCCTGCCGTCCGAAACCGATACCAACCTGAGCGAGGGGCAACGCCTGGAGAACCTCACGGCGCTGGCGCTCGAGTTGCAGGCCGACCTCCTGAAGGCGCCTGACAACGCCACCGACAACCAGTTGATGGACACGTTCCGCAACCTCGGGCCGCGCCTGCTGAAGCTGAGCAAGTGTCCCGACCTGGTCGTCAATCGCGGCCACTATTTCGGCACGACGCAGTTCAACAAGCAGGACGGCCTGAGCGTTGACGAGAAGTCCTTCGGGCACGAGCCCGAGCTGACCGACGCCGACCGGCTCGCGTTGATCGAGTTCCTGAAGACGTTCTAGGGCACGCCGATGCCCGTTGCCCACGAGCAGGAATGGGACGTCGTCGTCGTCGGTTCCGGCGCCGGCGGCGGCACGCTCGCGGCGCGGCTGGCCGAGCAGGGACTGCGCGTGTTCCTGCTCGAGGCGGGCGGGGACGCGCCCACCGAGGGCGCGTCCGGCATGCCCGAGGATCACGACGTGCCCGCGTTCCACCCGTTCGCGTCCGAGAACCCGGCGATGCGCTGGGACTTCCGCGTGCGCCACTACGCCGACCCCGGCCAGCAGTCGCTCGACTGGAAATGCAAGGACGACAGCGTGCTGTACCCGCGCGCCGCGACGCTGGGGGGGTGCACCGCGCACAACGCGATGATCTTCGTGCTGCCGCACGACTCCGACTGGGACGGCATCGCCACACTCACCGGCGACGCGAGCTGGCGCGCCGTCAACATGCGGCGCTACGCGAAGCGCGTCGAGAACTGCCGCCATCGGCCGTTCTGGCGCGCGCTGGCGGCCCTCGGCATCGACCCGCTGGGCCATGGCTGGCGTGGCTGGCTCCCCATAGAACGTGCCATGCCGCTGGAGGCGTTCTTCGACGCCGCGATGCTGCGGCTCATCATCGACACCACGGCCATCGTCACGCTGGGCGTGCGGCGCCCGCTGGCCAACCTGTGGCGCGCGCTGCGCGGACGCGGCGACCCGAACGCGCGGCGCCTCGGTGGCAAGGCGTTCGAGGGCGTCTGCTACACCCCGCTGTCCACGTCCGGCCACCGACGCGCCGGCAGCCGCGACCGGCTGCTGACCGTGCGCGAGCGCTTTCCGGATCGCCTGCACATCGAGCTCGACGCACTGGCCACGCGCGTTCTCTTCGACGACCAGCAACGCGCGATCGGTGTCGAGTACCACAAGGGACGACGGCTCTATCGCGCGCACGCCGAGCCGCTGGACGAGCCGGGTGAGCTGCGCCAGGTGCGCGCGCGGCGCGAGGTCGTCCTCTGCGGCGGCGCCTTCAACACGCCGCAGTTGCTGATGCTCTCGGGCATCGGCCCGGCCGCCGAGCTGCAGCGCCACGGCATCGACGTGCGCGTGGACCTCGCCGGCGTCGGCCGCAACCTGCAGGATCGCTACGAGGTCGCGGTCACGCATCCGCTGCCGCGGCCCTGGGAGGGCCTGCAGGGAGCGAAGTTCAAGCGCGACGACCCGGTATGGCGCGAGTGGAACGCGAACCCGCGCGGGGGCATGTACATCTCCAGCGGCGCGACGATCGGCGTGGTGCGGCGCTCGCGCGTGGACGCGGTCGACCCGGACATCTTCGCGATGGCGCTGCCCACCCGTTTCGAGGGCTACTTCCCGGGCTATTCGAAGTGGCTGCACGAGCATCCCGACTTCCTGACCTGGGCCGTGCTGAAGGCCCACACGCGCAACCGCGCGGGCACGGTGCGGCTGCGGTCCGCGAACCCGTGCGACATGCCCGAGATCGATTTCCACTACTTCGACCCGGCCGACGACCCGCAGGGCGGTGACGTGCACGCCGTGGTCGACGCGATCAAGTTCGTCCGCCACGTGATGGCGCCACTGGTGCGCTCGGGCGCGGTCTCCGCCGAGAAGGTGCCCGGTCCGGAGGTCGACACCGACGCGGCGCTCGCGCGCTACGTGCGCGACAACGCCTGGGGCCACCACGCCTCCTGCTCGTGCGCCATCGGGGCGCCGGAGCAGGGGGGTGTCGTCGACAGCCGCTTTCGGGTGCACGGAACCCGCGGCCTGCGCGTGGTCGATGCGTCCGTCTTCCCGCGCATTCCCGGCTTCTTCCTCGCCAGCGCGGTCTACATGATCGCGGAGAAGGCCGCGGACGCGGTGCTCGAGGATGCCGCGTTGCCGCCCGCCTCTCCCTAGAACGCGTGGCGCGCCAGGCGTGCGGCGCATTGACGCTGGACAGGGCCGTGCCCACACTGCCTGTTGATCCTGAATTCACCGCAGACGGGAGAACCACGATGGCCTACGACGCCGCGCAATTGCTCGAAATGACCCAGGCGCAACTCGACGACCTGTTCCGCGCCAGCCCGGCGGGGCCGATTCCAGGCGGCGAGGCCGTGGGGACCGCCATCATCGCGCCCGACACGAAGTATTCGGCGACGATCGCGCACTTCATCAGCCACTTCGCCTGGCAAGGCAAGGTGTTCGACGCCGAGCACAAGCTGCTGAAGAACCGCATCTCGGTGCTGGGGTTCGAGGCCATCATCGCGAGCATCTATACCGGCCCGAGCTGGATGGACGGCAAGGACTGCGTGGTGCTGGACTATTCGAAGACCTCGCTGCTGGCGCACTGGATCCGCGACGAGATCCGGCTCGTCTCGCCGAACTTCTATCTCGGCAAGGTCTACTGGGGCAAGGATCGGCTGATCGACTTCTGCCTGCAGTTCTAGGACCTCCGCGAGCCCCGCGACGCCATGACGCCGCCCGGACACTTCATGATCCTCGCCGAGGTACTGCCGGGCCGCGTGCAGGCGCTGCGCGAACTCCTCGCGCAGATGAACTCGGGCCCGGGCCGGGCCGATCCGGCCAACCGGCTGTTGCCGTTCGGGCGCTTCGAAGCGCTGCACTTCGCCCGCTTCGCGATCCTGGTCGACATGACCCACGGCGACCTCGCCGCGCACGGCGAGACGATGCCCGCATCGCTGCCCACCTACCTGTCCTTTTTTGGCGATTGCGACGGCGCGGGCGACGCGCAGCTCGACGAGTTCGTGCGTGTCGCGCAGGGCGGCCTGCTGGAGGTGTTCGCGCACTGCGCGGGCTGTCCCGCCGGCCCCGACCTCGCCGCCTGGCTGCGCGCCCGCAACCTGCCGGTGGCGGCGGCCTACGCGAACTGGACCGGCCGCACCGCGCGCCGCATACGCGAAGAACGCGCCCTCGCCGAAGCGTTGTCGCGCCAGGCGATCGGCATGGGCACGACGGCCCCCGGCAAGCTGCAGGCCGTGCGCGCGCAGCTGGTCGACTACGTCGCGGCGGAGCGCCGGCAGGGGCGCTTGCTGGTGACGCCGGACCTCCCGACGCCGATCGCCTGGTGGTGGCGCAACCTGGCGCACGTCGTCGCGATTCCCATCCTCGGCCTGCTGGCGTTGCCGTTCCTGCTGCTCTATTCGCCGCTGTTCATCTGGCAGCTGCGCCAGCGCGAGCGCGCCGATCCGGAGATCGTGCCGGCGCCGGACCTGGCCCACGTCGCCGAGCTCGCCACCTTCGAGGATCGCGGCATCACCAACGCCTTCACCGCGCTGGGCAGCGTCAAGCCGGGTCGCTTCCGCCGCTACCTGGTGATCGTCCTGGTGGCCTTGCTCGACTACGCCGCGCGTCACATCTATGGACGCGGCCACCTCACGCGCGTGCAGACGATCCACTTCGCGCGCTGGGTCTTCATCGACGACAAGCAACGCCTGCTCTTCGCCAGCAACTACGACGGCATCCTGGAGAGCTACATGGACGACTTCATCAACAAGGTGGCCTGGGGCCTGAACCTGGTGTTCAGCAACGGCGTCGGCTACCCGCGCACGGATTGGCTCGTGAAGGGCGGGGCACGCAACTCGCAGGCGTTCAAGAACTACCTGCGGCGCCACCAGGTGCCCAACTCGGTCTGGTACAAGGCCAGCCCTGGCCTGACCGCGATGGATCTCGCGCGCCACGGCCGCATCCGCGAGGGTCTCGATCGGCGCGCGATGAGCGATCGCGAGATCGAAGACTGGCTGAGGCTGCTGTGAGCAAGGACTTCGACTTCTCCGACGTGCAGGGCCTGCTGCGCTTCGGCTACAAGCACCACACCGACAGCGCCTTCGCGCTGCTGCGCGTGCGCAACCGCGCGGCCGCGCGCGCGTGGCTCGCGTCGGCCCAGGTCGGCACCGGTGCGAAGGGGCCGCTGCCCAAGACGCTGCTGCAGATCGCGTTCAGCGCCGCGGGCCTGCGCGAGCTGGGCGTGCCGGCGCACGTCACCGCGGCGTTCGCGCCGGAGTTCGTGGCGGGTCTCGGCACCGATGCGAACCGCGCGCGCCGGCTCGGCGATGTCGGCAACAACGACCCGGCGCACTGGGAGTGGGGCGGCCCCGCCGAGGAGGCCGTTCCGCACGTGCTGGTGATGGTCTACGCGTTGCCGGGCCATCTCCAGGAATGCGGCCTGGGCCTCGAAAGCCACTGGGCCGTCCCCTTCGAGCTGATGCGCTGGCTGCCGACGACCGACATGGGCGGCGTCGAGCCGTTCGGCTTCACCGATGGCATCAGCCAGCCGGAGATCGACTGGTCGCGCGAACTCCCCGCCGAGGATCACGACAGCCTCGCGTACCGCAATCTCTCCTGCCTCGGCGAGTTCGTGCTGGGATACCCCAACGAGTACGGCCGCTTCACCGCGCGGCCGCTGCTGGATCCTGTGGGCGCCGCCGCCACGCAGCTGCCGCGTGCCGAGGACGCGCCCGATCGCGCCGATCTCGGGCGCAACGGCAGCTACCTGGTGCTGCGCACGCTGCGCCAGGACGTGCCTGGCTTCTGGCGCTTTCTCCACGCTCAGGCCGGCGGCGACGCCGCGGAGCGCCAGCGCATCGCCGAGGCGATGGTCGGCCGCAAGATGGACGGTCACGCGCTCGTCGCACCCGCCGCCGAACCCATCGCCGGCGTCGATGCCGACGCGGCGGCGCGCGCGCAGAACGGCTTCACGTTCGACGACGACGCGGCCGGCCTGCGCTGTCCCGTGGGTGCGCACATCCGGCGCGCCAACCCGCGCAACGCCGACCTGCCGGCCGGAACGCGCGGGCTGATCTCGCGCGCGGCGCGCATTCTCGGCTTCGACAGCGGCGCGCTGCACGCCGACGCGATCGCCTCGGTGCGTTTCCATCGCGTGTTGCGGCGCGGCCGCGAATACGGGCGTCGCATGTCCATGGCCGAGGCGCTGGCGGCGCCGACCACGGCGGTCGAGACGGGCCTGCAGTTCGTCTGCCTGTGCGCCGACCTCGCGCGCCAGTTCGAGTTCGTGCAGGGTGCCTGGATCGCCGGTACCAAGTTCGCCGGGCTGCCGCACGAGGACGATCCGTTGATGGGCAACCGCATCGCGGCGCCCGACGAGCCCGACACCGCGCGTTTCACGATGCCGCGCGCGGGCTGTCCCAACCGCGTGATCGAGGGCCTGCCGACCTTCGTCGATGTCGTCGGGGGCGCCTATTTCTTCCTGCCCGGCGTGCGCGCGTTGCGCTACCTGGTCACGAGCTGATCGAAGGTTTCGTTGCCGTCCGGCTCGACGTGCGGCGTGGCGTTCATCTGCTGGCGCAGCTGCGACAGGGTCTGGTAGATCTTCAGCCGCCCGCGGTTCTGGTTGCCCAACGGTCGATGCGCCGGCAGGCAATGCCACGGATTGATCGACAACCGGCTCGCGAACGCCAGCTGTTCTGCCGAATCGAATCGCTGGCGCGGCAGCTCCAGCGTCGCGACGACGACTGGCGGACAGTCCGGCGCGGCCCAGCGCACCGACGCGTGTTCGATGGGCATGCGGCGCGGGTCGGATTGCAGTTGCACCAGCATCTCGAAGCGGACGGGTTGCGCCGTCAGTGTCCGGGCCATCGCCTCGCGAAGGTAGTTGTCGGAGGGGCGGCCCGGCAGCCCCGGGACCCGGCTGCGTGTCGCGGCGACGGGCCGGAAGCTGTACTGCATCGCCTGGCCTTCGCCCAGCAGGTAGGGCACGCAGCTCCAGTACGGCGTCTCGAGCGGACTCGTCTGCGTCCGCGACCACAGGCCCTGCATCAGCGAGTCCAGGAAGTGGCCGTCGGGGCCGATGAAATAGAACAGCGGCAGGCCGCGGCCGATGGCGGCCTGCAGCTTGGCGTTCTCGCGCAGGTCGGGCGTGGTGAAGACGGGCGTGCTGATGCCCGTGAAATCCTGCGTGAAGCGTTCGTCGTCCAGCAACTTCGGGCCGGGCACGCCCATCACCTTGACGCCGATGCTCAGCACGCCCACGTCCTCGATGTCCGGCGGCAGCGCCGGCCCGGGCCCGCCGAAGCGCACCCAGCACGAGTAGCGCTTTGCCTGTGCGAACAGGCCGTGGCGCAGGTTCTCCGCCAGGCCGTCGTGGATCACCAGCTCGCCGCGCACGACACCGTGCGTCTTGGTGTTGCCGCCGCGCTCCGCCGTGCCGGCGGTGTAGTGCTGGCGCAGGTACTGCGACATGTTGGCGATGATGTCTGCGACGAGCTGCTCCTCGCCGGCAAGCGTCTTCTCCTGGGCGAGGCCGAGGCCGTCGTCGGGCAGGCGGGCGCGGATCAAGGCCTGGACCACACGGGTCAAGGGCTCGCGGGCCAGCGCGTCGACGAACGGCCGGAAGAACGGATCGACGCGGCGCTCGACATGCATCGCGCCGACCAGGAAGTCATGCAGGGCCTTCAGGGCGGACATTGCTACGGCTCGACGGCGGGGCGCCGGACCAGGAACCAGACGAAGCCGAGGCAGAACAGGCCGTCGATGCCTGCGGGCGCCAGCACGATCGGATGCGCGAGCCCCTCCCACCAGCGCGCCGGCAACGCGATCATGTCGAACAGCTTGGCGACGATGCCCAGCCAGACGATGCCCCGGTTGCGGTCGACGTTCAGCGCGAGGATGGCATAGCCCAGGCCGATCAGCATCACGGCGTAGCCGAAGTCGCCCCAGAAGCGCAGCGTGGCCTCGTCGGGCGGCAGGATGTAGGCCACCGAGTAGCTCCACGCCGACGCGAAGAAGATCGGCCCGCCCATGCAGAAATTGAAGGCGGCGGCCAGGAAGAAGAACACCGTCCAGTGCCGTCGGCTGCTGTCCATGGAGGGCCTCGCGCGAAAGGGAGACGCACCGCGTCCCGGGCGTTGCGATGCGAGTGTAGGACGGGCCGCCCGCTCCCGCGCGCCGACCCCCCACGTCCGTGCACCCCGGCGCGTTGACTTTGGCCGAGGGTGGCGGCTATGTTGCGGTTCCCGGGGACGAAAAGGACAAGCGGCATGCGCAGGGACCGACGATGCGCCTGGACGGCCTGGCCGCTGGCCGCGGCTTTCGCGCTGGCCGCGTGCGGCTGTGCCGGTGTCGTGGCGCCGACGACGCGCACCGCCGTCGATTCCGGCCTGAGCACGCTCAACGAGCCGCAGAACCGCCGCACGATCGAGGAGATCCTGCGCTCGGACGAGGTCCTTCGCGCCACGCGCGGCCTGACGCGCGCGGTGATCAACGAGGCCCTGTCCGGCGGTGGCCCCGAGTCCGACGCGCGCCTGGCGACGCTGTCCGGCGCTTTTGCGCGCGACATCGCCCCGGCGCTGGGCCGTACGGTGGACGACGTCGTGCTTCCGCGCGTCCAGACCGCGGTCGCCAGCGCCGTGCGCGCGGCGCTCGATGAGGCACTCTCGGACCAGAACCGCCGACGCATCGGGAAGTTCACCGCCGATGTCGCGCAGCAGACCGTGGCCAGCGTGGGGCCGCAGATCGAGGCCTCGATCTCGCACGGGATCACGAGCGCGGTCGAGCGCATCCTCCAGCACGACCTGAGCCCCGCGATCGGCAAGGCATTGGACGACAACACGGCCGCGCTGGCGCGCACCACGCGTGCGATGACCGCGGCGGCGCTGGACGGCGTCAACGACGCGATGTCCGGGCCGTTCGGCGACATGTTCCGCAAGGAGCGCCAGGCGACGATCGCCCAGGTGCAGGCCGCGGAGGCTCAGCAGCAACGCGCGCTGGCCGACGAGATCGAGAAGCAGGTCGCGCAATCGCGCCACTGGTTCGAGATGCTGCTCATCCTGTTCTCGGTCGTCGGCGTGGCGATGCTGGGCGTCGGGGCGCTGCTTTGGCGCCTGTTGGCGTCACACCGCGAGTTGCTGCGTCGGAGCCCGGGCAACGCCTGATGCGGCCGGGCGCCGCTCACGCCGCCGACCAGGCGACGTTGCCCTTCGCGAAGATCTGCCCGAGCTGCTTGGTGGTGACCAGATCGTCGACCGCCTTCTGCAGCGCGGCGGCGAGGTCGGCCGCGTCCTTCTTCACGGCCAGTCCGACGGCCCAGCCCGCGCGCGAGTTGTGAAGCGTCGGCAGGGGCGTGATGACGAAGCGCGGGTCTCCGGCGAGGATCGACTCGAGCTCCGAATCCAGGCCGGCGGCCGCCGCGAACTCGCCGCGCTTGAGGGCCGCGGCCGCCTCGACGCCGTCCTTCCAGGTCGTCGTCAACTGGTTGCGGTAGGCACCGCCGTCGGCGCCGATCATCAACCACCCGGCCAGGGTCTGCCCCGGCACCGCGACGCTCTTGCCGTTGAGCTGGGCCAGCGTTTACAGGTGCGGCAACTGCGCGACGTTGCGCGCGATCATCACGCGGTCATGCCAGTACGGCGCGAAGATGCGCACCTGCGGCGTGGCCGCCATCAGCGGCGCCTCGACCGGCACATGGAGCATCACGTCCGCCGGCCCGTAGCCGAGGTAGTGGCCCTTCCACACCATGTTGCGCAGGTCGTCGCCCATCTCCTCGCCCGCGGGGAACGGCAGCAGCGACAGCTTCACGCCCAGCGCTTGCGCGAGCGCGCCGGCAAGATCCACGTCGATGCCGCGGCCCCGATCGCTGAACGGCGGCATGTCGTTGTAGACCGCCACGACCAGCGTCCCGCGCGCCTTCACGCCGGCCAGGCCGTCGCCCGCGGCGAACGCGCCGAGCGGAACACCGGTGGCGGCGAGGGCGCCGAAGCCGCGCAGCAGCGTGCGGCGAGTCAGCAGCGGCGCGCTCATGGCGCGTCCGGCAGCGGCTTCTCGCGCCGCGACTCGAGGTAGGTCTTGATGGCCCACATCGCCTCCTGGCTCAGCGTGCCCTCGAACGGCGGCATGTACACCGCGCCGTTGCGCGAGCGGCCATGGCGAACGGTGGTGATCATGTAGTCGTCGTTGTCCTTCAGGCAGCTGTCGCGCGCGGCCTTGTCCTTCATGGTCGCGCATTCGTTGTCCAGCCGGCGCAGGTCCGGCGCGATGCCGCCGGAGATCGCCTCGAGGCCATGGCAGCGTGCGCAGTTCTGGTTGAAGCCGGACGAGCCGATCGCGACCGCGGTCGAGTTCCCCGAATAGGGGTTCACGGCGCGCCAATCGTCACCCAGCGGGGCGAGCCCGGTCGTGTCGACCGCTTGCGGCGTCACGTTGCCGTGCGCCGCGACCACCATGCAGGCGCCGAGCGCCAGCACTGCAGCGCCGACGCGCTTGGCGATGAGGAATCGATCGCGGCGTGCGATGACGGTGTTCGAAAGTTGATCCATGTCAGGTCTCCGTCGGTCTTGTGTTGAACAGTCGGACTTCGATCCGCAAGGGCCATGCCACGGCACGTTGCTGCAACTGGGAACACTAATTGCAACGTGGAGCGTGGGACAGGCGCTGGGGCGTGCACAGCAGGGTTGCGGGCCTGCTTGGCGCCCTGGAGTGGGTGCTATCCTGAAAACGACGACGGGCGCACGGAGGCGTCGCGTGTCCTCAGGGATTGCCCCGACGCTCCGCGCGGCATCTGTACCAGGATCGAACAATTCCGCGACGACTGCGACAGCCACTGGGCAGCAGCGCACGGCACAACGACAGAGACAACCTGCCGGGCAGCTCGGCAGGAGCAGAGGAAGCGACGATGTCAGCATCCCACCACGCCCTGGTCGTCCCGGGCGCCTGGACCACGCCCACCGCACAGGCCGGCAGCGACGTGCCGGCGCGCGCCGAACGCATCGAACAGTCGCACCTGCGCTGCGCAGCGCTCGGCTTGACGCGGGTCGAACGCGCCGACTTCGAACCGATGGTGCGCGGCGACCTGGCCGTCGCGCGCGAGCGCAACCAGCGCCTGTTCACGCACGCCGCGCCGGTGATGGAGATGCTGTTCGAGCAGATCGTCAACACCGAAAGCATGATCGTGCTCACCGACGCGCAGGGCACGATCCTGCACTCGATCGGCGACGACGAGTTCCTGGCGCGGGCCGGCAAGGTCGCGCTCGCGCCTGGCGTCAACTGGGCCGAGCAGTCGAAAGGCACCAACGCGATCGGTACGGCGCTGGTCGAGGAGCAGCCGACGCTGATCCACGCCGGCGAGCACTTCATCCACGCGAACAGCTTCCTCACCTGCTCGGCCGCGCCCATCATCGACCCGCGCGGCAACATGCTGGGCGTGCTCGACGTCACCGGCGACCAGCGCTCGTACCACCAGCACACGATGGGGCTGGTGCGGATGTCGGCGCGCATGATCGAGAACCACTGGCTGTCCGACGACTACGGCAACCGGCTGCGCCTGCACTTCCACCTGCGGCCGGAGTTCATCGGCACGCTGCTCGAAGGCATCGTGGTGGTGGGCGGCGATGGCCGCATCCTGGGCGGCAACCGGAGCGCGCTGGATCAGCTCGACATCAGCAGCGCCGCGCTGCGCATGCACAGCCTGACGAGCCTGTTCGACACCTCGATCGCGGCCGTCTCGGACCATTTCCGCGCGCCGATCTCGGTGCCGATGCGGCTCACGGTTCCCAGCGGCCGCAGTTTTCACGCGAGCGCGCGCTTCAATGGCCCGATCCGGTCGATCCTGGCGGGCTTCGATGGCGCGGACGACACGCCATACACCGGCCGAAGCGCGCCCACGCTCGCGCCGGCTCGCGCCGTTGCGGCGCGGGGCGCCGACGCCGCCGAACGCGACGCGCAGGCCGAGGAGGCCGCGCGCACGGCGCGGCTGTCGGGCCTGCACTACCTCAAGACCGGCGATGCGCAGATCGAGACGGTCGTGCACAAGGTCGAGCGGGTGCTCAACAAGGACATCCCGCTGCTGATCCTCGGCGAGACCGGGACCGGCAAGGAACTGCTCGCGCGTGCCGTGCACCAGGACTCGAGCCGCGCGCGCCAGCCCTTCGTCGCGGTGAACTGCGCTTCGATTCCCGAATCGCTGATCGAGGCCGAACTGTTCGGCTACGAGGACGGCGCCTTCACCGGCGCGCGACGCAAGGGCGCCAGCGGGCGCATCGTGCAGGCCAACGGCGGCACGCTGTTCCTCGACGAGATCGGCGACATGCCGCTGTCGCTGCAGGCCCGGTTGCTGCGCGTGCTGCAGGAGCGTTGCGTGATGCCGCTGGGTGGCCACAAGTCGATCTCGGTCGACATCGCCGTGGTGAGCGCGACGCACCGCAACCTGCGCGACATGATCATCGCCGGCCAGTTCCGCGAGGATCTGTACTACCGGCTCAACGGGCTGGTGGTGCGCCTGCCCGCGCTGCGCGACCGCAGCGACCTGGGCGTCGTCGCGCGCCGCATCCTGCTGGCGGAATCGCCCGCCGGCGCGCCGGCGATCAGCGCGTCCGTCATGGCGCTGTTCCAGCGCTACGCGTGGCCCGGCAACATCCGCCAACTCGCCAACGTGCTGCGAACGGCGGCCGTGATGGCGTCGAACGAGGCGGAGATCACCGAGCAGCACCTGTCGGACGATTTCCACGAGGACGTCAACCGGCTGCCCCCGGCCTCCCCCGTGGTGATGGCCGCGGGCGCTCCCGTGCCCACGCCGACGGTCGCGTCGCCCGAGGCGCGCGCAACCCAGCCCGGGCCGGACTGGTTCCCGCCGAATGCACCGGCTCCCGCACCGGCCACGGCACCGCGCACGCTGGAAGAGTCGGAGATCGCGCTGATCCAGGCCGCGGTCGATGCGGCCAACGGCAACATCTCCGAGGCTTCGAAGAAGCTCGGCATCAGCCGCAACACCATCTACCGGAAGCTGCGCTGGGCGAAGTGAGGAGCCGGCCGGACGGCGGGTAATCCCTGTTCCAGCTCGAGTGCGGCACTGCTCCACGCCGGAACAGTCGTCTCGCGCCGTCCCCTGCGCATGCCTGCGCCACGGCCATCCGGCCCACCGCATCGCGCGGTTTCCAGGGACAACCCTGAAGATTGCCGCCGTCCCGCGAGTGGCACGCGACTTGCGATTTCCTCACTGCCCGTCGCAGTGACGGACACGACTCGCAACCCCTCAAGGAGACTTTCCATGCAATGGACGCAACCCGCGTTTGAAGACCTGCGCTTCGGCTTCGAGATCACGATGTACATCGCAGCGCGCTGATCGCCGTGCCGTCGACGCCCACCCGCGTCGACGGCGCCCCCCAGCCCTTCCTGGCGCTCCCGAAATCATGAAGATCCTCATTCTCGGCTCCGGTGCCGGCGGCGGCTTCCCGCAGTGGAACTGCAATTGCGCCAATTGCGCGGGGCAGCGCAGCGGCGGGATCCGCGCGCGCGAGCGAACGCAGAGTTCGATCGCGGTGTCGGGCGACGGCCTGTCCTGGGTGCTGCTCAACGCATCGCCCGACATCGGCGAACAGATCCGCCGCCAGCCGCAACTCCATCCACGCCACGGCTTGCGCGACACGCCGATCAAGGCGGTGGTGCTGATGGACGCGCAGATCGACCACGTCACCGGCCTGCTGGGCTTGCGCGAAGGGCCTTGCATCGACCTCTATGCCACGCCCTGCGTGTTCGAGGATCTCACCACCGGCCTGCCGCTGCTCAACGTGTTGCAGCACTATTGCGGCACGCGCTGGCACATGCTGCCGGTCGGCGGCGACCGCACGAGCGCGGAGTTCGAGATCGAATCCGTGCCCGGACTGCGTTTCACCGCGCTGGCGATTCCCGGCATGGCGCCGCCGTACTCGCCGCATCGGCGCGAGCAGGTGATCGGCGACAACATCGCGCTGCGCATCGAGGACCGGCTCGACGGTCGAAGCGTCTTCTATTCACCCGGCCTGGCCCGGATCGGCGAACGCGAACTCGGCTGGATGAACGACGCCGATTGCGTGTTGGTGGATGGCACGTTCTGGCACGAGGACGAGATGCAACGTGCCGGGCTGGGCGCCAAGGGCGCGAGCGAGATGGGCCACCTGGCGCAGCAAGGCTTCGCGGGTCGACCCGGGATGGTCGACGCGCTGCGCGAGTCGGCGGCGGCGCGCAAGGTGCTCATCCACATCAACAACAGCAACCCGATCCTCGACGAAGACAGCGCAGCGCGCCGCACGCTGGATTCGCTGGGCATCGAGGTTGCGCACGACGGCATGGAGATCTCCCTGTGAACGCACCTTTCGACCTCGCAGCCCTGCTGTCACGAGCGCACTGCGGAGCACCGGCCGCCGATGAGGCCCCGTGGAGCGCCGACGAATTCGAGTCGCGGCTGCGCGCGCGCGAGTCGCGCTATCACATCCACCATCCGTTCAACCGGCGGCTCAACGCCGGCGACCTGCAACCGTTCCAGGTGCGCGGATGGGTGGCCAACCGCTTCTACTACCAGGTGTGCATCCCGATCAAGGATGCCGCAGTGATGGCCAATTGCACCGATCGCGCCGAGCGTCGGCGCTGGATCGAACGCATGCTCGACCACGACGGGCGCGGCGACTTCGCCGGCCCGAACGCGGGCGGCATCGAGGCCTGGTGCCGGCTCGGCATGGCCACCGGCCTGGAATGCAGCGACATCGAATCGCTGCGCCACCTGCAGCCCGGCGTGCGCTTCGCCGTCGACGCCTACGTCAACTTCGCGCGCCGGGCGCCGTGGGAAGAGGCGGCGATCTCGTCATTGACCGAGCTGTTCGCGCCGAAGATCCACGCCGACCGCGTCGCGGGCTGGCCGTCGCACTACCCGTGGATCTCGTCGGACGGACTGGCGTATTTCCGCAGCCGCATCCCGCTCGCCAGCCGCGACGTCGAACACGGCCTCGAGATCGCGCGCCGCTGGTGCGTCACGCGCGAGCGCCAGGAGCGCGCCTGCCAGATCCTCGACTTCAAGCTCGACATCCTCTGGTCCATGCTCGACGCGATCGCGCTCGCCTACCCGGACGATCTCGCACAGGAGCTCCGCCCATGATCGCACCGACCTCTCGACCGTCCGTCGCACCCATGTATCGCTTGCAGTTCGAACCGGCGCAGGACGCCTGGGTGCTGCTCTACCCGGAGGGCATGGTCAAGCTCAACACACCGGCCGCCGAGATCCTGCGCCGCTGCGACGGGCGACGCTCGGTCGACGAGATCGTCGGCGAGCTCGAGGTCGCCTTCGCGCGGGCCAGCCTGCACGACGACGTCCAGACGTTCCTGGCGCAGGCCCGCGACCAGGGCTGGCTCGCGCAGGCGGCGCGATGACGTCTGGCGTCGGCGTGAGGCCGCCGTTCTGGCTGCTCGCGGAGCTCACCTACCGCTGCCCGCTGCACTGCGTCTTCTGCTCGAATCCGGTCGACTACGCACGCCACGACCAGGAGCTCGACACCGCGACCTGGAAGCGCGTGCTCGCCGAGGCGCGCGCCATGGGTGCGGTGCAGCTCGGCTTCTCGGGCGGCGAACCGCTGCTGCGCGACGATCTCGAGGAACTGGTGGCGCATGCGCGCGGCCTCGGCTTCTACACCAACCTCATCACGTCGGGCGTGGGCCTGGGCGCGTCCCGCGCGCGTGCGCTGCGCGAGGCCGGCCTCGACCACATCCAGCTGTCGTTCCAGGACTCGACGCGAGAACTCAACGACTTCATCACCTCCACCCGCACGTTCGAGCTCAAGTCGCGCGTGGCCGCCATCATCAAGGACGCGGGCTACCCGATGGTGCTCAACTGCGTGATGCACCGCTTCAACCTGCCGCACGTGGGACGCATCATCGAGATGGCCGAGCGCATGGGCGCCGACTTCCTCGAGCTGGCCAACACGCAGTACTACGGCTGGGCCTGGCACAACCGCGCGGCATTGATGCCCACGGTCGACGAGTTGCGCGACGCCGAGGCTATCGTCATGGCCCATCGCGCGGCCAACAACGGTCGCATGAAGATCCTGTGGGTCTCGCCCGACTACGCCGACGCCAAGCCCAAGCCCTGCATGGCCGGCTGGGGGGCGGTCTTTCTCGTGGTCGCGCCCGACGGCGTCGCGCTGCCGTGCCACAGCGCGCGCATGCTGCCCGGTCTCGAATTCCCGAGCCTGCGCGACACCTCGGTGCGCGCGGCGTGGCACGACAGCGCGGCCTTCAACGCCTATCGCGGCGATGCGTGGATGAACGACACCTGCGGCACCTGCGACGAGCGGCACGCGGACCACGCCGGCTGCCGCTGCCAGGCCTTCCTCGTCGCCGGCGATGCGGCGGCCACCGACCCGGTCTGCCGCAAGAGCGAGCACCGCGATCGCATCGACGCGATGCTCGCCGATGCCAGCCAGCGCGTCGCGCCCGCGGCCCCGTTGCGCTTCGTCGCCGGCGCCGCGAAGGGCGGCGGCCTGGTGTTTCGCGGCGATGCGATGTCGCTCGCCCTCTCCGAGCCCGTTGCCGCGCGCGACGCCACCGGCACCGTCGCATGAAGCGTCTGGCGCTCCCGTCGCTCGCCATGCTCCCGGCCACGGCGCGCTCGCGGTCTTCGATTCGCGGGTAGCAGCGCAAGGCTGTGACGCCTTGCCACGCGTGCGTGCCAACGGCTCAGATCGAGTGTTCGACCCTGTAGCAATCGTTCAAGCCGGAAACGGGGAAACCCGCAGCGAATCCGTCGGCGCGGCCCGCTGGGCGGGCTGGAAGGCCATCTGCGGCGTGGCACGGACATTGCGCATTCCTGCTCGGACGACCCCGCTGCCGCGGCGCGTCGCACGCGAACCCAACGAGGAGACATCCATGCTTTCGAGACTCTCGACCCTGCTCATCGCAGCGGGCCTGACCGCGCATTTCGGCACCGCCCTGGCCGACGGCGTCACCGATCAGATGATCCAGGCCGAGGCCACCGCCACCGGCAACGTCCTGACGTGGGGCGTGAACACGCAAGGGCAACGCTATTCGCCGCTCAAGCAGGTCAACGCGTCCACCGTGGGCAAGCTCGTGCCCGTCTGGGCCTTCTCGTTCGGCGGCGAGAAGCAGCGCGGGCAGGAGTCGCAGCCGGTGATCTACAACGGCCGCATGTTCGTGACGGGGTCGTACTCGCGCATCTTCGCGCTCGACGCCGCCACGGGCAAGAAGCTCTGGAAGTACGAGCACCGCTTGCCCGAAGGCATCATGCCGTGCTGCGACGTCGTCAACCGCGGCGCCGCGCTGTTCGACAACCTCGTGATCTTCGCCACGCTCGACGCCCAGCTCGTGGCGCTCGACCAGGCCACCGGCGACGTCGTCTGGAAAACCAAGATCGACGACTACGCCGCCGGCTATTCGGCCTCCGCCGCGCCGCTGATCGCGCAGGGGCTGCTGCTCACCGGCGTGTCGGGCGGCGAGTTCGGCGTCGTCGGCCGAGTCGAGGCGCGCGATCCGCGCACCGGCAAGCTGGTGTGGACGCGGCCGACCGTCGAGGGCCACATGGGCTACACCTACGACGCGGACGGCACCAAGCACGAGAACGGCGTCAGCGGCACGCTGGGCCAGAGTTGGCCCGGCGACCTGTGGAAGACCGGCGGTGCCGCGACCTGGCTCGGCGGCACCTACGACGCCAAGACCGGCCTGGCCTACTTCGGCACCGGCAACCCCTCGCCGTGGAACAGCCACATGCGCCAGGGCGACAACCTGTTCTCGTGCTCGACGCTGGCCATCGACGTGAAGACGGGCCAGATCAAGTGGCACTACCAGGGCACGCCGAACGACGGCTGGGACTTCGACGGCGTCAACGAGTTCGTCACCTTCGACATGGACGGCAGGCGCGTCGGCGGCAAGGCCGATCGCAACGGCTTCTTCTATGTGATCGACGCGAATGACGGCAAGCTGATGAACGCGTTCCCGTTCGTCAAGAAGATCACCTGGGCCAGCAGCATCGACCTGAAGACCGGCCGGCCGAACTACATCGAGTCGAGCCGGCCTGGCGACCCGACGGCGAGCGCCGACGGCAAGAAGGGCCAGGCCATCTTCAACGCCCCCAGTTTCCTGGGTGGCAAGAACCAGATGCCGATGGCCTACAGCCCGGACACCAAGCTGTTCTACGTGCCGTCCAACGAGTGGGGCATGGAGATCTGGAACGAGCCGGTCGCCTACAAGAAGGGTGCGGCCTATCTCGGCGCCGGCTTCACGATCAAGCCGATCAATGACGACTACATCGGCTCGCTGCGCGCGTTCGACCCGAAGACCGGCAAGATGGTCTGGGAGGTCAAGGACTCGGCCCCGCTCTGGGGTGGCGTGCTGACCACCGGCGGCAACCTCGTCTTCTGGGGAACCCCGGAGGGGTACCTGAAGGCGGCCGACGCGAAGACCGGCAAGGTGCTGTGGCAGTTCCAGACCGGCTCCGGCGTCGTCGCGCCGCCGATCACCTGGATGCAGGGTGGCGAGCAGTTCGTCAGCGTGGTGTCGGGCTGGGGCGGCGCCGTGCCGTTGTGGGGCGGCGAGGTGGCCAAGAAGGTCAACATGCTGGAGCAAGGCGGCATGGTCTGGGTCTTCAAGATCCCGAAGGCCGGCGGCAGCCCCGCGCCGAAGCAGGCGGCGGCCGACCAGCCCGCCCAGGTCGCCAAGGCCAACTGATCCCGTCCGATCCTGAAAATGGCCTCCCGCCCGACGCGGGAGGCCTGCCACGGAGACATCCCATGACCGAATCTTCCCGGCGCGTCTTCATGATGCGTTCGCTGGCTGCAGGCTGCGCATTCGCCGCCTCGACCGTTCCGCAGTTCGCGCGTGCCGCGACGCACCTCGAGGAGACCGACGAGACGGCGGTCGCGCTCGGCTACAGGCACGACACCCACCAGGTGGACCCGAAGAAGTACCCGAACCACACGCCTGAGCAGCAATGCAACGGTTGTTCGTTCTTCCAGGGCGCGCCGGCCGATGCCTGGGCGGGGTGCGCGATGTTCGGCCGCAAGCAGGTCGCGGCAACCGGCTGGTGCAGTGCCTGGGCGAAGAAGCCGGGCTGACGCGATGCGGGACCGACCGCAACCCATGGCCTCCAGGCCGCGTCCCGTACTTGTCCCGCCTTCTCCCTGGTAAATTGGACCGACCGAATGGCACGGCGGCCGCGTCCGAGGCGTGCGCCCAAAACCTGGTGAATGCGCATGTCCTCCCTGAAGTTCGCTGTGGCGTTTTCGATTGCATGCTTCTCCTGGGTTGCCCATGCCGACCCAGTTGACGACTGTCCGCTGAAGGAGGCGCCTTTCTCGATCGACAGCCCCGTCCTGGACATCTACCTGAGCGCGCCCGCAGTCGCCGTGGTCGAACGGAACTGGCCTGGTGCTCGCCAGGTCTGGTCGGGGTTGACGAGCACCACGGTGCCGACGTTCGCAGCCATCGTCACGCTGCGCTCCATCACCCCGCCCGGATTTCCATCCCTCGAGCGCCTGGACGCCGAACTGCGAGCACTGCCGGTCACGAACGCGGATCGACGCGCTCGTTGTGCGCGCTACGACAATGAAGCACCTCGGTTCACGGTCGAGAAAAAGAATGGGCCGGCGGTCCTGCTGTTCGAGAAGATCAACGGGTTTCGCGACGACCCGTCGGTGAGCGCGGCGCGCGCCGCTTTGGAGAAGATGGCGCTGCGGCGCGGCTGGTCATTGATGGTCACCGACAAGGGCGGTGCCATGACTCCAGCCGTTCTCAGGCAGTTCGACGTCGTCGTCTGGAACAACGTCAGCGGCGATGTATTGACGCTGTCCCAACGATCCGCGTTCAGGAAATACATCGAGAACGGCGGTGGGTTCGTCGGCATCCATGGGTCGGGCGGAGACCCTGAAACGTTTTGGCCGTGGTATGTCGATGAGCTCATCGGCGCCCGTTTCGGGGGACACCCCGGGAACCCGCAGTTCCGGGACGCCAGGGTCGACGTCGCTGAGCCGTCGAACGCCATCGTCGCGGGGCTCGGTGATGGGTGGACGATGAACGACGAGTGGTATTCGTTCAAGAACAATCCCCGAAACAACGGCTCGAGGATACTGGCGACGCTCGACGAAAAGAGCTATTTGCCAGGCACTCTCGCCATGGGCGACCACCCGATTGCGTGGACCCGCTGCATCGGTCGCGGCCGCTCGTTCTACTCGGCGATCGGGCACCGACCGGAAAGCTACGCGGTGCCTTCGCATGTCAGGCTTCTCGAGCAGGGCATCGAATGGGCCGCCGGCAGTGGCGAAGCCGGCTGCCCGGCCGGCTGACTCCCAACCCGGCGGGTTGCCGCACCTGGCGCGCGGCAGCTAGGTGTTTCCACCTCTTTATTTAGTTCGACGCCCAAACGAACATTTCCGCCCACGCCGGGCAGCACTGACGCGCGCGGGACGCCGAAGGCGGGTCGCTGCAGGGCTTCGGCTGGCGGGCGCTGCTTCACGCACCGTGTCCGAGCCGAAGCGGCAGGCGCCGGCGAACTCCAATGCATTCCCTTTCACCGCATCGCGCATGAACGCTACGCCCGCTACTGGCAACTCTCCTGACGACTTTGAAATGAAGCGTCGCCACTTCGTCGGCCTCCTGGCCTGCACTTCTGCAGGGGCGCTTGCACCGCTTGACGCCAGCGCCGCGGCATCGACCTCTGCCTTGAGCGCCGCCGGGCAGTTGCGCGTCGTGGGCATGGACACGACCTCGGGCGGCTTTGCCTGGCGCCGCGTGGCTGAGGGCGTGCAGTTCCAGCTCGCCGGGATGACCAAGAGCGTGCTGTTCTACGGCCCTGGCCTGGTGCGTGTGGCGGCCCACCTGGGCGAGGCCTACACTACCCAGCCGAGCCTGGTGGTGGTGGCCCGGCCACAGCCGGTCGCCTTGGAGATCACCGAAAGCGCCGACACCCTCGCGCTCGCCGGCGCGGGCCTGCGCATCACGGTGGACAAGCGCAGCGGCGCGCTCGCCTTCTTCGACGCCGACGGCAAGCTGCTGACCCGCGAGCGCGAACAGGCACCGACCGAGCTCCAGCGTGTGGAGATCGCCGGCGGCCCGAGCTACGCCCTCAGCCAGACCTTCAGCCTCACCGGCGATGAATCGCTGTACGGCCTGGGCCAGTACAACGAGCCCTACATGGACTACCGCGGACGCGACGTGCTGATGGTGCAGACCAACATCGGCATCGTGGTGCCGTTCATGGTCTCCACCCGGCGCTGGGGCCTGCTGTGGGACGTGTACTCGAAGATGAATTTCAGCGACCGGCCCGAAGGCGCCACCTTCCGCGCCGAAAGCGCGCCGGCCGGTGCCGACTACTACCTCGTGGCCGGCGGCACCATGGACGGCGTGATCGCCGGCTACCGCCAGCTCACCGGTGCGGCGCCGATGTTCCCCAAGGCCGCCTTCGGCCTGTTCATGAGCAAGGAGCGCTACACCACGCAGCAACAGTTGCTGGACGTGGTGCGGCGATTCCGCGCCGAGCGCTTTCCGCTCGACTACATCGTGCAGGACTGGCAGTACTGGGGCGGCGAGAAGGACGGCGTGTGGGACGGCAAGTGGAGCGGCATGGTGTGGGACCGCGAACGCTTCCCCGACCCCGCCGCGATGACGCGCGAACTGCATGGCCCGCTCCACGCCAAGCTGATGGTGTCGATCTGGCCTTCGGTGGGCAACGACACGGCGCTGGCGCAAGAGCTCGATGCCCAGGGCCTGCGCTTCGCGCCGCTGCACTGGATCTCCAAGCGCGCGCGAATCTACGACGCCTTCAGCGCCGAAGGCCGCCGCATCTACTTCAAGCATGTCAAGAAGGGCCTGCTGGACGTCGGCGTGGATGCCTTGTGGATGGACGGCACCGAGGTCGAGGTGGGCGGCGCCGCCCACGACCCGGGCGAGGTCGAGGCCGACATCAAGCGCCTGGGCCGTACCGCCATGGGCGACTTCACCCGCTACCTCAACGTCTACAGCCTGGTCACCACGCGCGGCGTCTACGAGGGCCAGCGCGCCGCCCGGGACCGGGGCGGCAAGCGCGTCTTCACGCTCACCCGCTCGGCCTGGGCCGGGCAGCAACGTTACGCCGCGATGCCCTGGTCCGGCGACACCACGGCCTCCTGGGCCACGCTGCGCTCGCAGATCGCTGGCGGCCTGA
>Ga0307516_10000667_pt1 | contig 46363 bp, 30 predicted proteins | sample 19_EM_MG_FD_203310 | JGI IMG/M metagenome (GOLD analysis project Ga0307516, IMG submission 203310) | Populus trichocarpa ectomycorrhiza microbial communities from riparian zone in the Pacific Northwest, United States - 19_EM | ecosystem: Host-associated > Plants > Roots > Unclassified | place... | reverse complement strand
CCGCTTCTCCGCCCGGTCCGACGGGCATCCGGGACCCTGGCAGCCGGTGGGAACCATCGGCGGTACGGCGGAGCAGGACCTGCCGTTGCGCCACGTCCTGGAGATCGACGTGGTCGTGCTCGACGCCCCGGACGGGCCCGAGTTGCACCTGACCGTGACCTGGGCCGGACGGCTGCTCGATGCGGCCGGGGTGGAGTCGCTCGGTGAGGCCTGGCTGGACATGCTGACCGGCCTGTCCGCGCACGCCGACGACGTCCGCGCCGGGGGGCATACTCCGTCCGACTTCCCGCTCACCGCGCTGACGCGGGAAGACGTGGAGGAGATCGAGGCCGCCGTACCGGGCCTGCTCGACATCTGGCCGCTCTCTCCGCTGCAGGAGGGCCTGCTGTTCCACGCCGTGGACGAGCGCGGCCCGGATGTCTATGCGGGTATGCGGACCCTCGCCATCGAGGGCCCGCTGGACGCCGCCCGCCTCCGTGCGTCGTGGCAGGCCGTTCTCGACCGGCACGCCGCCCTGCGGGCGAGTTTCCATCAGCTCAAGTCCGGCGGGGCCGTGCAGGCGATCGCCCGCGAGGTGACGCTGCCCTGGCTGGAGACCGACCTGTCGCAGCTGCCCGAGGACGAGGCGCTGGCGGAATTCGAGCGCCTCGCGGCGGAGCTGCACGACGACCGGTTCGACCTGACCCGGGCGCCGCTGCTGCGCCTGCACCTGGTGCGCCTCGGCGCACGCCGGCACCGGCTGGCCTTCGCCTCGCACCACATCTCGTGTGACGGATGGTCCCTTCCGATCCTCTCCGTCGACGTGCTGGCGGCCTACGAATCCGGCGGTGACGGCCCGGCGCTGCCGGCCGCGACGTCCTACCGGGACTATCTCGCCTGGCTTGCCCGCCAGGACAAGGAGGCCGCCCGGGAGGCGTGGCGGGCCGAGCTCGCCGGGCTCGACGAGGCGACCCACGTCGTGCCGCCGGACACGATCACCGCGCCCGTCCAGCCCGAGCGCGTTCGGTTCGAGCTCGACGACGAGCTGAGCCGGCGCCTGGCGGAGTTCACCCGCGGCCACGGCGTGACGATGAATACGCTCTTCCAGGGGGTCTGGGCACTGCTCCTGGCCCGGCTGACGGGACGGAACGACGTGGTCTTCGGCTCTGCCGTGGCCGGGCGCCCGCCGGAGATTCCCGGCGTCGAATCCGTGGTCGGCCTGTTCATGAACACGGTGCCGGTCCGGGCTCGCCTGGACGGCGCCGAACCGTTCGTCGACATGCTGACGGACCTGCAGAGCCGTCAGGTCGCGATGATGGCGCATCAGCACGTCGGGCTGAGCGAGATCAACCAGTTCGCCGGTCCCGGTGCGGCCTTCGACACGCTCGTGGTGCTCGAGAACTATCCGCGCCCACCGCGCCGGCCCGAAGGCCCCGAGGCGCTCGTCATGCGCCCCGCGGGCATACCCAACGACAGCGGGCACTACCCGATGTCCATGCGCGCGTCCGAGGACGGCGTCCACGGTGAGTTCATCTACCGTCCGGACGCGTTCGACCGGGCCCAGGCCGAGGAGATGCTCGCGACGATCGTCCGGGCTCTGCGGCAGGTGGTGGCCGAACCGCGGATTCCGGTGGGGCGGATCGGCCTGGCCGGCGCGGCCGAGCACGCGCTGATGGTGCGGGAATGGAACCGGACCGGCGCGCCGCTGGCCGCGGAGCCGCTGCCGGTGTTGTTCCGCCGCCAGGTGGAGCAGTGCCGGGACGCGGTCGCGGTGCAGGACGCGGCGCGGAGTCTGTCGTACGGCGGTCTGCTGGGTGCGGCGGAGGGGCTCGCGCGGCAGTTGGCGGGGCGGGGCGTGCGCCGGGAAACCCGGGCGGCCGTCCTCGTGGGGCGGTCGGTGGAACTGGTGGTGGCCCTGCTCGGAGTGTCGCTGGCGGGCGCGGTCATGGTTCCGGTCGATCCGGACTACCCCGGTGAGCGGATCGCCCTGATGCTGGCGGATTCGGCGCCGGAGGTGCTGGTGTGCACGGCGGAGACCCGGGCGGTCGTGCCGGAGGACTTCGCGGGCGCGGTGCTGGTGCTGGACGAGCCGTCCGCCGCCGACTCCGCGGGCGCGGTGCTGCCGGGCGTGGTGGCGGGTGACGGGGCGTACGTGATCTACACGTCGGGGTCGACGGGTGTGCCCAAGGGCGTCCTGGTCACCCACGCCGGGCTCGGCAACCTGGCGAGCGCGCAGATCGAGCGCTTCGGCGTGACGTCCTCGTCGCGGATCCTGCAGTTCGCCTCCCTCGGATTCGACGCCACCATTTCCGAGGTGTGCATGGCCCTGCTGTCGGGCGGAACCATCGTGCTGGCCGACGCCGAGAGCATGCCGCCCCGGGTGTCGCTGGGCGACGCGGTACGCCGGTGGAGCATCACCCACGTCACCGTGCCGCCGAGCGTGCTGGCCGTCGAGGACGACCTGCCGGAAAGCCTGGAGACCCTGATCGTGGCCGGCGAGGCCTGCCCGCCCGCGCTGGTCGACCGCTGGTCGCGGGGCCGTCGGATGATCAACGCCTACGGGCCCACCGAGACGACGGTGTGCGCGGCGATGAGCTCCCCGCTGTCTCCGGGCCGCGACGTGGTCCCGATCGGCGGCCCGATCACGAACATGCGGGTCTATGTGCTCGATGCCTTCCTGCAGCCGGTGCCGATGGGCATGACCGGCGAGCTCTACGCCGCGGGAGCCGGGCTCGCCCGTGGATACCTCGGACGCCCGGACCTGACGGCGGAACGGTTCGTCGCCGATCCGTTCTCACCGGGTGGCCGGATGTACCGCACCGGCGACCGGGCCCGCTGGACCTCCGACGGGGAACTGGTCTTCGCCGGCCGGACCGACGCACAGGTCAAGGTGCGCGGATACCGGATCGAGCCGGGTGAGATCGAGGCTGTGCTGGCGGATCATCCGGGCGTCGCCCAGGTGGTGGTCGCCGCCCGCGAGGACGGGCCGGGCGAGAAGCAACTGGTGGCCTATGTCGTCCCGGCGGCCGGATCGCCGGCCGACTCCGCCGCACTGATCTCCGCCCTCCGGGAGACGGCGGCCGCACGCCTGCCGGAGCACATGGTGCCGGCGGCGTTCGTGCCGCTGGACACGATGCCCCTGACCCCCAACGGCAAGGTCGACCACCGGGCGCTCCAGGCCCCCGACTTCGCCGGGGCGTCGTCCGGGCGGGACCCGCGCACGGCCATGGAGGCCAAGCTGTGCGCACTGTTCGCGGAGGTGCTCGGCCTGGATCAGGTGGGCGCCGACGACAGCTTCTTCGAACTCGGCGGCGACTCGATCACCTCGATGCAGCTGTCGACCCGGGCCCGCCGGGAAGGGCTGGAAATGACCCCGTGGCAGGTGTTCGACGAGAAGACGCCGGAACGGCTGGCTGCGCTCGTCAAGGAACTCCCGGCCGAAGGCGAGGAGGCCGGGGCGCCGGAGCCCGCGGCGAGCATGCTCGTGGCTCTCTCGCCCGAACAGCTGGACCAACTCGAGGCCGGACCGGCCGGCGAATGACCTCCACAAAGGAGCAGATCGTGACCGTTGACGACACTCGTGCCAAGCCCCGCTCCAGCGTGGAAGACGTCTGGCCGCTTTCGCCGCTGCAGGAGGGAATGCTCTATCACACCGCCCTCGACAAGGACGGGCCGGACACCTACACCGTGCAGACTGTCTACGGCATCGAGGGGCCGCTGGACGCCGGGCGGCTGAAGGCGTCGTGGCAGGCTCTCCTGGACCGGCATGCCGCGCTGCGGGCCTGCTTCCGCTACGTCAGCGGTGCGCAGATGGTGCAGGTCATCCAGCGGGACGTCGAGATACCGTGGCGCGAGACGGATCTTTCCGGGCTGCCGGACGACGTAGCCGCCGGCGAGGTCAGCCGGCTGGCGGCGGACGAGATCGCCGAGCGTTTCCGCCTCGAGGCGGCACCACTGCTGAAGCTGCACCTGATCCGGCTCGGCCCGGAGCGCCACCGGCTCGTGCACACCCTGCATCACGCGCTCCTGGACGGCTGGTCCATGCCGATCCTGCACCGCGAGCTCGCCGCGATCTACGCGGCGGATGGGGACGCGTCCGGCCTGCCCGCCGCGGTGTCCTACCGGGACTATCTCGCCTGGCTGGGCCGGCAGGACAAGGAGGTGGCCCGGGCGGCCTGGCGGGAGGCGCTCGCCGGGCTGGACACACCCACCACGGTCGCCCCGGCCGATCCGACCCGCGTGCCGGACATCGACACGGTGATGATCGAGCTGCCCACGGAGCTGACGGACGACCTGCTACGGCTGGCGCGCGGCCAGGGCCTCACGATGAACACCGTCGTGCAGGGCGCGTGGGCCGTCGTCCTGGCGCAACTCGCCGGCCGTACCGACGTGGTGTTCGGCGCGACCGCCTCCGGGCGGCCGGCCGAGCTGGCCCGGGTGGAGTCGATGGTCGGCCTGCTGCTCAACACCCTGCCGGTGCGGGTCCGCCTCGACGGCGGCCAGCGGGTCGTCGAGATGCTCGCCGACCTGCAGCGGAACCAGTCGGCGCTCGGGGCTCATCAGCATCTCGGTCTGCAGGAGGTGCAGGCCGCCGTCGGACCCGGAGCGGTCTTCGACACGCTCGTCATCTACGAGAACTTCCCTCGTACGGGACTCGGCGGGTCGGCGGACGACGGCCTGGTCATGCGCCCGGTGCAGAAGGGGCGTGACTCCTCGCACTACCCGTTCACTCTGGTCACCGGCCCGGGCGAGCGGATGCCGGTCATCCTCAACTACGAGCGGGGCCTGTTCGACCACGCGGTCGCCGAATCGGTCGTGGGCGCGATCGTTCGCGTGCTGGAGCGGCTGGTCGCCGACCCCGGCGTCCTCGTCGGCCGGCTGACGCTGCTGAGCGAGACCGAGCGCGCCTCGGTGGTGGACGGCTGGAACGCGACCGCGGGCCCGGTGCCCGGGGAGTCCATGGTCGAGATGGTCGGGCGGCGGGTGGCCGCGGCACCGGACGCGGTGGCGATCACCGATGCCGGCGGCACGGATCTCAGCTATGCCGAGGTCGACCAGGCATCGAACCGGCTGGCGGCCTACCTCAGCGGTCGTGGCGTCCGCCGCGGCGACCGCGTCGGGGTGGCCATGGACAGGTCCGCGGACCTGCCGATCGTGTTTCTGGCGATCTGGAAGGCAGGCGCCGCGTACGTCCCGGTGGACGTCGGGTATCCGGTCGAGCGGATCGCGCTCATCTTCGCCGATTCCGGGGTCTCGGCCGTCGTCTGCACGCAGGCCACCAGCGAAGGGCTGCCCGGGGACGCCCCGGGCCGTGCGGCGCCGGACCATGCCACGATCGTCCTCGACGCGCCGGAGACCCGGGCGGCCGTCGACGGATGTGCCGCCACGGCGCCGGAGCTCCGACTCAGTGCCGATGACCTCGCGTACGTGATGTACACCTCGGGATCCACCGGCGTCCCGAAGGGCGTGGCGATCCCGCACGGGGCAGTGGCCGGCCTGGCGGGCGACGCGGGCTGGCAGCTCGGCACCGGCGACGGCGTGCTGATGCACGCCACGCACGTCTTCGACCCCTCGCTCTACGAGATGTGGGTGCCGCTCGCCACGGGCGGCCGGGTCCTGGTCGCCGAGCCCGGAGTGGTGGACGCGGCAGGGATACGTCAGGCCGTCGAACGGGGCGCGACCGCCGTTCACCTCACCGCCGGCACCTTCCGCGCGCTGGCGGAGGCGTCTCCGGAGTGTTTCGCGGGCCTCCGGGAGGTCGGGACCGGTGGCGACGTGGTGCCCGCGCACACGGTGGCCAGCCTGCGGCAGGCCCAGCCCGGCGTGCGGGTGCGAAACACCTACGGACCGACCGAGACCACCCTGTGTGCGACGTGGAAACCGATCGAGCCCGGTGCGGCGCTCGGGCCGGAGCTGCCGATCGGCCGTCCCATGACGAACCGCCAGATCTACATCCTCGACGCCTTCCTGCGCCCGGTCGCGCCGGGGGTGGCCGGCGAGCTGTACATCGCCGGCACGGGGCTGGCCCGCGGGTACCTCTCCCGGCCGGACCTGACCGCCGAGCGGTTCGTGGCGTGCCCGTTCCGCGCCGGCGCTCGCATGTACCGGACCGGGGACCTGGCGCGCTGGAACCGCGACGGCGAGGTGGTGTTCCTCGGGCGCGCCGACGACCAGGTGAAGATTCGCGGCTTCCGGGTGGAGCTGGCCGAGGTGGAGGCCGTACTGGCGGCCCAGCCGGGAGTCCGCGAGGCGGTCGTCGTGGCGCGGGAGGACCAGCCGGGCGAACGGCGTCTGGTGGGCTACGTCGTCTCCGACGCCGGTGAGGTGGACACCGACGAGATCCGGCGGCAAATGAGCCGGGTCCTGCCCTCGTACATGGTTCCGGTGGCGGTCGTCGGCCTGATCAGCCTGCCCATCACCGCCAACAGCAAGGTGGATCGCCGGGCCCTGCCCGCACCGGATCTCGCGCATCAGGCGTCGGCGAAGGCCCCCGAGAGCGAGACCGAGAAGGTGTTGTGTGCGCTCTACGCCGAGATCCTCGGCGTCGAGCGGGTGGGTGTCGACGACGCCTTCCACGACCTGGGAGGTAGTTCGGCGCTGGCCATGCGGCTCATCGCGCGGATCCGGGAGGAACTCGGCGCGGACCTGGCCATCCGGCAGCTGTTCTCCTCGCCCACACCCGCGGGTGTGGCCCGGGCGCTGGCCGCGAAGTCACGCCCCGCGCTGGAAGCCGTCACCCGGCCGGAGCAGGTGCCCCTCACCGCCAGGCAGCTCCGCGCCTGGCTGCTGGCCCGTCCTGCCGAGGAGACCAGGGGCCTGCACGTCTCGGTCGCGCTGCGCTTGCGTGGCCGGTTGGACGTGGCGGCCCTCGAGGCGGCGCTCGGCGACGTGGCGGCCCGGCACGAAATCCTCCGCACCACCTTCCCGGGCGGCGCGCAGAGCGCTCACCAGCACATCCACGACGCCCCGGGGGTTCGGCTGACTCCGGCCCCGGCCACCGAGGAGGACCTCCCGGGTCTCCTCGCCGAGCGGCGCGAGCGGCTCTTCGACCTCAGCCGGGATCTGCCGTGGCGATGCGAGCTCTTCGAACTCTCGGAGAAGGAGCACGTGCTGTCGGTGACGGTGCACCGCATCGCGGCCGATGACGACTCGATGGACGTGTTCTTCCGCGACCTCGCGGCCGCGTACGGTGCGCGCCGGGCCGGCCGGGCCCCGGAGCGCGCGCCCCTGGCCCTGCAGTTCGCCGACTACGCGATCTGGGAGGGGCGGCTGCTCGAGGGCGAGCGCGATCAGGACAGCCTGATCAGCGACCAGCTGGACTTCTGGCGGAACCACCTGGCCGGCATCGGCGGGGAGACGACGCTCCCGTTCGACCGCCCGCGGCCGGCCATCCCGTCGCGCCGGGCCGGTACGGTCGCACTGCGGCTGGGCGCCGGTCCGCACGCCCGGCTGGCGGAGGCGGTGGAACCGGCCGGCGCGGACCCGCTCCAGACCGTGCACGCCGCGCTTGCCATGCTGCTGACCAGCTACGGAGCGGGCCATGACCTGGTGATCGGCACGACGCTGGCACGGGACGAGGACTTGATCGACCTGGAGCCGATGATCGGGCCGTTCGCCCGGCCCTTCCCGGTTCGTGCGGACCTCTCGGCCGACCCGACCTTCCTGGAGGTCGTCGCCCGGGTGCAGGAGGCGGTCCGCGAGGCGCGCCAGCACCTGGACGTGCCGTTCGAGAAGATCCCCGAGCTGCTGGAGCTGCCGGCCTCGCTCTCCCGCCACCCCGTGTTCCAGGTGGCATTGGAAGTGACCGAGGAGGACAACGGCGCGTGGGACGCCGCGGAACTGCCCGCCCTGCGCACCAGCGTCGAACCCGCCGGGGTCGAGGCCATGGAGCTGGATCTCGCGTTCAGGCTCACCGAGCGCCGCGACGAGGACGACGAGCTCGACGGCATCGAGGGCTCCCTGCACTACGCCGCCGACCTGTTCGACGAGGACACGGCCGAGTCGCTGGCCCGGCGGCTGGTCCGCGTCCTGGAGCAGGTGGCGGAGGACCCCCAGCGGCGGATCAGTGACCTGGACATCTTCCTGGACGACGCCGAACGCGGCCGGCCGGCCATCGCACCGGCGCGCTGGTCCGGGGCCGTGCCCCCGGTGGTGGCCGACCTGGCCGAGGACGGCCCGCTCGGCGCGCTCGTGCTCGACGACCTGCGGCGCCCCGTCGCTCCGGGGGCCGTCGGCGATCTCTACGTCACCGGTCCGGCGGTGGACGCGGGAACGGCCGGGCCATCGAGGTTGCCCTGCCCGTTCGGGAGTCCGGGGCACCACATGCTGCACACGGGCCTGCTCGCCCGCAAGTCCGCCGCCAAGACGCTGATCGTCGTGGGCGAGCGGCGGGGATCGACAGCCGCGGTGAAGACGGGTGACTACGAGGTGCTGCTGCCGCTGCGCGCCGGCGGTGACCGCCCGCCACTGTTCTGCGTCCACGCGAGCGGGGGGCTGAGCTGGAACTACGGGCCGTTGCTGCGGCATCTTCCGCCGAATCAGCCGGTCTACGGCGTGCAGGCGCGCGGCCTGGCCCGCACGGAGACTCTGCCCGGCAGCGTCGAGGAGATGGCCGCCGATTACCTCGCGCAGATCCGCACTGTGCAGCCGACCGGGCCGTACCACTTCCTCGGCTGGTCCCTCGGCGGGCGGATCGCGCAGGCGATGGCCGCGTTGCTCGAGGCGGAAGGGGAGGAGCTCGGCCTGCTCGCCTTGCTCGACGCCTATCCCGTCTACATGGGAAAGAACGCGACCGGCACGGTGAGCGAGGAGGCCGCGCGCGATGAAGCGGCCATCGAGAAGCGGAAGCAGCAGGAGCTGGAGCTCGCCGGTCAGATGGTCCAGGGTGCCGGCGCCCGGTCGCGCTTGGCGGCGGTCATGCGAAACCTCTGGCAGGTCGGGCCGGCCCACACGGCCACGCCCTTCGCCAGCGACATCCTCCTCTTCGTGGCCTCGGTGGACCGTCCCAGGCATCTGCCCATGTCCGAAGCGATCGCCAGCTGGAAGGAATTCACCAGCGGCAGCATCGAGCCGCACGAGGTCCCGACCAACCACTACGAGATGGTGCAACCCGCGGCGCTGGCCCAGATCGGGTCCATCGTCGCCGAGAAACTCCGGCAGCGGCCGGGAGCGTGAGACGGCCGGGACCCGCGCCCGAAGGAACCCACATGGCAGACATCACCGGAGATCAGCGAATTCAGTCCGAGGTGCTCGAGGGCCTGGCGACGGCGGTGAACCACCGGCGGTGGTTCGTCGAGCTGGCGCTCCCGCACCTGGGAGACAACCCGATCGAGATCGGCAGCGGCCTGGGCGACTACGCGGTCGCCTGGGCTGAGCACCTGCCGCGGTTCACGGCGACCGAAGCCCATCCGGACCGGTTCGTGCAGCTCAAGGAGCGGATGAGCGACCACCCCACGATCGAGGTGCGGCAGCTGCTGCTGCCCGCCACCGACGCGACCGGCGAGTACAGCGCCGCCGTCTCGTACAACGTCCTCGAGCACATCGAGGACCACGTCGGCGCGCTGCGCAGCATGGCCGAGCTTGTCCGCCCCGGCGGCCGCATCGTGCTCATCGTGCCGGCGTTCATGTTCGCCATGAGCCAGGTCGACATCGCCACCGGCCACCTCCGCCGCTACACGAAGAAGACGATGCGCGCGGCCATCGGCGAGGCCGGCTTGCTGATCGAGAAGCTGCACTATGCCAACGCCCTCGGCCTCATCGGCTATTACGGCGCCACCAGCATCCTCAAGCTGGCGCCGAAGGAGGGCCCGATGGTCAAGGTGTACGACAAGCTCGTGCTGCCGGTCACCAAGGCCGCCGAGCAGATCGTGCGGCCGCCGTTCGGCCAGTCCGTGTTCGTCGTGGCGCGCACGCCCGGCTGACGCGAGACACAGCGGGACAGCGAAAGAAGGCCGCCGGGCCGGGCCCGGCGGCCTTCTCGCTGATGGAATCGAAGAGCCTGATCCCGGCGGTCAGTGGCCGGCTGTCCAGCCGCGCAATGCGATCGGTTGGACGAGCTCGACACTCGTCCTGCGAATACCGGGTCTGTCCAACCTGTACCAGTTGTAGCGCGGCAATGCGGTCGCCAAACTGATCCCTATGCTCCGAGACCCCGACGCAACCCGGCTCCTGGCAATTTCCCCTCATTCGGACGACGCGGTCCTGTCCTTTGGGGCCGGCCTCGCCCAGGCGGCGCAGGACGGCGCAACGGTAATGGTCTATACGGTATTCGCCGGCACGGCGTCGCCTCCGTACTCCGCGGCAGCGCAGAGAATGCACGGGATCTGGGGCCTGTCGCCGGATGACGACGCGCCGCTCTATCGCCGGAAAGAAGACATCTCTGCTCTCGGTCACCTGGGAGTGGGTTATCGGCATGGACGGTTCCTTGACTCCATCTATCGCAGGTTGCCGGACGGCCGATGGCTGGCGGCTCACGTCGAAGGCAAGCAGAAGCTGGCGATCAACGATCACTCGCCGGACAGTGACAGGGAACTCGTCGCCGAGATCAAGGATGAGCTCAGCTCGATCATCGAGGAATTCGATCCGACACTGATTGTCACGTGTGCCGCCATCGGTGAACATCCCGACCATGAGGCCGCGCGAGATGCCGCACTGTTCGCCGCGCACGAGAAAAATGTGCCGGTACGGCTGTGGGAAGACCTTCCCTATGCGGTGATCAAGCCGGACGAGGTCGAACTGCCGCAGGGCTTTCATCGCGGCTTCCCCGATTTCGGATCGGTCAAGTCGGAGCTGCGAACGCAGAAATTTGAAGCTGTGGAGCGGTATGCATCTCAGCTGGCGCTGCTCAACGGGACCGAAGGAAAACTGTTCGAGCGGCTGGCCGGGCATGCTGGGAAAAATTCACCAAACGGCGAATACGGCGAAACGACCTGGCCGGTCGTCCGAAGCGAAGACAAAAGCTGAGCGACTCCGTAGTTCCGCATCACGCCAGGAGGTACCGGGGTGTCCGAAACACTTACTGATCTGCCGTCGTCGTCCCAGGACCCCACGCCTGAAGTCAGGCCCGGCCGCTGGGCGGTATGGCGCTCGCCGGCCGATCAGCCGCGGTGGGCCCGCCCCGCGCTGCTGGGCATCGCGTTCGTGGCCCTGGTGCTGTATGCCTGGAACCTGCCGGTGGTCGACTACGCACCGCTGTACTCCGACGCCGTCAAGAGCATGTCCGGGAGCTGGAAAGCGTTCCTGTTCGGCGCCGTCGACCCGGAAGCGACCTACACGCTCGACAAGCTCGCCGGGTCCTTCGTGCCGCAGGCCATCTCGGCCAAGATCTTCGGCTATCACGCGTGGTCGCTGGCGTTGCCACAGGTGATCTGGGGCGTGATCTCGGTACTGGTGATGTACCGGGTCGTGCGGCGGTGGGCGGGCGTGGTGCCCGGCCTGCTCGCCGCCGGCATCTTCACCCTCACCCCTGTTGCCGCGTCCATGTTCGGACACAGCATGGCGGACGGCGCGCTGGTCATGTGCCTGGTGCTGGCCGTCGACGCGTATCAGCGCGCGGTCCTGGAAGGACGGCTCCGGTCGCTGGTGTGGGCCGGTGTCTGGGTCGGGCTGGGCTTTCAGGCCAAGAGCCTGCAGGCGTGGTTGATCCTGCCTGCCCTGGCTGTCGGTTATCTGCTGTCCGCGCCGATCGAACTGCGCCGCCGGATGAAGCATGTGGGGGTCGCCGGGGTGGTGATGCTGGCGGTGTCGCTGTCGTGGATCGCGCTCTACACCTTCACCCCGGCCAGCGAACGGCCCTACGTCAGTGGCAGCACGAACAACAGCGCCTTCGCCCAGGTGTTTGGCTACAACGGTCTCAGCCGCGTGGGCATCCACCTGCCCGGTGCCGCGCCCCTCAACTTCAGGAACGGCCCCGCGGCGCTGGGCCCGAACGGCGACGCGAGGGCTCAGGACCAGAAGGGGATGGTCGGGTCGAAGGCTCAGGACCAGAAGGGGATGGTCGGGTCGAAGGCTCAGGATCAGAAGGGGATGGTCGGCCCGAAGGCCAACGGGGGAGCGCCGATGGGGCCGGGCATGTCCCCCGACGGGGACCGGTCCAAGGTGGAGAGCAGAGTGGATCCGTTGGGGTGGAACAGGCTGTTCGACGGCCACCTCGCCGTCGCGATCTCCTGGCTGTTCCCGCTCGCCGTGCTGGCCCTGCTGTACGGGCTCTGGTGGCGACGCCGGGCCGAGCGTTCCGACCCGTTGCGCGGCGGCTTTGTCATGTGGGGCGTGTGGCTGATGACCTTCGGCTTCGTCTTCACCGCAAGCGGTGTCGACCACACCGCGTTCGTGGCCGATCTCGCCCCCGCGGTCGCCGCCCTCTCCGCTCTCGGCATCGTGATGTTCTGGCGGGCGTACCGGCGTGGCGGCAGGCGGTCCTGGATGCTGCCGCTGGCGGTCGCGGCCGAACTGGCTTGGGCTGCCTGGCTGTGGTCGCACTATCCCAATTTCCTGCCCTGGGCACGATGGGGCGCGCTCGCGCTCGGCGTAGCTGCCCTCGTCGTGCTGGTGCTGGCACGAGTGCTCAGGACCGCCTCCCCCGCGCTGGTCACGGCCGGACTCGCCATCGGCGTCGCAGCCATGCTGGCCGCGCCCGTCACGTATGCCGTCTCCGTCCTTGATCCCGACTACTCCGGCAGCTCCTTCGACGCCAACGCCGGACCGGCGTCAGGCTCCTTCTGAGGTGAGCCGGCGTCGCTGGAGATCGATGACTTCGCGATTCGTGTGAGAAGGGTGCTTTTGTGGATGTGGTGATGCGTGCGGGGAAACCGACGAAGAGCGCTGACGACCCCGATCCCTGGCAGACCACGATCCGTCCGGGGACGCTGCGCAGAATGCTCGCCTACTTTCGCCCGCACACCGGCAAGGTGGCGCTCTTCGCTCTCGTCGCCTCGCTGGACTCGCTTGTCGTCGTCGCGATTCCGTTGTTGCTGTTGAGACTCGTCAACGACGGCATCCTCAAGAACGATCTCGGGCTCGTGGCCGAGATGGCCGCCCTGGCCGCCGGGCTCGCCCTGGTGGGCGGGGGGCTGCAGCTGGTGTCGGCCTTCATCTCCGGGCGGATCGGGCAGGGAGTCATCTACGACCTCCGGGTTCAGGCACTGAACCACGTCCGGCGGCTGCCGATCGCGTTCTTCACCCGCACCCAGACCGGGGTGCTGGTGGGGCGGCTGCACACGGAACTGATCATGGCGCAGCAGCAGTTCGGCCTGTTGCTGCTGGGGGCCACCAGCGCGCTGACGGTCGTGCTGGTGCTGGCCGAGCTGTTCTACCTGTCGTGGCTGGTGGCCGTTGTCACGCTGGTGGTGGTTCCGGTGTGCCTCCTGCCGTGGGTCTACGTGGGGCGGGTGATCCAGCGGCGCACCGGACGGCTGATGGAGGCGAATGCCGGCCTCGGCGGAGTCCTCCAGGAGCGGTTCAACGTGCAGGGGGCGATGCTCTCCAAGCTCTTCGGCCGCCCGGACGAGGAGATGGCCGAGTACGCGGATCGTGCCCGGCGGATCCGCAAGATCGGCGTGAGCCTTTCCGTGTACGGCCGGCTGGCTTTCGTCATGTTGTCGCTGATGGCCTCGCTCGCCACGGCGCTCGTCTACGGAATCGGCGGCGGGCTCGTGCTCGACGGTGCCTTCCAGCTCGGGACGCTGGTCGCCATCGTCACCCTGCTCGGGCGATTGTTCGGGCCGATCGCCCAGCTGTCCGGGCTGCAGGAGACCGCGCAGACGATGGTGGTGAGCTTCGGCCGGACCTTCGAGCTGCTCGATCTGAAGCCGCTGATCCAGGAACGCCCCGGCGCGGTCGGGCTCGCGAAGAACGTGGCGCCGGACATCGAGTTCGAGGATGTGTCGTTCCGCTATCCCACCGCGGACGAGGTTTCGCTGCCATCGCTGGAGTACGTGCGGGCGGAACGGATGCGCGGGGAAACGACGCCGGAGGTCCTGCGCGGCGTGGGCCTGCACGTGCCGGCCGGAACCCTCACCGCGCTCGTGGGCCCGTCCGGCGGGGGGAAGAGCACCCTCACCCACCTGGTGTCCCGGCTGTACGACCCGACCTCCGGCACCGTTCGCGTCGGCGGACACGATCTGCGAGACCTCACCTTCGACTCGCTCCGCGCGACGGTCGGGGTGGTCAGCCAGGACGCCTACCTCTTTCACGACACGATCCGGGAGAACCTTCTCTACGCTCGCCCCACCGCCACCGAGGACGAACTGATCGAGGCGTGCAAGGGGGCCCAGATCTGGAGTCTGATCGCATCCCTCCCGGGCGGGTTCGACACCATCGTGGGCGATCGCGGCTACCGCATGTCGGGTGGGGAGAAGCAACGGCTGGCCATCGCCCGGTTGCTGCTGAAGGCACCCACGGTGGTCGTGCTCGACGAAGCCACCGCTCACCTGGACTCCGAGTCGGAGGCAGCTGTCCAGCGGGCACTCAAGATCGCCCTGCGTAACCGCACGTCGCTGGTGATCGCCCACCGGCTGTCCACGATCCGTGAGGCCGACCAGATCCTCGTGATCGACGACGGCGGGGTCCGGGAGCGCGGGACGCACGACGAGTTGCTGGCCGCGGGCGGTCTCTACGCGGAGCTCTATCACACGCAGTTCGCCAGGCCGGCAGGCAACGGAGCCCGGCCGGCAAGCAGTGGAGTCAAGCCGGCGAGCGACGGCGCCGAGCTCATCGACAACGAGCCCGAACCTGCGCGCCACGTCGCTATTGGCGGATGACAACGCATTCCGCGGCGCCGGCCCAACTCGGGTCCGTCGCCGCCGAGAGGCTCCGGCCCCGGCCGGAGCGCGAGAGGACACCACGATGACCAATCCGTTCGACAACGAAGACGGTTCCTTCCTGGTGCTCGTCAACGACGAGGGTCAGCACTCGCTGTGGCCCGCGTTCGCCGAGGTGCCGGACCGCTGGACCCGCGTCCACGGTGAGGCCACCCGGGAGGAGTGCCTCAGTTATGTCGAGGAGAACTGGACGGACCTCCGGCCGAAGAGCCTGATCGCGGAAGTCAGCGGCTGAGTGTCCAGCCGCTCAGGGCGAACGGTTGGACGAGCCCGACGCTCGCGCGACCGGTCTGAAACATCCATGTCGGGTACGCCGCTCGATGGAGCGAAAGGATTCGGTGGCATGTTCGAGGAGATCAATGTTGTCGGGGCCTTGGAGCTGCACCGCAGAGACCGGTTCGATCCGATACCGCAGCTCCGCACCTTGATGGCCGAGGGCCCGATGACCTCATTGGGCACCGAGGACGGCCCCGGAGGACGGACCGCGTGGCTCGCCACCGGGCTCGACGAGATCCGGCAAGTGCTCGGCTCGGACAAATTCAGTGCCCGGCTGATCTACGGTGGGACCGCGGCCGGCTTCGCCTGGCCCGGCTTCCTCACGCAGTACGATCCGCCGGAGCACACGCGACTGCGCCGGCTGGTGGCGCCCGCCTTCGCCGTCCGGCGGATGCAGAAGTTCCGCACGCAGGTCGAGCGGGTCGTCGAGGACACCCTGGACACCCTCGAGGCCACCGGCGGCCCGGTGGACTTCGTCCCGCGCTTCGGGTGGTCCGTGGCGACGACGGCGACCTGCGACTTCCTCGGCATTCCCCGTGACGATCAGGCGGAGCTGTCCCGCTGCCTGCACGCCAGCCGTACTGAACGGTCCGGCAGGCGGCGCACCGCGGCGGGAAACAAGTTCATGACGTACATGAACAAGACCACGGCTCGCACCCGCCGTGCGCCCGGCGACGACATGTTCGGTGTCGTGGTGCGCGAACACGGCGACGAGATCACGGACGCGGAGCTGACGGGGGTGGCCGCCTTCGTCATGGGCGCGGGCGCGGACCAGGTGGCCCGCTTCCTCGCCGCGGGTGCGTGGCTGATGGTCGATGTCCCCGAGCAGTTCGCCCTGCTCCGGGAGAAGCCGGAGATGGTCCCGGACTGGCTGGACGAGGTGATCCGATACCTCACCACCGACGAGAAGATCCATCCGCGGGTGGCGATCGAGGACGTGCGTATCGGTGCTCGGCTCGTCAAGGCCGGCGACACCGTCACGTGCTCCTTGCTGGCTGCGAACCGCCGGCACTTCCCCCACCCGGAGGATCGGTTCGACATCACCCGGCAGCGGCCGGAGCACCTCGCGTTCGGGCACGGCATCCATCACTGCCTCGGCAGAACACTGGCCGAACTGGTGTTCCGGGCGGCGATTCCGGCTCTGGCGCACCGCTTTCCCAGGCTGAGGCTGGCCGAGCCGCACCGCGCCATCAAGTTGGGACCGCCGCCGTTCGACGTCGAAGCCCTCCTGCTCGACTGGTAGCGCCGGAAGCATAGGAGGATCGATGGCACTTCCCCTGCCGCACCAGCGGCTCCGGCTCGATCCGGTGCCGGAGTTCCATGAGCTGCAAGAAGACGGGCCCCTGCACGAATACGTCACGGAGCCGGGACTGGACGGCCGCAAGCAATGGCTGGTCACCGGGTTTGACGAGGTGCGGGAGATTCTCGCCGACCACAATCGATTCAGTTCGATGCGGCCGGTCGAGGATGAGGCTGATCGGGCCCAGCTACCGGGGATTCTGCAGGCGTACGATCCGCCCGATCACACCCGGCTGCGCAGGACGGTCGCCCCGGCGTACTCCGCCCGGCGGATGGGGCGGCTGCGGCCCCGCATCGAAGAGATCGTCGAGGAGTGCCTGGACGATTTCGAGAGCGTGGGCTCGCCGGTCGACTTCGTCCGGTATGCCGCCTGGCCGATCCCCGCGTTCATCGCCTGCGAGTTCCTCGGCGTCCCTCGTGACGATCAGGCTGAGTTGTCGCGGATGATCCGGGACAGCCGGGAGAGCCGGATCCCCAGGCAACGGGCCGCGGCGGGTCTGGGCGTCGTCAACTACACCCAGAAGCTGGCAGCTCGCAAACGCCGCGAGCCCGGCGAAGGGATGCTCGGCGTCCTCGTGCGCGAGCACGGAGCTGAGCTCACCCACGAGGAACTGGCGGGGCTCGCCGAGGCAAACCTGACCATGGCGACCGAGCAGATGGCCGCCCAGCTGGCGGTTGCGGTGCTCCTCATGGTGACCCATCCCGCGCAGATGGCGCTGCTTCGCGAGCGTCCTGAGCTCGTGGACGGCGCGATCGAGGAAGTGCTTCGCTACGCGTCGGTCATCGAGGCCCCGTCTCCCCGGGTTGCGCTTGCCGATGTGTGCCTGGCCGGACGGGACATCCATGCCGGTGATGTCCTGACATGTTCGATGCTGGGGACCAACCGTGCGCGGGGGGACCGGTTCGACATCACCCGGCAGAACCCCACGCACCTGGCATTCGGGCACGGCATCCACCACTGCATCGGGTCGCCGCTGGCCAAGATCCAGTTGCAGGTGGTGCTGCCGGCGGTGGTCCGCCGGTTCCCGTCATTGCGGCTGGCGGTCCCGGAGGGGGACCTGCGGTTCAAACCGGGCAGGCCGGCGCCCTTCGCCGTAGAGGAGCTCCCCCTTGAGTGGTGACAACTCGCCTCCGGTCCACATCCGCCGGCAGGGCTTCGACCCGGCGGACGAGCTGCGCGCTGCCGGAAGACTGACGCGGATCTCCATCGGATCCGGAGCGGAGGCCACGCCCATCTGGCTCGCCACGGGGCACGCCGCCGTACGGCAGGTGCTCGGCGACCACAAGCGGTTCAGCACCCGGCGCCGCTTCAACCCACGGGACGAGATCGGCGGGACGGGCGTCTTCCGGCCGCGGGAACTGGTCGGCAACCTGATGGACTACGACCCTCCCGAGCACACCCGGCTCCGGCAGCTGATGACTCCGGGATTCACCCAGCGCCGGATGCGCCGGCTGGCACCGCGCATCGAACAGATCGTGACGGAACATCTCGATGCCATGGAGCAGGCGGGAGCCCCGGCGGATCTGATCGGGTTCGTCGCCGGCGAGGTGCCCGGGGCCGTGTTGTGCGAGTTGATCGGGGTGCCGCTCGACGACCGCGCCATGTTCCGGCAGCTGTGTCACGGGCATCTCGACGCCTCGCGGAGCCAGCGGAAGCGGGCGGCCGCCGGCGAGGCGTTCTCCCGCTATCTCCTGGCCATGATGGCCAGGGAGCGGAAGAACCCGGGCGAGGGGCTGATCGGATCGATCGTTGCCGAGCACGGCGACACGATCACCGATGAGGAGCTGAGGGGCTTCTGCGTGCAGGTGATGCTGGCCGGCGACGACAACATCTCCGGCATGATCGGGCTGGGCGTGCTGGCGCTGCTGCGGCACCCCGAGCAGATCGCCGCGTTGCGGGGCGACGACAAGTCGGCGGATCGGGCGGTCGACGAGCTGATCCGGTATCTGACGGTCCCGTATGCGCCCACGCCCCGGACCGCCATGGAGGACGTCGTCGTCGCGGATCAGGTGATCAAGGAGGGGGAGACCGTCCTCTGCTCCCTCCCCACCGCCAACCGCGACCCTGACCTGCTCCCGGATGCGGATCGCCTCGATGTCACGCGCGAGCCCGTCCCGCACGTCGCGTTCGGGCACGGCGTCCATCACTGCCTGGGAGCTGCGCTGGCCCGGCTCCAACTGCGAATCGTCTATACCGCCCTGTGGCAGCGCTTTCCCGCCCTGCGGCTGGCGGATCCCGCCCAGGAAGTCATGTTCCGGACGAGCGCCCCTGCGTATGGATTGACCAGTCTGATGGTCGCTTGGTGACCGTCGCCGACGACCCGGCACGAGTCCGGAGATAGGGGTTCTCACCCGACATGGAACACGGTATCGAAGAGGCCGCGCCGGTCGTGCGGCCGACGGCGAACTACATGTTGAGAACGCACTGCGACCCGCACGAGGACATGTTTGCTCTCCGGGCGCACGGCCCGCTGTTCCGGATCGGCGGGAATGCGGCTACCCAGATGGGCGCGGACTATCTCTGGCAAGCCATGGGCTACGACGTTGTGCGGAAGATCCTCGGTGATCACGAGAACTTCACGACGCGGCTCCGGTTGACCGAGGCGCAACCGATCAGCGGAGAAGGGGTGCCCATACCGCCGCAGCTGGTCGGACAGCTGGCGACCTATGACCCGCCGGAGCACACCCGCCTGCGAGGGATGCTGACGCCGGAGTTCACGGTCCGGCGGATCCGCCGGCTGGAGCCCGCGATACAGGGCCTCATCGACGAGCGCATCGACGCGATGGAGGCCGCGGGAGCGCCCGCGGACGTGCAGGTCCTGTTCGCTGATCCGGTCGGCGGGGGCGCCCTGTGTGAGCTGCTCGGCATTCCGCGTGATGATCGAAATGAGTTCATGCGGCGCATCCGGCAGAACGTCGACCTCAGCCGCGGATACAAGGCCCGGGCGGCCGACAGCGCGGCGTTCAACCGGTATCTGAACAGCCTCATCACCCGGCAGCGGAAGGACCCCGACGAGGGGTTCATCGGCATGCTCGTGCGGGACCACGGAGACGAGATCACGGACGAGGAGCTGAAGGGCGTGTGCACGGCGCTCATCCTCGGTGGCGTCGAGACCCTCGCGGGGATGATAGGTTTCGGCGTTCTCGCGCTGCTGGATTATCCCGGCCAGCGGCAGTTGCTCCTCGCCGGCCGCGAGCAGTCAGACCGCGTGGTCAATGAATTGTTGCGTTTTCTGTCGGCCCTGCAGCAGCCGACTCCACGAATGGCCGTCAAGGACGTGGTCATCGATGGGCACCGGATCAAGGCTGGGGAAGTCGTCCTGTGCTCGATTCTCATGGCCAACCGGGATGAGGCGCTGACGCCGAATCCCGACGTCCTCGACGCCAACCGTGACACGGCGCCACACGTCGGATTCGGGCACGGCATCCATCACTGCATCGGCGCGGCGGTGGCAAGAACGGTGCTGCGTATGGCCTATCAAAGCCTGTGGCGACGACTCCCCGGGCTGCGCCTGGCGGTGCCCGCCGCGGAAGTGAAGCTCAGAAACGCGTTCATCGACAGCCCGGATCAGCTGCCGGTCACCTGGTAGCAGGGCGCCGCACGATCGTCGGCCGCGGCCGGAACCTACGGAATAGAGGATGCGAAATGCGGGTATTGTTGTCGACGACCGGAGTACGCGGAGACGTCGAACCGCTGGTGGCACTGGCGGTGGGGTTCCGGGCCCTCGGTGTGGAGACGCGGGTGTGCGCACCGCCGGACTGCGCGGATCGGCTGGCCGAGGTCGGTGTGCCGCTGGTGCGGGTCGGCCAGCCGGTGCACGCGATGATTCACGGCGGGAAGCGGCCGTCGCCCGAGGACGCGCCCCGGCTCGATGCCGAGGCGATCGCTACGCAGTTCGACACGGTCCCGGCGGCTGCCGAGGGGTGTGCAGCGGTGGTGACGACCGGCTTGCTGTCCGCCGCGGTCGCCGTCCGGTCCGTGGCCGAGAAGCTGGGCATCCCCTACGTCTACGCCGCCTACTGCCCGATCTTTCTGCCGTCGCCGTACTACCCGCCGCCGCCGGCCCTGGGCGGGCCGCCCGTACCGGACGCGACCGACAACCGCGCGCATTGGAACATGCACAGCCAGGGCGCCTACCGGCGGTTCGGCGGCGCGCTCAACAGCCAGCGGGCATCGATCGGCCTGCCGCCGGTGGACAACATCTATGAGTACGGCTTCAGCGATCACCCCTTGCTGGCGGCGGACCCGGTGCTGGCCCCGCTGCAGCGGACGGACCTCGACGTCGTGCAGACCGGCGCTTGGATCCTGCCCGACCAACGGCCCCTCTCGGCCGAGCTGGAGGCGTTTCTGGAGGCCGGCCCGCCGCCGGTGTACGTGGGTTTCGGCAGCGGGCCCGCACCCGCTGAGGCAGCCAGGGTGGCCATCGAGGCGATCCGTGCCCAGGGCCACCGGGTGGTGCTGTCCAGCGGTTGGGCCGGGCTGGCCCCGATCGACGACCGGGGCGACTGCTTCGCCGTCGGCGAGGTGAACCACCAGGTGCTGTTCGGCCGGGTGGCCGCCGTCGTGCACGCCGGCAGCGCGGGAACGACGACCGCGGTCACTCGGGCCGGCGCCCCGCAGGTCGTGGTGCCCCAGATGACGGACCAGCCGTACTTCGCCCGGCGGGTGGCCGAGCTGGGCGTCGGCGTGGCACACGACGGTCCGGCCCCGACCTTCGACTCGCTGTCAGCCGCACTCACCACTGCCCTGACCACCGGAGTCCGCGAACGAGCGACCGCCGTAGCCGGCACGATCCGCACCGACGGGGCGAGTGTGGCCGCGAGGCTGCTGCTCGACGTAGTCAGCCGGGAACGACCGCCGGTTTCCGCGTGAGTCGCACCGGGGCGGAGACGAGCGTGAGGAGTGATGATGGATCCTGAGACCGTACGCAGCGCGCTGAAGCTCGAGGAGCGGACCACGGCGTGGCTCTCCGAGATCGATGAGCTCGGCCCGCCCGCCGAGCCGGTACGGCTGCCGCGGGGCGACGAAGCACGCGACCTCCTGCGACGGCTGGAGGTGCCGGAGCTCGACGCCGAGGAGATCGTGGCGGCGACCCCCGATCCGGATCGCGACCCGGCCCTGTGGTGGCTGCTCGAGCGCACCCAGCACGCGATCGTCCGGCACCTGGGCAACTACCGGACGAAGCCACGCGGTGGGCCGCTCCTGCCGTACGAGGCCGGCGCCGCCGCACGCTACTTCCACGTGTACGTCTTCCTCGCGACGATCCCGGCGGTGCGCCGCTTCCACGCGGAACGGGGTGTCCCCGATGCGATCGGCTGGGAGACCCTGGCGCAGCTGGGGGAGCTGATCGCCGGCCACCGCCGCAAGTACGGCGAGGGCGGCATGAACATGCAGTGGTGGACCACCTACCACCTGCGCGGCATCCTCTACCGGCTCGGCCGGCTGCAATTCAGCCTGGCCGTCGAGGCCGACGGCACGCCCTATCTCGGCCTGCACGTCCCCGAAAGGGGCGGACCGCTGTTGCCCAAGGCCTATGACGACTCGCTACGTCGTGCCCGTCCGTTCTTTGACCGGTGCTTCCCCGAGCATGGCGCCCGGGTGACGACGGGAACATCGTGGATGCTCGATCCGCAGCTGGACGAGTATCTCCCCGAGGAGTCCAACATCATTCAGCTCAAGCGGTTCTTCAAGCTCACCGATTCCGCGCCCGGGCCCGGAGACACGTCCATGGACGGGGATTCATCAATCCTGGAGTTCGTGTTTCGCTACAACGGCCAGCCGCTGGACCGGCTTCCGCAGCGTTCCTCGCTGGAGCGGGCGGTGGTCGCCCACCTGAAGGCGGGGCGTCACTGGCACCTGCGGACCGGTTACGTCGAGCTGCCATAAGTGACGGAATGCCCGGCTGAGTTTGGTGCGGTGCGCTATCGCGGACGCTGGACACCATTGCGTCAGCGCTGCGAAGGTAGTCCCAGTATTCATTCGATCGTGAGGAGCGGAAATGAATGAGGAGCGCCTCTTTCTCCGGCCCAACACCATCGTCGAGCCATTAGTCGACAGGTTCTATGCCTCGATGTACGCGACGGCTCCGGTGACGGCCACCATGAGTCTTGCGTTCCGGTGGATACCGATGCTGGAGTCCTACCTGCAGGCCCCGGAATGGCATTACAAAGGCAGCCGGGATCCGAAGTTCCGCGGCGGATTCTTCATCAACATCGAGGAGAAGCGGAAGGACGAGGTCCAGGCGCTGCTCGACGCCATCCGGCGTGACCGCGTGGACATGATCCGGTTCGCCGAGGCGATCGCGGCGGCCGAGAAGATCGTCCGAGAGGAGGCGACCGGTTACGACCTTGGGCCGATCTACCCGAAGCTGCCCCCCGAGCTGTCGGGTCTGGTGGAGCTGGCCTATGACACCAGCAACGCAGCCTCGCTGCACTTCCAGGAACCGCTCGTCTACAAGAGCAAGGCCTACACCGAGGCCCGCCAGTCGGTGCAGCTCTCGGTGGAGACGGGTATCGAGCGGCCGTTCGTGATGAGCACGCCGCGGCTGCCCTCGCCCGACGTGCTCGAGTTGCAGCTCCCGTTCCGGCATCCGGGTCTGGAGGAGCTCTTCCGCTCCAGGATCCGGCCCACCACGCTGGCCGCCCTCCGCGAGGCGCTGGAACTCGGCGACGCGGAAGCGGCCCAGCTCTCCGGCCTCCTGGTCCCGGAGTCCGGGCTCGCCGCCGACCGCCACATCGCGGCCGGCGCCCGGATCCGTTACTGGGGGCACGCCTGCCTGCTCATGCAGACGCCCGACGTGGCCATCATGACGGACCCGTTCATCAGCGCGGACACCGACGCGACCGGCCGGTTCACCTACAACGACCTGCCCGACCACATCGACTATGTGCTCATCACCCATGGGCATTCCGACCATCTCGTGCCGGAGACGCTGCTGCAACTGCGCGGCCGGGTGGGCACGTTCGTGGTGCCGAGGACCTCGCGCGGCAATCTGCTCGATCCTTCGCTGGCGCTCTACCTCAAGACCTTCGGGTTCTCCGCCGTCGAGGTGGATGACTTCGACGAGATCGAGTTCCCCGGCGGTAAGATCGCCGCCACTCCGTTCTTCGGGGAGCACGCCGATCTCGACATTCGCGCCAAGGCGACCTATTGGATCAGCGTCGGCGGAAAGTCGATCTACGTGGGGGCGGACTCCTCCGGCCTCGATCCGGCTCTGTATCGCTATGTCCGCGGGCATCTCGGCCGGGTCGACATCGCCTACCTCGGCATGGAGTGCGACGGAGCCCCACTGAACTGGCAATATCAGGCGTTCCTGACCAAGCCGATCTCGAACAAGATGAGTGACAGCCGCAAGATGTCCGGCTCCAACGCGGAGCAGGCGAGTGCGATCGTCACCGAGCTGGGCGCCGACGAGGCGTACGTCTACGCCATGGGTGAGGAGAGCTGGCTCGGCCACGTCATGGCCACCAGCTACAACGAGGACTCCTACCAGCTCCGGCAGATCGTCGAGTTCGAGACCTGGTGTTCGAACAACGGTGTGAAATCCGGTCATCTGCTTGATCGGCATGAATGGCACTGGTCGCAACCCTGAGCGGGTAGCGGTTGGCCGGACGGGTGCCGCCTGTCGGTTGTCGATGAGTGAAGAGGTCTCCGGTAGATCGTCAATGGCGAGGATCTACCGGAGACCTCTCGTCTGAGCAGGGAAGGAATCCGATGGGCTACGACCTGGCGAACGCACCCGACCTCGTCACTCTGATCCGTCAGCACGTCGCCGAGCGGCCGGACGCCGAGGCCGTCGGCTTTCTCGCCGACCCGGACGACCTCCGCGGCGGGGTTGTGTCGTGGACCTACGAACAACTCGACCGGGAGGCCCGCCGGTACGCGGCCTGGTTGCAGGAGCGCCTGCCCGCGGGCGCACGGGTGCTGCTGCTGCATCCCAACGGGCTCGACTTCGTGGCGGCGTTCTTCGGCTGCGTCTACGCCGGCATGATCGCCGTACCGGCGCCGCTGCCCGGCCGGTATCGCCATCATCAGCACCGGGTCGCGACCATCAGCGCCAACGCGGATGTCAGCGCGGTCCTGACCACGGCGGCGCAGCTGGGCGAGGTCCGCGACTGGGCCCAGGCCTGCGGACTGGACCACCTGCCGATCGCGGTCGGTGTCGAGCCGGAATTCGGCGACCCGGCGGGTTGGACCCCGGCGTCGCCGGACCGCGCGACTACCGCGTTGCTGCAGTACACCTCCGGGTCCACCGGCGACCCGAAGGGTGTCGTGGTCACCCACGACAACATTCTGTACAACCTGGACGCGTCCACCCGGGGGCTGCGCTGGCCGGGCGACTGGCGGGTCGGTGGCTGGATCCCGCTCTACCACGACCTGGCGATACAGGGGCTGCTCAACATGGCCGTCCTGCGCGGCGCCTATGCCCTGCTGATGGAGCCGGTCTCGTTCGTGCGGGATCCGATGCGCTGGCTGCGGACGATAGCCGAACACGACATCCAGGTGACGTTCGCGCCGGCCTTCGCGTACGCGCTGTGCCTCGACCGGGTCACCGACGACCAGGTGGCCGCTCTCGACCTGTCCGGCTGGAGGATCGCCGGGAACGCCTCGGAACCGGTGAACCCGGTGATCCTGGCCGCGTTCGCCGAGAAGTTCGCCCCGGCCGGCTTTCGCGCCGAGTCCTTCGCGCCCATCTACGGGATGGCGGAGGCCACCGGCTACATCACCGGCGAAGCGGGCCGTGCGCCACTGGTGCGCACCGTCGATCTGGCCGCGCTCGCCGGTGGCCGGCTCGCCGAGCCGGCGCCCGGAGAACCGGTACGCGAGATCGTCAGCTGCGGCACCCCGAACGAGGCGTGCGACATCCGGGTGGTCGACCCGGAGACCTCGCGCGTGCGGCCCGACGGGTGGCTGGGCGAGATCTGGGTACGCGGCCGCAGCGTGTCACCGGGCTATTGGAAACACGCGGACTTCGCCTTCGGCGCGATGACGGCCGAGGGAGAGGACGGTTTCCTGCGTACCGGCGACCTCGGTGTGCTGGCGGACGGCGAGTTGTACGTGCACGGCCGGCTCGAGGAGACGCCGAACGTGTGCGGCCGCAACCTCTACCCGCACGACGTCGAGCAGGAACTGCGGGCACAGCACCCGGAACTCGGCAAGTGCGGCGCTGTCTTCTCGGGCCGGGTCCCCGGGGCCGGCGATGCGCAGGGCGTGGTGGTGACCCACGAGGTGACCAGCGCGGCGCGGGACCGGCTGCCGGAACTCGCCGCCGAACTGCGAGACACCGTCGGCCGGGAGTTCGGCGTCCCGGTGTCCGCGGTGCTGCTGTTGCGCCCGGGCGCCGTGCTGCGCACCACCAGCGGGAAGATCCGGCGCACGGCCATGCGCGAGCTGTTTCACGAGGGCGGCCTGGCTGCCCTCTACCAGCACCCTCCGGCGCCGCAGGACCCGCTCGCGCCGGCAAGCCGACCGTCGCCCGGAACCAGGAAGAGAGGACTGTCATGGTCGTTGTGATGGCGCCGGGGGCCACTCCGGCGGATGTGGAAGCGGTCGTCGGCCTGGTCAGGTCGGCGGGCGGGCAGGCGTTCGTCAGCCGCGGGTTGTCCCGGACCATCGTCGGGCTGGTCGGCGACGTGACCGACTTCGAGGCTCTCAACCTGGGCAGCCTGCCGGGGGTGCTCCAGGTGATCCGGGTGTCGGTGCCGTACAAGCTGGTCAGCCGTGAGCATCACCCGGCTCGCTCGGTGATCCGGGTCGGTGGGGTGCCGATCGGTCCGGGCACGCTGACCGTGATCGCCGGGCCGTGCGCGGTGGAGTCCCCGGAGCAGACGCTGGAGGCCGCGCGGCTGGCGAGGGCGGCCGGGGCCTCGATGCTGCGCGGTGGTGCGTTCAAGCCACGGACCTCGCCCTACTCCTACCAGGGACTCGGGGAGGAGGGCCTGCGCATCCTGGCCGAGGTGCGAGCCGAGACAGGGCTGCCGGTCGTCACTGAGGTCATCGATCCAGGCAGTGTGGACATGGTCGCGTCGTACGCCGACATGCTTCAGATCGGCGCCCGCAACATGCAGAACTTCGCCCTGCTCCAAGCGGTCGGCTCGGCCGGGCGGCCGGTGCTGCTGAAGCGCGGGTTCAGCGCGACGATCGAGGAATGGCTGAGCGCCGCCGAGTACATCGCGCAGCGCGGGAACCTGGACATCGTGCTCTGCGAGCGCGGTATCCGGACGTTCGAGACCGCCACCCGCAACACTCTGGACATCAGCGCGGTGCCGGTGGCCCAGCGGCTCTCGCATCTGCCGGTGATCGTGGATCCGTCGCACTCCGGAGGCCGTCGCGATCTGGTGGCGCCCCTGACCCGGGCGGCGATAGCGGTGGGCGCGGACGGCCTCATCATCGATGTCCACCCCCAGCCCAAGATGGCGCTCTGCGACGGCGACCAGGCGTTGACCGAGTCCGATATCTGGGAGATCGCCGACATTGTCGCGACCATGCCGCCGGTGGTGGGGCGCACGCTCGCCGCGCCCGCACAGGTTCTCATCAATGCCGCCCGGCCGGGTAGGGGTTAGGGGTCCGGCTACGGTGCGAGAGACAGGGGTTACGCATCGCGGCGGGTCGATGTTAATTTTGCGCCGTTAGGGGGCAAACCCACCGCGCGATGCTCAGACATGGCGCGTCATCATCGCGGCTGACACGGGGAGAAGAGCCGATGATCACTGGCTGAGTTCCAACGGGCGTTCCGTCCGAAGGCAGTGCGACTCTGAGCTACCGCCGCGGTCACTGTGGACCACCGCCGGTTCAGGTTCGCGTACGGAATGCCGTACCGAGACCCGCCGCGTCCGGCGTGCGTCTTTCCAGTTGGTCATCCGACCCGTGTGTCTCTGCCGCCGGTACCGGCGGGCTGCGGCAAGCCGCCCAGCCCGCCGCGCTTCGGCATGCGCGGATTCGCCGAAGCCGGTCGCCGGCCACCCATGCGCCTCGAGCCGCCGGAACACCTGCACCGGCGCGGCGTCCGACTTGGACCCGGGGCCGGAAGCGCACTGTCGTACCGAGCCGGTCGTGCCCGGCCTCATCGAGGCCTGCCTTGTCTGACGTGCGGCCAGTTGCCGCTCGTGCGCGCACGTCACGAGCTTAGGGAGCTCCTTTGACACCCGAGGAAGAGGACATCAACCGGCAGCCGATCATCGAGATGGAGATCAGCTCGCTGCACCTGAGCGGATCGCCCCGCCTCGCCGGCGCCGACGCGGTCCACGTGGAGGCCATGGTCGCGGTGCAGCAGAAGCTGCCGCCGATCGTGGTGCACCGGCCGACCATGCGCGTCATCGACGGCACCCACCGGATCCATGCGGCCCTCCGGCGTGGTGAGACGACGATAGCCGGTCGATTCTTCGCCGGCTCCGAGGACGAGGCCTTCGTGCTGTCGGTGTGGCTCAACGTCTCCCACGGTCTGCCCCTCGCCCTGGCGGACCGCAAGCAGGCGGCGGAGCGCATCGCCGTCTCGCATCCCCAGTGGTCGGACCGCCGGGTCGCCGCGGTGACCGGCATCTCGCCGGGCACGGTCGCCGACATCCGGCGGCGGGTGACCGGAGCGTCGGCTCCCGAGTCCAGCCGGATCGGGCAGGACGGGCGGGTGCGCCCGCTGGACTGCAGCGCGGGCCGGCTGCTCGCCGGCCAGTTGATGACCGAGAACCCCAGCATGTCGCTCCGTCAGGTCGCCAAGGCCGCGGCGATATCCCCGGAGACCGCTCGCGACGTCCGCAACCGGCTGCACAGCGGCGCGGAACTGGTGCCGTCCCGGCGTACGCGAGACGCCACGCCGCCGGTGGCGAAGAACAAAGGCCTGAATCTGGTCCGCCCCGGTGATCGCCAGGAACCGATGATCGACCACGCCGTCGTCATCAACCGGCTCATGAGCGATCCGGCGCTCAGGTATACCGACAACGGTCGTAACCTGCTGCGGCTGCTGTCACTGCACGCACACTGGGCGAAGGAATGGGAGACGATCGTCGACAGCGTGCCGCCGCATTGCACCGACGCGGTGGCCGACCTCGCTCGCCAATTCGCCGATCTGTGGGCGGACTTCGCCACTCGGGTGCCGGCGCATCGGGTGGCCAGCTGACCACGGCGCTTCCGGCGCTGGTCGTTGACCTGGGGTGACGACGGGAGCCGGACCACCTTGTCGGTGGTCCGGCTCCCCGCGTCAACCGTGCGGAAATGCGGTCGGAAAGCGCACCGAACCAACCGCGCCGACCGTTCGACCGCATTCCGTAATGGGGTTGGTCAGCCTAACCTACCGGGTGTCGCCATTCGGCCCGAGGAGGAACATGATCGGAATATCCGCGCCCGGGCGTCCCCTTCTCCGGCTGGCCCTCCACCGGTTGGAGAGAATCACTCCGCGAATGACAAGAATGGTCGTCACGGGCCCGGCGGTGGCGAAAGCCGGCCCGAGTCCGTTCACGGACACGTACGTACGACTGGTCTTCCCGGGCCCGGGAGTGACCTACCCGGACGACCTCGACCTGCGCCGGGTCCATACCGAGCTGCCCCGTGCGGCCTGGCCGCGGACCCGGACCTACACGGTGCGCTCCCTCGACCCGGCCGCCGCCGAGCTGGCGATCGACATCTACGATCACGGCCAGCCCGGGCTGACCCCGTCCTGGCTGGCCGGGCTCCGCGTCGGAGATCCGGTGCTGATGTGCGATCTGCGTGGCCTGTACCGCCCCGGCACCGAGGCCGATTGGCACCTGCTGGTGGGTGATGCCGTCGCGCTGCCGGCGATAGCCGTGACGCTCGCGGCGATGGCGCCGGGAAGCCGGGCCAAGGCGATCATCGAGGTCGGCGACGCCGCGGAGGAGCAGCCGCTGCCGACCGCCGCCGACTGCGAGGTCCGCTGGGTGCACCGGGCCCGCGGCGAGAATCTGATCGAGGTCGTCAAGTCGCTCGCCTTCGACCCCGGCGTGGTGCAGGGGTTCGCGCACGGTGAGGGCGGCGCCATCCGGGAGTTGCGCCACTTCCTGCTGCGCGAGCGCGGGCTGGCCAGGGAACTGCTGTCGATTTCCGGATACTGGCGCCGGGGTCTCACCGACGAGCAGTGGCGCCAGGCGAAGGCCGCGGCGGCGGGACGGTGACCGCGGAGCGGTCCTCATGCATCTGTCCAACCGGCGGAAGCCGACGCTTGGACGGCGGGTGGATGAGGGCGGGCGGCGGGCGGCGGGCCGGGCATGCGCGCTGTGCGCAGCCGTCGTGCGGCGGCCACGTCCGTACACCCCGCGAGGCCCAGGGCGTCCCGCAGCTCGGTCGCCAGTAGGTCCAGCACGCGTGCCGCCCCGCGCTCCCCGCCGACGGCCAGCCCCCAGATCAGCGGTCGGCCGATCAGCACGCCGGAGGCGCCGAGGGCCAGGGCCCGCAGCACGTCCGTGCCGGTGCGAATGCCGCTGTCGAGCAGGATCTCGCAGCCGCCGCCCGCCGCGTTGACGATCTCCGGAAGCGCGTCGATGCTGGTGACCGCGCCGTCGAGCTGGCGGCCGCCGTGGTTGGAGACCACGATCGCGTCCACGCCGCATTCGACCGCCTGCACGGCGTCCTCCGGCGCCAGCAGGCCCTTCAGCACCAGGGGCAGCCGGGTCACCCGGCGGATCCGTTCGATCACCGACCAGGTCAGGGCGGGGGAGAATTCCTGGCTGGTGTGGGCGGCGACCGCGGAGCCGTCTCTGGTGCGTTCGTGCGCGGCGCCGGTGGTGGTGATGTTGGCGGCGCGGATGTGGGCGGGCAGCGCGAACCGGTTACGGATGTCCCGCAGCCGCCGGCCCATCCAGGGCACGTCGACGGTGAGGACGATGGCCTCGCAGCCGGTCTTCTCGGCCCGCCGGATCAGGTCGAGCGTGACGGCGTCGTCGCGCAGCCAGTAGACCTGGAACCAGACCCGGCCGCCCGCCTCGATGACCTGTTCGAGCGGCACACTGCTGAGCGTGCTGGCGATGAACGGGACACCCGCCGCCGCTGCCGCCCGCGCGGTGGCCGCCTCCCCGTCGGGGTGGACCAGCCGCTGGTAGGCCACGGGCGCGGCGGCCACGGGCAGATCGACCGGCCGGCCCAGCAGAGTGGAGCGGGTGGTGCAGGCGGAGACGTCACGCAGGATCCGGGGGAGCAGGTAGACGCTGTCCAGAGCGGCGCGGTTCGCCGTGACGGTGGTTTCGGCGCCGCTGCCGCCGGCGACGAAGTCCCAGATCTCGGCGGGGAGGATGCTGGCGGCGGCGCGCTCGAAGTCGCGCGCGGTCACCGGCTCAGCGTTGCGGTCCACGCCGGCACCCCGCCGCATTGTCCACCGAGATCGATTCCCGTGGGTCGGTTCTTTGTGTTTCGGGCATTGACGCTCCCATATCGGTAGGCGAGTCCCGGAAAATATATGGCCCGCATCGCGTATCTGGCCAAATTGCGGCTGGACGCGGCGCCGCGCATTCCGGCGCTCATTCGCAATGGTCCGGTGCGCAGGGTATTTTCGAGCGGATCCCGCAGGTCAGGGCGCGTGTGGCGGGCCGGGAGATCGATGCGGGCGAGGCCCCGGGTAAGACCAGTCAGACCAAAACCCGATGCCCCGAGCGCCTCGATCCGGGCCGGCCGGCTCTGCTCGCTTTGCCCATCTGCGCAATGGCGACACCTCCGCCCGCCTCGCGGCCATGCCGTGGATCCGGCGACTGGCATGGGCGAATCGGCCGAGTGGGCCGAGGCGCCGACTGGTGAGCGCGGCCGGGCGGCCCTCTCGCCGCGCCGTGGCCGACCCGGCGGCGGCCGGCGCTGGGTCGGGTGTGGAGCGCGTCACCGAAGGCGGCACGGTGGTGCGCGCCGGCCGGGCGTGAATATTACACCCGTCAATGTTACAACTGTAATGTCATAAGCTTATTCTGAGGAACCTCTGAGCTTTCTGTGCGTGTCCCCTGTGAGTCCTTCTGACCTGCGGTGAAGCCTGATAGTCCGAGGTGGAGGATGTGTTTCTCAGCGCGCGCCGTCCCGGTAAGCTCCCTCTCCGGGTGGCAATGAAATTGCCTGGTACGGGGGTGCCGTGACGCTGAGTATGCGTAATTCGAGACTGCTTCTGTTTGAACAGGTTTACGCGGCGGCGGCCCGGGGCGAGGGCGCGGTGCTGCTGATCAGTGGGCCGGTGGGTGCCGGGAAGACTGCCCTCCTGCAGGAGATGGCCGCGCACGCGGGGCGCCGGGACGGGCTCTGCTTCCTGGTCACCGCCTCGGCGGGGGAGCGGGAGCACCCGTTCGGGGTGCTGGACCGGCTGATCGAGTCGATGCGGGTGGCCGGCATGACGCGGCCCCTCCCGGATGGCACGCCGCACCGGAGCCGCGACCCCCATCTGATGATGGATCAAGTCGGCGCCGCGATTCAACAGTTCGCCGGTGGGCGGGCGGTCCTCATCGGCATCGACGACGTCCACTTCGCCGACGAGCAGTCCCTGCGCTGCCTGAGTTACCTGATCCGGCGGATCGAGCAATCCGAGCTGATCGTGGTCCTCAACGAGAGCACGTCCTACGAGCGGGACACGGCGGATCTGCGGGCCGAGATGCTGCACCTGCCCTACTGCCATCGGATCCGGCTGGCGCCGCTCACCCCGGCGGAGGTCGCCCAGCAGCTGACGGAGCGGTTCGGTGGCGCCCCCGACGGCGATTTCATCCGGTTCTGCATCGAGGTCAGCGGCGGGAATCCGCTGCTGATGCACGCCCTCATCGATGATCGGATCGCGGTGCCGGGTGCGGCGTTCGGCGAACCCGGCGTCAGTTTCCGGCAGGCCGTGCTGCGCATCCTGCACCGGTCCGCGCCCGCGACGGCCGCGGTCGCCCGGTTCATGGCGGCCCTCGGCGACTACGCCACCCCGGCCCTGGTCGCCGAACTCGGCGGCACGGACATCGTCCTGGTGCGCGAGTGCATGCGGGATCTGCACGAAATCGGGTTGCTGAGCGCCGAGGGAGCCGAGGGGTTCCAGCACGGCCACACCCGCTCGGCGGTGCTCGCGAGCATCCCGCTGGTGTGCCTGCCCGCTCTGCACAGCCGTGCGGCCGAGTTGCTGCACGCCAGCGGGGCGCCGGCGATCGCCGTGGCAGAGCATCTGATCGCCGCGCAGGACGGCGGCAAGGGCACGTGGCGGGTCACCATCCTGTGCGAGGCGGCCCGGGAGGCGATGACGGTGGGTGACGTCGACAGCGCGGTGAACAGCCTCCGGCATGCGGTCGGCGCCAGCTCGGACGAGGCGCAACGGGCCCAGGCCGCCGTGCTGGCCGCCGAGGCGCAGTGGCACGCCGATCCCAGCCGTGCCGCTCGTCGGCTCCACGGGCTCGGGCGCGACGCGCGTGCCGGGCTGCTCACCGGGCCGGACGTGCTGGTCGTGGTGGACCAGTTGCTCTGGTGGGGCGAGTTCGGCGAGGCCGACGAGCTGATCCGGCTCGCCGGTGTGCGGGACGAGGGGTCGAGCCTCGCCCGGCTGTGGAGCCTGTACCGCCGGGCCGGAACGGATCCGGACCGGTGCGCGGAGCCGGGCTGGCCCGCCGGGCCGTCGGTGGCCGGTTCGGGCCAGATGGCCGCGGTCACCTACCTCAGTTCGGCGGCCACGTCGACGTACGGCGACAAGGCGACCGACCAGGCCGACCAGATGCTGGTGGGAATCCGCGCCGGGACCTCGCTCACGCCCGCGCTCTACGCCCTGGTCGTCCTGATCCAGACCGGCCGGTTGGACGAGGTGGCCGCCTGGTGCGACTCCCTGCTGAAGGAGGACTGGGTCGCGCGGGTGCCCATGCGCCGGGTGATGATCGGCACGATCAAGGCGGTCGCGGCGCTGCGCAGCGGAGACAGCGGGACCGCGCTGTACGAGATCCGGGAGGTGCTCGACGCGGTCCCGCCGCCGGCCTGGGGCGTCGTGGCCGGCCTGCCCCTGTCGGTCGCGATCCGGGCCGCCAGCGATCTCGGTGACACTCAGTCTGCCCGGTCGTACCTTGCCGTGCCCGTGCCGACGGCCATGTTCGACACCCCGTTCGTGCTGCCCTACCTGCAGGCGCTGGGGCAGTACCACCAGGTCATGGGGCATCGGCAGAGCGCGCTGACGCACATCCGGTCGTGCACCGATCTCCTGACCAAGTGGGGAGTCGACGCCTCCGGGGCCGCGTTCAGGACGGCCTGGCACGATCTCACCGCCGTCCCGACCGGGCTCGACCCGCCCGCACCGGCGGAGCCAATGGCCGACCCGGGATGCGCCTTCGGCGTGGGCCTGGGCGACTGCCCTCCCAAGGCCGCCGGCGCGGCGGACGGCACCAAGCTCACGGACGCCGAGCAGCGGGTCGCCGCGCTCGCCGCCGCGGGGAACACCAACCGGCAGATCGCCGAGCATCTCTTCATCACCGTCAGCACGGTCGAGCAGCACCTCACCAAGGTCTACCGCAAACTCAACGTGCGCAGCCGTTCCGGATTGCGGCGTTCCCGGCACTGAATGCGATTCCCGGGAATGCCGTTTGGGCGGTTGGACGGGCGTTTGACGAAAATGAATACCGCTCCCTACGTTCGTCGTGGCAGATAGCCGCGGCATTCCAGGGAGGGTGGCCAATGTCCACGTGGTCGGTCAAGAAGCTCGTCTGCAGCAAGCGTCGCATGTGGGGGTGGATGTACCGATGACGGTCACCCTCGAACGTCCCGCCGGGAGGACCCTGCCGGCGGCCCTGCCGGCGATTTCCCGAATGGTCGGAGTGGGCACCGCGGCGACCGGTACGCCGGTCTCGCAGGCCGAGCTCCTCGACCTGCTCGACATCGACGACCCGAGGATCCGCTCCGTCTACCTGAACAGCGCCATCGACCGCCGCCACCTCACCCTCCCGGCGCCCGGAGCCAGCGGTCGACGCCACCCCGAGCCCCAGGGCGAGCTGCTGGCGAAGCACAAGCGCCTCGCCGTCGAGATGGGAACCCAGGCGCTGCTGGCCTGCCTCAAGCAGGCCGGCGCGGCCCTGTCCGATCTGCGCCACCTGTGCTGCGTGACGTCGACCGGCTTCCTCACCCCCGGTCTGAGCGCGCTGATCATCAAGGGCCTCGGCATCGACCCGCACTGCAGCCGCTCCGACATCGTGGGCATGGGCTGCAACGCGGGCCTCAACGCGCTGAACGTCGTCGCCGGCTGGTCCGCGGCACACCCGGGCGAGCTCGGTGTCGTGCTCTGTGCCGAGGCGTGCTCGGCCGCGTACGCCCTCGACGGAACCATGCGCACCGCCGTGGTCAACAGCCTCTTCGGCGACGGCGCGGCCGCCCTGGCGCTGGTCAGCGACGGAGCGGGCGAGGCCCGGCCGGGCCCGCGGATCCTCCGGTTCGCCAGCCTCCTGATCACCGAGGCGATCGACGCGATGCGCTACGACTGGGACAGCGACCTCGATCGCTTCAGCTTCTTCCTCGACCCGCAGATCCCGTACGTCGTCGGCGCCAACGCCGAGACGGTGCTCGACCGCCTGCTCGCGGGCACCGGGCTGCGCCGCAGCGACATCGGGCACTGGCTGGTGCACTCCGGCGGCAAGAAGGTCATCGACGCGGTCGTGGTCAACCTCGGTCTGAGCCGCCACGACGTCCGGCACACCGTCGGCGTCCTGCGCGATTACGGCAACGTGTCCAGCGGCTCGTTCCTCTTCTCCTACGAGCGGCTGGTCGAGGAGGGCGTCGCCCGGCCCGGAGACTACGGAGTCTTGATGACCATGGGCCCCGGCTCGACGATCGAGACGGCGCTGGTCCAGTGGTGACCCCGGCGGGCATCCCCGGCCTGGAGTTGCGCGTCGACGGAACGGAACCGGTCGCGCCGGCGACCGTCGAGGCGGTGCTGAACATCTGCGACCGGGCCGAGGACGGGTACGCCACCGGCCTGCTCACCGTCCACGTCTCCGGGGCACCGAAGCCCGGCTGGACGAAGGACGTCAGCGTCGGGCTGCTGACCAAGTGGGAACGCGCCGTCCGCCGGCTGGAACGGCTGGGCCTGGTCACCGTCGCGGTGGCCGCGGGCGACTGCGGTGGCACGGCACTCGACCTGCTGCTGGCCACCGACGTCCGGATCGCCGTCACGGGTGCCCGCCTCGTGGTGCCGGTGAGCCGCGACGCGACCTGGCCCGGCATGGCGCTGTACCGGCTCGCCCGGCAGGGCGCGACCGCCCGGCTGCGCGGGGCGGCACTGCTCGGCACGCCGGTCGGCGCGGCGGAAGCGGCGGCGGCCGGGCTGATCGACGTGGTGGTCGACCAGCCGGACGACACCCTCGCCGAGATCGCCGCGGCGGCGGCGACCATCACCGGCAAGGAGGTGGCGATCCGGCGGCAGTTGATGCTCGACGCCGCGGAACACAGCTTCCAGGAGGCGCTCGGCTCCCACCTGGCCGCGTGCGACCGGACGCTGCGCCGGGCGGCGGCATCATGACACCAGGAACCGTGCCCCGGCCGCCCGGCAGTGACGGCGAATTCGAAATGCGCCGCCCGACGACGGATTCGACAGTTAGTTGGACACATTGTTCTCCGGTGTTGTGCGTGTGATTCTTGGCTCCAGTCCATACTTCTGAGCACCGGGAGATACCTTGACCGGAGAAGCTGTCGTGGGATCGTCCGTGCTGTATAAGTCGGAATTGCATGCGAGCGTTTCCGACCCGGTCCTGGACACGATGAATTTCCTCAACGAGGTGACCCTGCGCTATCCCGAGGCGATCTCGTTCGCGCCGGGCCGCCCGTACGACGGCTTCTTCGAGACCGAAGAGGTCCTTGCCCACCTCCGCCGCTATCTCGACCATCTCACCGACCTGGGCGCCTCGCCGGCGCAGGTCCGCACGGCGATCTACCAGTACGGCCCGACCGCCGGCCAGATCCGCGAGATCATCGCGGACTCGCTGCGCCGGGACGAGCGGATCGACGTGCCGGCCGAGTCGATCGTGGTCACCGTCGGCGCGCAGGAGGCGATGGTGCTGGTCGTCCGCGCGCTGATCCGTGACCCGGAGGACGTGCTGCTGGTCTCCAGCCCCTGCTACGTGGGCATCACCGGGGTGGCCCGGCTGCTCGACGTGACGCTCAGCCCGGTGGCCGAGTCGGCGGCGGGCTTCTCCGTGGCCAACCTGGCGGCGGCGATCCGGCTGGAGCGGGCCGCCGGGCGCCGGCCGCGGGCTTTCTACCTGGTGCCCGACCACGCCAACCCGTCCGGCTCCACTTTGTCCGCGACCGACCGGGCCGCGTTGCTGGACCTCGCCGCACGGGAGGACCTCCTGATCCTGGAGGACACCCCGTACCGGCTGGTCAGCCCGGGTCAGCCGGCCCTGACGCTGAAGGCAATGGACCGGCATCGCTCGGTGGTGCACCTCGGGTCGTACTCAAAGACAATCTTCCCGGGTGCGCGGGTGGGCTTCGCCGTCGCCGACCAGACGGTGGTGGGTGACGACGGCCGGACCGGCCTGCTGGCCGACGAGCTCTCGAAGATCAAGAGCATGGTGACGGTCAACACCTCGTCGCTGAGCCAGGCCGTGGTGGCCGGCGCGCTGCTGGCGGCCGGCGGCCGGGTCTCGGAGCTGAACGCCAAGGCGGCCGGCCACTACGGCGACGCCATGCGACGGGTGCTCGACCGGCTCGACGACCGGCTGCCCGCAGCGCGCCGTGCCGAGCTGGGCGTGCGGTGGAACGAGCCCAGCGGCGGCTTCTTCCTCGGCCTGACCGTCGGCTTCGAGGTCGACGACGCGGCGCTCACCCGCTCCGCCGAGGAGTACGGCGTGATCTGGACCCCGATGCGTTACTTCCACCCGGACGACGGCGGCCGCAACGCCATCCGGCTCTCCGTCAGCTATCTCTCCCCCGAGGAGATCGACGAGGGCATCACCCGCCTGGTCGCGTTCATCGAGGCCGAGACCGGATGTCACCGATGACGGTGCACGCCATCCGCGGGGCCGTCCAGGTGTGCGCCGACGAGCGGTCGCAGATCGTGGCGGCCACCGCCGAGCTGGTCACCGAGGTCATGACCCGCAACGAGCTGGCCAGCGGTGACCTGGTCAGCGTGTTGTTCACCACGACACCGGACCTGACCGCCGAGTTCCCGGCCCTGGCCGCGCGCAAGGCCGGGCTCGACGACGTGCCGCTGTTGTGCGCGAGCGAGATCGCCGTACCGGGTGCCATGCCCCGGGTGGTGCGCCTGCTCGCGCACGTCGACGTCGACCGCAGCCGGACCGAGATCCGGCACGTCTACCTGGGCGGCGCCGAGGCGCTGCGCCCGGACCTGCTGACCTGACTACGGAGAGCTGTGACATGGACATCCGCACGATCGACCATCTGGAGATCTTCGCCGAGGACGCGAAGGAGGCCGCCGACCGGCTCCGCACCGGCTTCGGCTTCACCGTCCACGGCCGCGGCGGCCCGGAGACCGGGCTGACCGACCGCGTCTCGATCCTGCTCCGCCAGCACGACATCACCCTGCTGGTCACCGAGCCGCTCACCGTCGGGCACCGGGCACACGAGTACCTGGCCCGGCACGGCGAGGGCGTCGCCGTGGTCGGGTTCGCCGTCGACGACGCCGCCGAGGCCTTCACCGAGGCGGTCGAGAGCGGCGCGCTGCCGCTCGAGCCGCCCCGCACCCTCGACCCCGAGGGCAGCCCGGTCACCTTCGCCACGGTGGACGGATTCGGCGACGTCGAGCACCGCTTCACCTCGCGGCGGCACCCGTCCGGACCGTTCGCCCCGGGCCTCGTCGCCGAGCACCCGGTGCCCGCCACCGGTTTGCTGCGGGAGGTGGATCATCTGGCGGTGTGCCTGCCGCCCGGTGAACTGGACGGCGCCATCCGCCGCTACCAGGAGGTGTTCGGCCTCGACCAGACCTTCGAGGAACAGATCTTCGTCGGCAAGCAGGCGATGCGTTCCAAGGTGGTGCAGAGCCGATCCGGCGGCGTCACCTTCACCATCATCGAGCCGGACACCACCCACGACCCGGGGCAGATCGACGCTTTCATCGAGGCACACGGCGGCGCCGGCGTGCAGCACGTCGCCTTCCGCACCGAGGACATCGTGGCCGGCGTCCGCACCTGCGCCGCCCAGGGCGTGCCCTTCCTGTCCACGCCGGGGGAGTACTACCAGGCGTTGCCGGAGCGGCTCGGCCCGGTCGGCGTTCCGGTGGAGCGGCTGCGCGAGCTCAGCATTCTCGCCGACCGGGACTACGCCGGCGTCATGCTCCAGATCTTCACGGCGTCCACCCACCCGCGGCACACGCTCTTCTACGAGCTGATCGAGCGGCGCGGCGCGCGGACCTTCGGCACCAACAACATCAAGGCCTTGTACGAGGCGGTCGAGCGCGAGCAGGCCGCGGCGCAGGCCTGACGATGGTTCGCAGTCTTCTCGTGATCGGAACGGGTCTGGTGGGCACCTCGGTGGCACTGGCCGCGCGGCGTGCCGGGGTCACCGTCTTCCTCGCCGATCGCGACGTCACGGCGGCCCGGGTGGCCGAGTCGCTCGGGGCCGGTCTGGCCGAGACGCCCGGCCTCCCGGTGGACCTCGCGCTGATCGCGGTGCCGCCCGCCCAGGTCGCTCCGGTGCTGCGGGACGCGCAGGAGCGGCGGTCGGCGCACAGCTACACCGACGTGGCCGGGGTCAAGGGCGAGCCGGAGCGCGACGTGCTGCGGCTGGCGCCCGACCCGGTGGCGTACGTCGGCGGCCACCCGATGGCCGGCCGGGAGCGATCCGGCCCGCTGGCAGCCACCGCCGACCTGTTCACCGGCAAGACCTGGGTGCTGACCCCGTCGGAGCTGACCGGCGCCACGGCGCTGACGGACGCCACCACGCTGGCCGAGATCTGCGGCGCGGTGCCGGTGCGGCTGACCAGCCGGGCGCACGACGCCATGGTGGCGGTGACCTCGCACGTACCCCACCTGATGGCGAGCCTCACCGCGGCCCGCCTGCGCGATGCGCCGGCCGGCACGGAGCCGCTGGTCGGCCAGGGCGTGCGCGACGTCACCCGGATCGCGGCCGGCGACCCGGCGCTGTGGGCCGACATCATCCGGTCGAATGCGCCGGCGGTGGCCGCGGTGCTCCGCGAGGTCCGCGGCGACCTCACCCGGTTGGCGGCCGCGGTCGACGTCCTGACCGGGTCCGGGCCGGACGGCCACGACCGAGCCGTGCGCACGGTCACCGACGTGCTGGCGCGTGGCGTGGCCGGGGTGGCCCGGACCCGGCCGTCCGGTGCGTTAGCCCGGCTCCGGGTGGTGCTCGACCGAGATCCGGGCGTCTTGGGCCGGCTGCTGCACGCGGCGGCGCCGCACGGCGTCACCGCGGACCGGGCCGACGCGGTCCTCCCCGGCGACGACGAGTTGGTGGTTCACCTTGAGGTCCCGGCCGCCGCGGCCGGTCCCGCGATGGCGGAGCTCGCCGCGGCCGGCTGGGACGTCAGCCGTTCCGAGCTCGCGTCGCCTACGGCCGCAGGTCGCGGCCGGTCGACGAGCTGGTGAGGGGAGCCGCCATGCGAGTGGAATTCGACGAGCCGAGATGCGTCGCCGCCGGCCAGTGCGTGCTGGCCGCGCCGGACGTCTTCGACCAGCGCGACGAGGACGGCGTGGCGATCGTCCTGGACGCCACGCCCGGCGCCGACCGGCACGAGGGGGTGCGGCAGGCCGCCGCGGTGTGCCCGGGCGTGGCGATCCGGCTGGTGGAGCAGTGAACCGGATCGCCGCATCCGCCGAGTCCCTGGCCGACCTCGCGGCGCATACCGAACGGGTGCTCGCGGCGCTGCCGTCGCCGCGCGGGCGGACGGCCGGGCAGCGGGCCGAGGCGGCGGCAGCGCACGACGCGGTCCGCCGCCGGCGGGCCGGTTTCCTGGACGCGTACGCCGATCAGGTCTACGACGAACTCACCGAGAGCCGCACCCGGCACCTCCGGGTGCGGGAGCTCGCCGAGGCCGCCGCGTGTGCGTTCCCCGGTCTGGTTCCCACGTCCGAGCAGTTGGCGGAGGAACGGTCCCGCCCGCAGGCGGATCAGGAAGGGCGTGAGATAGACCAGGGCATTTTCCTACGGGCGGTGCTGCGGTCCGAGCGCTCGGGGCGGCACCTGATGGCGGCGATGCTGCGGCCCACACCTCGCGCCCTGGACCTGCTTCCGGAGTTCCTGCGTACCGGGGTGCTGGAGACCGAGGCGGTGCGGGTGGAGCGGCGTGCCGGGGTGGCCCGGCTGACCCTGTGCCGGGACGAGTGCCTCAACGCCGAGGACGAGCAACAGGTCGACGACATGGAGACCGCCGTCGACCTCGCCCTGCTCGATCCTTCGGTACGGGTCGGGCTGGTCCGCGGCGGTGTGATGAGCCACCCGCGCTACCAGGGCCGCCGGGTGTTCAGCGCCGGAATCAACCTCAAGAGCATCAGCGCCGGCCGCATCTCGCTGACCGGCTTCCTCCTCCGGCGAGAGCTCGGATACCTGCACAAACTGGTGCGTGGCCTGTCGGACGACGACCCGGAACGGTGGACCGTGCCGGTGGCGAAGCCGTGGGTGGCCGCCGTCGACACGTTCGCGATCGGCGGGGGCTGTCAGCTCCTGCTGGTCTTCGACCACGTGCTGGCTGCCTCGGACGCGTACCTCAGCCTGCCCGCCGCCCGGGAGGGCATCGTTCCGGGCGCTGCCAACCTGCGCCTCGGCCGGATCGCCGGGGCCCGGCTCGCCCGCCAGGTCATCCTCGACGGTCGCCAGATCAAGGCCACCGAGCCGGACGCCCGGCTGCTGGTGGACGAGATCGTGCCACCGGAGGAACTGGACGCGGCGGTGGAGCACGCCCTGATCCGGTTCTCCGGCGACGCCGTCGCGGCCAACCGACGGATGATCAACCTGGCCGAGGAACCCCTCGACGGGCTGCGCGAGTACCTGGCCGAGTTCGCGCTCGAACAGGCGCTGCGCATCCACGCCGAGGACGTCGTCGACAAGGTGGGCCGGTTCGCCGGGTACCCGGCATGACCCGGGTGCGTTACGAGAAGAAGGAACACGTCGCCCGGGTCACGCTCGACCGTCCCGACGTGCTCAACGCCATGGACCTGCGCATGCACGAGGAACTGGCGGAGATCTGGGACGACATCGAGGCCGACGACCGGATCAGGGTCGCGGTCCTCACCGGGGCCGGTGACCGGGCCTTCTCCGTGGGCCAGGACCTGAAGGAGCGGGCCGGCCGCGACGCGGCGGGCACCCCGGCGTCCTCCTTCGGCAGCCGGGGACAACCCGGCTGGCCGCGGCTCACCGAGCGGTTCGGCTTCAGCAAGCCGGTGGTCGCGCGGATCGACGGGTACGCCCTCGGCGGCGGCTTCGAGCTGGCCCTCGCCTGTGACCTGATCATCGCGTCCGACCGCGCGGTGTTCGGCCTGCCGGAGGTACGGCTCGGCCTCGTCCCGGGCGCCGGCGGCGTGTTCCGGCTGATCCGGCAGCTTCCGCAGAAGGTGGCGATGGGCCACCTGCTCACCGGCCGCCGGTTGGACGCGGCGACCGCGTACGCGTACGGGCTGGTCACCGAGGTGGTGCCGGCGGGGCGGCTGGACGAGTGTGTCGACGGCTGGGTCGCGGACCTGGTCGCGAGCGCGCCGCTGTCGGTGCGGGCGATCAAGGAGGCCGCCCTGCGCTCGGTGGACCTGCCGCTGCCCGACTGCTTCGCCACCACGTACCGATGGGAGGAGCGCCGGCGCCGCGGCGCCGACGCCGTCGAGGGCCCGCGGGCCTTCGCGGAGAAACGGGCGCCGATCTGGACCGGGCAATGATGGCTTCGCCGAACTACTCTGTCTCCTCCACAGCCGGATTCACGGATGTCCATCTGTGTGATCCGTATACCGCGAGGAGTCACCTTGACGCGCCAGCCCGCCGCTCTCCACCGCCGTACGCTGCTCAAGACGGCGGCCGTGACCGCGGTGGGCGCGCAACTCTTCCTGCCCGGCCGGGCGCGGGCCGCGCCCGGGTCCGGCACGGACCCGGTCCTCGACTCCATCATCGACTGTGACTCCTGGGCGGCGCGGCCGGCGAAGGTGGCGCCGGTGCTGAGCGCCGGCACCACCCAGAAGATCGTCGTGCACCACACGAACTTCCCGAACACCACGGACTACTCGCGGGAGCGGGCCATCGCGCTGGCCCACGAGATCCAGGACCTGCACCTGGACACCCGGGGCTTCGACGACACCGGCCAGCACTTCACGGTCAGCCGGGGCGGGTACATCCTGGAGGGCCGGCACCGCAGCCTGGAGACGTTGCGCGGCGGCACCGACCAGGTGATCGGCGCGCACGCGGTCAGCGAGAACCGGCGGTCCATCGGCATCGAGAGCGAGGGCGTCTACCTCACCGAGTCGCCCACCCAGGAGCTGTTCGACTCGGTGGCCAAGCTCTGCGTGACCATCTGCCGGCAGTACCGGGTGGGACCGCACCAGATCTTCGGCCATTGGGACTTCGCCGCCACGCTCTGCCCCGGCGCCGCCTACTATCCGATGTTCCCCGTGCTGCGCCGCAAGGTCGCCAGGGAACTGGGCACCGACCTCGCCGACATCCCCGTGCGGACGTGGCCGAACATCATGTCCAGCAGCAACGGCACGGTCGTGGCGACCATGCAGTTCCTGCTGCGGTCGCGCGGATACACCCTCACCCCGGACGGCGGTTTCGGGCCGCTCAGCGTCGCCGCCGTGCAGGACTTCCAGACCAGGCAGGGGCTGCCGCCGGCCGCCGCCGGCGAGGTCGGCGACGCCACCTGGGAGCGGCTCATCGTCCCGCTGGACGCCGACTCGACCGGCGACCCGGTCACCGGCCTGCAGAAGATGCTGCAGGAGCGCGGCCACACCGGGGTGACGCAGACCGGCGTCGTCGACACCGCCACCGACACCGCGGTCCGCGCCGCCCAGCGGCTGCACGGCCTCCCCGAGACCGGCCAGGTCGACGCGGCGACCTGGTGCGCCGTGGTCGGCGGCATCGTCCGCGAGGAATTCGCCGCCACCCGCTGATCCGGCGGGTGCCCGCGGATTTGATTTGGTGCGGCAAACCGGGAACGCGGGCAACCTTTTACGCATCGGCGGCCACTAATGCGTGTCCGGCGACCGGGGAGGGGTCACTCTCCGCAGCGGACATATGTCGTGCTGCAACCCTGACGACCCCTGGGAGATGTGCTCCGGTGAAGAAGCTCGCGCTTTCGCGGCGCTGGTTGTTCATATCCACGGCTGCTGTCGTGATGGCGTCCGGTGGAGGGATCGCCGTCATGGCGGCCTCCGCGGACGAGGTCACCGCGGCGTTGCCCAACACGATCGAGGCCGTACACAGCGGTAAGTGCGTCACGACGTCCGGTGCTGCCGGGCCGGTGACGCAGCAGACGTGCGCGACCGGCGCGGCCGGCCGGCAGGCGTTGCGGGTGACGCCGGCCGCGGGCGGCTACACGATCGCGCCGTCGGCCGGTGGCGGATGTCTGGGCGTGGCCGGCGACACGCCGGTTCGGCTGGTCGCGACCTGCACCGGCGGTGCCGAGCAGACGTTCGCGGTGACCAGGTCCGGCAGCGGCTACGCCATCAAGAATGTGAAGACCGGCAAATGCGTCGACGTGTCCGGCAAGTCCAAGGCGAACGGTGCGTCGATCATCAGCTGGGCGTGTCACGGCGGCACGAACCAGCAGTGGCGACTGACCCTGCCGGTGTCGCCCAGCGCGTCGCCGTCGGTGACCCCGTCGTCGGTGGCACCGTCGGCGTCGCCGAGCGCCACCATCGCCGCGCCCACCAGCGCGCCTTCCCCGTCGTCGAGCCCGTCGGCAACGGCCGGCCCGTCGGCGCCGGCGGCCCAGGACTGCGGGCGGGCGGCCAGCGCGTCGCCGCAGGTGAAGGTGTCCGAGGTCAATGTCGGGACCACGGTCACCGGCTACGGCCAGGAGGGTGACACGGAGGCGTTGCCGATGGCGGTCGCCGCTGCCCCCGACGGCGGGTCGTGGCTGGCGTGGTTGGGCACGGACAGCAAGGTCTACCTGGGCCGGCTGGATTGCGACGACAAGCTGGTCGGCACGCCCACCAGCTTCGCCGGGATCGACCTGCAGGATGTGCAGGCCGACGCGACCGGTGGGGTGCTGCTGCTGACCCGCCGGGGTGACTGCCACACCGGGCCGTTGTGCGGAGGGTCGTCGAGCCCGTGCAACACGATGCACATGATCCGGTTCGACACCACCGGTCAGCAGGTGTGGGAGCAGCAGGTCACCAACCTGACCGCCAGCCGGGGCGGATACGACGACGGTGCCCGGTTCGTGTGGTGGTATCAGCACCACGGCCGGCTGGCCTCGGACGGCGCCAACTACGCCGCCTACTTCGGGGTGGCGATCACTGTCCAGAACGGCGCCTGCGTGGATATCCACGAGGGTGACCGGATGCAGGTCGTCGGCCCGACCGGGGCGCTGCTCGACGGGCACGGCAGTTTCAACTTCGGCTGTAGTCACGCGTGGACGTCGCGGATCGTCTGGGACCCGCGAGCGAGCAAGTTCGTGATGGTCTGCGCGACCGACAACAACTGCCGGATCGCTCAGCCGGATCCGTATCGGACGGTCGCGGCGGGCACGTGTGACGGCACCCTGTTCGGCGGTGACCTGGTGCTGGCCAAGACCACGGGTTACTGGACGGCGTGGAGCCAGGGCGGCAAGGCCCGGCTGGACCACTTCACCACCGGCGCGTCGGACACCACTATCACCACGGCGGCGGCGACCGGTCATCCGCACCTGGTCGGCTATGGTGCCGGGCGGATGCTGCTGGCCTGGGAGTCCGGGTCGTCGATGCTGGCGCAGGTGTTCGACGCCGGCACCGGCCAAGCCGTCGGCGCCCAGTTCACCATCGCCGTGCGTGACCACAGCTACCAGGCGTTCAAGGCGTACGCCGACGGCAGCGCCGCCTACCCGGCCGCCGGCAGCACCAGCACCAGCATCAAGATCGCCCGCGTGCTGCCGCTCGCCGGCTGAGCAGCCCGGAGGCCGTCCTTCCCACCTGCTGGTGCCTCCCCGCGTCCCAGCTTCCCCGCCTCCCGGCCGTCCGGCCGGGAGGCGTCGGCGGGGGTCGATCGATTCATTTGCGAGTGAGGCGGACATCTGCCGTCCGACGGTTGATAAGGTGTCGCCGCCCATGCGGGCTTTCGACGGTCGGGCGGGGAGGTTGCACGGTGGCGGAGCTACGGCTGCTCGGACCGGTTGAAATTCTCGCCCACGACGGAGTCGTCCATGCCGGCGAACCGCGCCGTCAGGCGGTGCTGGCGGCGCTGACGGTCGAGGTTGGCCGGGTGGTGTCCACGTCGACCCTGATTGACCGGGTCTGGGGCGAAGACCCGCCCGGGCAGGCGGCCAGGACGCTGGGCACCTACATCACCCGGATCCGTCGAGTCCTGGAGCAGTCCTTCGGCGACTCGGCGGTGACCGTGATCAACCAGCCGGGCGGCTACCGGTTGACGGCCCAGCCCGGGCAGGTCGACCTGTTCCGCTTCCGTGAGCTGGTCGTTCAGGCCCGGGTGCCGTCCCGCAGCCCCGCGGAGCGCGTCGAGCTGCTGAGGCGGGCCGTCGCGCTGCACCGAGGTGACCCGCTGACCGGAGTGGAAGGGGCGTGGGCGGTACGCACCCGCGAGCAACTGACCGGGGAGATCCTGACGGCCCGGGCGGAGTGGGCGGAGGCGGAACTGGCGGTCGGCAACGCGACGGCGGTGCTCGCCCCGCTGACCACGCTGGCCGACGCGAATCCCCTGGTCGAGCCGCTGGTCGTGGCGTTGGTGCGGGCGCTGGTCGGTGCGGGCCGGCCGACCGAGGCGCTGGAACGGTGCCGCTTGCACCGGCAGCGTCTCGCCGACGAGTACGGCACCGACCCGAGCCCGGAACTCATGCTTCTCTTCGAGACCGTCCTGCGCGCCGATCACCAGCCGGTCGCCGCCACAGCGGCGGCGCGGTCCGAGGCGGCGGGTGCCCGGGCGCCCGCGGAGCCGGCGCCCGCCCTGCCGCCACCGGCCCGGCCCGCCGCGGTCGCCGGCGCGA
>Ga0307516_10000666_pt1 | contig 46392 bp, 57 predicted proteins | sample 19_EM_MG_FD_203310 | JGI IMG/M metagenome (GOLD analysis project Ga0307516, IMG submission 203310) | Populus trichocarpa ectomycorrhiza microbial communities from riparian zone in the Pacific Northwest, United States - 19_EM | ecosystem: Host-associated > Plants > Roots > Unclassified | place... | reverse complement strand
ATGACGCCTTGCAAGAATCCTCCCTCTTCGGAAAAAAATGTCCTGTCTTGTTGTTGCCCTTAAATGGGACCGCAAGCCCTACGGCAGGCACGAGTCATCTGTGGAATGGACAATCGGCCGGGGGGGGGGGGGGCGCCCCCCCCCCCCCCCCCCCCCCCCCCCCTTCTCCCCGAAATAATACGGACGTTCACCACATCTTCTAGGCTATTCCTACCACCGGACTACCAGGATGACGCCTTGCAAGAATCCTCCCTCTTCGGAAAAAAATGTCCTGTCTTGTTGTTGCCCTTAAATGGGACCGCAAGCCCTACGGCAGGCACGAGTCATCTGTGGAATGGACAATCGCCCGCCCGCCCGCCCGCCCCCCAACCAACCAACTGTGGCGCGGAGAAGCAGCAGCGAGAAAGCCTTATGCTTATTGTTTCTCCCGCCGCACATGCCTACCACCACGACGCATTCGACTATGAGAGAGAGAGGGATCGCGATTCAAGACACACGCGCCCTGTCCACCTGTCTGCCCGAAACATCCGTAGCCGCCCGTCCGTTGGCAGCACCCACTGCCTCGCACCCAGGGGTGAAAGCCTTATGTGCCCGCTCAGCATGCGCATACACATTGGCTGCTGGGCTCTCGGCGGGTCGGCCGCCGCGCCCGTCGTGATCGGAGGGGCAAGGCACACTTCGAGGCTCGAGCAGATTCCTGTGCAACGGGCTCAGCTAACCCGGGGACTCGGATTCGAAGTGCAGTATGCAAGGTCGGCGTGGGTCTCTGCCGTGAGTTTTTGTCTCGACGGGGTCTCATTGGGGCGGAGGTGTGGACTCTCTCCCTCTTCCACCTGGGACTCGCACGGAGCCTGGCCCGGAGTGCCTGCATTGTTGGATTGGATCCTGGCCATCGACGAGCCCTCGTGGTCGCGACGTTCGGGACCGAGGCCGAGTGGCCAGCGACCGCTGCTGGTTGGCTGGCTGGCTGGCTGGCTGGAGAGAGGGGCCACACGGAGCGCCGCCGCAGTGTTGGCGTGGTCGGTCGGTCATGTCGCGAGCAAACGGCTGGACCAAGTGGTGCTCGATGCGGAGCGCGTATGGAATGCAAGCAGGACTGTCTCTGCAGGTGTATCTCTTCCACTTGTCGTGAGGCTTTAGCCGTCGTTCGTTGCAGACGCTGGACGGAAAGGAGGAGGTGTTTTCTTTCTTTCTTTCTTTCCTTCTTCCTTTTTTCCTCCAAGCGGCGATGGCCAGAAGACGGGAAGAGGGTCGAGGAGCAGAGACCGAGGCGGGAAGGATGGTTCGCTGCTGAGAATTCCGCTGAGTATCCCATGGGCCGACCACCAAAAGACTGCAAGATTGCTGGGGGCCAACAGGGAGGGGAAGGGGGCAAGCCTACCAAGGGCACAACTCGACTCGTCCCCGAATCCCAAACAGAACCTTCCGGAGACGCACCGGTTGCCGCTCGCTGTTGGCACCGCTGCGGACGCGGTCTCCAAAACGCCCACGGTCCGTCCGCCGTCCCACTGCCTCAGCGAGAACAGAGCGGTGGGGATGAATGGATATCGCACCCTACCTCCAACGCTTCGAGTGTCGCCGCCAACGACGTCGATGCCCCCTCCAGGGAGTGGAAACCGCTGTCGCAAGCAATTGGAGCCCCCCCCCCCCTTCCGAGCTACCTATGTTATATCCCCCCCACTCCCTTGCACATATACTCCTGTGCCAACTCGGCGGCGACGGATTCGCTGCGGATCGGAGAGCTGTTGGCCCGCGCCGCGGACGGGGGTACATGCGTCGAAGGCGGGAATACGAGGGAAAGCACTCTACCGTGCACAACCCATGGCTCGCACTGGTTGGCTGGCAGGTGTCTCCGGCCCGCACCAAGATACGGACCTCCATCGAAGGAGGTACACAACTCCATTTCGCTCACTCGCTCGCCCAGGAAGCCGGCTCCGCGCAGGAACTCTTGTGCCTAGAGAGTCCGCTCCCCTCTAAGTGCGCACTGTCGGAGTTGCCGACATGGCTCGCCGAGGCCTGTGGATGGGCGCATATGTATATATGTATATATAATAAAAAAAAGGCCAGATGGCCGTGCTTGTGTTGCTGTTGCTGTTGCTGTTGCTATAGATATACATATTTCCCGTGAGGAAGGTGTCTGAATCCGAGAAGCGGCGTCGGCCTCGCGGGGCTGCAAACGAGGCTGCAAGTGCAGCTACGTACTCTATCGACAGCTAGATATACTTACGTACATATGCAGATGCCTACAATTGTGTAAGGCGGAGCAAGCCACGGCACTTTCAGCCCTGTGAGGCTGCAGGACGAGCTCCGAGCACGGCGTTCTGGTCCTTTTTTTTTTCTTTCTTTTTCTCTTTTCCCTTTTTTTCTTTCTTTCCTGCCTCGTGCTATATATATAAGATGTATGTAGAGTAGACTATGCGTATGTTGGTATGAGTGTAATCTAGAGTAGGTTGCTTGCGCACTTGATGTGGTTGGTTACCGCAACCGGGCGATTTTGCTTTTTTTCTTCTTCTTCTTTTCTTTTTCGCTTTTGCTTGCTTGCTTTTATATGTAGATACATCTAACTATGATGTATGTATCTAGAGTATGTATCGCGGTGATGATGGTTCCATGTACAGTACTTGCGTCGGTGCGAAACACGTAAGCAGCACCGGTGAGCTCGGGAAACGGGTATGTGCATAGTTGATTGGGCAGGCGGAGCAGCGCGACTCCGGGGGGGCTGCGGCGAGTCGCACCGCACAGATCGCAGCCGCTGCAAGTAGCTAGTTACATACCGGCAGGCCCAGCGTCGATAGCGTCACACCACGCGTCCGCTGTGCTGATGTGTGTGCATATGTATCATACATACGGATTGGCTGCTCAAATCGTGACCCTGCGCATCTCGTATAACTCTGGTACTATCTATCTATATCTATCCCCGTCCTCGGATTAGTCCGGAAGGGGGATAGTTATCGAGAGAGGGCGTCGGTAAGTCGGGCACTAACGCGCTAAGTGGGCGCTAGTGGACTAGCGCAGGTACTCTATGCCGCCAGCGGTGTTTATGTCGTCGCGACGCCCGAAAGCTCAGTTGCAGCACCGGTGACCGGTCTGGGTTGGAATGATTCCTGAGTTGTACATATCGAGTGCTTCTTGAAAGCAAACGCGCTCCGGAAGAGTCTCCTCGTTCGTGTTGATTCTGCACCTGAAGAAAAAAAAAAGAAAAAAAAAACTTACAATATATAAGTAAATATCACTCGCGCCAAGAATACGCTAATGCACTAGCGCCCACTTAGCGCGTTAATGCCCGACTTAATACCGACGTCCTGTCTATACATAGGTGCAATCACGGGGTGGCACTCGATGCGCTAGCCCGGGGACTAGCCACTAGTAGTAGCCTGCAGGCACTCGGAAGTAGATATCTGCACCCACCACATCTGGAGATTGCTGCGAGTACTCTATGATTGAACAAAACCACACCTGGAGACCCTGGCGCCAGGTCTCGACACGGCATATCGAGCCCACGGAGCGAGTGCGACCGCCGACTCCGGCCCAGTAGCGAGATTTAAGCGGGACGGACACCTGTCCATCCCGGAAAACTCGATGTTAGCGCACTTATGTAAGATGTATGTACGACTATGTATGTGGATAGATTATGGCCTGTCGACTTGTGTCCAGCGGAGTATCTATCTAGCCGTGTGGCCGGATACCTGCCATGACTAAACTACATACTCGCCTACCCAGCCTCCTATCCGTACATCGGGAGATTTTCTCGCAGCTTCGGCCCGGCCGCCTTGCGGACACCAGCCATGCGGCAGTCAGGTATGTACGTACATATGTAGTTGGTTGCTTGGATTCTCGCCCCCCCCCCGTGCCTGGGGGCGCCCGCCGGTTCGGGCACTTCAGAGTCGCCTCAGGCGCACGGAATTCCGTTTCTGGAAGAAGTGCGGGGAAGAAAAAAACAAAAACAAGGATAGAGCCACAGCAGAGCCACCGCTGCTGCCCAGCGTGGCAATCCTGCCCTCCACTCGGAAGGCTCAAACGACGAGCAGCGGCGGGGGGACTGCGCCTCCGGCGACACCGTGGACTCCAGTTATCCACCAATTAGCCCGTGTAAGCGACCACACGGACGATTAGCACTCCGAGCTGGACGCTATATATCCTTCTGCAACTTCGCTCCCCAGCACCAAAAAAATATATATATCCAACAACTTCACGCAGAAGAAGCCTTCGCTTCCAGCTTTAAGCTTATTCCCACTGCCGACTCCCCACGCTCCAGAAGGGCCCCGCGGTCTCTCGCTCTCTCACTCTCTCACTCTCTCACTCGAGTCGCCTCTTCGTCCGGCTCTGCTTGTTGCCGCCTATTGCACCGCCTGATCACCGCACAGCACTTACCCACGCATGGCAGCCATGGCGAACGCAACGGCTCTCGAGCTCGTCTGCACCAAGGAGACCTGTCCCATCGACGAGTCCTACTTCGAATATCTCCCTTCCCTCTCGCTCAATGCTCTGCTGCTTGCTCTCTTCTCGCTGTCACTCCTCGTCTCTGTCGGCCAGGGAGCTTGGTATCGGACATGGACTTTCACCTTCGCCATGGTGTGCGGAAACATCTGTATGCCCCCCCCCCTCCTTCCGTGCCGCGCTCGATGGATGGGACGGGCGGGCTGACATTCCGGTGTTTTTCTGCAGGCGAGGTCTTGGGATACATGGGCCGAGTGATGGCAAACAGTGATCCTTTTGATATGACCGCCTTCCTCATCCAGATTTGTTGTCTGACCTTCGGGCCTGCCTTCTTCGCCGCCGGGATCTACCTATGCCTCTCCAGGATGTGCGCTCTTCCCCCTCCTCCTCCTCCTCCTCCTCTCAGTCGTCTTCCACTCGATCCAGCAGCTGACTCGTTTCGCCAGTGTCTCCATCTACGGCGCCGACATATCCCGTCTCCGGCCCATCCGCTACACCCAGATCTTCATCAGCTGCGACTTTGTCTCGCTCGTCCTCCAGGGCGCCGGCGGCGGCATGGCCAGCGTTAGCACGCAGGACGGCGGCTCGGCGGAGACCGGCACGAACGTCATGATCGCCGGTCTCGCCTTCCAGGTGTTCACGCTGACGCTGTTCATGCTCCTGTGCGCCGAGTACGCCTACCGCGTGGTCACCAGCGGGCGCCAGCTGAACCCGACGTTTGCCCATCTCCGCGACTCGAAGCGGTTCAAGGGCTTCCTGGGAATGATCGCCTTCGCCACCGTCTGCATCCAGATCAGGAGCGTCTATCGTCTGATCGAGCTGAGCCAAGGATGGGAGGGAGAGCTGATCGGTTGGTCCCCCCCCCCCACCTTTTTTTTTATTTATTTTTTACTGTGTAGCATCGCTCGATGGCTGACCGCGAAATCGACAGCCCATGAGAACTACTTCTTCATCCTTGAGGGAGTCATGGTCATCGCCGCCGTCCTGGCCATGAACATCTTCCACCCCGGGTGCTGTCTGCGCTCGGCCTGGAACGTGCGCGCAAACGAGAAGGACACCGGCTCCTCGTTCGACACCGAGATGGTCCAGCCGGAGCGCAACTGAGCGAGGCACAGCGGGGATTTTCAACTGATGACTGACTGACTGACTGACTGACTGGCCTGTGGGAGTTATCCCTTTTTTTTTCTTTTTTCACTGCATTTGCATTTGGCGTATTATTGCTGCATATTGGTTTTTTTTTGACGGCGGGGGAGAGATAATTACTTGCTTCTTTAGAGGCTGTACGTGGGGACATGTGGGCATGGATTTTTTTTTCTTCTCTTTTCTTGTTTACATTTGCTTAGTTCCATTCCTTGGGGGGAGGCTTAGATGTCTTGCTTTGCGCTTCACACAGCGCCTGAAAAATGGGGTGGGGAAAAAAAAGTCCGCTCGTAACGAATTTGTATGTAGCGTAAACTTGGGGGTGTCAAGAGAGAGAGAGGGGGGGGGGAGACTTCATCATCCATCGCATCCGACCTATCTAGATCACGGTAATTACACCAAGTTTTCATCGTCGCCCCGATTAGTGGAGGCGGGTCACGGATGTCAGATGCGAGACTACCTACTCTACATACCAGTGAAAAAGTGCAGGGTCGAAGTCCATCTCCACGGCCTTCCAAAGAAGTAGGCGCCTCCAGGAAGTAGGCTGCAGCAGGGCGAGCACGATGCTATAGATAGAGGGGGAGGCGTCACAACACATCACTCGGAGCCCGGCATCCAGTCAGATATTCGTTCGCTTAGCTGAGGCCGAAGAACGGTTGCAGTTCTTCCCTGCGCCCTCTTCCATGGCCTCGTCGAAAGACGGGCAGGGAGTTGGGGGGGGCGATTTCCTTTGTCTTTCCTTCGTTATTTCCTTGGCGCGCTCCATTGCTTTCGGCTGGGGTGGAGGGGCAGGGGGGGGGGGCTGCAACGAGCCACCTGCCGACCAGTCGAGGTCGGGGACGGGGACCGGTGTGTGCACATCGCCGTGGTCTAGATAGGTCGCATACGATTCATGAGTAAGCAAGAGGGAGAAAGCTACTCGGATGCGAATCCGTCTCTGCTGTCTGTAGGATGGATGGGTGGAGAATGGATGCAGGGAAGGGCTTGCGTCATAGAAAGTCACTCGCATGGGTTTCGACGGACATCGCCAGGCCCGGCACAGCTGCGGGTAGGTGGTGCGCTACGGCACCTTCCGGCGGACGTGGCGCAGCGGAGTGCACATCCGGCAGTGCTCGGTACCGCTCGCACGAGGTGCATAGCTGCATGCGATCGATGAAACGGAGAAAAAAAAATGGGAAGGATGTTGCAGAGCATTGTAGGGGGACTTTCCGGCGGTGTGGTACTTTTGCTTCGCTGCGATCCATTTGATATATATGGATCGCGGCATGGTTTTGTCAGGGATTCCCGTCCGCCCCGGCCTTTGGCTTCATCGCGCATACTCGCAAACCAGTACTCTACATGGCGGTGCTAACCTCTTTCATCCGAGTGATACTTCAACACGGAAGGGGGAGGGGGGGGGAGCAAAGGCAGGGGCAGGTGTACTTGTAGGGCTGCAGTAGTCGAGAGTGTGCACGTCCACACCGCGTGCGCGAGTGCTTGCTGTCCTCCCTCCTTTCCACATTCCAGGGTTCCAACGGCTAGCTAACTACACCCCACGCGGAGGGCTCAACACCTCACCTTCGACAAACAACACCCCATCACCACCATCCACAATGTCCCGACACAAACCCAAACGATCGGGCGGCTTCTCCGAGCAACGCGCGGAGACCCGGCGCAGGTGGGAGGGCTGCCAGCGCTTGTGGAATGAGTACGAGCTCGCCACCGAGCGGGAGGGTGGTGCCGAAGAGAGGAGCCTACTCGCTGCTGCGCTGTGCGTCCGTCTGCGGGCGTTAATCGAGGGCTTAGCCCTCGCGACGGCCGGGGAGGGAGCACAAGTCGGCCAGGTGCCAATGGAGGTGGAAGGAGAGGAGGAGAAGGACGACGAAGATTATGGGCCGGAAGGAGAAGAGGCGGAGGAGGAGGAGGAGGAGGAGGAGGAGGAGGAGGGTGACGAGGATGGTAAGGAGGACGAAGATATGAATGTGAAAGGGGAAGAGGAAGAAGAAGAAGAAGAAGAAGTGGGAGAAGCGGTCGCACTGAACCACAAGGGCAAGAAGCCACGGGGCCACCGCAGCGGAGCGGGGAGAGCGCGTCCAAGAGGATCCGGCGGAGACGAAGAAAGGACTCGTCCGAGCAAGCGGCCGCGGCGTCAGGACGTGACCACCGAAGTTCAGCTGGCCGCGAAGCGCCGCAGGCCAAAGGATCACAACAAGTCACAGTCCGCCAGTGTCGTGGTGACTGCCTCGACCTCGGAATCAGCCGGTACACCCGCGAATCATCCGCGATCCGACCGGATACATGAGACATTAGCACCGCCGAAACCTGAACCGAAAATAGTGAGCATTACATTGACTGTTCCACTTTCGAGTGTGCAGGTTCAGATGGTCGAAGGGATTCTGAGGTACCAGCACAAGTCACTTGACAACGAAAGCCTACAGAAGCGACTGCAACTCATCGAGAGCCACCCATATGCCTTCGTCAGTCAGATCGAGAAGTATTGCGCTGGCGCTGTGCCATCGATTGATCCGGTGTCACCGATACGGCCGAGCCCAACAACCAGAAACCCAAAGCACTACTGGCAAAACTCGGACGATGCATATGTGGATGCCAACGAGTCGGTTGTGGCCCGGAGGAGGCGCGGCTCGACCTTCGGATTGGAGGCCGTCGACCTAGATCCTCTTCTTTTGGCATCCCTGAATGCAGGCCGGACCCAGTCGTCCACCTCCAAGCCCACCGGGCCAACCCCAAATGTCCCGGGACCGTGGCCGACACTCATCGGAACGAACTCGGACATTCGGGCCCTCGGTGCCTCTCCTCGAATGGAGATACTGGCGAGGCTCGTCCAGTCCGCTGCCGAGTTGGAACTCTCTGCCGTCGTGCTCTCACATTCGCCGATAACACTGAAACTACTACAAACGTTCCTGAGCGAGATGGGCGTCCCCACCATGATGCTGATCGAACCCGCCGCCCCCATCGAGCAGAGCCGCAAAATGCTCCGAGAAAACCCAAAACACGTATGGTTGATCTGGGCATGCAACCAGATTGTTTGCCGGGTCGACTGTATGCGCGCATTCAAGAGGATCTTCCTCATGGAGTACGACATGGGCAACACGACTATGCTCACTCGTTGGTTCGACTGGACCGCGACGACTTACCATTTCCAGTCCATTGTCGATGAGGACCGCGACGAAAAAATGGTCATAGAGCTCAGAGGGGTTCGTGCGGGGAAGCTTGCAAACCTTCACAAGCGGTATGGAGCTGGGGATGACGAGATCGTGCGGGACTGTGAGTACTGGTTGAAGCACATCGGAGTCCACGTGCAATACCATTAGAGTGGCCGTGGGAGAAGATCTTTGTGCGCAGGGGCGATAGTAACTGCAGATACCTGTGATGTATTGTGCAGCCGTTGTCTAGTCTGAGAATGAGAAAGGACATCCAACCGTTACTTATCTTTATCTTACTGTGATGTGACCCCGCTTTCAGTAGCCGTTTGACATTTGTATGTAGAGTAACTACATATTGCAACTCCCTATCTATGTACTCTATGTACCATTGAGCTTTCCCCGCAAGCACCTGATCTTTCCGTTCCGTAAAAGGCCACTCCTATCCGACCGGGAAGAAGCGAGAACCTCCACTTCTCCCTTCTGTAATAATCCTCCTCTTCCTCTTCCTCTTCCTCTTCCTCCTCCCTTTCCTCCTCCCTCCTCTTCCTCTTCCTCTTCCTCTTCCTCTTCCTCCTCTTCCTCTTCCTCTTCCTCCCCCTTCCTCTTCCTCCCCCTTCCTCTTCCTCCTTCCCCTTCCTTCTTCCCCGCGTTTCCACCCATACGCCCCGCGGCCCGGGTGCCCATCACTCAGCCGTTCCATCGTCCACACGTCAACCAAACGGCCACCCTTAGTCCAAGCCCAAAAATCTACGACCGCCCCTCTAGAGCAACTTCTTTCGCTTGCAGTCAATGGGCTCCCGTCTCGAACTCCTCGACCTCCCGGACGAGCTCCTTCTCCAGATCGTATCCCGTACTCCTCTCCAAACACGCCCCTCCCCCCCCTCCCTTTATTCTGGTGACCTAATCTTCGCCAGATCTTGAGCCGAGCTCGGTGATTCCGCTCCATCGATGCCATAAACGCCTGCATGCCCTGACTCGCTCGGATCCCACTCTGTGGCGATCCCTCTGTGCCTACCAAGCAACCCTCGAAAGTTCATGCCCCGTGGGGAATCGAAGCGAGGAGCTCACAGCTGTGATCGATAATTGGCCCCATAAAGAGATCGACTGGTACAGTGAATACAAGTTTCGCCATGCGCCACTGACTACACGCTGGCTCTCTTGTCCCGGCGATGAAGTGAAAGGACTCACATCTCTGACGGCGCGGAATACGCACAAACACCTCCTCATCACCCCGCTCGACGATGGCGCTATCAGCATCTGGTCTCCCACCAACTCCACCGACATACGGGAGGTCGCGAGGTCAAAGCCTGGCGTCCTCTCGACGCCACCCCCTCCGGCATCGCGAAAATCTAGGGTCGTCGAGCTTGGGGACAATGCCGTCGCATCGTCGGAATTGGACAGAATCTACGTGGCGTCACACTCCACCCTTATCGAGCTCTCATTGACAACACTGCAAACGATCTCGTTTACCAAATTCCCCTTCTCAATCAGTACCTTGAGTTCAGAAGTGGTATTGCCGCATCCCCTGACGGTCGGCACCACTCTCACTCTGCATCTCCACGATCCACGCATTGCCTCCGCTAATGCAGCGCCCTCCACCGTGCTCCCGCAAACATTCCCGGAAAATTACACTAACCATGCTCCTCTTTTCCAACCCTCGCCGCTGGCAATATTGCACCATCCCAACAACTCTCTCTATGTTGCCGGGCGCTTCCCATCGATCCTCTGCTACGACCGTGCGATGTGGCCGCGGCTCCAAGGAACCCTCTACAGCGGCGCCAGCCTCTGCTCCCTCGCAGCAGACGGAATCGGAGGACTGATCGCCGGCGGTAATTACAACGGTCGTGGCACGCTCGAGTCTTACAACCTGGCCCCCGCTCAAGATCTCCCACAACAGAAGAATCGGCAGTCCGCCGCATGGGGAAAGATTCTTTCGGTTGCGAAGCAGGGCGCGCGAGTGGTCTCGTGCGATAGTGAGGGGGGGATTAGCTGGTTCGAGAAGGATTGCAGATACGTTGTGCGGCGTAAGGATGTATACGAACCAGAGTATCAGCTGGAAGTCGGCACTTTGACTCCCGAATTGGCCTATGGACCTGCCCGGAAAGTGGTGGTCATGGAGGGTGGGGAGGGCGAGGGGTTGGGAGTGTGGGCTGGAGATCGCCTTGGAGTTTTGGCACCCAGCAGGAAGGATAGTGAAGATGAGGAAGAGGGTGACGGAGTTCTGGTGGAGAGCAAAGAGGAGATACTGGAAAACGAGATGGCAGAAAGAATGAGAATGGCATTGCATGCCCATGCGCATGACCTGAGGATTTTGGGAACCCCGGGTGGATTGACATAGTTGGCTATTCGCTAGATATGTAGTATGTAGCGTTCAATGATAGCATTTGTTTGACAGTCTTCGGTTTCTCGGCCCTGATTTAGGCCCGAAGAACCTGGCTTGCAGCCGTTTCCACTGCGATGGTAATTCTATTGTGTGCACATTATCACGCGTCCTTACTGACTTTCAACTTCTGTCGCACTCGCCTTTAAATTTAACGAGGGTTTACAGGTGCTGTGGAGGGTTGTCTCCAGGAAGGGAGGAGCCACAACAGGTCACCTGCAGACTGATTGAGGTCGCGGTCGGACAGCGGACGAGAAACTTTTTGCTATGAGATACATGGTCGCTTGCGATTAATGAATAAATAATAATACTAAAAAAAAGAGGGTTGTCTCCGGGTAATTACATCTTATTTAGGGTTTGGGGTAGGCTCGTTTACATAGATACTGAAGGTTGTTGCCCATTAGCGCGGGACTTTGTATGGAGAGCTCTTTCCTGCATATCACGCTTTCCTGCCTCATGTGCTCGCCACACTTCCTCCATCAACTACTTCATATCACCACCACTCAGTAACCTCCACCTCCCACTCTCATAACCCGACGACCCCGGTAGCCGTATACTCACTGGACCACCTATTACCCTCAATTCATATTACGACTTTACGAACCCCCAACCCTTTCTTCCACGCACACTTCCCCTCAGCCGCGCCGCCACTCATTTCGTGACTTGAAATACATAACCTTCTTTCTGCTCTCCCACGCGTCCCTCGCTCGTGTCATCTCATCATGGATGAATACTCAGATGAAATTTCGGCGGAGGATTGCTGGCAGGGTACTCCACCGGCCCCTTCTTCTCGCGTCCATCTTGTTGCGACATGACCGGAAGCGCGAGCTGACATTTGATGTGCCATGGAAAGTTATTTCCGCGTTCTTTGACGATAAAGGCCTGGTATCCCAACAGCTCAACTCGTTCGATGAGTTCGTTTCGCACACCATGCAGCAGATGGTGCACGAAGACTCGTCGTTGACCCTCGATCAAAACTTAAACAGTGACGAAACCAACGGGGTCGTTCTGCGGAGATACGAGATCACCTTCGGAGACATCTTCCTGTCGCGGCCGACGATGACCGAAGGCGACGGGTCCACGCAGCCGATGCTTCCCCAGGAAGCCCGCATGCGGAACCTTACCTATTCGTCGCCCGTGTACTGCGAGATGAAGCACAAAGTGATGTCGGCGAGGGAGGTCGAGGTCTCCGACAGTGAGGATGAAGAGCTAGGATCGGAGAATGAAGGGGGGGAGGGGAAATCGAGTCATAAATACGTTTGGGATACCGAATTCTCGTCGGAGCCATCGAAGGTGTTTGTTGGAAAGATGCCCATCATGCTGAAGTCTCAGTACTGTATATTGAAGGACTTCCGGGAAGACGAGTTGTATGGCCTGTCGGAATGCCCCTACGACCAAGGAGGCTATTTCGTTATCAACGGATCTGAGAAGGTGCTCATCGCCCAGGAGAGAAGTGCCGCCAACATTGTGCAAGTCTTCAAGAAGGCTCAGCCGTCCCCTACTCCATACATCGCAGAAATTCGAAGCGCCGTAGAAAAGGGCTCCCGGCTCATCAGCAGCATGCAGATCAAGTTGGTATCAAGAGGAGAGGCTCGCGGTGGTTACAACGCGACTATCAAATCGACCCTGCCTTACATCAAGAGCGACATTCCTCTGGTCATCGTCTTCCGAGCCCTCGGTGTTGTCTCGGATGAGGATATCCTGAATCACGTTTGCTACGATCGCAATGATATTGAGATGTTGGAGATGATGAAGCCATGCATCGAGGAGGCATTCGTCATTCAGGATCAGGGTGTCGCGCTGGACTACATCGCGAAGCGTGGAACCTCGACCGGCGCGAACCGCGAGAAGCGTGTACGGCATGCCCGGGAGATCATGCAGAAGGAGCTGCTTCCTCACATCTCGCAGAACGAAGGTAGTGAGACTCGCAAGGCTTTCTTCCTCGGATACATGGTTCATCGGATGCTACAGTGTTCCTTGGAGCGGCGTGAGGTGGATGACCGAGATCACTTCGGAAAGAAGCGGTTGGACCTGGCAGGTCCTCTGTTGGCATCTCTGTTCAGGAACCTTTGGAAGAAACTCACGAAGGACGTCTTCAAATACTTGGAAAAGTGTGTTGAGACTGGCAAGGAGTTCAGTCTGCCGCTAGCCGTCAAGTCCAACACCATATCCAATGGACTGAAGTACTCACTGGCAACCGGTAACTGGGGTGATCAGAAGAAGGCAATGTCGGCCAAGGCGGGAGTCTCCCAGGTCCTTAATCGATACACCTTTGCTTCCACGTTGTCCCATTTGCGTCGAACCAACACGCCGATCGGTCGAGATGGAAAGATCGCCAAGCCCCGGCAGCTCCACAACACGCATTGGGGACTGGTGTGTCCTGCTGAGACTCCCGAGGGCCAGGCGTGTGGCCTGGTCAAGAATTTGGCGTTGATGTCATACATCACCGTCGGTACCCCTGGGAATCCGCTAGTCAACTTCATGGCCGAGCAGAACATGGAATTCCTGGAGGAGTATGAGCCGCAGAGATCGCCGAATGCCACTAAGATCTTCCTCAACGGAGTCTGGATCGGTATTCACAGAGATCCTCTCCACCTCGTACGCCTGGTCCAAGAACTTCGGAGACGTGGATCTATCAGTCATGAAGTCAGTGTCATCCGAGATATTCGAGACCGCGAATTCAAGATCTTCACCGATGCTGGTCGTGTCTGTCGGCCATTGTTTGTTATTGACAACGATCCGACACACGAACGTAGAGGGCAATTGGTCTTGACCAAGGAGCATGTGCAGCAACTAGATGAAGATCACGATCTTCCACCCGGCGAGAAGTTTGGCTGGGAAGGCTTGCTTGAGTGTGGAGCCGTCGAATACGTGGACGCGGAGGAAGAGGAAACCATCATGATTGTGATGACTCCAGAAGATCTCGAGGTGTCACGACAGGTGGCGCAGGGCTACGAGTTGGCCGAGGAAACAGATCTCAACAAGCGTGTTAAGGCGCCAATCAACAAGAACACGAGTCAGTATACTCATTGCGAGATTCATCCCAGTATGATTCTGGGGATCTGTGCCAGTATCATCCCGTTCCCCGACCACAACCAGGTAAGGTTGGCTACTCTTGTTGGCGCTCGGGACGGTGCTCACTGGTGCTGCAGTCCCCTCGTAACACCTACCAATCTGCTATGGGTAAGCAGGCGATGGGAGTGTTTTTGACCAATTTCGCGGAGCGCATGGATACCATGGCCAATATTCTATACTACCCACAGAAGCCGTTGGCTACTACCCGCTCAATGGAGTATCTAAAATTTCGAGAACTGCCGGCCGGACAGAACGCGATCGTTGGTATAATGTGCTACAGTGGGTACAACCAGGAAGATTCCGTCATCATGAACCAGAGCAGTATCGACAGGGGACTGTTCCGCAGTCTGTTCTATCGAGCCTACATGGATCAGGAGAAGCGTATCGGTATGCAAGTGGTGGAAGAGTTCGAGAAGCCGATGAGAGGAACAACTTTGAAGTTGAAGCACGGTACCTATGATAAGCTTGAGGACGATGGACTCGTGGCGCCTGGTATTCGTGTTTCTGGCGAAGACATCATCATCGGCAAGACGGCTCCAATCAATGCAGACGCCGACGAGATGGGTCAGAGGCAGAAGTTCCACACAAAGCGCGATGTCTCGACTCCACTTAGGAGCACAGAGAACGGCATTGTCGATCAGGTCATGCTCACCACAAATGCGGATGGCCTGAAGTTCGTAAAAGTGAGGATGAGAACTACAAAAGTTCCGCAGATTGGCGACAAGTTTGCTTCCCGACACGGACAAAAGGTTTGTATTTTGGTGTTGCACTCTTATTTACAGGTGCTAACAGTAGTGTGCAAGGGTACCATCGGTATAACATACCGTTCGGAAGACATGCCTTTCACCGCTGAAGGAATCGTTCCTGACCTCATCATCAATCCGCACGCCATTCCGTCGCGTATGACTATTGCGCATTTGATTGAGTGTCAGCTGAGCAAGGTCGCTTCGCTGCGTGGCTTTGAGGGAGACGCGACGCCTTTCACCGATGTTACGGTCGACTCCGTCTCCGAACTGCTGCGGCAGAGCGGATACCAGTCCCGTGGATTTGAGGTCATGTACAACGGCTATACTGGAAAGAAGTTGGTGGCTCAGGTTTTCCTGGGTCCTACTTACTACCAGCGTCTCCGTCATATGGTCGACGACAAGATCCACGCCCGTGCTCGCGGACCTGTGCAGATCCTAACCAGACAACCTGTGGAGGGTCGTGCCAGAGACGGCGGACTTCGTTTCGGAGAGATGGAACGTGATTGCATGATTTCCCACGGAGCCAGTGCCTTTCTCAAGGAGAGGTACACTACCCCTTTCCTTGGGTTTCTACCAGTGCTGATGTATGATGGGGTCACAGGTTGTTTGAAGTTTCTGACGCATTCCGTGTGCATATCTGCGACATCTGTGGTCTGATGACGCCAATTGCGTATGTACTTCATGGGCTACGATGACGTGCAAAGCTAACGCACCCCAGAAATCTCAAGAAGAACCAGTTTGAGTGCAGGCCTTGCCACAACAAGACGAAGATCTCACAGATCCACCTTCCATACGCCGCGAAGCTGCTATTCCAGGAGCTTGCGGCTATGAACATTGCTGCCCGCATGTTCCACAAGCGTTCCGGCGTTAGTATGCGTTCGTAGAGGATACATGGATACAGGATACGTAATCGGACTTTTTTTTAGTTGCTAGTTTACGTTGGCCGCTGTGGATGTGATAAGCCTACTGGTTTCTTCTCTTTTTCTTTCATTCGATCTTCTGCATTTCCTCCTGTCGGCGTTTTTGTGGTTTGTTTTCTTTCCCTCCTGTTGGTTTGACGGAGGCCATAGGGTACCGCAGTGATGATGTAGAGTATGATAGAGTGCGTGCTTACTGGTGACATGCTTAGTTACTGGACAAAAAAAAACTTGATGCACTAATTAGTTGGGAATGCTCTCGCGCATCCGCCAAGCCAGCCGTCTTTGATAACACCCATCAAAATTTCCATGACATAACACCCTGACCTCTCATACCTACCTTCACCCCACCTCAATCAACCACACCCTACCACCTCACACATAACCGTATAGACGAAAATGGCTCCACGACACCAAATCTCCAGCGGTCGCGCCAGCCAGCAGCCCGGAATGATCACCAGTCTCTACCGCGAACTCCGGAGCCCTGAGAACTCCAGCCTCGTCAAGAGCGTTGCCTTGTTCGCCGTCGCCGTCACCTTCCTCCAGAGCTCATGGAGCGACTTTTTGGTGCCCGGGTGAGTTCTTCCAGATTTCGGCGAAGGGTAGGGGGAGCCACACAGAAGAGAGGGAGAGAACTGTTTGAGGAAGCGGGGGGGGGCTAATGCTGGGTTGGTAGGTTCTGAATGCGGATGAAAGATACAGAGAAACGGAAGGAAGAGGGGTGTGTATGATACGCGGGGATTTCTGCGGGTTGGCAGGGGATTTGGTTTCGTACGCCTAGAGATGGAGAAACTTGCGAAGCCTTCAAACTTTTTTTTTTCATTTCTTTTGTGTGAAAAATATTATGGAAAAAAAAAGGCACGTCCCACAGATACATGTACATAAGTATACAATTCCCCACAAGTTGCAATAAACCCAACGCCAAAAGCACTTCAAAAAGAAATCCCCACATATGAGTACAGAAAGAGCTAGTGATGTTATTTCAGAACGCCGCATCCAGCCAGTCCTCAAAGTACTTGCAGTTGCTCGCACTGACCGGTCCACCCTCCTTGCACAGGTTGAACACGGGACACCTGCCACACGGGCTCTCAGTGAACCCGTTGACGCTCATGTCCTCTGTCTTTCTAACCGCTCTGTACGCCGTCCCGCCTACCACGCGCTCCACTTTTCCGTCATACATCAGCACGTCGAGTAGACTCTTGATATCGGCCTCGGCGAGTTCCACTTCGGTGAGGCTTGAGTTCTTGACCCAGAGGTAGATCTGGCTCAGAGTCGGGTATCCGGTGTGGCCGGGGCCGAAGGAGACGCTGTCTTTATTTGCAGCGGTAGTCCGCGGGAAGGACCTAGACGCGATGAACTTGGACATGGCGGACAAAAGCTCGTTGATGAATTCGTGATCGAGTTCGGAGTCGGTGAACCAAGGACCGCCGGAGACTTCGATGGACGGAGTGAGCTCATAGAGCATGTAGATCTTACGGGTTGGGTACTGCGCACACACTGTCAACCTCCCCCTCCCAACCCAAGACGGCGGGAAGGAGAACGACCGACCTTCACGGACTGAACAACTTTAACGTATCTCTTCTGCTCCAGCGTCTTGAGACATTTCGTCATCGTGGTGGCGTGCATGTTCGACTTCGTCTTGAGCGTTTTCGACCAGATTCCCTCTCTCGCCGCGTCCTGAATGTAGGTGTACAGCATCTCCTCGTCGGAGCTCATATTCTTAACCCTAGATACCCATCCCCCCCCGCCATCAGCGCCAACCCTCCTCCCTCCAGATCTAGAGAATTATCATGGGAAAGGCCCGTTACTTTTCAATCACATCCTTAGGTACAGCCCTGAACACCGACGCGCCACCCTGCGTAAGGGTTTGTAGCTGCCGCCGGATCAAGAGCTCGTTGATCACACGACTAGCCACCTCGAGGTTGGTCTTGCCAGGCGTCATCTCTTGCAGCTCGTCGACACTGAAGAGGTAATCGGATGGCGCCTGGAGACATTGTTCGTAGACGCGCTCCGCGAAATCCTGGATCGTGGAGTGGGGAACAGCGGCAGCCATTGTTGCCGTAGTCGTGGATTTCGTGACCGCAGTGAGGATCGTAGGGAATGGCTTTTTGGTGGGGGAGGGGTGGAACGGAGAGCCATGGGAAATCAGTCATCTTGACATTCCACAATGGAGATTACGCGAGACTTGGCAAGGTCAGGGTTGAATCGTTGATGTGAATCTAACTGCAAGTGAAGGGCTTAATTGGCATCCAGACACAAGGATATATAGACACATACAAGACGTCAGCTGCGTCACGACCGTCACGACCATGGACGTTCCACAACCACAACCACAACCACCACAGCCGCAACCATTGTAGATAGACGACCCACGATGTCTGTCGACCTTCAATGGGAAACTCTTACCAGTGGACCCGAAGGCGAAGTCCGCGCCGAAAAGATCCGCAACTTCATCCACGACAAATTCCAGCTCGTGCCATTCCCCAAATTCATCAAATCGGTACAAGTGCACTCCTTCTCCTTTGGCACGATCGCGCCCGACATAGAGATCAAGACCATCTGCGATCCGTATCCGGAGTTCTACGAGCAGGATGAGGAGGACGGCGGCGGGGAGGAGTCGGATTCCGGGGATGAGCACGACGAGGAATACGTTCTCCGCCTCGAGCGCGAACGCCGGAGACGTGAGAGGAAGAACGAAACCGAGTCGGTGGTATCGAGGGCTACAGCTGCCACCACTGCTACTACCAACCAGGCGCCGCCTCCATATTCGGAGGGAACAAGGAGTACCAGCGGCCTTTCCGGCTTTCGCGCCGGAATCGCAGATGCATTCCCTGGACGAGTGGGAGTGACCGGCGTGACTACCCCGCTCTTCAATCCCGGCAGCGGTGGCAGCTCGAACCTCCACTACTTCCACTCGGCGTTCTCGTTCAACAACGGCAGCTCGATGCCGAGTCGCTTCCCGACCTCCCCTGTCTCGACGCCGTCGGGCCTCCGCGTCCTCACCACCACCGCGGGCGCATGCTCCGATTCCTTCCCATCGTCGCATTCCCCCGATCGCTCCCCCACTCCCGGCCTATTCACACCCGAGCGGGTGTTCACGGAGTCGCCACCAAGACAGCTCCCTCGTCTCCACGAACCGAGGGACGAAGATACGCAGATCATCGCACGGGTGCGTTACGCGGGGGATGTTCGCGTCGAGATCACTTGCGAGCTACTGTTCGAGTACCCGGTCACCAATTTTGTCGCGCTGCCGGTGAAGCTGGTGATCACTGGGTGCACTTTTGACGGGTTGGCATGTGTGGCGTACATTCGTCGGCGAGCACACTTCTGTTTCCTGGACGAGGATCCCGAGACGGAGGGCCGGAGGGGCGCGGGCGAGGAGCGGGAGGGCGTGGGCAGGTCTCTGCTGAAGCAGATTGCCGTCGAGAGTGAGATCGGTGAGAAGGGGAAGGGGAAGCAAGTCCTCAAGAACGTCGGGAAAGTGGAGCGGTTCGTGCTCGAGCAAGTACGGAGGATATTCGAGGAGGAGTTTGTATTTCCTAGCAGCTGGACTTTCCTCGTGTAGAGCCAGCCAGGCAAATTCACGGTTTAACTTCGCCAAGACGATCCTCCCCACCCCCCAGCCCCACTAGATACACAAAGCCTTTTTGTAGACACCCAGCCCCATACATAGATAGATAGATAGATCTTCCGCCAATGTAGACTATGCATGCAGATACTGCTCTCCACACCCCCCTCCACCCAGCCAATGGCCACACCACAGCCTCCGTGCGAAGAAGCAGCCGCGCTTCACGCGCTCATCTCGCAATACCGCCAACTAGTCCCACCACAAACATTCCACTTCCCGCCCTCCCACCTGCTCTCGCAGACACGATTTCACAATGCCATCCACCAAGCCCTCTTCGCACCATCCGCTTCGCCCGTCCCCATACCGCCGCGCTACACAGCGCGCGTGCTAAAAGCGCTCCTGTCCGAAATCGAAGTACCAACCCCCCTCCCGCCTTTCCCTCCCCGCATCACCTCCGGTCACTCACCGCGCGCTCCCTCCACACACACCAGGCGTCCGGTCCGGAAGAGGTATCCTCCGAGCTTCTAGAGCTGTACGCTGCGCTCCCCGCCGCCGCCCCCGCGCCGCCGCCAACGGAGCGCGTGGCGGTGGCATACACGCTTCCGCCTCCGCACGCGCCGATCACCTTGCTGGAGACGCCGTCCCTGATCTCGGGCCTCGGCACGACGGGACTGCGCACGTGGGAAGCGGCGCTGGCGCTGAGCGAGTGGCTTCTCCAGCAGCAGCAGCAGCGAGATTCGCCGCGAGGACGGCGCGTGCTGGAGCTGGGCGCTGGCACGGGTCTGGTCTCGCTCGTCGCCGCCCGGTGCGGCGCAGAGAGCGTGCGCGCTACAGACGCCGATGACGGCGTTTGCATCGCCCTCAGGGAGAATGCGGCCAGGAACGGGCTCGGGGATAGAGTATGTGTCGAGCAGAGACGTTGGGCTGGTCCGAGGGAGGTGCCAGAGCATGTCGATCTTGTGCTCGGTGCTGATGTCGTGAGTTTTTTTCTTTCCCGGTGGGGGACGGGAGAGGAGGCAGGCGGGGGAGGGCTAATGCGTGGAGGGTAGACTTATGATGCCGAAGCCATTCCTTGGCTGGTGGCGGAACTGTCGTTTCTACTACGGGAGAATCCGGAGTGTGAGGTCTTCATTGCGGCGACGATCAGGAATGAGGATACATTCGAGGTTTTTAGGAAGTGCTGTGGTCAGTCCACCCCGCCCGCTCGTAGTATGTGCGGCGTTGATATTGTGTGGCAGTGGAAGCAAGGCTGGCGTTGGTGGAGAGCGTTTACTCCCTGCCTGAGCCGCGTATTTTTTGGTATTTGCCACGGGCAGAGATCAGGATCGTTGGGGTTTCGATGATGGGGAGATGATTGATAAGGTACGATGCTGTACGATACAGTTGTTGGAGTTGGTGTGTGAGAAGAGAACATTTGTTATAACCGGCCTTCCAAAAAATAACGTCCCAGCAGAAGAGACAGAAAGGCAAGACACTGAGGAATCGAAACATCAACAGGGCGACAACGAGACAAGAAAAAGCACGACCTCACGTTCCATACTTTGCCATACTCGTCCCACAAAACGCAATCATCAGGGGAAAAAAGGAAGGCGGAGAGAAAAATTGGAGACAGGCGGAAAACAAATACCCTCAAGATCCGGATACACTCCCCGAGAATGCGAAGGAAAAATATGGAAGGGAACAGCCATTAACAGAGAAACGAGAGCAGTTGATATAGCTACAACATTAATATGTGTCCCTGAGGTAGTCGTTACGCAAATTGACGAACGCCCCAGGTCCTCCATCTTCACTGATGTCTTGGATGAGGACGCTAGTTTGCTTCACGAGCAACTCCAGTGCTGCCGCTGAACTTTTGCCCAAGGATACTACCCAGTCGTTAGTCGGTAGAAACGCCACAGGTGGTGGGCCCTCGGAAACATACCCAGGATTGCCGAATTCAGCTCTTCACCATCGGCGATCCTTCCGCCTTCATCCAACAGGTGGGCCAGCACCGAGTTCCTGGGGTCCGTATATGCGAGCAGACTAAACGCTTCTTCCAGCGGCTTTTTGATTTCAGGCCTGGTATCGGACGAGAATTCGACGCGTAACTTTTGTCCATATTCGACGGCCGCGTCTAGTTCGTTCTCAACATGTTTCAAAGGAGTCTCGTCGTCCTCCATGACCACCTCCCACGTCGTTCCTCCGTTCACCGGATCATCGATTTCCATGTCGTTGCTGTAGTCACCGTGAACTCTGTTGCTTCCATTGTTGAGGTTCTTGGTATAGCCATCTTTGTGTTCGGTTTCGGCAACCTTCCTAATCATCTCCACAAGTTTTCGTCGACGGAGACGGAAGTAGAGCAGCTCGTTATCCTTGAGCACGCTTGGATAGGACGCATTAGTGAGTTCTAACGCTCGATCAACTTCACCCTGCAAGATAGCCGTCCGTATTGCTACCGCACATTTTAGTCACCACATCACGAAGCAGCGGGGGATCCAAGCGGCGGTACTTTGTCTCTTTGCTGCGTCCTCATCTCCTTTTGGATCTAATGAGCTTATGCCCAGTGCCCCTGAGCTCGGATCCAACGCTCTTGATTCGTTCCGGACGTCTTCGGCAAACGCTCGGGCGGTACCGACGTAACCATCGTGTGCGAGATATTGCGAGACCAATGCCTGGATCAACGCCGTCTCGTCTAAAGGGGGACATAGCCGCTCGATGGAATGTCGATTGATCTCATCATATGTTTTGCTTTTCTCTTCCTGTGGGCATCGTTAGGCAAACAAGCACTGCGGCCAGGTCATTCTTCTACCCATACCTTCATATAGCGATCAATGTCAAAATAGAAACCCTTTTGGCCAAAATTCACCTGGATGTGCTCGCCCGCCTTCTTCATCCCCACGACCGGGTATAGCTTCCCCTTGTTGATGTCTCGACACGCGGTGCCGAGGTGGTTGCCGTTTCGCGTAAAGAAGGCAGTGTTATCCCGGAAGTTCACGCCGCAGCCGATGATATCATTGGTGTTGAATTTTGGCCCATATTGTCTGCGCGCGCCTTGGCAGCAAAATATGTTTCCATCATCACCATGATAGCCCCACGATTCTTGCTCCCATCCTGGCAATTTGCTGAGCGACACCTTCTCCGTGCAGAACCCAATTCCTATCAACCTGCGCGGGGTCTCAGCATATACCCCAGGGAAATTTTTCTCTGATAGGAGCTATATCTCACCCTTCTTTTCCTCCCGAGACGATCGTCGCCTCGTAGTAGAACAAACCGCACTGCGGAGGCATTGGTCGGTCCGCGCGAACGGCGGCGGCGTCGCTCTCGCTCACCTTTGCAGGACCTAGAAGGCATCAATACCGCCCGCGCAAACAGCTCCACGGACAACTGACCGGTAAATCTAGCTTCCATCCCGTTGCCCAATAGCTCGATAGATTGTGACCTATCGGCCTCGTTCCAGCGACTAGGTAAGTAGTAATTGGCGAGATCATCTCCTCCTCCCTGGGCATGTTCCGTCACCTCGGATGCCAGTCCACGGTGAGGCTTCTTCCCCGATGACGTCGATGACGACGAACCCAACGCGCCCGTCGGTGGAGGATTAAATGCAGTAGACATTCTCAACGCCAACCGCTCCGCAAATGCCGACTCGGCAAGGTAACTGGGTACAGTTGCCACCCGTTGCTGGCCGTCCGGGAGGAGCCCACCGCTGGAATGTGTTGGGTAGTTGGACGAGTTGCGACGATCGAATCCGTTCTCGGAAGCTGCCGATTGCTGCGACGACTGTTGCCTAGCTTGGCCGGCCAGCACGGCAGCGTAGGAGGAGCTCTGGGACGAAATTGTGGGGCGCCGGGTTGACATTGTTGCTGCTATTGCTATTACTAGGGCAAAGAGAAACAGAGCCCGAGTCTGTAATATGAAAAAGGTACGGAAAAAAAAGCAAGATGGCCACACACCAAGTACACGGAGTACTCGGGTGAGGTCTGAGGGGGAGGATTCAGTAGACGACTTCTCCGGGGAGCTTCAAGTTGGGGGGAATAACCGCTTGATAGTGGGGTTGTCGAATACTTTAACCCGAGGTGATGCGCAGCAGAGTGCAATGACCGGGGTTTGATGATGGATGAGGCAAAGCTGGGGGTTGTGTGTTGGTGGAGTCGGGTTGAGCGGTTCAGACGGCGAAGTACTTTAAGTCTGGGGTAACACATACGCTTGGCGCATCACACGTGAATTCCAAAGTAGTGAGTGAGCGTGGGTGATTGCCCACGATATCTAGTACTAGTGCTCGGGGAATCTCTTGCACGGGGCTCCTCCAGCGCCCAACGAACAATCCGGAGTGACGGAGGCTCAGGTGGGAGTTTCACCATCTCATTCCGTTTGAAATCACATATGATTGCATGTGGCTTGCCGACGATCGCAACACATCAGATACAGACGGACAAGAGTGCGGATATCTCCTATTCCGGGTCCGTCTTGACGAACTGCAGATGTCGCTTCCGGCGGGAGCGTGGGGGGAAATCGGGAGAGCCGGCCAGGGCAAAAGTGCAAGCTATCTTTCACATCGTGGCGGCGGAAAGACGGATGTGAAAGTGTTATATGCGGTATTTGTCGTTTCGGAAGGGAATTTGGATGGCAACCGCGATGCAAAAGAGCAGTAGCGGAAGCTGCAAACTATTCTTGAAACATTGGTATCGACCGGCGCGGATATTGAGGTGGTACGTCGTGTTGCGATAGAAAGCTGCATGCACCCGAAACTCGCGTCTCTTCACTAGATAATCTTCAACGCAAAGACAGCAGAATCGGTAAGAGTTGCAGACTCGTTCCGCACCATGGTGGGGCAAGTTTGCCGTCCGCGCAAACGGTCAGGTTGCAGTCGGCTAGGCTGAAAGGAATACTACTGGCTGGTAATGGCTGCTGCTGGTGATACTGCCGTGTAGCAGCTTGCATCGACGAGATGGATGCAATCACGTGACAGGAGGGAGTCCAGGACGAGTTGACCAGAACGGCGTATCCCGACCGAAACGAATGATAGGGTTCGAAGACCCTTATACGGTCCGGTAGTCCTCAAGGATGGCTGCTTTCGGTTGTGTGGCTCAGCGTCCGCCACTTCGGTCGGTGTCCCTGGAGCACGAGCAGTTATCCCTAGGCTTGCATTGCACAGGGACCGCTCTGGCAAGAGTGTAGCCTCTCGCCCTCCTTAGGAGTCTACGGATACCAACGAACGAGTTTCCCGCCTCTCCTGCTGCTTGGCCACCCGAGGTCGCAATTGCGATCACAGAACGTCACTCTCACCGTCTCCCATTGGATTCAAACATGCACGTTTCAAGTATCCCCACGTATATAATATCGTCATGATCCAATAGGGTCGCACACGATTAATGAATCATCATCACCATCAAGTATCCCCACATCCCCTCCACTAGTCAGGGCGGCGATGAGAATTTTGTGTAATTTGCCGTGATCTAGATAGGTCGGATGCAATCAATGAATTCTCCCTCTCTCCCTCTCTCCCTCTCTCCCAGGAATCCCCGTACAATAGCCGGGACTCGGGTTAAAAAGTACACCACCATAGTCTGCATAGGCTGAACGTGAGTACGATTGAACCAAAAAATAACAATCAAGTGTTCCCACGTCAACAGCCATCATCCGCTCAGCAGTCCTCCCAAATCCGTTCGCAGGCCATCACTCCATCTGGTTACCTGCCTGGGGAGATGTTTTTTTGTTTATTCTCCCAGGCCTGCCGCTGGGAGCGAACAGCACTGTACCTGCCAAGCCAAGTGTGGGGGCGGGAGTCCGTGCACTGCATCGCTCCCCATCCCCCCACGCCGCGTGACCGAGTCCCATTCCCTTTGCATTTCATCTCCCACGCGTACAAGTATTCACGTGCGTGGTACGGGTGATATCTGGTGAGTGCAGTACCGTAAACGTCGGACGGAGCTCGAATCGGCATCCCGTTTCCTTTTTCGCGTTGCCCACTGGCAGGTTCGCTGCTGGTCGACAGACTGTTCTGCACTGGTTCCTCCGACGGTGCTGCCGCGCACGCAGGGCAGGGTATCGGTCCCATGCGTCGCAGCTCGTCATGGCAGGTAACTAAGCCTGCGCGCGCGTCACGGCCATGTCGTCGTGGTCGAGCTGGCGATGCACACGCACACTCGGGCGTGAGTAGGAATTTCTTCGCCATTTCTCTTTTCTCCGTACGCCCGCTCGTCGAACGAGATTAGTCACTCATCGTCCGCGGGTGACGAGAGCAAGCAGGGAAACAAAACCCCGGCACGCTGCTGGTATCTATATGTATGGATGGTGCATACATATCCACGCGTTCGTCATCGCTAGCGGTTGTCTGCAGGACTCGGGACGGTCCTGAGCGGAGAAGAGAGTGCCGGAATGCGCCGTAGATACGTGCTGGGGAAACATGGGAGGATATGTAGTCGATAACACGATCGACTCGACTTCTCTGTCCTTCTCCACTGGACACTCCATCCAAGCACGCAGAATAATGGAGTAAAGTGTGTATATCTAGAGTAGGCTCGCAGGCCTGCGTTCGGAAAGGAACCTGGAAGAGAAGGTGGTTTCTTTTCCGAAGGACGGCTATTTTGTTCTCCAGCTTCATCTCCGCGGTGACGGATTTTGCAGGTGCAGCATCACCACCAACCAACCACCTCACCCCAACTCCGTCTCTCCGCCAGCCAGTCAATGCATTCCTGTGCGCACAGTGCAGTCCTGCGCCCGCCGCTCCGGAAGTATCTGCAAGGTACTGTACTGTACTGTACTGTCTCGCAGCGAATGTGGCACTTCGCACTTTGAAATGTCTCTCCCGGCGGCAGTGCGACCGACCACTGCGACGCAGATAAACAACGACAGCGATGGCGGCGGTGGTGGCGATTGTTGGAGGTTCCCCAAAGCCGTTAAATAGCGCAGAAGGAAGATGCTGCGTGGTGTGGGTGCAGTGGTCGCATGGGAACCTGCCTCTGTCGCTAAGAGGGGAGAAGGAGACGAGACGCGAGGAGGGGACGCCGGAGAGGGCGTGGGCTTATTCGTCGTGAAAATCTGTTCGTGGTATCACCACCGCCGTCGCAAGACCCGCCTGCCGGACGATGACAGCAGACTGATCGATCAATCGACGCCATTTGTCCGTCCGGCAATTCTCGTTCGATCGCCCTGCCGTGCCATCGAAGGGAAAGAGGGCGTCCGGAGTTGTCGCTGCATGTCCCCTCTTTCCCCCTCCGGCTTCCCGCAAAGTCGGACTGTTTCCTCCTGTCCCTCCGCAGGAAAATTCCCACTCAATAAATCAATTAAACACACCCCATTATTAATATTATATTCGATGCTCCAAAACAGCCTCCGTTGCCCCATCCAGCATAGTCCCCTTCGATGATCAGTCCCCTCCCTGCCAGGCTGACACACGCCCGCACGCTACATACCACTCGCACACTCAGCCGAACTCCTCCTCCTCAACTCTACTCAACTTAACTTGCGCTTCTCGTCTCCCACCCACCCCAGCCCACTTCCGCACTCCAGCCAGCCAGCCCTTCACCACCGGCTTTGGCTTTAACACCCTCGCCCCAAAATCATCCAACCCTTCCCCTTCCCAAATTTCTATCGCCCCCAGTGAAGCGCAAGGAAAGGAAAAAATAAAATGCTACCCCCATCAAGATGTGTTCTTCTCCCTCTTCATCCCCTTTCTATAATAACCTCACCTCCACCTCCACCTCCACAATCATCTCTGCCCACAACCACCATTACCACCGCTGTCGCTTAGATCACAAGTCCGACTCTGGAAAAAAACTAAACGCCTCCTTCCCCCTTCCCCCCCCTCCCCCCTCCCCCGAAACATCGTCAGCTTTCTCACACGGCCGCTACTGCCACCGCAACAACGGCCGTATCACACACCGCGTCTGGTACATATACTACGCGGATCCACACAATCCGCTTCCAAACCCTCACAACACCACCCACCCAACCCAAAATCCAACAGAGTTACCAACAAAGCAAACAACCACTCCACCTCGCAACAAAAGCCTTCCTCGGAACGAGAACTCCCATCATCAACAACAACCACCAAGCACATCCTCACGCATAACACAATGGTCATGACAAAATCCTCCTCCACTACTATCGCCATCGCCAACACTACTACGTCTTCCTCGTCGACGGGCTCTCTCTCTCCTTCGCCCTCTTCGAGTACCATGGCCGCACCTGCGCAACCCACAGCCTCTGGTCGCCAGCGCAAGAAGCCCGGTCCAAAGCCGAAAGCCGAAAAGTCCTCTCTGATTGTCAAGCTCAAGGTGCCGGTGGAGATCCTGGCGAGAATCACCAAGTCTGCTCTCGCTGAGCCCGTCACCGCAGTCGCCACGCCTACTGGCTCCGAGCCGTCGCCGCAGCCGGAGGTTGCAGCCACTGGAACCCTCACCCCGGGAACGAAGCGCAAGGGAGGAGTTCCTGGCCCCAAGCCTGGTATCAAGCGCTCGAGAATCACTGGTGCCGCGCCGTCGAAGCCCGGGCGCAAGAAGGCGAAGCTGTACGTCCCTTCAACTTTCTCTTCCTTCCATTGTAATCTCATCTGACCCTTACTAGCGATCCAAATGCTCCGGCCAATCCGCTCTCTACTGGTTCCAAGCTCGGCCCGAAAGCGAACATGGGCGCGATCAACGACAAACTGCGCGCTCTCGACCGCAGCGGAAAGCCGTGCAAGCGCTGGGCAAAGGCCGGTTTCCAGATCAAGTCGTTCACTGGTACCCAGTGGACCGTTCCCACCTGGGCGGCGCCGAAGCAGCGGCCGCAGGTGGACGAGAACGGCTCGGCCACGGTCTCGGTCTCGGAGAACGCGTCGGTCACCACCGAGGCGAGCCCGAGCGAGGACAAGATGCAGCTCGATGCTCCCGGCAATCCTGGCAATCATCCTGCCCCCGTCATTCCAACGCTTCAGATGTCGCCGGCCGGAATCACGGTGTAAGAGAGGAGGAGGAAGGGATTCATACACTGTACTATTAGCTTTCTATTCTCTTTCCTTTCCTTTTCTTTTTTTTCCTATGGGTTGGTCCGGTCGGTCCGGGTTACTAGGTGGCTGGTGGCGTTTGTCGTACTTTGTTTGGCGGGCCTCTAATCGTTTGAACTACTTTGCTTTTTTTTCTTTTTCTTCTTCACCTTCATGTCTGGTAGATGGGGGCCTCGGACTGCATTACACTGTGCATATCTAGCTGGTTTTTTTTTTATTTACTTCTCTTTCTTTCTTTCTCTCTCGATCGTTGGAAGTTTCTCTTTTTGTCTGTTCCCATAATAGGGGGTGCACAAAAGGTTGCTACATATACAGTACATTATATGGTTTGGTATCACTCGAGACAGTTTGCTTGTTTTTTCCTCTCAGAGACCTCGCCCCCTGTGATCTTATTAACAAATAGAAAAAGAAAGAAAAAAACAACTGCAATGTGTTTGTATATATGTGCAAAACCTATGTTGGCTTACAGGATCATCCATTTAACTTGTTGTACTCCATCCCATCATCCCAACCCATCCGATCCATTCCTCACCAGCTCACAAACAAGAGCTGGAACTTGCAATGACAAAAAGAGAGAAAAGCAGATACGCCAGAAAGAAAGACCAAGACAAGACAAGACAAGAGGTGTTTGTTTGGGGGGTTTATTCGACAGTGCGCGGATCGGGCAAACCACCAGAACACACAGCACGCCGAATGGAAAAAGAGGGAGGGCGGGAAGAGAACACAAAAAAAAAGGGAGGAGGAAAAAGAAAGAACAAAGAAGAAGGAAAAAAAACTCCCCCCGCAAGAAAAGAACCATTATCATTTCCAATTGTAAAACCGGACGAGAGGACTAAGACGGACAAAACAAAATCGCGCGCCAAACAGCAAAACAACAAACACACATTAGTAGTGTGCTGAGAGTCGGGATAGGATGTTGTTGTGCTGGTGGTGGTGGTGGTGGTGGTGGTGGTGGTGGTGTGGTGGTGGTGGTGTTTTTTCTATTCCTCGACCTCACGGTGACGGAGCATCAGAAGCCTCTTGTATTCAGCCGGGTCCTTGTCCCACAACTCCGCGGCCTGGCCGTTGAGCGGTGACTTGCTGGTGGGATTGTCAGCGGGGGGAGAGGGTCGAAGCAGCGGGGGACGTGGTGGCGGTGCGGAAGAACGTACGTGTTGGGCTCGCCCAAGAGCGACTGCAAGCTGAGAAGGATGCTCTGAATGTTATACACGGCTGACCACTTCTCCTGCTCCGCGATTTCATCAGCATCCTTTCCTTTCCTCCTCCTCCTCCACCACCACAACTTGCGCCCCATCGCCTTCCTCCTCCTCCTCCTCCTCCTCCTCCTCCTCCTCCTCCTCCTCTCCCAGGTGTTGAAGTGTGGCGCGCACCTTGAGAATGTCCAAGCAGATCCTGCCGGACATGTCCACGTTCGGGTGGAACATGGGGGTAGTAAAAAGCACAGTTGGAGCGACCATGGGGTAGTTGGTTGGAAACTCCAGAGAGAGCTTGAACTTGAGTCCCTCGTAGAGGGTGTCCTCAGGACCGTTGATGGTCGCAGTCCAGTGGAGCAGATCGTTGCCGTCGCAAGGGAAGGCGCTGATTCCGGGAGTCGCCGACATCATCAGCTGCATCAACTCGGTTTGAAGACTGCGTCTGTTTAGCAGCGGACTGGCGACAGAGCGGTGTAAGCAGCGGGACTCACCGCTTGGTGACGTTTCCACTGCCTCCGGCAGGGCGGGCCGAAGGGGTGGTAGTAGTGGTCGCGGGAGTAGACATTGCCGGTGATCGGGGGTTGTAGTTGGTTGGGTAAGTTGTGGGGTAAGAGTGTGATGTGGGGGGGGGGGAAAGGAAAGGGACGAAAGAAGAACGAGGTAGAGAGAGAAAGAGAGAGACAAACAGCTAGAAACCCTCAACTGTTGTTACTGTGTGACGCTCTCTTTTTTTTTCTTTTTTTTGCGTGTGCACCGAGGGGAAGTCAACTTGTTGACTTTGGGTTGGCGGAAGTGCCGTCGCGCGAAAGGCGCGCGCCGTGGCGGGCTGGTAACTGGACTAGTGGCGGAGAGACCCCTGTCCCCATCAGCACATCTTTTCCTTTGTTGTGGAGCCGAGAAGCTGTACATATCAACCGAGTGCTGCGCTATGGCCATGTATCGGAGAGTATATTTATCATCTCATCGGCCGGCATTCGAAGATCACGGGACACATGTCCTCCGTCACACCAACGAGCCCGAGACAGCCCAGCGGTGGCCAGTTGCGGCGCTCTCATCTCCGCTCTCCGCCTGGGCACCGAAGCGGGGATGCGCCAAGGCAATCGTGCGAACAGAGAGGTGCCAATCGAGAATCTCTCCCGGGGGAGGTCTCGGCTCCTCCGCCCGTCCTCATCCTCCGCGGCCACCATCTTCCAGCTTTAATCACTCCAGCCAGCCCTCCACTTCGACCCGGAGGTCCTGCCGGCCGGTTTCTCCTCCACCGCTGACGCTAAGAAAAGGTTGTTTGTGAGTGATACACGATGAATCCCTGTAACCGAAATTCACTCAGAGGATTCTCTTTCCCTCTCCGAGTCTCACTCACCAGCGATGGATGATAGTGCATTGACAGTGGATCAGGCAGCCGGTATGTACAGAACCCCCCCCCCACTTGTGGCCCAGCGCCACCTCACGGTACCACCGCGTTTTCGATCTTTTCTCGAGCCAACAGCGTTCCCTCCATGATAAAAATGCTGCCACCACCCCGAACCGACTCGACCACAAATTTCAGCAGTCCCTCGATCTTCTCCCCCTTCTCATTGACCCACGCGCCCTCCGCCGCCTCCGCATCCTGCTCGACCTCCATCCCATCCTCAGCGTCAGCTGCCGCCGCCACAGCAGCCGCATCCTTGTACTTCCACGTCTCCGGTATCCTCGCGAACGGGATGCTGACGTTCCAAGTGTTGTCGACGAGCAGACCGATGTGACTGGCGCTCTGCAGATTGACCCATCCCTTCAGCACCATTCCCTTCGTCGGGCGCCAGACGAGCAGGTCGACGGTAGTCCACACGTGCGGGTATGGCGCCTCGGCGTTGATACGACCCTCCGAGCTTTCGAAGCGGATGTTGTCGTAGCCAATGACGACGCCGTCGACAGGCTCAAAGAACGTCATCAACAGCGGGTCGAGATGGTGCTTCTGGATGCCGGTGACGGGCGAGAGCGAGCGGAGGTACGCAGCTTGCTCGGTGGATGCGCCGCGAGTCAGGAGGTGCGCGAATGTTCTTTCGGGATGGAAGGAGTATTTGGGCGCCAGCGAGAGGTAGAGCGACGTGGTGGTTAGGCGGTAGGCAAAGTTGCTGGTGTCGGAGCTGGCGACGGCGGCGGTGGTACTACGATCGATCTCGACGCGCGCTTTTTTGCGGAGTTCGGGAACCGACGGCAATGCATGGCGTTTGCGCTTCTTTGTCCTGTCTTTCGACTTGTGTTTTGTCTTGTCTTTGCTCTTGAGTGTTTCGGCCATTGTTGCGGTGGGATATGTGATTGCTGGTGGTGGGAGCTTACGTGAATATTTTTTTGACCCGTACGACATTGGACGCCCAGCACGTGACTGGAGCGTTACCCTTGTTCCCTTGGATGGAGCTACGGCACACGAGCCCCCCGACTTGTTGTATACTCATTTGCAAACGCAATCCAGTGCGAACCATAATGTCATCTCTACAAAGAATCCTCGGCATATTGGCATGGCAGTTCCTCCCTAGAGTGAGAACGGCTCCCCTCCAGACCCTGGCTTGGCCGGCAGCTAACAGATGGCGCGAAGGTAATAACGAACGTGGCAGCATCGTTCTGGCTCCGTCTCGTCGACGGCCACACCCCCCCCGCAAACACTCCCCGCTACGCGCAAGTCTACCGCCGGGCCTTCGTTGGCGTCATATGCCTTACGCTTCTCTACAATGTTGGAATGAAGTACCACTCTATCGCCCGGACGCCAAACTTCTACGACGTCCTCTCGGTTCCGTACAACTGCACCACCCGCGAGCTCAAGGTGCGGATGGGAAAACTGTCTCTCCTCTACCACCCGGACAAAGGCGGCGATGCCGACGTCGACCGGTTCGTCCGGCTCCGGTTCGCCTACGACGTGCTCGCGGATCCCGTGAACAGGCACCACTACGACCGCCTCGGCCCGAGCGTCACTGAACCCTCGTACCTAACGGAGCTGCAGCGCAACAAGGAGGGAAGCATCGTGGAGGCTTGGTTCTCTCGCACGACCACGTACTACAAGATGTGGCTCCTGATGCTGGTGGGGATGAGTTTCGTGCTGGGGTGGGGCGTCACGGGGTGGTGGGGAACCCTGCTGACTATTTCGACGGGTGTTTTCGAGGTCCTGCAGATCACTGGCTCGTCTCCGCTCCGGACGTTCCCGCTGGTGGGGCCGCTGCTGGTATTCGAGCAAGTGGAGCTGATGAGGACGGCGCTGGAAACGGTGCTCGGTGCGCTCATCCAGCTCGGCTTGAAGGTCCCGGCGGGCCACGCGCCGTGCACGGCGGCCGAATTGGAGACGAAGCTCGACGCGGTGCTGCAGTTGTCGACGATCGTCGAGGGAGAGGCCCTGGTGATGCAGGCGACCGAGTTCCAGCCGTTCGCGGGCGACTCGGCCGCGCCCAAGGAGCTCGAGCGGAAGATGGCGGACTGGCTGGTGCAGCGACACATCCGGAATACGCCTGCGATGAGAAATGCGTTGGCCGACGCCAGGAAAAGGCGCTGAACAACGCCAGACAGGGCGAGCGGACGGTGGTGGAGAAACTAGCTGCTTAGATTAATTAAATATGTATAGAGCCTGTTGCTTGGCTTGGCTGGGCATATGCAATGAATTGGCTGTCTGAGCGTTTGTCACGCACCGAGGCAACGATCCGGATAAAAGGCCCTTCGGTATGTAGCCTTCCTGCCAGGCCCGCCCGCCTATGGTGCATGGCATCGACGGAGCATGAGACGGCAGCCGCCGTGCCCGTCGCGCCGGACAGTCGCCACTACCGAGTGACAGCAAGAGCAAGCAGTGCATCCTTTCTTCCGCGGCTGGCTGAGCGCGATTCCACTGCTACTCGCGCCGGGACGGAGCCGCGGCTACCACCACACCGACGGCGGGATACCAAAACCGCGCAGATATGCACGTGTGGAGGCGCAGCGTGCACCCCGCGGGCAGGCGGAGATGGTTGCACCCGCTGCGGCGAGCCTCCGGCACGCAACCCACTAAGCGCCGAGAGCGCGGGCCTAGTCTCCCCCCCGCCCACGGGCCGAGGCAAGCAAGCGAGTCCCTGCATACATGCATGATGTGGTTATCCTCCTCCTCCTCCCCCAAACGCGAGTGACCCGCAGTGCAGCGGCCACCCGGTCCCTGCGTACATCATCGTACATAACTACGTGGGTATACTATGTATACCTATACATACCCTCCGCCGCCAACAGAAAAACTAAAAACTGCCGGAGCCGGGACTAGGATTGGGGCGGGCGGGCGGACGGTCGGTCAAGCTCGATCTACACCCACCGGTCAGGGGCACTGGTTACATGCGTGCGAAAAAATAAATAAATAAAAATGAGGCAACCATGTACCGTGATGTAACTTGGGATTGCAGCTTTCGCAGACGTTGGAGTCGGATGCAAGATGACGGCCGCCCACATGCACAATGTAGCTATGTATGTCTAGCAGAGTGCTCGTGCGTGGGTGCAGGTTGGTGGCCACGGCAGGTGTGTGTATGTAGAGTCGTTACGGTACATTAGATAGATAGCTGCCCATGTACATATGTGCGTTGCGCGCCGACGAGATTCGTGCATCCCGTCCATGTGTGTATCATCACAGCAGGCAGAAAAGTGGTACACACGGTCCCTCTGCCCTCCACCGCCGCCCCCAGTCGCGGCCGCTCAACGTCAATCTCAATCCGCGAACGACATCATCACGCGCGCGAGGGCTGGGGACCGGGGCTGGGGCTGGGGCGGTGGTTCTAGAACAGCGCGCATTGGGGGGGGGGAAGCGGCACACAAAGCTCCGGGGCGAGATTGCTGGACGGACACGGAGCTGAGTGGAGCTGCAAAACACCAGGATGCCAAAACTAGTAGGGGGGTTCGAACCTGCCTTCTGCCGCGCGGATAATCGTCCTGCCGCCATCCGCCGTCCGCCATCCGCCGTCCGCCCGAGTCCTCTCGTCATGACGGGCCTCGCGATCCCACGCCGTCCGGTCCCGTACTGTAGGATTCGCGCAAGATATCTACATGTCCCATGCCCCCTCCTGTGCGAGCATCCTCAGGGCAGATACCACGCCAAGTACCGATATCTGTGGAGGGCCCCAGGTTGCAGGTTGCGGCTGGGCGGCGGTGGCCAAAATGGCAGATCGGCAGCTTTGGGTTGATCGTTGGTGGGCTGATCGTTGGGCGCGTGGGGAGTTGAATGAAAGTAAGAAGTATGTAGTACATACCTGTTGCTGCAGCATGACGTCGGGAGCGCGGAGAGCCGGGCTAGGCCCGATTGCGGCAGTTGCAAGCGGGGCTGCACGTGGTGGCGGGTTTCCCCGCCGCCCACCGCCCCTGAGCACATAACGGTATCTAGATACGTGTCTAGATATCTATCCTACATATTCTACATACTCTATCTACATACATACATATCCGCCAACCCCGGGGCGTCGACGTCTCGGCGGCAAGCAGCTGGGCGTGCGTGAACGTCCAGACTTCTGCTCACCACCACCCGTCGACGCATCCGCTCCGAAGCAACCACGACCTGGCCGAACGCCCCGGAGGCGTTCTTCCAGGAGGCAGAAATACATCCTTCGGAAGATGCATGTTCCCACTCTTTCCGCGCCAGCTCGGCTTCGACGTCTGCCTTCGAGGAGACAGAATCTGTGCCGCATCCCAGGGGAATTGACGAACGGAAGGACGAACGGAAGGACGACGCGATGGGACTCGCGAAACGAAACGAAATGAAACTCGCTCCAGACACGAGTTGCGAGTTGTCGGCTTATTTTTTTTGCGGAGTGAAGGTGGGTGCATTATTTGATCCCCGCTGGGCTGCCTGAAAATAAGGGGTGAGCGAGCCCTTGACTTTCCCTCGTGATTGCTACATAGCGGCCCGGGGTGCGTCATTCTCTAGTGCCATGTATGTACTCTCGGGCCTTGCCGATAAGAACTTATCCGAACGCAGCTTCGACCCCGAATATCGAACGGAAATGTTTGGGTCTGGCTGGCAGCTGGCACTTGCGTCATCCACTTTCTGCCCACATGGTTATCAAGGCGTGGCAGAAGGGGTCTCGAGCGCTCTTCCTTCCTTCCTTCCTTTCCATCCACCTTTGCATCCCGAGGTCAACGGGACCGACCACAACGGACGTGTCGGGCGCACACTCAGGGACCTCCGATTCCGGAGAAACCCTTTTGTACCCTATACCACGAAAAACAGGGGTTAACCTTTTACGTACCTACCATGAATACCATCGACACGATGCAAGTTTCACCGCACGGTTCTCTCTCACTACTTTTGTTGCAAAGTGCGGGCATAGATTCAAATAGGGAGAGAACGGGTGCGGAATCAATTGGCGTCGCCGCTAGTAAATAAAGAAGACCGTAAATAAATTATATCGCTGCCATTTCAATCCCGTTGCTGCGACACAGCGATATCGTGTCCAGGACCAAAAAAAAAAAGAAAAAAAAGCTGCATTTCTAAGCGAATACACACAAAAGGGGAAATGAAGAGTCGTTCACTTTGAGTGGCTGGCCAATAGGCGCGAGTGACCACCATCGCCAGTCAAATGGGTTGAATTGACCGGTCACAGACTTTTGAATGACAAGTCAATCATCTTAAATGCCTACTCACCTGGGAAAGCGGCGATGGCCACTGCGGGCAGTGACACAGGTCTAAACCTGTACCCTGTCGATGGTATTCATTGGGGGGGAGGTTTTTTTTTTGTTTATTCATTACCCGCATGCGACCTAGATATCTAGATCATGGCGAGATTATGTACAGTCCGGGTGGTATTCATGGTACATATGTAGAGATATATTAATGGTAGATAACCCCTGTTTTTCAAGGGGTTTCTCCCGATTCCGCTGTTCGGGAAGTTTGCCCGTTTCCGTCCCTGAAGGCTTTGGGGGGCCCTATTCTTCCCGGATCTCCGTGAAGCCAAGGAATCTCCTCGACTTGGGGAGGGGAAGCATAAATCGTAATTCTACATATAGATATATCCATCCATGATAGGCATCTGCACATTGACGAGGCTTGGGGCTAACGGAACCCCTCGCACCCCCAGAAAGGAAAAAAAAAGAAAAAAAGAAAAGGAGGGATAAAAAGGGAAAAAAAAGAAAAGAAAAAATGGTTCATTTCCCCCGCGACCAAAGGAGAATTTTCTGAGACGGACTCGATGTTTGCCCCTCGGTGGCTGGCTGGCGCCTGGGGTTGGCTGCGCCGATGGATCAATCGACGACCGGAATGATGGACCGGCCGTGAAACGTCTGCACCCTTTTTTTTCCTGCACCCTCCGCCGTGTGATCGCGATCCGAAGATTTTGATGGTTGGACAAAGGGAAACACGTGAGCGGCGAGACAGGTATCTGCGGAGGCCGAGAGAAGTGCATAGACTACATAGATACATACTGGCGGCGATGGGGCGTTGCGGAACAGAGCTCCATCTGATAGCCTCGCGAACACGGTCCGCCGCGACAGGGCCCGTCGTCTCCGAATGCGTCCTCCCACCGGTCCTGGGCGGGCGGGCGGGCGGGCGCAACTGCGCCGACTTCGCTCGTCCCCGTCCCCGCCCCCGCCGTCCACGGTGTGCGGTGTGCTCTGGCCAGTCATGCGTCCACCCACCCATCCACCCCGCACCCCGCACCGCCCACAGTCCCACCCCAAGCACCTTTCTGCGCTGCACCGCAGAGCCCCGTCTTCTCCACGGCACTTGCCTCCGTCGGGTTTCTGCCTACCGCGGCACCAGGAGAGGACGTTCTTCCGTCTCTGCTGCTCCCGCCCCCATCCGGCCCGGCCGGTCTCGCGCAAACCGACCGGCCCTCCATCGCCACGACAGACGCCGGTGTGGACAATCGCCGTGTGCATCCGGAAAGGTGCTGTGGCATTCGAGTGGCAGCAGCACCAGCACCAGCAGCCTGCGGCGGCGGCGGCAGCAGCGGAGTGGAAAGCCGCCAGAGAACTGGAGGAGAGACGCCGGTCGTGAGCAGAATTCGGGTTGGCTGGCCAACGTCCAACACCATCCCTGTCCACCACGATCCCGCCGCCTGCCCACCTCTGCTCCGCTCGAGATCTCCACCGCCCCCTCCCCTCCACCCTCTTCCCGCTCCACCCTCCACATCGCCGCTTTTATTGCTTCGTGCGCCGTAACTGGTCTGGTCGTGCTGGTTGTGTTTCTCTGTGTTGTTCTGCTGCGCAGCCTGCCTCTTGCACCCCGCCGGACCCAACCACAAGCCAACTTCCGCTGCCCACACCTCCCAGAATATCCCGGCTCTCGTCGTCGCCCTGCCGCATTCATTCCCACCGCCCTGTACCCCTCCCCCTCCCTCCAAAAGTCCCCAACTAGCAAAGCAGGAAAGCACCTCCCCCCCTACATACTTACTCAACCACGCCCCTTCCACACACACTCCCTTCTCGAGTCCAAAATCCACAGAGAGCCCCCCCCGCCAACTTACCAACTCCTGCTCTCTCTCCACGGCGTCTTAGCTTGTCGCCTACTCCTTCTCCGTTATTCTCTCCTTCTCCCGGGAATCTCGCGAATAATCGAAAATATACAATATCTATATCCATCCATCCCATCACGTTTACATGCTCCTCCCGTATCCGCGAGCCGCCACCGCTGCTGCGAGGTAGACTTTCTGTTCCGCTGGCTTAGGGCTTTGCGGCAACCCTCGTCGTCCTGCCATCAATTCCATCCACCACCATCTGTCGCCGGTTACTCCACCCATAGCCCCATAGCCCCCCCACGCATTCACTTTTGGTCCCGCCTCCAGGCCTGCCAAAGTCCAGACCGCGCTATCCTCCACGTCCTGTCCCGCTTTCTTCTCCCCTCGTCACAAACACCCCCTACCCCTCCCCCCCAAACCACCACCCCTTCGCCCTGACTCCTCTCTAGACAATCTCGTCTACAGGGTTGGGCTTCATAAACAGCGGGTTTGAGTGGCCTTCTCAGAAATCTCTTTTGCTTTCGGCTCCCCTCGAGTTCTGGAAGTGAAACGGCACTCGACATGCACAACCACGACGAGGCCTACAGGGCCACGACGGTGCTCATTCGCTCGCTGGCGAAGGGTGACCATCACGCCTTCGGCGATGAAGCAATAGCAATCAGTTTACCCGGCGACGATACGGCGGAGAAGAAGGAGCTGGAGTGTGAGCTGAAGTCGCTGGTGCTTCGCATGCGGCAACTCGAGGCCAGGGCTGCCAGCACCAACGGCCAGACATTCCCAGAGACACCTAACGAGTTCGTTCCGCCTGCATCGCCGTTCTCCATGGCGTCCGTCGGGTCGAATCGACACCCATCTCCGGTGCCCTTGGCCTTGACGGGCCGGACCGCAAGTCCCGGAAGTGACGCCAGCGATCAGTCGCAACTCGAATATCTGCAGGCAAAGTGCAAGTACCACGAGCAGGAGATACAAGAGAACAAGAAGAAGTTGAGGGATCTGCTGCAAGAGACGGAAAGAGTCAAGACTGTTCCGCAGGTTCCAGCGGACGAGGCGTCCAAGATCGACAGATTGCAACGGGAACTCAAGAAGTCGCAACAGGCGAACGAGGCTTTCTCCAAGGCGCTCCGAGAGATCGGAGAGATTGTTACGGCTGGTATGTTGTTGTATTGGCTGCGCAAATTCTCCGCGCGAGAGATGGGCCGGGCCCCAAGGGCGGTCTGCTGATATTTCGGGCGATAGTTGCGCGGGGTGATCTCACCAAAAAGGTTACCATCCACGATGTCGAGATGGACCCCGAGATCACGACTTTCAAGAACACCATAAACACCATGACCGATCAACTCCAGACGTTCGCTAGCGAGGTGTCTCGTGTGGCAAGGGAGGTCGGAACCGAAGGTCGCTTGGGAGGTCAGGCGAAGATTGTCGGCGTTGAGGGAACATGGCAGGAATTGACCAATAACGGTACGTACCACCCTTAGGATGAAAAGGAAAAACAAAACAAAAAATAGAAAAACAAAAACAAAACAAGCCAAAAAAGCCGGCGTGGTGTGGGGTTGGTGGATGCTGACGGGGTGGGGCCACACAGTCAACGTTATGGCATCGAACCTCACCAATCAGGTGCGCGAGATTGCGGATGTCACTACCGCTGTCGCCAACGGGGACCTATCCAGGAAGATTTATGTGCACGCCCAAGGAGAGATCTTGGAGCTGCAGCAAACCATAAACTCCATGGTGGATCAACTCGGAACATTCGCGTTCGAGGTCACACGTGTGTCCCGCGAGGTCGGAATCGATGGTATCCTGGGTGGACAGGCAGAAATCTCTGAAGTATAATCTCTCTCCCGCCTTCTGTCAAGCGGGCCTGGCTGAACTGACGCGATGGGTGAGTTACAGGTGAAGGGCACATGGCGTGAGCTCACCGACAACGTCAACGCAATGGCGGCGAACCTCACCGAACAAGTCCGAAACATTGCCGCAGTCACCACCGCCGTCGCCGAAGGAGATCTCACGAAGAAGGTCAGTGCACACTGCAAGGGCGAGATCCTGCAACTCAAGGAGACCATCAACAAGATGGTTGACCGTTTGCAAAACTTTGCCAGCGAAGTCACGAAGGTCGCCCGCGAGGTTGGAACGGAAGGGAAACTAGGAGGCCAGGCGAGGGTGGAAGACGTCGAAGGCACTTGGAAATCCCTCACCGAAAACGTGAATGGCATGGCTCGAAACTTGACAACACAAGTGCGCAGTATCGCATCCGTCACGACAGCTGTCGCGGAAGGAAATCTTACCCGGAAGATCGACGTCCACGCCCAGGGCGAAATCCTGCTGTTGAAAGACACCATCAACAAGATGGTGGAGAGACTTCAGAACTTTGCAACGGAAGTGACAAAGGTGGCCAAGGAGGTTGGAACCGACGGTATTCTCGGCGGTCAAGCCAGGGTATGTGCTTCTCCTCCTCCCCGTGAAGATCGCGCAGGAAGGACAAGCGATTAATGGATGATGGTTAGGTCCAAGACGTAGAAGGCACCTGGAAGGATCTCACCGACAACGTCAACATCATGGCCAATAACCTTACCACCCAAGTGCGAAGCATCGCAGATGTCACCACAGCCGTCGCGCAGGGAGACTTGAGCCGAAAGATCAACGTCCACGCTCAGGGCGAGGTGCTCGCGCTGAAAAACACGATTAACAAGATGGTGGACCGCTTGGAGGTCTTCTCTCGGGAAGTGAAGCGGGTCGCCAGGGATGTGGGAATAGACGGCAAGTTGGGTGTGCAAGCCGAGGTGAACGATGTCGACGGAACCTGGAAGGAGATCACCAGCAACGTCAATACCATGGCGCAGAACCTTACGACCCAAGTGCGAGCCTTTGGCTCCATCACGGCTGCTGCCGCTGATGGTGACTTCAACCGGTTCATCACCGTCGAAGCATCCGGTGAAATGGACGCTTTGAAGACGAAGATCAACCAGATGGTGTTCAACCTGCGCGACAGTATCCAGAAGAACACAGCGGCGCGCGAGACCGCCGAATTGGCGAACAGGACCAAGTCGGAATTCCTCGCGAACATGTCGCACGAGATTCGAACACCGATGAACGGTATCATCGGAATGGTATGAAACACTCCGGACCGGAGAGACGAAGACGCAGCGGCTCACTGACTTCGACTGCAGACTCAACTGACCTTGGATACCGATCTTACCCAGTACCAGCGTGAGATGCTAAACATCGTTCATAACTTGGCGAACAGCTTATTGACCATCATCGATGATATCTTGGATATCTCGAAGAGTACGTTGTCATCCGAGTCCGAGTAAACTCGTGTTAATGCTAAACCATCTCAGTTGAGGCCAACCGTATGGTAATGGAAGAGATCCCCTTCTCCCTCCGGGGGACCGTGTTCAACGCCCTCAAGACCCTGGCAGTAAAGGCGAACGAGCGGTTCCTGGACCTTGTGTACTGCGTGGATAATGTCGTTCCCGACCACGTCGTCGGTGATTCCTTCCGCCTTCGGCAGGTCATTCTCAACCTGGTTGGAAATGCAATCAAGTTCACGGAGAACGGCGAAGTCAAACTGACAATCCGACAAACGGACCAGTCGCGGTGTGCGGAGAACGAGTACTGCTTTGAGTTCTCTGTTTCGGACACTGGTATCGGCATTCACCCCGACAAGCTAGACATGATTTTTGACACGTTCTGTCAAGCGGATGGTTCCACAACGAGGAAATTCGGTGGTACAGGACTTGGGCTGTCCATCTCGCGGAGGCTCGTCAATCTTATGGGCGGTGACGTCTGGGTCAAGAGCATGCCCGACGAAGGCAGCACATTTTACTTTACCTGTGTGGTCCGCCTCGCCAGCACGGAGCTCAGCTTGATAATGCCTCAACTCAAGCCGTACAAGGGTCATCACGTTCTCTTCATTGACAGAAAGCGGGAGAACGAGGATATACCGGAGATGCTGCGACTTTTGGGATTAGTGCCTGCCATCGTGCGATCAGTGCAGGAGGCGAAGCCATACCCTCCAGGGTCCCACGGGCGGGGTGTCACTTTCGACGTGATACTAGTGGATTCCATGGATACAGCACTGAAGCTGAGAACTCTTGACGACTTCAAGTATATTCCGTTGGTTCTGCTGTGCCCAATAATACAGGTCTCGCTCAAGTCGACGCTCGATCTCGGTATCAGCTCGTACATGACAACACCATGCCTGCCCATTGACTTGGGTAATGGTATGATTCCTGCTCTAGAAGGAAGGGCCGCCCCTTCGGTATCGGAGAACTCCAGGTCATTTAATCTCTTGCTCGCTGAGGATAATATCGTCAACCAAAAGCTTGCGGTGAAGATTCTTGAGAAGTATCATCACACTGTGGATGTAGTCGAGAATGGTCTTCAAGCTCTAAATGCCGTCAAAAAGAAGCGCTACGATGTTATCCTTATGGACGTACAGATGCCAGTAATGGTTCGTCCCCTCCCAATTGCATGTGTATCTAGGATATTCCTTTCTGACGGCCGTGATAGGGTGGATTCGAAGCTACAGCTAAGATCCGCGAGTGGGAGAAGGAACAGAAGCTTGCCCGGACACCCATCGTAGCGCTGACGGCGCACGCAATGTTGGGTGATCGAGAAAAGTGCATCCAAGCACAAATGGACGAGTATCTATCCAAGCCGCTGAAGCAGAACAGCCTGATCCAGGTGATATTGAAGGTCTGGTGCCGATCGTCTCAACGGAAAGTTCCCAGCTCACCGTCGTAGCAGTGCGCGACTCTTGGAGGGCCGTTGTTGGAGCGGGGGAATGGGCTCCTCAGCGCGTCGATGCAGGCAGACGACGACAGGCTTCAGAGTCGGATGTTCGGCCCGAACGTTACGCAGCGTCCGCAATTGCTTGAGACCCGTACCCCGTCTCAAATTGACCGCGGTAGCCCCCGGAGTTCCGGGCCAGGATCCATTGGCGGTATAATTGGCTCTGCAAGTTCAACGGGCCGGAGAAGGGACGAAGGGAGTTTCTAAAGCTCGCATGCCCGCGTTCGAAAGATGGGCATGACTGGGCACGTGTTATGAAAAAAGTAATGACGCACGGGGGGAGGGCGAATGATATGGACTTGTTCTGTGCGTCTGCATATGCTTGCGGGGTGGCGGGAGCGGGATCCACTCATGTTGGGGTTTTTTTCCGGCCACTTTGCGTCTGGCGCTGTATACCTGCCCATCCCCCCCCCGGTACAGTATACCCATCTTTTTTTCTCCTTTTACATCTCCCATCTCCTATGTAGTCTTTGGTTATGGGATAGTTCTTTGGTGGTTAGTTTTATCTTTGTATTGGTTGTGCTCTCTTTTCTACCCTCTGCCCCCAACGGCATCTTCTCATCTTTTTTTTTGTTTATTGTTCGATTCCCACGAGATTCCTTTTGTTTTGTGTATGTGTTTAAGGCTTGCGTTCTTTGCTCTTCGGTAACGGCTTTTTGTGCTTTTTAGCAGCAGTTGTTTCGCATTTTGTACTTCCGATTTCCTTTCCCATTTTTCGAGGAATCTGGATTGGTACTGGTTCCTTTTTTTTCTTTTTTTTCCCTTTGATTGGTGGGCATGGGATGCAACCGGTGCTTTATATTGGGTGAATGTTTTCTATGTGTGTGAATGTGTATGGAAATGGTTATGTGTACGGGATGGGATGGGACGGGGACTAGGTGGGTTTGCACCGATGAATATATATATTCGCGAGCACAAGTTTTTTTTTTTTTTTTTTGCGTCGTACCATATACATACTTCATACATCTTGGGAATCTTGGGATCCGATGGTAAAGTGGTCATTTTTTCTGATCCGAGAGCGGATCATCCGACTCACGAATCTCACTCGGTAAGAGAGATACTTATCACTCGAGTATGTAAGTATCTAGTGTGAAAATGGCTGGGGCCGGTCGCTCGCCGGAGGTATCGAATGGGCATCACGTTCGAAACACCTGCTGCAGCAGCATCCAACAGCTGTTCAAGAAAGGTATTTCCACAACTCTGGCCCGATCGAGAGGGGTTTATCTATATCCCTTTCCCTCAGTCTCCCCCTCCTCTTCTCTTCCGAGACCGAGCCCATGACGTCATCCAAGTACACAGCCCCTCTTCCCTAACCTTTCGTTCAGTTCTTCTCGCCGCCTTGCTCTTTGGCCATCTCGTCGCTAGGTATTTGTGGGAGGGTTTCGTGTCAGCGTACGCACCGCCTGGGCGAGGGAGGGAAGGGGGGGAGAGGGAAGGGAAGGGAGGAGAGGGACAAACACGTGTTGGTCGAGCTCGTCGAGGTGCTTGCGTTGCATCGCGAGCTTGGCCTTGAGTTCTTGCTGTTTTGGAACATTAATTGATGCGTTACAATGTATAAGGAGGGGAGGGGACGAACAATCTTCAGCTTCTCCTGCTGACGGATGTACATATCCTCAGCGGCCTTCTCGCGCTTGGTGAATGAGTCGCTGCTCTGTACGTCAGTAGGGGGGTACGGATCATCGGTTGATGGCGAAGATAAGGGGGGAGGGGGGGGGATGTACCCCGCTGCCTGACCGCCTGGTCGGGAAAAGCCGCTGCCGGTTGCTCCCTCGCTGCTGCTGCTGAAGCGGGTGGACATCAACGGCGTGAAGCGGGCGATGGTGCGAGTACCGGTGGTGAGGGTGGTGCGGAGCATTGTTCTGTGTGCGTGTGTGTGGTTTGGTTGTGTGTTTTGTAGATTGTTTCGGTGGGGGTGGGTTGGGGTTGGGAGAGGGGAGATGGAGGTGGATTAGACCAGAATTGGGCAAAAAGTGCTTGTGCTACGTAATGTGGGATGATCCGAGGATCTGTCTGGCAGCTGACGGTGCATCGGTGGCTGCAATACGGGGGGGCGGGTCATCGATGCGATGCGATTCGATTAGATAACAACGTCACGAGGGACGAGTGAGAGCCGTGCACGACCTCGGCGCCACAACGAGCGGAAGTTCTGGCTCAAACGTGCACCTTTTAACTTTGCCGGCTTCGACCATTCATGTCCCTCTCCCCCTCACCAGCTGTATATATAGGCTTCCTGGAAATATGGCGAAACACACATGTGACGTTGACGATGTGCTGACGGATCACCCTCCGAGACGTTTTGCGCATGTAAGAGATCCGAAACCCCCCGTCGCACCCCCGCCCCCCCCATAGGATGGCCGTAGTTTGGAGACGGATCATACATAAGGTTCGACCGGGCCTCCCGTGCGCGTATGTAGAAGGTTGAGGTAACCTTCCTTCAAGGTTGATGCTTCCAGGAAAGCCGAAAAATTCTTGAATTAACCACTGTCTCACGACAGGTAGTTGAAGGTTGTTGTGACGTTGGAATGAACTGCCCAGGGCCGAAGCGTCGGAAGCAATCGGACGCGCCGTCCGCTGTTCCGGTGTTTCTCGACGACCGACGATGCTCCGGGAATTTTTCCGGGGATCACCGATCCTCAGATCTCCGTAGGCACATGATTCTGTGCGCTGCCAATGTGCTCTGTTCCGGCGGATCGCTCGTCGGCGCTGACGACTGACCACATGTGTTTGTTTGTTGGACGATTGCGGTTGGGCGACTACAGATTCGTGAGATGGGGGGCTGAGCCAGCTCCAAGGGCTCGGAATACAGACAGCTCCAAGTCCACATGTACGTGGACATTGTTCAATCTAAGGGCCGAAGATCAAGTCCTGCATGCCACATACTACGTAGACATTCTACCAAGACCCCTCGCCGATCCCGAACTCGTGCGGGCAGCATACATAGGCGAGGACGGCGGGATATGTATGATAGGCGGACGCGGGCGAGGCTATGTAATAGATATGGTTATGTAGTGTCCCGTGGAGTGCCGGTGGATAGAGATGTCGTGCTTGCGCGTGCCCTTCACCATGTATTTTTTTTTCTGGATGCCGTGAGGACGCGTCCCCCCCGCATCGAACGGGCCGTCGTTCGAGCCCCGCCATTAACGGCGCGGTTATGGCAGGCAGGCAGGATTTAGTGCCTTCCCGCGGCCACAGCTCCGACTCCGCATGCTTTCTTTTTGTGAGTGCTTTGAAGAGGCTGAAGGGGAGCGGGGGTTCATCCGCCTGCATGCCGAGTCCATAACATCTGTAGATACGCCCCGGCAGTGGGGCTGGACTGGGCTGGGGTGGCCGAGCATGCCATATTCCTACATATTCTACTGATGGCGGGCGACACGGTCCCATCGGGATGAGGGGAATTCCCATCCTGGTGGACTGTTCCATCGGATTCCGATGTTCCGTGGCTGTCAGCCGTGGTGATGAGCCTACATCTATCCAGTCGCAGGGGTTTTCTGCGGGCATATGCGTGCGCGCAGTTGAGGCGGTCGTCATCGTCCTCGCCCGTCAGCGGCTCCGTTTTGCAGAGTATGATGGTTGGATTTGATTCGAGTCGACTTGGATGCTCGGTTGGGGGGGGGGGGAGG